>ENA-UOXV01006935-UOXV01006935.1-marine-metagenome-genome-assembly--contig:-NODE-6935-length-11653-cov-8.308157_pt1 | contig 11653 bp, 14 predicted proteins | sample MGYA00238165_ERZ766961 | MGnify/ENA primary metagenome ERZ766961 (study PRJEB28924, sample SAMN03173240) | marine metagenome | biome: Marine; feature: Water; material: Subsurface seawater | place: North... | reverse complement strand
TACGAAACCACAACGGTTCGTGAGGATTTCGCGCCCCTGCCGCCTGAACCTCCCGCCGCCCTAGGCCCTGCTCTGCGCGGCGCGCGCGGCGGCTGCCACCTCGCGGCAGCTAGGCAACGCCGATGCAGACACGGTAACAGCGATCTTGAGCTGCCAGCGACGTACTAGTCTTGAGGATCAAAATGCTGTTGGTTGCCGCTCGTGCCTGAGCAAGAATTTTGTCTGGCGCCACCAGCCTTGACTTGCACCGAGGGGATGTCGCGCCTGCTTCTGAGAACTATTCAGCCGACATACACGCACTTGCGTTAATGGTGTGGTTTGTCCGCCACAGGAGTCGGCAGACGCAAACAATCTGATGTGCTACATGCAAGCTACGTCGAGAGGTGGTACCCTCCAGGGAACATCTGCCGCGCACGTCCCCAACATTCGCTGACATGATTCGATGTGTAGGAGGCGGTCCTCTTCGGAAGGCACAAACTCTCGCTGAAGGTAACCCAAGCCTCAAGTGGCAGTACTTTGGCGATGAGAGCGGCACTTCTGCATTTTATCCAGGTATGGTTACTCCGAGGGGTGGACAAGAACTATCACTTGCATCGCCTCTGATGTTCCAGTTGCTTGCCCAGCGCTCTCTCCTCTGCTGGTGTTGTGGGATTCGTGCACAAAAAGACTGATACGATTGCGGTCATGCGATAGGATACCTATGGGGAATCGACAGTGATGACACGTGCGGCAAAAGTTACGACCCGCGTGTGCGACCATGGTACGTTGCTGGCTCTGCGGGACCGAAGGTCGGTGCTCCATCCTGAACCTTTGCTGAGCGCTCGATTTCAAAATTGGAGAGTCGAATTCAAATTATCCTGACTGATCTTCACATTTGGGTGTGCGGTGAAGGATGTCATTCTTGTCTTGGACACTTCTGGTTCAATGTCCCAGAATAACCGCATGGAAAATGCCAAGGTGCGTTCCGTGTTCCTTGTTCCCCCCGAGGTGCCAGCTCCAAAATGGTTGCAAAATTTCGAGGACGAATCCCACGTTACCACACCTGAAGTCTCGACTTTTGCATGAGTGCAGATTGCAGCGAAAATGATTGTCGATGGCCTCACATCGAATGACTACATCGCGGTGATGCTTCCACTAGCGTTTCCAGCACCCAATTTCGATTGACGTCGTAAGCAAACTAGGTCACTTCACAGTTCTGATATGCTACTTTTGATATTCGTTGATACACTCCTGACAGTATAGCTTGATTCTAGGTGGTTGAGTACAACACCGACGCATCTTCGCCGAACAACTATTTGGTCCCAGCTGCTTACAGCTATCGAGAGTGCGTCATGCGCCCCTTGAAATTTGCGGGGGTACTTTACTTGCGAAGAGCCCAAGCGTATGCTTACTTTTCGTGTAACGATCAGGAGCATGAAGAACTTCATCGATGGAATGAGTCCCGGAGGTTCAACGTACTACGGCAAAGCAATGACAAAAGCATTCGACATTGTCAGGAACACAGACGCGTCAAACTATACTTCCAGCGGGTAAAATCACGCGAATCACCCGTGGCCGTCTTGAAATTTGCTTACAAATTTGTGATTAAGTTTTGTGATGTGGCGGCATGTGGTGGTGATGGGAATTGATTGGACACTCATCGTGTGTGCGGCAGGTGCAATCGCTTCTACGTGTTTCTGTCGGACGGTGAACCGATGGACAACATGACGGAATTCACAGAGATGATCAACCAGAAGAGGCGTCCAAAAGTGAGCACCATCCAATACGAAGTGCGTTGCTACGGGTCTCTTCACGAGGAATCGACCCTCTGTTTCAGCTCACTTTCCTAATCGCAAGTGGCCCACTGACGCACGCTGGGCGTCGGATGGCAGGACATGTTTTTTTACATTGCGCTGGGCAGTGGGGTCCAGCCTGACAAACTGAAATCGGCTGCATGCGCGACTGGCGGAATTCTATCTGTGGTAAGTGCTACCGAAACGCTGGGATATTGATTCTGTCCCCGTTCGATGCTGAAATCGTTATGCTGAATTCTTTCCGCATACAGGTCGGAGACGGCAATGTGCAGGCTCTGAGACGTGCAATGTCGGCTTTCAACAAGTATGCTGCGCTCGGAATGGCTTCCTTCAATGACACCCAGGTGTGCATTGGCATGTGATCCCCAAACATCTTACTAAACATGTCCAGACTGAGCAACCTTGTTCGGGGCGCGTAGTACACACGATGGTCGGAACCGTACGTTTCGATCCCGGACATCTGGGGTCAAATGGTCACAGCAGTGACGCCCGTCTTTGACCAATCGAAAACTCCTTCGTCGCTGGTTGGGGTCGCCGCCACCGACATTCCGTTGTGCCAATTGGTGCAGAAGGCGGAAGACTCTGGGGTGAGCCTGCAAATACTTGCAAGAACTCAGTCATGTGATTCCTCTGTCTGATATTTCTACGCGAATACCCCTCACATGTCCTTGCTAAAGCACCAATGCTCCAATGCGACTGCGGCAGATGACTGACGAGGCGTATCGCGAGGGTCCCATCAAGACAAAACAAGGTGTTTGGCAATCGCTGTTAGCCGATGAGTTTTTCGGGACTTGAAATCTATTTTTCTTGAGCACCTGCCTCGCGGTAGCGTAGCAGACTGGTTCTCACTGATCGCATCATTGTGGCTGCAGGATGTGAGTGTCTGGAGAGCTTTGATTGGGAGGGTGAGACTGTGTCGGGATCAGATGGAGCTCAGTGCACGACTCTCGATTGGCCGGTGCCTTGGTGTGCTACCAAGAAAAGGTGCGTGAAGATTAGAGCACACCTGTTGCTTGTTCATTGATGTGGAGGTTTACCGTTTCTTTCTCCCTTCTTTTCCTCTTCCGCGTTCCCGCCGACAGACTAACGATCCTTGATCACAACGATGGTCGGCTCAGCGCCGGTGGTATGGAGTGCGGAATGTGCTCAGAAGATCATTACTTTGGAGAGAGTCGGTGCTGGGATGAGTGCGAATCGCGCGGCAAGTTGCTTGGAAAGGTTGACTCCCCTTGTGTAAGTCAAAGTATTGAAATAAGCTTCCTCTGAGGATATTGAAAGAGGGCGGCAACAGGTTGAAGAGGAGCTTCGCAAAAGGAATCGGGACACTTGCAACGAAATCGATCCAAGCGTACTGGGGAGCTGCGCTCTGGAGGCTTTGCGCGGTGCAGCAATCGCGATACTGTCCAATTGTTTTGCAGTGCGCTGCACAAGATGCCAGTTGCATCTGTGGATACAGCTTTGGTCAAAATGAAACCTTTGCCTTTCGCCGCAGGGAACTACCAGTGTGGTGAATGTTCAGACACGGAGCTTATATCATGGAATTCGGCCCTTGAACTCAAGACCAAATTCGCCGGTGTCAGCGACTGGGCGGAAAAAGGATATGAACGGTCCGGGGACTGGGAACAAGTTTGCGGTGCGTCACTCCCCTATGTACGGAGAAGGTGGTGTATTTGAGCATCATTGAATCGACCCATGAAAATAGTCGAGGGGCTTATGCGCGACCCTGCTGTCGCCAAGTCACGTGAATGGAAGCATTAACCGCTTTCGCCAATTGTCGTGATTTGCAGGTACGCAGTGGGATGCTGCGCCGTGCGAGTCTCTCTGCACTAATTTGCCGGGCGATTGCACGAAAACATCCTGCCAGAATTCTGAAAAAAACACAATCAGAAGGTGCAATTCAGCCTTCTCCATAGGTTTATCAATCGCTAGCGATTGCTCGAAGTTTGGTGCTTTGATCTCATCGAGCGTTTGCAGTACCGAATTTTATGACAAGTGCGAGGAGGCTCGCGTCGGGAGCACCATTGGTACCTATCTCTTCCATTCCGCTCTTCATCCCCTGTGTGAGGTCGTATTGTTTCTTCAGACTGCAACTGGTTGTTCGAAATCTGAATCCGGAATTTTGCGCAGGTCTCGTTGCCGCAATTGTCGGAGGGTCCCTGGCCGGACTGTGCTGTCTCTGCATCATTGGCTACTTCGTTTGCTTTTCCAAGTCCACCACGTGCGTCTCCTTGAAATTTGCTAATTGGACACATGAACTCCAAAATTCGTTGGGTTTTGCGTCTCTTCAATCTTTCCTGACAAAGCGTGGTCCTTGTTTGTAGGAACATTACACAGATTCACATGATGCAAACTCCACCGGTGCACATCCCTCCGTCCGGAACAAAATCAGTCAGGCAGTTTTTTACTAGGACAAGCTTGAGATGGCAGCTCTTGATGCTGAATCGCTAGAGGTCCGCAGGTTCAACAAATGCAACCCCAGACTCCGGCCGTTCAACAGCCTCCGCCGCCGCCTCCCGTCGTCCAGCAGCAGCCTCCAACCCCGGCGCCAGCGGAACCTTCGCTTGTCCAGCGCTCGCAGTTCTGCGCAAACTGCGGCTCTCAGAAGGGCGGTGCTATTTTCTGTGGAAATTGTGGAGCCAAGGATTGAGCGTGAAGCGGATGAGTTCGGATGCAATGTCAAATTATTCTGCCTGGCCTCAGTGGCGTCGCCTTTCTGCCTTACAGTTTCTGTGACGTTTATCAATGAAGATACACATTCTCTCCTGAGCAGTCGGCTCGTTGGGGCACGTGTCCATGAGTTGTTCGGGATTGAGGTGATTCCAGGTTGAGGTGATGATGGACACAGCTTGTGAAACCTTGTCTTGAGCCCTGCGCAATTTGACTCCACCTCTCTTTCAGCTCATCAGGCGCAACGGTTCCCCTGCAATTCTGAGCACTCTTGCAGTGGGGACGTCTCAGTGCATCCAACCATGACCCGTGCGGTGCAGACGAGTCACTGTCATTTAGTTGAATTTTAAGGTTTACTTTTTTTCACTTGAAGGTTTGCTTTTTTTCACAAAAAAAGGGGGGGAAAAAATTTGTGCCCGTCGCAAAGAACATGGAGAACACTGCCTCTCCTGAATCGATCCCTTCTGCGCCACTATGTTCTGGGCAGTTCATCGAACCATTTGATACTGCGTTCCGCGATCGAGAGAATGGTGTGAATGCGACCACCACCCCGTGCACTGCACGTGTGCAGCGTCGCCCGAGCTGTGCGCTGGGCCTGGATGCACAAAGTGAGACTACAGCTTCTCGTGAGCACCTTTTTCTGCAAGAAGCCGATGACCACGAGGCTTGCACCCGAGTTGCAGAAGTTCTGGAATCGCCAGTTCACCCGGCAGAAGATGAGGATGATCCGGAGAGCAATGCGGAGCAGGGAGTTTTCCTTGGGCTGTTTTGTCTATCAGGGGTTCTTGGGTGCGCAGTGATGGATGAAAGTGCTGCGGAGCTGTCTTTTCTGCAGGTCAACGACGCACCAGATTTCGAAGCGGTGCACCGAATCCCGTCCCCTCCCAGCAGCAAGCTCGAGGCTTACACAGCCTGCAGAATAGCCGGATATGTCAAACGTGTTTCTGATCGGCACCGTGAAACGATGCAGCTGCGAATGCTGCTGTATCAGATTCGCCCGGCGATCGTCGTGACAAACGCGCACTGCGATGAGGTGCACCTGTGCCATTTGCAGACAGACTGGTAGAATGCGTTGCTCTGATGTGTACGCGCAGGGTCTCGAAGCGGTTCTGAAGAATCCTGGCGAAGAAGTAACCTACACCTTACTTTTTTCACCGTCGAGAGACTTCAAGTTTGAGTTTGCACGGGAGCGCTTGGTTGCTCTCTCTCACGACATATTTGAGCGGGACAGACAGGGCAGCTTCCTCTCCGTCGAGAATGACTCGACGGGTGTATCAAAGTGCTCGAGTCTAATCGACCTTGATGCCCGTCAAGCCATATGTGCAGCTGGTGGGCTTATCCAGGTAACGGTCACTGTCCGGATCGGAATAGGCCCTGCGACCTCTCAGATTTGATGATGAGCCGTAACTGCCCACAGTATCTGGAGGCGAATAGGATCACGGAAGAACTGTCTGACGCGTGGGTTTTGGCGGTGACGAACATCAAGAATATCGCTCTCGATCAGTTCTTGCAGATCGATGCCCAAAGCATTCAAAGCCTGCAAATCCAGCATCAGGAAAGGCATCCTTCTGTAGCTGTCCATGGCAAGGCAAAGGAGGGACTGAGTCTCTTCAGTTTGCTCGACAACACAAGAAGCCCTCTTGGAAGACAAATGCTTCGAAAGGTACCCCCGAAGTATCCGGATTCTCTGCAATGGACCAGCTGTGGCAATGCAGAGCGCGTGAGGTTGTGGGAATGACATATTTTGATTCATCGACTGATTGACTTCTCGACCACTCGAGCGATCGACGACCCGATTGACTCATTTGTTGTGAATCACTTTGTGCAGTGGTTTGTTCGGCCGATTTTGAAAGAAGAAGAGATCGCACAACGACTCGAAGCGGTGGCATTTTTTGCCTCGCCAGAACGTCACGGGCTTGTTGGGTCCTTGCACAGCCAAATCAGGCTCGTGAAGGACCTTCCGAGGATCTTGGTCCGGCTCAGAAAGGCAATGGCGAGCGTAGCGGATTGGAATAATTTAACAACTTCCATAATTTCACTGGATGCTCTGCACCACATGTGCCTCAAGGATCGTTCGTGCGAGCGGGTAAGTCGTGTCGCAGAACTCATTGTTCTTTGAGCGTGTGCAATTTTGTTTTTCATCAGAACATCATTATCTCCAGGAAGGCGAACTCCCCGTGATTTTAAAGGAAGTCGCGGCAAAGTTTTGCTCGAAGTTGCACAATATAGCAGGGTTGCTGCAAAATGTTCTGGACTTCGAAGAGTCAAAGACACGTGAGCCCTTGCCTTGGACTAGAGAAACGTGTCGAGACACCTTTGCTCTTGACAGGATGCTGAAAACAAATAGGTAAGCGGCTGTCGGTTGCCAACGGTATTGACGAGGAGCTTGATGAAGAACGGCGAACCTACGAGGGCCTAGGTGACTTTCTGGAGCAAGTTGCCCAGCAGGAGATCAATTGTCTCCCTGCTCGAGAGGATCTTCGGATCTCTGTTGTATTCTTTCCTCAGCTCGGCTACCTTGTTGTCTCCCCTAACGACGGGTCCCCGGCGCTGCCGTGCTTGGAATTGCACTTCAGTACGGATGAGTGGCTGTACTGGAAATCCGATCGTATGCGCGAACTTGGTATGCAAGCCTTTTCGTGGCTTTTCCCCTGAGGCTTGCTGCTCTGACAGTGGGTCGAAGAAGTTGATGTAGTATCTCTGACTTTGTAGCACATCCACACATCTAATTCCGTACTTGTATCAGATTCTTCCGTAGGTGACATCTACGGAAGAATTTGTGACAAGGAATTTGTCATTATTAATCAGGTTTTTCACAATCTTGCATCCTTTGCTGGTCGGCAATCTTTGAGCTGATTGTAACTGATTAGGCCTACCAATGGCACAGGTGCGCGAAAAGGTGTTGACTTACCACGCCGATCTACTCAAGACATGCCAGGTTATGGCGACACTTGGTAAGCCACGGCTCCGTGCGATATTTCGTCTTTTTCTTGTTGTTGAAAATCGCGTACATTACCCAGATATTCTACTTGGTTTTGCGACGGTGGCAGTGGAGAGAGACTTCTCGGAGCCCATGCTCGTCAAGGAACCTGTACTCTACATCGAAGGTGGAAGAAATCTAGTCTTTTTTGTTTTTTCAGTGCCGAATCAATTCCTAGTCATCACACAGGAGGGAGGCACCCTTTGTGCGAGTGCGTCGTGGGAACCTTCGTCCCCAACGACACTGTGTTGGATGCCAAGAGCAACACGGAGGAAGTGCTCTCGATAATCACAGGCCCAAATTACAGTGGCAAGTCAGTCTACCTCAAACAATGTGCCCTGTGAGTTACCGAACCTGACGCTCTTGCATGGTAACGACCCTTTTGGGGCTGTCTTCATGATACATATGATCTAAGATCGGCTGCCGCAGGATCGCTTTCATGGCACACCTGGGATCTTGGGTTCCGGCCACTCGCTGCCAGATCGGACTTATCGATCGTATTTTTTCGAGAGTTCAAAGCCGCGAAACCTGCGCTGTTGGAAGCAGCTCATTTGCCCTCGACTTGAATCAGGTACATGGTGTAACATCGAAATATGTGCCCCAGGAGCTGAAAGCTCTTGCACACGGTAAGGCACCTCTGCTCAATCAGGTCGCGACGATGTTGAGAGGCTCCACCGAAAAAAGTTTGCTTCTCCTGGATGAGTTTGGCAAGGGCACGCAAACTACTGATGGTCTTTCGCTGCTTGCGGCGACCATTTCGCACTTGATAGAACGAGGAGAAAGCTGCCCCCGTACAGTATGCGTCCGGACCAGCGAATCCTTCTCCTCGGTTGCTGGGTTTTGTAAATGATTTCGTGGCAGATTATCGCAACACACTTTGATGAATTACACAAAAAGAATTTACTTCCAGACAGCTGCTACCTGGGCATTCGGACCATGTCAGTCATGGCAGACAGGTGTTTCAGCATGTGACCTCGTGATCCAGCATGCCTGTCCGTGTTTGCCCCCAATCTGGGCTCATTACGGTGGGTCTCTTGCGTTGTTCAGAAAGCCTTCAGTACTGGGTTTCGAGTCGCAAGACGCCCCTGGAGTCGAAGCGGAGGACGACCTGATCTTTCTTTATCGACTGGCAAAGGGTAGGGCAAGCGCAAGCTATGGCTTTCAGTGTGCTCTCAAAGCTGGACTGCCCCATGAGGTATCAATTTTGTCTTGAGAGCTAAGCGGATTAGATCAAGTTTTGAACTGTGTTCCGCACAAAGCCTCTCAGATTGGATTCTTCGTACAGGTGGTGGAGAGGGCGCGGTTGGTTTCTGATCTGCTCTCCGCATACCAGCCCGTTGATCGTGTCGACGCGCACTCCCAGCACTCATCTCAACATCGCGCGGAAAGGACGGTGTCACTCTTGCGGGAGCTAGATACAAGCACAGGTCTTGCAACACCACATACCCCGAGTGGATAATACTCGCAAGCTCGACTCAGTGATTATGCGATGTTCCAACACACCGACCTGCTGCAGACTTCGATGTACAACGTTTCCTGCGCTCGGTTGCAAATTTCTTTACGCCAGGCGATACTTAATCAGCAGGAATGATTCAGTCGGCGCAATCAGCCAACGACTTCAATCATTGCGGCAACTGGTGCAAGCAAGGTGTATCGTGTGAATCAAAGCGTGGCATTTGACCTACGAGAAGTGTAGCTTAGGTTTCGTTAAGGAGTCATTGCATGCTTGCTGACAAATTTCTGGACTTGCGTCATCATTCTGATTGTATAGAAGCTACCGAGCTGCGATCCCAGCGGGCAACGTATGCCCAGCTGAATATAAAGCTAAATTCGCCTCGAGAGAATTGCCTCCAAGCCGCATCGCCGCATCTACCAAATTTGGCGGCGAAGCCGGCGGCGAGGACGGCGGGCGCGCACCCGCGACGCGGGCGCGCGCCTCTGCGAGAAGGAGGTTGAATCTTGTCTCGAGATCCCTTAGCGCGCTTTCTGCAGCAAATCGCTCTGCCCGATCGTGGGCGATTTCGCTGCGGTGCTGCTCCTTGAGCTGCTGTGCTGTGCGCTCTACCTCCTGCGCCAGCCTCGCGCCGTGCTCCCCCTCGGCAGCAAGCAAACCTTCCAGCTCCCCTTGTTGCTCCAGCGAATGCGCGCGCAGTTGTGAGACCTGGGTTGGATTTCAGCCAAGCTTGCAAGTCTGCCGGGCTTGTCAGACTTGCCATAAGCGGAGGCCTGCTCTAAGGCCCCTGCGCCAGGACGCCTCGCGGCAGGCAATAGTCGCTGGCCGGTAGTCCCGCATGGACCGCAGTTCTGCACTCCCTAGCGCGTGGCAAGGGGTAGCACGCGTCAGACGATCGAGAGGCCGGCAGGTACCTCCGCGCCGAGAGCGCGAGCTTGTGCCGCGATCGTGTCGCGCTCGCGAAGCGCTGCTGCCTGCGCAGCTGCAGTCTCGCGAACCCGCGCCCGCGCCAGGCGCAGCTCGTCCCGCAGTCCCTCGCCGCCACCGCCGCCAACAGAGAGCAGCAACTGCGCGTGGAGCACCCCGGCCTTGAGGGTCAGACAAGACCACGTCACGGATCTGCCGGCACCTTGGCCCTGCCGGCAAAAGCAAGCTTGCACGGAGTCCCAAACCTTGTCAGGCTGTTTGGGTTTAGGGGGTTGGCGCCAGCCAGCACTGGTGGGACACACGCCTGCATCAGCGCTGCGAGCACAGCGCCCGTACCGCGAGCCGCTCCAGCGGCGCGGCGCCGCAGTGCTGCACGGAGCGCTGCGGGGTCTGACTCGTGCTCTGCCTCGGCGAAGAACGATCGAAGCGCGGAGAGGACTGCGTCGGGCGCTTGGCGGGCGCCCGCAACCTCGGCATGAAGGTGGGCATGCACTTCCAAGCGGTCCATCAGCAGCCGCAGCCGCTCCGCGCGGCGCCGCCACACAATGTGCACTCGCGCTTCTGCGAGCGCCACCTCGCCCGGCCACGGGCGCAACTGCGCCTTGGGCGCCGGGGCGCTCGTCACACCAGGTGCGAGGTGATGCACGGTTCTGCGCGCAACCGGGCCGCCGCGGGCCGGTGAGCCGAAGGGAGACCCGCCGCCGCCGCCGCCGCCGCCGCCGCCCTCCTCAGACAAGTCGAGTTGTACCTGAGCTCCCCGGCGGTTGGCCAGCGCAACAGAGGTGAGGAACGGTCGAAAATCGTGCAATGGGCGGCATGGTGCTCCGCGGTGGGGGAAGGAGCCGTCGTACCCGCAGTGGCGACGCGGCGAGGACGTTGGCGACCTCTGCTGGGGAGAATCCCGAGACTGGGGCGCCATTGACGGCGAGGAGAAGGAGCTGCGCGCCGGGAGCAACCTCACTGGCGAGGCGCGAGGTGGGGTCCGGAACGAGCCGTAGGGGATCGTCGGACCCGGGCGCGGCGGGTGCAACGACGCGAAACGGGAGTGCGTCCTCGCAGTCCTCTGCGAGAATCTCGAGGAGCTCGACAAAGGCTCCAGTTCCCTCTCCGCCCTCACAGTTGGCAGACTGGAGCGTGTGCGGCTCCCGCGGGGAGGCAGGATTTGGTGAGAGGCTGCGGCGAGCAGATCGGTTGCGGTTGGCGGACCGTGCAGTCGGAGGCTGCGTCTTTTTGGGACTTCGTATCGCAAAGGGCAGGGGCACGGTAAGGGCCCCAGCAAGGACGATTACGAGCACGACGAGAACTCCGATCATTTCGTTGTTTGGCGAGAGCATTCCAAAGAAGAGACTGCGTATATGAGGAAGTACCGTCAGAGGAGCACGCACTAGCGCGACGGGGAACTCGAAGGGGGCGTTGGAAATGCAACTGGCCTACGGAGTTTACCCATGCTAGCTGCTATTCTGATCTCCAGGCCCTGCTAGAGGGAGGGGTCTTGGTCTCTTCCGCGCGCGGCCCAACCGGCTGGCGCGCCTCACCTGGCATCGGAATCTTCAGGAGAGGACATGTGATGCCAGCAGTGACTCTGTACGGAATCCCGCGGAGGAGAAGCTCGGAAACCTGGTCTCGGAAACCTGATGCGGGCCGGTCGATGACACCGTGAGTGAGAGGGCGAGAACCAACAAGGAACCTGGCTGCGAAGAGTACGACGGCTAGTGCTTGCTGTATCATTCACTTTCGTCCGCGATGGCGCAGTCGTCGACGAAGCGGAGCGCGGCCCAGGGCGAACAAGCGAGTGGGGGGGTTCAAGGCCAGCCAACCCACCTGGTGTGGTCG
>ENA-UOXV01006933-UOXV01006933.1-marine-metagenome-genome-assembly--contig:-NODE-6933-length-11653-cov-29.227281_pt1 | contig 11653 bp, 13 predicted proteins | sample MGYA00238165_ERZ766961 | MGnify/ENA primary metagenome ERZ766961 (study PRJEB28924, sample SAMN03173240) | marine metagenome | biome: Marine; feature: Water; material: Subsurface seawater | place: North... | reverse complement strand
AGGGCCAGGAGCCCCCGGCTAAGGTGGGTGACTGGGGCTTCTCGGACATGGAGCCTTTCGAGGTGCACGACGCCGCGCACGCGCGATTCTCGGCCCTCGCGAGAAACGCGAATGCGATGAGCGGCACGGGGCAGAAGTACGTCGCGGCCCGGTCGTCGCGGTCGGTGTCGATGCCCGACAAGGACCAGCGCGGCCAGGCGCACCTCTGGTCGCATGGCCGCTCGTCGCCGATGCGGATCCGGCTCGACCACAACGGCGATGCGCGGCTGCACCAGGGCGGCGGCATCACGCCGGTTGGCTCGTCGCCCACCTGCCGATCGGCGGGTGCGCGGGCGGCAGTGAACCGGTGGATCCACCCGTTCGTTGAAACGGACGAGCAATGCCGAGGTGTCATCCGAGACATCGGTGAGCTCATCGGCGGCCACCGCGCCGGGCGGGATCCGGCGGCCATCGCGTTTCGAGAGGGCGCCGAAGACGCGTTCCAGTCGTGCCACACCGACTACCACCACCACGCGGTGCGCTGGGAGGACGGCAAGTCCAACCCGGACGCCGGTGAGGCGACGCACCCCGACGGCCGTCGTCGCTGGCTCTGCGAGTTCGTGCTCCACGACCGCGTTCTCGCCTTCATCCCGAAGTGGGGGTCGTGTGAGGACGTGTGGTTCGTGTATCTCCCGGCGGGTTGTTTTGTGTACTGGGATGGTGACACGCGCCACGGCGGCACGTCCCACTCGATCTGGCGCGCGCACCCCAACATGCCGCCGCGCGCCAACGACACGGTCTGGGGCGTCGCCGTGCACTGGTACGTCGACGCGTACGCGCGCGACGAGGTCGACAAGAACGGCAACAAAATTGGCCACCTCAACATGCTCGCTGTCGGCCGCGACATCAAAGGGCAGGTGCACTGCGGCTCGACGGCCAAGGAGAACACGAAGTTTTTGTTGGAGGAACCGCACCACCGCAGCTCGAAGAGGACGACGGCCGAGAAGAAGTTCAAAGTGACGATCGTCGATCCGTGTGAGTTGTAGATGTGAGTCGGAATAAGCCACGTCTGAGCACCACAGTGTTCAACGCCGTAACAGCGTTCTTCCTGTCCCCTTGCGATTTTAGCGGGATTTTTCGGTGTTGCCACGGCGTATACGAACGCTTCGCTCGCACCCTCGTATGCGGCGTTGCTGGCGCAGCTCAACGCCACGTACGAGCAGCGGCGCAGCTTGATGAGTTCGGTCGGAGAGTCGTTCGTGTTACCGTTCGAGCATTTCCCGACTCTTCCGCCGCCGTGTGAGCGCTACATCGAAGTGGCCCCGTCGCGGCAAGTTGGAGATTCTTATCTCTGGAAGGGCCTTCTTGGTGACGACGCGTGCCAATACGCCTTCGACGCGTGCTCGCGAGTGCCGCTCGACGACCTCGCGGAGACGGGATCAAGCGCCCGCCCTATGGTCATCACCCCGCAGCACAGCCGTCCCATGCGAGCGACGATGTCACTGTGTGCCGGCGCCGAAGCCGGCACATCCGCGAACAGACGCCTCTTGCTCAAATACGGGTATCGGGGCGTCACGAAGGAGAACTGGCAGTGCCGGCCGATTCCGCAGGGGCTGTTCGACGTCGTCGCATACGTTTTCTTTCGCATCCGTGGGTGCCTTCCTGAGGCGTACCGGAGCATCTTTCCCAACTGCTTCCAGCTGTTGCTGTATCGGGCTGGGCAGTGCGTCTCCTGGCACCACGACGGAACGCCGTGCGCGCTCAAGTCCATTGTGGACGAGTCACCCGTGCTCACAATTCGATGTCGGCCGTCGCAAGGGCAGCGCGCGAACATGGCGTTCCACTTTGGCACTGATTCCGAGAACCCCACGGTCCTGCATGAATTCGAGCTCGAGGGAGGCGACGTGTTTCTCATGGGCCCCGAGTCCGATCGCGTTATGGTGCATCGAACTCGGGGGCATAAGGCCAGTGGCGCGATTTGTTACACGATCGTGGTGCGGTGGTGCGCGATGTGGCATTCCTTCGACGTGCCGGACCGCGGACGTTCGTATGCGGTGTGGTCTGACCAGGAGCGAGAGAAGTGGGCTGCGGCCGCGGCGTCCCTTGCCAGCAGGGACGCCCAGCGTCAGGCATGCAGGGACGCCGAGCGTGCGCGCTCGTCCAGGGAAGCCAAGGACGAGGAGGATCGCGAACGCGAGCGTGCGTGGGGTGGTCGCGTCACTCGGGCGCGCAAGCAACACTCGTTGTGACTCGCAGCGCAGTTCTCGCGCCCTATTGTATGTTTCAGAAACGTACAGGCGCTCTTGTTTCTTTTCTTTTCTGGCTCTTCCCTTTCCTCTTTTTTGGTTGTTGGCGTACACCTCCGATCCGCCATCTGGTTCTTAGTGAAGGCGTTTTATTTCTCGTAGGTTCTCTAGAACCGCCACGGGAGCCAAGAGCAAACCAGGGCCGCTCACTTTGTTCTGAAATTCTCTGTTCTATTCGTGGTTTGTAGGTTTGCGCAAATCAATCTTACGCAAAACAAAACCATTCGGGTCGCGATCGCACTGACACAGCGACTCGAATGGTTTCTCATCGTGGGCGTGCCGAGTACTCGTCACACACGCACACGTGAAAGCCGTCGCCGGCGGTTGCGGGCACACGCACTCTCCACGGTTGTCGGCGGGTGCAAGCAATCCCGTAGGACCTTTCGTCTTTCGACGCGCACTCCACGTCATTTCACCATGGCGCACGCGTGCCGTTTCACCGCCCGCCCCGTGCCTTCGATTTGGCTCTGCCGCCTTGTCCTCCTCTGCCGCGTTGTCCTCCTCTACCGCGTGGTCCTCCTCGACCGCGTCGTCCTCCTCTCCCGCGTTGTCCTTCGCCGGTGCTCCCACTCCGCGCAGTAGCACTGTCAGCATCCGCGTTGACAACGACCGTGGTTCTCCTGCCCGACTTCGTGGGTGCACCGGCTGTGGTCTGCCTGGTAGCCGCCGACGGCTCGGCCGCGGCTGGAGCCGCGGCGGCCACCGCTGCGCCGGCGCGCTTCCGGCCGCGCCGGGCTTGCCCCGCCTGCTCCGCTGCCGCTGCCTCCTCGTCCTCGTCGAGCTGTTCAAGCGCTATGTCGACCGCTCGTCGCGCTTCAGTCGCGATTGAGTAGGTCGCCGTGCGTGCGCAGCGCGCCATGGTCACGAGCGACACGATGTACTTCACCAGGTACGGCTTCGAGTCGTCCACGTCGTACTTGAACGCGTTCCGCGACGGCTCGCTGTACCACCGCGCGTACACCTCGACGAGCGGCCGCATGTCCGGGTCGTCGTCCAGGCGGAACGGGCGCCGCCAAAGCTGCCTCTTGCCACGCTCGATCGATTTCATCCTGGTGACACGGCCGTACCACGCAACGTGCTTTTTGGTCTGCGGGTCCTCGAACGCCATCGCGAAGTCCTGGCCGATGCCGAGCATGTCGCTGTCTTCGCCGTTGCCGTCGGCGTCGCCGGTGATCATGACGTGCTCGATGCTGTGATGCGAAACGCGCTTGAGGCGGTCGTTCGATAGAGCGGTTCCGGGCCGCAGCGCATTCAGCTCGTTCATGAAACGAGTTTTATGAAGCCGCCGGGCGGTCCCGTCCACCGTGACCGTGACGTGCTGCGGTACCTTTGCGCGCTTCGCTTTCGGAGCCGCCCGCGCGCGCTTCGCGGCTTTGGCGGCTCTGGCGGCGGCGCCGCGGGAGCGACCTCCGACGGCGCCTCCAGCCTGACGCGCACCGTCGCGGTCGCTCGTCGCCGAGTCGTCGCCGTTGCTCCTGTCACTCGCGATGCCGTCATCGTCGCCGTTGTCGTCGTCATCGCCGCCGCCGCCATCTTCGTCACCGCCGTCATCATCGCCACCATCATCGTCGTCGCCGTCACCGCCATCGCCGCCTTCGCCATCGCCTTCTTCGTCGTCGTCGCTCCCGCCGTTGTCGTCGTCGCCGCCGTCATCGTCGCCGCCGTCATCGTCGCTGCTGTCATCGTCGAAGCCATCGTGGGCGAGGTCGAGAACGAGAGCCAACCTCCCTTTCAGCGCCACTTCGTCGGCGGCATCGTCCTCCGTGGTGGTGCCCACCGACGGCCCCGATGCAGACGGTGGCCGTGGAAGCCTTGCGTCGCCGTCGGCGCCGTCGTTGGCATCGCCGTTGTCGGCATCGTTGTCGTCGGCGCCGGCGTCGTCGTTGTCGGCGTCGGCGTCGTCGGCGTCGTCGTTGTCGGCGTCCGACGGCGCCGACCCCGCCGCCTCGGGGTCGTCCACGTCAGGGAAGTCGTCGGGATGCGTCACTTCTCGGTGATCCTCCTCGTCGTCGGGGTTGGCAAGGTCATCGCCGTCCTCCTCGTCGGCGGATCGCATCCGCGACTCGAGGTGATCGCCGGTGTGCGGCCTTGTCCACCAGTCGGGCAGCTCAGCACCCGGAGACGACCCGCGCGGCCGCATGCCGAGGTCGGCGCACGTTTGCTGCGCCGCAACGAGCGCAGCTTGTCACAGGCTGATCATGTCCTGCTCACCCGGACAGTCGGATCCAGTGGTCGGCGCGTCGGCACTATCTGCGCGCTCCTCGAGGAACCGCGTGTGCATCTCCATCTTCCGATGGACGCGCCCGAGGCTGAGCGCGACCTCAGGGTCTGGGTCCGCCAGAAGGACGCTCATGTGGTTGACGTCGGACGCCATGTCGAGCACGCTCATGAAGTCGTAGTTGCGGCGGTTCGACATGAACCGCCCGCAGCCACCGAGCTCCGAGAAGAACGACTCGAGGCAGTCCGACCCGATCTGGTCGAGGTCGAGGTGGGCGCCGAGCTGCCGGGCGAGCTTCATCTTGAGCATGGCGCCGTGGACCGAGATGAGCAGGTGCGCGTACGTCTGGCGCGAGACGAACGACGTCTCGAGATCGTACGGCTCGTGCGTCTGGTGGTCGACCTCGGTGAGCCAGTTGCGGGAGATCCTCAGGAAGTTGAGGACCTGTCACAAGAGCTCGAAGCGGCGCGACATCGTCACCTTGCGCCCGAAGAACGCGAGCAGGTAGAGGTGGATGATCTCGAGCCAAGCGACGGTGCCCTTGACATCCTGGTCCTCCTTAGCGCCCCACGCCGCGATGGCGGCCCGCGTGCGCGGCGAGCACGCGCGGACGACCACCTCGAAATTCTGCCGGTCCTTTCGGACGATGTCCTGCTGCCGAAGATCGTGCTCGCTCGCGGGCGTCTCCGTCGCGGCTCTCGCGATGTGCTCCCGAGGCACGTTCGCACGCTTAGTCTCGGAAAGCAGAGGCGCGAGCCGACTTCCGGACGAACCTTACTACGTTCCAAAATGATTACCAAAATGATTACCTCCCACGTGGCCTGGTGCGGGCCCATCTGCAGCAGCCGCGAGGTTTGGTCGAGCGGGTTGAGCATCTTCTTCGCGTTGTGGATCGTATCCTGCGAGTGCACGCCCGAGACGGTGCCATCCGGTCCGACGGCGCCGGCCATCGTGAGACCCTCCCACGGAATCGAGAAACGCCGTGGTCCTCCGCCGAGCATGTCCTGCAGCATGAGCTTCTCGCGCCGCGCATCGCCGTCGGACGCGTGCCCGACGAGCGGGCCCAGGATCGAAGCTAGCCCACCGCTCCTGTTCCAGAGGGCGGCGATTCGCCGCCACTGGTGGCGAACGTGTTCCGCCTTGAAGGCGTTACACGTCACCTGGAGCATGATTGCCAGCTTCGGCAGGCCCCGCATGAGCGGGTTCACCATGATCGCGCGGCAGTAGCCGCCGCGTCTCCGCGCCGCAGCCGCAGTCATCTTCGCCGCGGTGTCGCTGTCGTCGCCGAGGTCGCCGATGAGCTCGTCCTCGACTCACTCGTGCGCCTTGCCATTCTCCACGCCGCAGGTCCCCGTGACGGCGTCGCGACGCGCGCACCAGTGCGCCGACGCCTCGATGTTCGTCTCGTCTTCGCTCGCCTCGCACAGGACCTTGCCCTTGTACGGCAGCTTCGCGCGCAAGCGCGTGTAGACGCCCTCGAGGTACGTGAACGTGGCGGCGTTGAGACCGGGGCTGTAGTGGTAGCGCTCCGCATTCCACTTCCTGCGCGTGGTGCTCTCGTCGGGCCCCGCGATGTTCTAGGTCGAAGCACGGTAGAACAACGCGATAAGCGTGTCGCGAATCCCATCAGGCAACGAACTGTGCGTTAGGTACGAACCACGGCGGGCGAGCGACGACGGGCGAATCCGTAGGGCGCGTCGCGACGCGACGAAACGCCGAACCGCCCGGCCCAGGGCGACCGCTCTGATCGAACAGGCGAAAAAAAGAGAGAACACGGACCTCAACGAAGAATCGCTGCGTTCTCGGCCCTCCCAGCTTACGCAGCAACCCGAAGAACCGGTGCGTCGACTGGTGCCGAGAGACAGTGGCGTTGTGAGTCGCTCAACAGTGGACGGCTTCGAACGGGACGACGACCGGTCACTTTGAAACGAACCGCAAGCACAAAAGTGACAGGAGAACTACCTCGTGCCAATGGATCGAGACACGGCCCTGGTTCTTGTTCGGCTCGGCTGCAACGGAGTGCACCATGTCCTGGAGGAAGTGGAACATGGTCCGCTTCCCCTGTCGAAATGGCGAGGGGAGGAGGTCACGTGGCGCTGCCAGCGGGGCGCGCGCGACGTCGTCGCGGTTGGTTTGCCGACGCCGACGACGCCATCCGAAACAACGCACGTCGTATTTTCCGATCGGACGAGGATGGAGCAAGACGGGGCGCGCATGGGAGAGAGCGCAGCTCCATCACGCACAAAACATGGGTTCGTACCTTGAAGTGCCCGCGCTGGTACGCCAGCGTGATCTCGTCGAGAAGCTTCCGCAGCTCGCCGCAACCGGCAGCTCGCCGCGCGCGCTCCCGCCACGTCGACGCGCGGGCTCGCAGGGCAGCGAGTTTCGCGCACGCGCGGAACTTCTCCCACCCTCGACGGCGCGCCAGTTCCCGCTGCCGCCGCGCAGCACTGACGACGTCGTTATGCTTCATGTAGTCGAATCGCGTGTGGTCCGGACGGGCGGCGTCAGGGGCGGCGGCGGCGGCGACCGGAGCTGCGGCGGCGGCGGCGGTATCTGCGGCTGGGGCGGGCGCGTCGGCGGCGGCGGAGGCGGCGGCGGCGGCCGCGCCGCCCGCAGTCGCAGCGGCAGCGGCAACTGGGGCAGGTGCGCGTTGCCGGGCTCTCATGAGCCGCTTTTGGAAGTCCTTCTCGCTCGGAATGCGGCGTCACGCGTGGCACATCGCGTCGACGCCGGTCGCTTCCTCGGGCAATCAGGCGTCCGAATGAAACGACCCCGTGAGCACCTCGTTGCCGACGACGACCCGGCGGTGCGGGTTGTCGTACCAGGTCTTGCCGCGCAACGGGTGCCCGACGAGCTCTCGCGCGCCGAGATAGCCGACGCAGTGCCGCTTCAGTGGCCGTGAGTTCTCGGCTGCCGGAGCGGCGCTCGGCGCCGTGAGGACGATGCGCCCCGTCGAGCGCCACCGCGCCGCGTTAGCCCGGTGCGACGGCCCGCCCGCATGGTCGGCCAGCCGGCGGCAGAGGTCGTCGACCATCAGCGGTGCACAGTACGCCGCACTCGCACCGACGCAGACGCGACATCGCACGTTGTTGTCGCGCGCCACGGAGAACTCCTCAGACTCGCATCCCACGATGCCCTCCGACTCGAGCTGCCGGACCCGCTCCGTTGCGTCGTCCGCGAGCGCGCTCGGGAACTGCGCGTTCAGGCGCCCGATGAACGCGTCGGCCTCGTCCGCGTCGCCGAAGAGCCCACACGCCGACGGCGGCTCGGCTCACGCGCGCTGCCGCCGCAGCCAAGCTCGGACGTTGTTCGCGTGCGCGTCGCTCTCGAAGTGCTTCAGGAAGTTCCCGATGCTCATGCCCGCCCCCCCCCTGCCGCCTGGCTTCCACCCCGGGGAGGTGCCATTGGAGCAGCCCGGCACGAGACACCGGATAAATAGGTCCTTATGCCCGTTGTCCGACACCTTCGGCTTCCCCGCGAATGCGTGGCCGGCGGGGTAGTGACCCCAGCAGTCTGGCTTGTAGCCGATGTCGAATTTCTCGTGCCACGCCGCTCTCTCGACTTTCTTCGAGCGGCGCTCCGTGTCTGCGAACCGCCGCCAATCGTCGGGCACCTCCGGCGCGTCGTCGCTCTGAGGGATCTCCGCTGGCGGTACCACTCGACCGTGGAGCCAGTCATCAAGCTGCGCATCGGAAACGGGCGCCGCGCTTTGACGTGCGCTGGCGTCCGTTCGGGACGTCTCATCGTTGTCGGCATCGCCATCGTCATCGTCATCGTCGTCCTGAACGGAAGCTGGTGGCCGCTGTTGCGCGCCGTCGTCGCTGCCGTCATCGCCAACCTCGCCGCCGCTTCCGCCAGTGCCACCGCCAGTGCCACCGCCAGTGCCACCGCCACCCCCACTGCCGCCGGCAATGCCTCCGCCACCGCGACTTGTGCTCTGGACACCGCCGTGACTGCGGCTGCTGTGGCGATCGTCGTCGTCAGCGTCGTCGTCGTCATCGTCGTCGTCGTTGTCGTCGGCGTAGGCTGCCGGTTCATTATCGCGGCGGCGTTTGCGGCCGCTCTGAGCGGGCGACGTGCCGTAGTAGCTCTCAAGGCAGCGAGCTAGATCGGGGGCGGCGAAGTCGGACATGGCCGTGGCGCACATGTCCGCGAAGGAAAGGCGCGCCACGGCGTAGCCGCAGTCCTCGAACATCGAGCGAGCACGTCGGAGGTCAAACACGCATGCCGCCGCGCGCTCGGGCAGCGGCAGATGGGCGTGCTTTGCTACGATGCCCAACCGGTTCTCAGCGTCGACCACTACAGCAGGAAAGCTGAGCGTCGACGCGAGGGAGAGATCGCCTCGAATGCGCGCGATGTTCTGCAAAAACGTTGGCGGCTCTGCCATCGTGCTGCCGCGGCGCAAGCGGGAAGCGAGCGAGATGCGAGAGCGAGCAACAAAGGACGACAAAAGGAAAGAGCCAAACGAGGGGTGGGGTGGCGCAGTGCCAGGAGGCACGGCAACACGCACAGGTAAGCGCCCGATGAGCGCCACGTGTGTCGGAGTAATCCTCGTAGTACGACAAAAGGGTGGTGCGCTCTCGGCGATCACGCGTGGAAAGAGACAGACGCGGTGGTGTAATGTGGAGCGTACGCCCGACTGGCCCTGTTTCCTCGTACGTGCGACAACGGGTGGACTGCCCTCATCGACAGCCGCGCAAGAACACACTGTTGCACCGCATGGTCGTCTCGACTTCATCGCCCATGGAATTCGTCGCATCCCGCGGGTTAACAGCACGGCTCACCTCGAAAGGAATCGGCGGGCAGGGGCGGGCACGTCGCGGCGGGTGTGCGCAGCCTTGGTGCGACGAACCACCCGGGCGTTACGGCGGGTGGGGTCAGCTCCAGCCGCAAACAGCCAACAGTCGTTTATCTTGGACCCTCGGTGCGATCCAGCTATGAGATATAAGCCGAAATTCGGGTCATATAAGCCGAAATTCGGCTCAAATGACCCGAATTTCGGCTCAAATGACCCGAATTTCGGCTTAAAATGTGACGCGACAGAGCCGTCGAGGGTGCGAGTTCGGTTACGCACGCTCGGGGCCCATCGATTAGGGCAGCTGCATTGATCGGATCTATCATGAGGATGGTGTCGACCATCAGGTGGACAGCGTGCACAGATGCGTTCGTGCTGGAGCGCACGGACGCGTCTCCAATGGAGCGTGCGCACCGCCGATGGGGAGAGGCGGAGCTGCAGCGAGCGGCGCAGCTACAAGGCGGCACCGTCGGCATCGCCGACCTACAGCGAAGGTCAAAGTACCTGCTGAAGCGGCGGCGGCTGATGGAGCAGCGCACCGCGGCGGAGGCGGCGGCGCCGCCGACGCCGCCGCCGCTGCCGCTGATGCGACCGACTCCGCCACTGTCGTGGCTCGACCAGTTGGACTGTCGCTTCGCCCGTCTGACGCTGGACGACGACGGCGAGCGAGGAGAATGCTTGCCGCTCCCGCCGCCGACTGCGCCGACTCCGCCAACTCCGCCGACTCCGCCGACACAGCCGACGCCACCGACGCCGCCGCGGACGCCGACGACGACGACGCCGCCGCCGACGACGACGACGACGACGACGACGACGACGACGACGACGACGACGCTGCCGATGCCGCAGACGTCGCCGACGCCGCCGCGGACGCGGCAGACGCCGCCGAAAAAAAAGCGAGCGGCGCACCCGCAGGCGCCGTCGTCGTCGTCGGTAAAGCCGCCACCACGCGTTCGGCCGCGGCGCAAGTGCCGCGACGAGCGGCAATCGAACCCCGCATCGCCGCCGGCGCAGCGGCGGGCGCCGAAGCTACTCGCTCGACCTTCGCAGCGGGTGCAGCGGGTGGCGCGTCGCTCGCGGACAACGAAGTCGCGAGTGCCGGTGCTCGAGCTGCTGCGCGAGCGCGGCATCGTGCCGTCGGCGGGCTTCACCACCGACGGCACGTGGATGTTGCCCACCGACCTGGACGCCGTCAAGGGGGGCGGCGTCCTGCAGGAGCCGAAGCGCATCGCCGGCCTGTACGGCGGCGGAGGCGGCGACCTCGCGGGTGCTGCGGATGCCGGCATTAAGGTCTCTTTTTGGACGGACGCGTCGGCAGTCTGCCGCCGGACGATCGTCGCGGCGCATCCTCACCTCGATCGCCGCGCGGTCGTCGCCGACATGGAGGACGACGCCGACGTCGAATCGGTCGTCACGGAGTGCGGCGACATCGCGATCGTGAGCGGCGGTCCCCTGTGCAAGGGGATGTCACCCATGAACGTAGTGAACCATGGGACGAAGAAGTATAACAAGATGAACAACCACGTCCTTCGCTTCGTAGACGTCGCACTGCGCCTTAACGCGCGCGTCATCGTCTTAGAGAACTCGGCGGCGCTCGGAACGCAGCTAAAGTTCCGAAAGTTGCTCACGGCCGCCGTGCGCGAGCTGCGCTCAGCCGGCTACTTCGTCAGCGTCAACGTGCTCAACTTCAAAAACTACAAGGTACCGAACCGAGGTGCTTCGGGATAGGGGTGGTTACTCTTACTATTGTACGCGTGCGATGAGCCGAGATGGGCGCTCAGGTCCCCTCGAGCCGACCGCGCACGGTCCTCGTGGCGACGAACACGGTGCCGCTGGCGGCGCGCGCCGTACCACCAGCCGAGCGCGACGTGGTGTCGGCGCGCGAGGCGCTCCAGCGCTTGCCGCGCCCAGAGGTCGGTCCTCCCGTGACGGGGCGGCGGGGTCTGTATCACGCGAAACGACGATGGTCGGGGTGGAAGACGAAGCGCGGGGGGAAGAAGTACACGATGGAGTACGCACACGCGTGCCATGATCTAAAGACCCCGTTTTCATGCATCACGACCGCGTTCGACAACCAGACCGCCGGTCGGTTCCTGATCAAAACTAAGAGTGGCTTTCGCCTACTGGGCGAGCAAGAAGCGCGTCGCCTCATGACCTTTGATATCCATTATCCATTCGCGGGAACTAAGAAGCAGCGCCGAACGCAACTGGGGAACGCCATCCCACCAGAGTTCGCTCGTCGGTTGTTCCGGCACATCACCAGGAACGTGGTGAAGTTCCATCGGACCCCGTGACACGCGCGCGATCGCGCGCGCGCGCACACACGGGCAGACGGCGACACACACAAAGACA
>ENA-UOXV01006930-UOXV01006930.1-marine-metagenome-genome-assembly--contig:-NODE-6930-length-11656-cov-16.803379_pt1 | contig 11656 bp, 12 predicted proteins | sample MGYA00238165_ERZ766961 | MGnify/ENA primary metagenome ERZ766961 (study PRJEB28924, sample SAMN03173240) | marine metagenome | biome: Marine; feature: Water; material: Subsurface seawater | place: North... | reverse complement strand
AATATGAAACCTCCAGTTACCAATGTTTATTGATATTTGTTTGATAAAGAAAATATTCAAACATTATTAAATAGATGAGTCTTTATGTGGGTTTTATTTTGTATTTATTATAAGCAAATGACTCGTTGGAGTTGTATTTTTTCTGTCGGAGCTCCTAAGAACGTCGCTGTTGCTCCGTTCATTCTCCAAGGTCGAATGGGACTCGATAGTGGTGCCGAGTCAATCTCTGTTGAGCTATGGACTCTTAAAAACGATGTTTCCCTATGTGGTAGATGTAACTTATATCTAGGCTTATATAGTCTGTTTCATAGAGCTAGTGACGTCAAAATAGATATCAGTGGATAAGATCGTTTAAATGAATCTTTTTTTAAAAAAATATAATAAAATTATTTTACAAAAAAATTATGCAAAAATTATTTCAAAAAAAATATGATTACTTGAGTTACGACAAGCCAGCCATAGACCGTTGTATTAACTGCGGGAACCATGAACAAGTTCATACTCAAATCACGATGGAATACGAAGGCAGTCTTAACAGCGGGCCGATATGCCGGAAATGTTATTCTACTAATAAAGGACCAAGAATAGCCCAGTTTTAACCACGGACCAGGGACAATCATTCCTCCACCTAGACACCTGATTTAAGGTTTGGTAGTCTTCATTAATGATCAAATTTATAGGCCCCAATCAAGGAGCCTATTTTCTAACTATAAGAGAGAGATGGTTATTTTATTAGTCTCTGATAGCGTAAGCAATAACACCAGTTTCAGCAAGGGTTTACACTCTTTTTGTTTTTAAATTAATTCGCGCTCACTTAAATAACTGTTATATACTTTACTTGTTATTTTATGGGTGTTGCAGAACGTCCTCCATTGTTTTTAATAAATGAAAAAATATTTCACATATATCGATGGGCTCAGGGGATTATCTGTATTATTAGTTTTTTTATTTCATATAAAGATATTCGAAAAAAATACTTTTCTTGAAGGAGGTTTTTTAGGAGTTGATATATTTTTTGTTATTTCTGGATTTATAATTACTCATATATTGTTAAATGATAATTTTAAACTTTTAGATAATAAAAAAGTTTTTTTTATTAATCGATTTAGAAGATTAATTCCCACATTAATAACTGTTATATGCATAGTGTTATTGATATCTATTTTTTTCACCTCTTTAAAAAGTTTGGAGAGAGTTAATCAATCAGCTTTTGCCAATTTTTTTCAATTACAAAATTTTTTATTTTTTTTACAAACAGGCTATTTCGAATTAAATAGCAATGAAAGACCGCTAATACATACTTGGTCATTAGCTATAGAATGGCAATTTTATATTTTATTTCCATTTATTTTGAGAACATTAGTTAATAAAAGAAATTTTTTTAGATCAATTATAATCTTTTTGATTTGTATGTCTGAGGTTTTATCTAGAGTAGATGGTAATTTAAATTTCTATTTCACAATACCAAGAATATGGGAATTGCTTTTAGGTGCATATATATACACATTAGAAGATAAGGAGTTAGATTTTCTAAAAAAAATAAAACTTATTATTTATCCATCTATATTTACTTCTGTCTTAATTTTATTCAACGTAAATGAATTAAACAGACATCCATCCATTGTTACATTTATTTTTTTTATACCTCTAATTTTTCTTCTTAAAGAAGAAATTTTATCCAAAGAAAAAAAATATATTTACTCAATTATTGATAATAAAATTTTAATTAACTTGGGTAAAATATCTTACTCTTTTTACCTAGTTCATTATCCAGCTCTGTACTTTTTGAGATTATATTTTAATAATTTGGATGTAGTAGAGTCTGCTGCTTATTCATTTTTAATAACTTTATTAATATCAATTTTATTTTATCATTTTGTCGAAAAAAAATTTAGAAATACTAAAAAAATTTCAAATAATAAATTTTTTAAAATTTTTATTCCCTTAGTTTTTGTATTAGCTCCTTCAATATTTTTAGTTCAATATTATATAGACAAAAAAAAATTAAGTTTACCTGAAAAAATTCTTTCCCAGTATAAACGTGATTTTCCTGTACAAAATTGTTTTGATGTAAAAAAGTCTCACCTTAAACAGACTGATTGGTATTGCGAATTAAATCCTAAAGCAGGTGATGCTAAATTCATCGTATTGGGCGACAGTCAGGCTTTTTCAACACTTCCTGGTTTTTTAAAATTTTCAAAAAATAAAAATATTAATGGAATTGCTGTAACTCAATCAGGTTGTATTCCATTTTTAGAAATTCATCTGAAAAATCAAGATAATAATTTTGATTGCTATTTGCATAATAAAAAAGTTTATGAATTTATAAAAGAAAAGAGTATTAAAAATGTATTTTTAGTTGCCAGATGGAATTACTATACGAAGTTTAGTAAATTAATTGATTTAAAAAACTCAAAGATATTTCCATCCGATGAAAATAAAAGATTGAAGATATTTAAGATAGGTTTTGAAAAAAGTCTAAATTTTTTAAAAGATGATCAGATGAATATCTTTATATTACAACAGATTCCAACCGCTATTGAATACCCCTACGGTCAGTATTTAGATCTATATAGTAGTGACTTTAATCTTGAAAAAAGATTTTTAAAATTAAGTTCAAAAGAAATTGATTACATAGAAGAAACAAAAAAAATTAATAAAATTTTTAAAAAATACAAAGATATTATTAATATTTTAGATACATCTGATGTTTTTTGCAATAATCATAGATGTTATATAGGCACTATTGACACTATATATTATAGCGATAAATACCATTTGACTTACCAGGGTGGGACGAAGATATATGAAATTATTTCACATTTATCTTTTCACTAAGGTATCCAACTTTGTTCCACACAACTATTCTTAAAATCTTAAAAAAATAAACCTACTACATGAAGTTTTTAAAAAGTTTTATATTATTCATATTTTTAATAGCTGTTAAGGTTGAGGCTCTATATCTGGCAGGTGTGAGAATAGTTTTATAAGATTCATTGATTTGTTCACCTAAGGTATTTTCACCTTTAACACTTTGTCTAGCCGCATATGGATCTTTGCCCAAGAATATTTCATTAGATATTTTCTTAGCTCTTGATACAGCTTTATTAATTCCTAGTTCTTCATAGGTACCAACCTTTAATCTAAGTGAATTTTTGCCTTTAGGTCTGTACTGATAAAACCAAGTCTTAGATGTTGAGGGATATTTATATACTACTAAAGTTAATCCTTCTGTTCCTTGCATTGAGAAGAATTGATCCTTGTCTTGATGATTTATATTTTTGATAACAGCATCTGTTAATTTCATTCTTATTTCCTTTCTAAGTTGTTTTCTTTTTAACGATTAAGAAAGCTATTTATATAAACGAACAGATACCGAACGCATTGAGTATCTAAATAGGAACGAATACATATTGACTACAAACAATTCCACCTTCGTGCTTTGTATGTTCTTCGTTGTTCTTATGTTCTAACTTTCTGGAAAGGATAATTTATTGAATCCACTAGGTTTTAGTGGTGCCCCCGCACGGAGTCGAACCGCGGACCTATTGATTACAAATCAATTGCTCTACCAGCTGAGCTACAAGGGCTTTTGTTTTCGTGTCAAGTTTTTACTGCTAAAAATCAATTAAATCAATCCAATAATTTTATGTATCTATTTGGTAATGTTGCATCTCTGATGCAATTATAAGAAAAAGAATAAATGATCAAGGTCATTAAAATTTATATTAATGAGTTTATCCCTTCTGATCCTAAAGATAAGAAAACTGATATTAAGAAAAATTGAGATTATAATAATTTTCTAAGGCCTTTTTCAATATCTATACTAGGCTTCCAATTAAAATCTTGAATAGTTTTTTTTATATTCGACTTAGAGTAATTGTTTAATTTTGATTTATAGGGTTTAATTAATTCAATTTTATTTTTAAAATTAAAAATTAGCTTTATTTTTTTTGCTAGAGATAAAATTGTAATTTGTTTACCAGATGAAACTTCATATTTACCTATAATTTTTTTCTTTATTATTTTAACAAAAAGTTTACACAAATCTTCTATATGAATAAATTCTCGAATATTTTGTGAATCTGATAATTTTAAAATTTGTTCCTTTTTAAATCGTCTAATCAAAGAAGCAACAACCCATCTGTTAGTTTTTGTACCCCCGTATACGTTAAAAATTCTTAGAATTGTATATTTTAAGTTATTAGTTGATGCCTTTTTTAGAATCATATCTTCTGATAGTTTTTTAGATAGAGAATATAAATTGATAGGATTTATATCGTGCGATAATCTTTTAAAGTTTCTATACTTGAAGCTTGCCGTACTTGGAAAAACTAAAAATAAATTATTAACAACAGAAAAATTTATAATATTTTTTATATTTTGAATATTATTTTGAAAATTTTTTTTTGTATTTTTTATATAATGCTCTAAATGAATAAAATGTGTAAAGTTTTTGTTAATTTTGATATATTTAAGATCTTTACAGGCAATTTTCTTGACACCTATTTTTTTTTTTTTTAAAAATAATATTAATTGTGAACCTATATATCCATCACCACCTGTTATTATTATTTTCATTTAATATTAGGATATTTAAATAGTTTATAATTTTGTTTCACTTACGAAATTAATATATTAAAAAACATGAAAATGAAAAAAGTTTTTATCTATGGAATAGGGTTTGTTGGCTATCCACTACTTCTTACTCTGGCAAACCTTAAGAAAAGTAATTTTGAAGTAATTGGAGTTGAAAAAAATGAACAAATAGTAAAAAAAATTCAAAAACAAATTCACACTGGTGATTGTTTAATTAAAACTAGTGATAAAAAATTATCAAAATTAGCTAAAACAAATAAAAGTAAAAATATCAAAATTTTACCTGATAATGCAAATTTGTCTCTTAGAGGCATTGTTCTAATTGCCATCAATTTCGATAATTTTAAACATGTTGGTAAATTAAAAAAAACTTTCAAAAGAATCTGTAATAATTTACAAAATGAAACAACCATTATTATTGAAAGCACCTTAATACCAGGTACAATTAACAAAATACTTTTACCTATATTAAATGAGACGATAATAAAAAAAAAATTAGATAAAAATAAAATTTTTTTTGGTTTTTCTTATGAGAGAGTTATGCCTGGAGAAAAGTATTTAGAGTCTATAACAGATACTCACAGAAATATTTCAGCTATTAATCCAGCGTCAATAAAAAAAATTAAATCATTTTACAAAAAATTTATTAATTATAAATTAAAGCCCTTTCATATTTTTAAAAACATAACAGAATGTGAACTAGCGAAGATTATTGAAAATACTTATAGAGCGCTAAATATAGCTTATATAGATGAATTAAATTATTTTTCTTTGAGGGCAAAGTTAAACTTAAATTCAGTTTTATCCTCTATTAGAGTGAGAGAAACACATAAAAATATAATGAATCCTGGAATTGGTGTGGGCGGATACTGTTTAACCAAAGACCCAAGTTTTTTAATCCAGTCCAGTCAAAAAATTTTTAATTTCAAGAATAATTTTCCTTTAATAAAAAATTTATTGAAAATTAACAATAATATGCCAGAATTTTCAAAAAAATTTATTTTAAGTAAAATCACTAATCCTAAAAAAAAAAAATTATTAATCGTTGGTTATAGTTATAAAAATAATGTGGATGATGTCAGATATAGCCCCACAATGGATTTGTATAAACGAATAAGTAAGAATTTTTTGAATAGCGAAATGATAGACCCAATGATAGACAAAAAAAAATATGAATTAGTTGTTAAAAAAGATATCAGAAAATTTCAAGTGGTACTTTTATGTGTTAACCATAAAAACTTTAAATATAAAAAATTGATTGAAAATTTGAATAAAAATTCAACCCTTTTTGATTTGTGTTTTTATTTTAAAAAAAAAAAAATTAACCCTGTATTTAAAAAAGAAAATATTAAAATTCACCAAATAGGTAAATATGATGAATAAAAAGAACATTATAATTACGGGTGGTGTTGGTTTTATTGGATTTGCATTAGCTAAGGCATTAGCAAAAAAAAAATACAAAATTTATATAATTGATATTTGGAAAAAAAAAAAAATTCATGTTGAAAAGCTTAAATTTATTAATGATTTTAAAATCACCTATATAAGACATAATCTTTCTAATGAACTTAAGTTAAAACTTAAAAATATAGACTATATTTTTCATACTGCTGGATTACTGGGAGTTAAATTTGTTGAAAACAACCCATTGCAGTGTTTTATGAATAATACTGAATGTTTAAAAAATATTATTCAAATAGCAAAGTATAATAAAAATTGTAAAATTTTAAATTTTTCGACAAGTGAAGTTTATGCAAATTCTATTAAAAATGCTAAAGATTTTCCTACCACTGAAGATATTGATCTTGTTATTAAAGGAAAAGTAAGTAACAGAGACTCATATGCTTTATCAAAAATCTTTTGTGAAAAACTTTTAGAGCTATCCAGTCTAAATTATATTAACTTAAGACCTCATAACATATATGGACCAAATATGGGTATAAGACACGTTATTCCTGAATTAATTCTCAAAATGTTAAAACTAAACAGAGTTAAAATAATTTCATCACGTCAATCTAGATGCTTCTGTTTCATTGATGATGCCATTGATCAAATTTTAAAAATATCCTTTAGCAAACTTAATAAAATGACCTTTAATATAGGAAACCCTCATGAAGAAATTTCTATTAAAAAATTATCCTTAAAAATCTCGAAAATAATAGGTAAAAATAAACTTAAGTTGTCATTTTCTAACAATAATACCAAAGGCTCACCCCAAAGAAGACAACCTTCCATAAAAAAATTTAATAAATTTCTTTATAAAGATAATTTTGTTAGTTTAAATGATGGTTTAAATTTAACATATAATTGGTACAACAAAAATCAGTAAACTTAGTAAATACACAATAATAAATAATACAATAAATATTTAAAATCAAATGTTTAAAAAAAAGATTATTATTTTTTCTGAATATTCAAAAAAAATTGGCCATGGCCATTTAATTCGCAGCACAAGAATTTTTGATATATTGAAAAAAAGTTTCAATGTTGTGTTATTTGTAAATAAAGATGTACAATTTATAAAAAAAAAAATCATCTCTGATAATAGCCAGTTAATAATTTTTGATTTTAAATATTACCCAATAAACTTTTCAAAATTTAACAAAAAAATTTTTTATTTTTTTTTTGAAACAAAAAAAAATTTTGGAACAAACTCATTATCTATCGACGCTTTAGATTTATCTGGTAGAAGCTTTACAGGTCCTAAATGGTATCCATATCCAAAAACATTTTTTTCAAAAAATATAGAAATAAAAAAAAAGCAACAAAATATTTTAATAACCCAAGGCTTTACAGATGCACATAATAATTTAATAAAAATATGCACTGCACTATTACCGCTTAAAAAAAAATTTAAATTTAACCTATTTATAAAAACTAATAATAAAATAAAATTACCAGAAAAGTTTCTTATAATTAACAATATTAAAGAAATAAATTTTAAAAAAGATATTTCAAAAGTTTATAAAAAAATAGATATGGCTATTACGGGTGTTGGTAATACTTGTTTTGAGTTGAATTTTTTTAATATTAAGTGTATTTATGTTAGCAGTGAAAAACGTGAAATAAAAAGAGCCAAATTATTAGAGAAAAAAAATTTTGGACATTTTTGTAATATAACTAAAAATAAAGAATTCATAAAAAAATTCACTATGATATTTAATAAAAAAAAAGTTTTAAAAAAACAAGATTCTTTTTTTAGACACAACGGAATGCAAAATATAATCAATTTAATAAAAAAATATGAAGATTACAAAAATTAAAAAACCATTCATAATTGCCGAGGCAGGTGTTAATCATGAAAATAATATTAAAATTGCAGAATTATTGATTAAAGAAGCCTCTGAGGGAGGGGCCTCAGCAATTAAATTTCAAACATATAAAGCAGAAAAAATTGCATCAAAACAAAGCCCTTCTTACTGGGATACAAATGAAATAAAAATCAATTCTCAATATAAACTTTTTAAGAAATATGATAAATTTAATCAAGTTGACTATTTTAAATTAAAAAAAATATGTGATCATTACAAAATTGAATTTATGTCAACTCCTTTTGATGATGAGTCGGCTTTTTTTTTAAATAAAATTCAAAGATTTTTCAAAATTGCTTCAGCTGACATAACTAATTACCCTTTAATAGAACAAATTAGTAAATTTAAAAAACCAATAATTTTTTCAACAGGTGCGAGCAATACTGTTGAGATAAATAATGTTTATAAATTATTAGTAAATAAGAAGATTCAAGTAGGAATACTTCACTGTATTTTGTCTTATCCAACTCTATATAAAGATGCCAACCTAGCATTAATTGATTTTTTTAAAAAAAAATTTAATAATGCCACAATAGGTATTTCTGATCATTCTATTCCAGATAAAAATATGCTTTTACTAACAAAAGCTTTTGATCTTGGTGCTGAAATTATAGAAACTCATTTTACAATTAAAAAATTTAAAGGAAAAAAAAATAACGATCATTTCCATTCTGTTGACAAAGATGACCTAATTAAATTAAATGACAACATAAGATTGTTACAATTGATTGTCGGTAATAAAATAAATCGTAATGTTTTACCTGTTGAAAAAAAGTCTAGGAAATTTGCAAGAAGAAGCATTTATACAAACATTAATATTAAAAAAGGAGACATTTTTAACTACAAAAACTTAATACCAAAACGTCCAGGAACTGGTATTTCGCCCATTTATTTGAAAAAAATAATTGGAAAAAAAGCAAAAAAAAATATTAAAAATGATACCCAAATAAAATTAAATGATTTTTAGATATTAATAAGATCTCAAACAATAAAATTATATAATTATTTTGTTATAAATACTTTTTTTGAATTTGACGTTATATTGATTTGTTTTTATTTTTGGAATAGGCACCTTCTTTTTTAAGTAAAGCTCTATTAATAAGTTCATTAATTTTATTAACTTATAATTATTAATATAAATAGATTAATTCTTAAGTAATTTACGCTCAAGCAATAAATCATTTTTAGTATCAATTGTTATATGTAGATCATCTTGAAAATTAAATATTTTTTTAAATTTTATGTTGTATCTTTTGAATAATCCTCTTTTAAAAAAATAAGTCATATATTCAGAAGAATTTTTATCTACAGCTAAATTGTTGGCTTTTTTTAAAGCTTTAAATAAAATTATCTCGGCTTTTGTACCTACAGTTAGTGAGTTTGCATATGTGAACTCTATATCTTTTTTTAAATGTGCTTTGATTATTTTATTTATCGCTTGTGGGTCTGTAAATGGATTGTCACCAGTAATTCTTACAAAATGATTAAAGTCATTTTCCTTTCTTAGATCAATAATTCTTTTAAAAATATTTTTATTATTGTCTGCAAAAAAATTTATTTTATATTTTGCCAATAATCTTTTCAGGTATAATCCACTTTCATCAACAGATGTAAATATAAATATCTGTTCTTTTGGAAATTTTCTTAATAATCTTTTTAAAAGTATTTCTGTTAATGAGTAATTATTTATTTTAAGCTTAGCTTTATTATTCAGTCTTTTGGATCCCATTCTTACAATAATTAAAAATGCAATTTTATTTTTTAAAAAAAAATTCTTTTTTGAACATTTCATTTTCTTCAAAATAATTATTAAATCTTTTATTTATAAATTTTTTTATTTGATCTTTAGTAATACCTTTCTCTTAAGTTCTTAAAAAAGAAACAATCTCAATTTTAAATATTTGGTTTTTTTTTTTATTTAGAACAGCATAACGCGACGTATTTGTTAAATATTTTCTTTAGAATATATTTTGGATGATCCAGTAGTATATCTTACTTATTACTATCGAAATTTGATAAATTTTCTTTCATACAATATAAATTTATATATAGTATATAATTAAAAAATTATCAAAACTTATCAATTAATTTAATGAGTAAAGTATTATTAACAGGTAGAAATGGTTTTATTGCCATCATTGCATGAGGTCTAATACAATAGTGAGAAAAAAAGTAAAACGTAACTTAAAAAAAGATCAAATATTAAAAGTAACTGATATTAAATAAATAATGAAAAGTGATTATGTCATTATGTGTGGAGGATTTGGATCAAGACTTAAGCCTTTTACATACATGATACCCAAACCTTTTTTAACAACAAATAATATAAGCCCATTTGAAAATTCTCTATCTAGTATTCTTCAAAATAAAAAAATAGGTAAAATATTTGTTACAGCATTTTATAAAAAAAAATTTATTAAAAAAATTATCGATCATAAGAAAAAGAAAATTAAAAAAATTGAGCTAGTTATTGAGGAGGAGCCCCTAGGTACAGCTGGTTGTCTTAGATTAATTGTAAAAAAGAGCAAATGTAGTCACATTATTGTTATTAACGGTGATATATTTGCAAAAGTAAATTTTAGTAAATTAATTGCTGAGCATGAAAAAAAAAAAACTGAAATGACGATTTGTATAAAATCACATAAAATAAAAATCCCATATGCGGTGATGACTAAGAAAAAAAATTTGATAACTTTTAAAGAAAAACCAATTCTAAATAAAAAAATTAATACTGGTATTTATATAATCAAAAAAAAATTTTTAATTAATTTTTTTAAAAAAGAAAAAAAATTATTTGTTGATATGGATGAAGTCTTTAATTCTAGTAAAAAAATAAATGTTTTTGATATAGGTGACAAGTGGATTGATATTGGTCATATAAGTGATTTTAAAAAGGCATATAATGAAATCAAAAATTGGTAAAATAGATTGCTTTATCCCTTGTAGGAAAAAAGGTGACTTTATCAATAATTTAAATTTTCTTGAACTCGAAGGTATAAGGCTTGTAGAGCACAGTATTATTACTGCAAATAGGTCTAATTTATTTAAGAATATTTATATTGTTACGAATGATACAGAATCTGCAAATATTCTTTTGAAAAAGTATTCATATCTAAAACTTATTATTGTTAGAAATACTCAAGAACCCTTTTATTTAATGTTAAAAAAAATTAAACAAAAAACAATTAATTTTTCTTCAAGTATTTGTGTTTTGTTACCAAATTATCCCTTCAAATCTGCATCTACCATTAGAAAAATCTTTTCAGAATACATAAAAAGAAAAACTAATTTATTAATCTCTGTAACTACGATAAATAATTTTTTTTATAGTAATAACTTGTTATCTATAGATGGAATTAATTTTTCTAATAAAATTACGAAAAGAAAAGACATAGATCCACTCTATAAAGTTGCTGGAGGTATTTTTTTTTATAATCAAAAATCTGAAAATATTAAGATGAAAAAATTCCTTAAAAAAGAAATATATTTACTAAATGAACATGAGTCTTTTGGAATATATTCTTTATATGATTTTATTAAAGCAAGTTCTTTATTTGATATCGATACTTCAATATTAAATAAATTAATCAAAAATATTCATTAATTTTTTTTGTATAAAAAATTAATAAGCAGCCTAATCAATAATTTTATTTAAATAATTTAAATGATGAAATACAATCGCTGCACTATTTGAGATATTCAAGCTTTCTACATCTTTATTTATATCAATCTTAACTAAAAAATCT
>ENA-UOXV01006926-UOXV01006926.1-marine-metagenome-genome-assembly--contig:-NODE-6926-length-11663-cov-5.275155_pt1 | contig 11663 bp, 10 predicted proteins | sample MGYA00238165_ERZ766961 | MGnify/ENA primary metagenome ERZ766961 (study PRJEB28924, sample SAMN03173240) | marine metagenome | biome: Marine; feature: Water; material: Subsurface seawater | place: North... | reverse complement strand
CGTAAACACCTCTCAGAGGTTTAAACTCTTTAAGTTCGTCCATTACTTCAATATTTCCAATATCCCCAGCATGCCATATTTCATCACAATTTTTAAAATGCCTGAAAACAGATTCGTCCAAATGAGAATGGGTATCAGAAAGAAGACCAATTTTTGTCATAGAGCAAAAATAATCCACAATGAATAGCAACCATTAATATTCAAATTTTGACCATAAATATTTCATGATACAATAAGGATGTAAATGCTACGTTTGCGACTTTTGCCTAGACATAAATAATTACTTTTGGCGCCCATGAAATCAGGGAAATTCAAGCTAATTTTCATCCCATTATTACTCCTCTTTTTCAAGTTCTCTTCGGGACAAGAAACAGGTGTAGTATTTGGAACTATCCTCGATTCATTAAATAAGCCAATTGAAAATGTAAACGTCGTAATTGTTGGTTCTACAAAAGGATCAACAAGTAAAAGTGACGGTACGTTCCAGCTTGAAATACCAGCAAATACAGAAATTCAAATTGCGTTTACATCAATTGTACACAAAACACAAAAGTTTAATGTCAATTTAAAACCTGGAGAACGTAAAGAAATTAAACCCATTCTTAAATCCAATACCATAGGTTTAAGAGGAGTTGACGTAGAAGGGCGACAAGATAGAGACCCAACAAACATTATTACACTTGACCCAGAATTGTTAAAGTCAGTACCAAATGTCAGTGGAAATTTTGAACAAATTTTGTTCACACTTCCCGGTGTAAGTTCTAATAATGAACTTAGCTCTGGCTACAATGTAAGAGGAGGAAACTTTGACGAAAATTTAATTTACGTAAACGATATTGAGATTTACCGACCATTTTTAGTTCGGTCAGGCCAGCAAGAAGGATTGAGTTTTATCAATTCAGATTTGGTTAGCTCTATCAATTTTTCTGCTGGAGGCTTTGAAGCACGTTATGGAGACAAAATGTCTTCGGTATTAGATATTAAGTATAAAGAACCTCTGAAATTTGGAGGGTCTGCTTCCATTGGCTTATTGGGTGCCACGGTTCATTATGAAGATGCTTCAAAGGATCACCGGTTTACCCAAATTCATGGGTTCAGATACAGAAGTAATCAATATTTGCTAAAAGGATTGCAAACTACCGGAGATTACAAACCGCGTTTTTATGATTACCAGGGGTATTTCACATTCGACGTAAATGATCAACTTGAATTAGGATTACTTCTAAATTATTCAAACAATAAATATCAGTTTATTCCTGAATCACGTGAAACAGAATTTGGAACCGTAAATGAAGCATTACAACTTACCGTATTTTTTGATGGACAAGAAATCGATCAGTACCAGACCGGTTTGGGTGCTTTAACAGCAGACTATTGGGTGAATAAAAATTTAAACCTGAAATTTATCGGATCAGCTTTTAAAACCGTTGAAAGTGAAACATTTGATATTACTGGTGCCTACCGACTTGATGAATTAGAAAAAGACCTAGGAAGTGAAGATTTTGGAGAAGTAAAGTTTAATAGAGGTGTCGGAGGGTTTATAAATCATGCAAGAAATTATTTAGAAGCCAGTGTTGGGAATTTGCAGCACAAAGGAGTATGGCAGTCAAATTTTGCAGTTTTGCGTTGGGGAGCCCGTTGGCAATATGAACAAATTGTTGATGAAATAAAAGAATGGGAATACCAAGATTCAACAGGCTACTCTTCTTCTCAATTCCCTGGTTTGGTTGGATATACTTATGCTCCCGAAGATACTGCTCAAATTAATCCGATTCCAGTAAGTCCGCGTAGCGAGATTCAATTAAAAACATCTCTAAAAAGTAAAAATAACATTGCTTCGAACCGAGTTATGGGATATATGCAGGCCGCAAAAAAATGGGATTTAGACTCTAATGAACTTTCCTTGATAATGGGTATTCGAGCAAATTACTGGACTTTTAATGAAGAAACGGTTATTAGCCCTAGAGTTTCATTGGGTTTTGTACCAAATTGGAAAAGTGATTGGAATTTTAGGCTTTCATGGGGGTATTATTACCAACCCCCTTTTTACCGCGAAATGCGTGATTTGAACGGACAAGTAAATCAAGACATTAAAGCACAAACTTCTATTCATTACGTTTTAGGAAGCGACTTGTACTTTACAATGGGCAAAGGAAAAGAAGAAGATAAACGTAAATTTAAATTTACAGCGGAGTTGTATTATAAACAGTTTAAAAACCTCATTCCATACGAATATGACAATGTAAGAATTCGATATTATGCTACTAACAATGCCAATGGATATGCTGGCGGAATAGACCTCAAACTTTTTGGCGAGTTTATTAAAGGAATTGACTCTTGGGTAAGTTTAAGTGTTATGAAAACCGAAGAAGATCTTGTAGATGATTATTATTATGATTATTATAATGCATCAGGCGAAAAAATAGTATCAGGCTTCACATTTGATCAAGTGGCTACTGATTCGGTAAGAAATGAGCCCGGTTTCATTCCTCGTCCTACTGACCAGCGTGTTCAGGTTGGGCTATTCTTCCAAGATTATGTTCCCAAAATACCAGACTTAAAAGTGAATCTTCATTTTGTTTTTGCTACCGGCTTACCTTTTGGACCACCTACAAATGAAAGATATAAGGATGTGCAACGAATGCCTCCATACAGAAGAGTTGATATTGGATTTTCATATGATTTATTAAAAAACGACAGAAAAAGAAACTCCGAAAGTGTATTCCGTCATATCAATAACGCTTGGATAAGTTTAGAGGTATTTAATTTACTTGGGATAAACAATACAATTTCATACCTATGGATTCGTGATATTAATAGTCGAGTTTACGGAATCCCTAATTACCTAACTAACAGAAGAGTAAACTTGAAATTATCAATGAATTTTTAATATGAAGATTGCGTTCTATTTACTGCTACCCCTATTCTTATTCAGTTGCTCTTCAGAAAGCAAAGTTTCCGAAAATGATTTTGAAAAAGAATTAGCGTCATTTCGAAAGTCAAGAAATAAAAAAATGGCTGGAAACAACTCCCCGATTCCAAAGGAAAAAAGGAAGAATTTCATTGCCCTAAATTTTTACCCACCAAATAAAGATTTCCAATTCAAAGCAAAATTTGATTTGATTTTCTCACAAGAAATCATTGAATTACAAACCAATACAGATCGAATCCCCCAATTTATTCCATTTGGAAAAATCACTTTTGAATATTTTAATAAAAACTATGTTTTAACTGCATATAAAAGTGTAGATAATCCTTCAGATGAACTTTTTATTCCTTTTACGGATTTAAGTAATGGTAAAAATAGCTACATAACAGGAAGATATCTTGACCTTGAAATCCCCCAAAAAGACAGTATTACACTCGACTTCAACCGCTGCTACAACCCCTACTGCGCCTACAACCCTAAGTACTCATGCCCAATTCCTCCGAGTCAAAATCACATTGATATTGACATAAAAGCAGGTGAGAAAAAAGCCCATGATTAAATTGTTTATTTAAGATTTGGCTTTGAAGAGATAAACAGCTTGTCATTTTAATTTTTATTTTAGCTTTACGCACCTCAAAATTGCTTGCACTCTATGCGTTTCACTAAAGAAATCATTACTAAAATTGCCCTAATAATTTTGCTTTTTGGCTCTACTTTAGCCCAAGCACAAATAATAAATTTTGTTCAATATGGGGTTGAACATGGCTTACCACAATCTCAGGTAAATTCAATAGTACAGGGAAACGACGGAAGACTTTGGGTTGGAACTGTTGCTGGTCTTTCGAGTTGGGATGGAGTCGATTTTACAAATTATTACAAAAAAGACAGCCTAGCTGAAAATAGAATAACGGCAAGCTTTAAAGACAGTAAAGGTCATTTATGGTTTGGACATTGGGGAGGATCAATTACAAAATACGACGTTAATACCAACCTATTTGTATCCATAAAGATTGAAAAGTTTAGTTCTTACCAAGAAGTTTCTGCAATTATTGAAGATACTGTAGGTGGTAATCTGATTTTCTCTACAATTGGAAGTGGTCTTTTCGTTTATAATCTAGAGAAACAAGAAGTAAAAAGATACGATGTATCTGAAAAAAATGAATCTTCAAGATTCATCACAAGTATTTTTCTAAATGAAGAACGAACCCTTTGGATTGGAACCGAAAAGGTTGGTTTATTTGCTATAAATTTTGATGATCTTTTGAATGAGAAAGTTGAAATATTTAACCTCAATACTGATAATGGACTTTCAGGAAATCATGTAACCGCCCTCATCGAATATGACGAAGAACTATGGGTTGGAACTAACGGTGGAATAAGTTTTTGGAAGAAAGAGGATAATAGTAAAGTGATCAGTGGCAATGGGGCTTCCTCTATTAATATCATGAACAGCAAAACGGAACTTGGTTCAAACTCAGTTTCAAATTTCTTGAAAGATAATCAAGGAGAACTTTGGATTGGAACATCTGATCAAGGTCTTAAAGTTTGCGTTAAAGAAGGAGAAAAATATAAATTCAAACATTACAGTATAGAGCAAGGGCTTAGTTTTTATAACATAAAATCCTTGTACATGGACAGGGAAAACACCATATGGATTGGAACGGATGTAGGCTTAAATCAATTCATTTCAGATTATTTTGTGCTTTATGATGAAAGTATTGGGTTAACTAACAACATTATTTGGAGTATGGTTACCGATGAAAAAGGAAATGTTTGGTTGGGAACCAATAACGGAGTATCTCAATTGATGAATGCAGATGACATTAATAATGATTCCCTTGTTGTAGGTACTTATAAAATTGAAGGTTTAAGTAATGCTCCTGTAATGGCGATTTATGAAGATTCTGACAATGATATTTGGTTTGGTACTGGATATGGGAACTTATTTAGAAGAAGGATCCAGGGTAAGCTTGAACAAATAAACATTGAAGCTCATATTCAAGATGTCATTATGAGCATTTGTGAAGACAATGACCAAAACATTTGGGTTGGCAGTAGAAGTGGAGTCGCAAGAATTAATAAAATGACCCATAAAATGACCGTTTTCACAGAAGAAGATGGGTTAGGGGGAAATAGTGTAACTAAAATAGTAAAAGATAAAAATGGCGTATTGTGGTTTGCTGTTTTGGGAGGTAGCTTAACAAGTTACGCCGACGGTAAATTTAGAGTTTACGATGAAAAGGATGGAATGAATCATAAAGTTGTTCTTTCTTTAACTCTTGACAACAACGATGAATTATGGATTGGATGTTATACTGGTGGTTTATACCATTATGATGGCAAGACATTTACCAACTACAATGAATCTAATGGAATGAAAAGTGAAACTCCTTATGCTATAGTTGCAGATAGAGACAACAACATTTGGTTTGGAACTACTTACGGTATAGAAAAATATGATAGAAACCTAAATGAATTTACCCATTACGGAAAACAAGAGGGTTTTCTTGGAGTTGAAGTAAACCCAAACAGTGCTTCTATAGATAAAAATGGTAACCTCTGGTTTGGAAGTATTCTTGGGGCAGTTAAGTATAACCCTACCGTTGATGAAACCAATAAAGTTAAGCCTAAGGTTTCGCTAAACGATGAAATAAAAGTTAAGCGAAAAAATACCGCCTACCCTTTTGACAAAATATTCGATTCTGAAGACAATGATTTAACCTTCATGTTTAAAGGGATTAGTTTGAACAACCCTAAAAAGGTAAAATATAGATATCGTCTTAAAAACTATAAACAATCTGAATGGGATACATCCTTCCAAAGAGAAGCACAATACACCAATTTAAGACCTAAAGATTACACCTTTGAAGTTGCAGCTATTAATTCTGATAATGTTGAAAGTAAGCTTGCTTCCTACTCCTTTTCAATTAAGACTCCTTTTTACAGCAGTACTTGGTTTTATGTAATTCAGGTTTTACTAATTGTATTGATGCTTGTCCTAGCCGTTTTCTATGGAAGAAAAACGGGAGGCTCTCGTATTGCAACAATTCTTGCATCAATTGCAATAATTATTGTTTTTGAGTACGGTATTAATTACGTCGAGGATTATTTTGAAGGACAAATTGGTAACGTGGTATTTATTAAAGTTGGATTGAATGCACTTCTAGGGCTGATCTTATTCCCAGTTGAAGCCATTATTAAGAAAAAATTAATTAAAACTCACGCAGATAGTGAAGGAAATATTGTTCCCAACGACGAAGATGAAGATTAAAAGAATTACAAACTTTTAATTAGTTCGTTTACCAAAACAATAAGCTTCTTTTCCCCTTCAACCGCAGCCTCAATAATGTCTGATATATCAACTGGATTCAAATTATCTGGATCACATAAATCAGTTATTACAGAAATCGCACAACAAGGTATCCCAACATGATTTGCAACGATAACCTCAGGAATGGTTGACATTCCAACTGCATCTGCTCCAATTATTTTCAAAAACCTATATTCTGCCTTCGTCTCAAGATTTGGACCTGTAACAGAAACATAGACTCCTTTTTGAATATTAACGTTCTGCTCATGAGCCGCTTTTTCAAAAAGTTTGTTTAACCTCTTTGAGTATGGTTCAGACATATCAGGAAACCGTGAGCCTTGTTCATCGATGTTTTTCCCTAATAATGGATTATCTGGCAATAGATTTATATGATCTTCTATTAGCATTAAATCACTTTTCTTATAATGGAGGTTAATCCCGCCTGCGGCATTCGATATAATTAAGTTTTTGACTCCTAATTCGCGCATAGCTCTTACAGGAAAAGTGATTTCCTTCATGGAATATCCCTCATAGTAGTGAAACCTACCTGCCATTACTAATACTTTTTTTCCTGCAAGTTTTCCATAAACCAATTTACCTTGATGGGTTTCAACTGTGGCTTCGGCAAAATTTGGAATAAATTTATATTCTATTGAATGTTCAATGTCTATTTCATTCAATAATTGTCCTAACCCTGTACCCAGTATAATGCCAACTTCAGGATTTTCAATACCCTTTTGACGCAAATATTCTGCAGTTTCTCTGATTCTTTCCATCACTATTTAATTGTCTTATTATAAAAGTTGAAAATTTGATCGTTACTTACCCTTAACCAGTATAGAAAATGAATAATGGCGAAAAGCACTTGCAATCTGAACATTCCATTTTCCTGGTATTTTCTAGAAGAAGTGGTCACTTTCTCTTTTAATATTTTAATATGAGATATTCGTTTAAGTTTTTGAATAATGTCAATGTCTTCCAAAATTCTTAATTTGGGGTTAAACCCACCGCATTTTTTGTACAAACCTCTCGTAACAAATAAAGATTGGTCCCCACCTCTACAAACTAAAAAATTGAATTTCACAAAATATTCATAAAACCGCAAAATTTTATTACTCGGTGTAAATTTCAAACCAAAACAGCCCGATTCATCCCCATTTTCAATAACCTGACTAATTGTTTTAATAAAGTTTTGGGGAGGTTTTGAATCTGCATGTAAAAAATACAAAACATCTCCATGTGCCTTTTCCGCACCAAAATACAACTGATTACCTCTCCCCTTTTTGGTAATGAAACTTTTAAACCCAAGTTCATTTACAATATTTGATGAATCTATTTCACTTTCTCCATCTACAACTATAACCTCACTTTCGGGGAATTCTAACAATTCTTTTTTTAAAAAATTAAGCAGGTCGAAAAATTCTATACCCTCATTATAAGTAGGTATAACAATACTCATTTTCATTCAATATCAATTATTGCCTTTAAGGTATCGTTCAAATCATTTATATCATCTACGTCACTCAAAGTTGGAAGAAGAGCATATTTCAAATTGATTTTTTTTAAATCTAATATCGTATCCAACATTACATTTGGCATACTCCATTCTTTATTTAAAAAAAGTTCTGAATGTAACCTTTTCATTCCTATAAGATAATATCCGCCATCTTTTGCCGGGCCTATAACCACATCGTTGTTATTTAATTTCTCAAAAGCTTCATTAACAATACTTACTGTTAATTCGTGACAATCACTTCCTATACAAATTATGTTGTCAAACCCCTCTTCAAAATTCTCATTAAAACCGGCAGACAATCTTTCCCCCAAGTCGCCTTTAAATTGTTCATCTTTTAGAAAATATTGATTATTGAATAAATCATCAAAATCAATAAACTCCGAATATAATACCAATCTAAAACAACTTAATTCCAGAGCAACATCTCTAGTATGTTCTAATAAAGTATTGTATACCAGCAGAGCATTCTTATTTCCTATGTCTTTTGCTAATCTAGTTTTAACCTTTCCTTCTTCACTATTCTTAGTGAAAATCATCAATAGATTTCCTGCAGATTTATTCAGTAATTCAGTCATTTCTTAACTTCAAAGTACTAACGAAAGTAATTCGAAAATCAATAAAAAGTTGTACTGTATTACACATTTGGGAAAGGCATTATAACCATCTACAATACCAAAGAAAATAAAAAAAGGAGAATTAGTCTTGCAATGTCAACATAGGTATGACGCTGTGATATGCTACTTTTTTTGCAACACTTTTCGTGAAGATTTTTTCAAAGAAATTTTTCTTTCTAGGAACCATAGTTATCAAGTTTACATCTTTATTTTGACGCATATAATCTTGTATACCTTCTACAGTATCGTCATTTTCGCAATACTTAATTTCACAATTACAATCTTCAAAATAATTGAGCATTCTTTCTTTGGAAACCTTCTTATCAGCATCAGAAATTTTACTAGAACTTTTTTGAACATGTAAAATTGATAAAGAAGCTTTTCTAATTAAAGCAATTTCTTTTAAAAATAAAAGATGACTCCAACTTTTCAACGGTTTGAAATCAGTCGCAAAGACTATTTTTTGAATTCCTGTAAATTTCGCATTAAATGGAACCGTTAAAGTGGGCAAAGTAACTTCTAGAATTACTGAGGCCGCATTACTACCAACAAAAAATTCTTTTAGCCCACTTGCTCCAGTGGTACCCATAATAACCATATCAATGGACTTATCTTTAATTATGTGGTTTACACAGCCAAGGAACTCTCCAAACATTTGAACCGTTTCGATTTTACACCCCTCAGCCTCAGGAAGACTACTAATCCAATCCTTCTCTTTTTCCAACCCCTCAAGTGAATCCTTAGCAAGAATTTCACTCATATTCATTATCATTCCAGCGCTGCTAGATGAGGTGGCGGGCTCAACAGAATTTAATACAACAAAATTATATCCTCTGCCTTTATAAAGTTGCAATCCATAAAGCATTGCATTCCTGGCTGATTCAGAAAAATCAGTAGGTAATAATATTGTTCTTAAATCATTCATAGTTATCGAGTTCCTGTGTTACCAATAAAAATTGCGGCAACAGTACAAATTAACAAAGCAATAAAACTAAACAAGCTCGTAAATGGCGCTTCCGTAGTAATACTTAAAAATCCTTTAAAAAAAAACAATAGAAAACCTATTGAAATAATCCCTAATGCTAACACTTGTTTTTTACCCATAACTATATTTTATTAAGAATCAAAAATAAATGTAATTCACCAATATTTCCATGAATAATTTAATTTTTAAGCAGAAAGCCAGAATGATGGAAATTTACCATTTTTACTTCCTTCCTTTTCTATTAAACTAGCTAAATTAATATTCGGTTTATCTACTACGAATAGCGTGTTTTTTGTCAAATTTATTGCCTTTGTATCTGCACTTTGCAACTTACCCCGCACTTTATGAACTGAAAACCTTGAACACTTTGTTTTCAAATATTCATAAAGCAATTTCTCCCCATCGGAGGATTGTAATTCTTTGCTGTAATCCATAAATCGTAAAAGTACAGTCTCGCCTTCTTTACAAATAGTTGGAAACAAATAACAGAATTTTTTAAAAGCTATAATGGTATTCTCTGGCTGAGTGCTTACAAAAACAACATTTCCAATCATATCCACATGCTTATCTGGAATTATTAAGGTTGGTAAGAATGCCCATTGTCTAGATTTATGCGAACTAATAATTTCTATAATTTGATTGTAATCTGAATGATTGGTTACCATCATGTCATAATAGTCAATCATCAAGTTGAACACCTCTGAAGACAATGATTCTTGCTGAATCAGATTGTATTTATTATTTGATTTATAATAAGAGTTACTGTTAGTTATTAAGTTCTTAAAATAATCACCTATTCTTTTTTCACTCTTAATAACAGGGTAGTCTAAAAAAACGGAATCCACAGAACAATAAAAAAAATGATGATGAATAAACTCAACAAGTTTATTATTCTGTTCAGTGTCACTTTTTAGAACTAATAGTATTTTCTTTTGTTCCATAATAACTAATATGTACCAATTAGATTTATGAACTTAAAACAATGCCCAAGCTTGAATTTTGAATCAAAACCACATTTGTTTTCGAGAAAAAATAATTTATTAAAATAACAGTGAATAATCATGAACATCTATTGAATAACAAATGTTCTCATACTTTTTAGAAAATCAAATGATGAGAATCAAAACGGAATATGATTTAAATCAAGATTAATACAGGTTAGCTATTCGGATTAGCTTCTCTGTTTCTATTACCTTGATTTTACGTCCTTGGGTTTCAATCAGTTTATCTTCTTTAAAATCATGAAGTAATCTAATAAGTGTCTCGGTAGCTGTCCCAACAATATTTGCTAAGTCCTCTCTTGTTAAATTAATCTCTACAGGTCCATTATCATGTCCATCGATTCCATAAGTATCCTTCAACATTAATAAAGCACCTGCCAATCGCTCTCTCACCGGTTTTTGAGCCAAAGTAGTAAGAGAATCTGCCATACTACTTAATTCTTTAGACATACTTTTTATGATTGTCTTAGTAAAATCTGCATCGCTATTTAATACTTGCAAAAAATCAGACTTAGGAATAAAACACAAAGTAGATTCTTCCAGAGTTTCAGCACTTACAGGGTATTGATCTTCACTTAGCATTGCGCGATATCCCATAATATCACCAGCCTTGAGAATTTGTATTATTTGATCTTTTCCTTCAGCCCCTGTTTTATATATTTTAATTTTCCCTGAATTAATACAAAAAACGCCCAATGGCCTCGTTCCTTCATGAAACACAACCTGACTCTTTTTGTATACAGTGCAGCTTTTATGTTGAACAATACCAGCACTACTTTCAACACACAAACCACCAAAAAGTGAGTTTTCGCGAACAGCACAATTTTCACACTCTACTTCTACTCTTTTAGAACGCATCTAGGTTAAATGTTTATTTAATACTAACAAAGGTATGCCGTAATTGGAAATAATCAAATGCTATTTCGTTGAAAATCTAAGGAAAATTAAGAGTTAGTTTACTTACTTTTGCCGCCACAAAATCTAACAGATGGCTGAAATAGAAATTATTCTCCCTAAAATGGGTGAAAGTGTTGCTGAGGCAACGATTACAACTTGGTTAAAAAGTGAGGGTGATGCAATAGAAGTTGACGAATCTATCGTTGAAATTGCAACTGACAAAGTTGATTCTGAAGTTCCTTCACCTGGAGATGGTGTTCTATCTAAAATTTTGGTTCAAGAAGGAGATGTTGCTCAGGTTGGTCAGGCCATTGCCATAATTAGTACTGAAGGTTCAGCCCCTTCTACCCCAGAAACTAATAATGAGGCCAAAGTTGAAGCTGAATCATCACAAGCAACTGTTCAAGAAGA
>ENA-UOXV01006924-UOXV01006924.1-marine-metagenome-genome-assembly--contig:-NODE-6924-length-11664-cov-92.336463_pt1 | contig 11664 bp, 10 predicted proteins | sample MGYA00238165_ERZ766961 | MGnify/ENA primary metagenome ERZ766961 (study PRJEB28924, sample SAMN03173240) | marine metagenome | biome: Marine; feature: Water; material: Subsurface seawater | place: North... | reverse complement strand
ACAAATACAATGACCGTATTCGCCGCTGACAAGAAAAATAAGGGATTCAAGAGGCTTAGTAAGAAGATCCAAAAGGAACGTGATACCGACGTGGACAAGATCAAAGAGAAGGTCTCTGATATTTTCCGCGATGAACAGAATCGTATGAAGGGATACCTCGAGGAACATAACAAGCTCATTAAAAAGGCTGATAAGCCCAAGAAGAATGGTAAAAAATCTATTGATTTTTACGAAAAGTAAACCATAAGGTACAGAAAACAAAAAACATCGCTAAAGGTGGGTTGTCCCCAAATTTCTCAGCCAATAGAGCGCACACCACGCTGTATTGGACGATCTTAATTTCCTGTCTCGTTTTGATCATAGTACGTTTCATATATCCCCTCGATTTTTGAAGCCCGGATACAGCCGTACTTATTTTACCTATCGTCCCAGGAATCTCCGTCGTCTTCATGAATATATCACCAACATCCACAGATTCTATTATCTGCTGTTGTATCAGGGGCTCCAAATACGTGAAATAGTTAAAGTCTGGATCTAGTTTCAGACATATACCCTCTATAGTCGAAAAGGCTTTTGCGAGGTACACGAAACTACTCGGTACCACGAATGGTTTTTCAATCGCGAGTTGTGCGGCGAGATCATCGTTCACGATTCCAGAACCATCTAGGGTCTCTAAATACCCTAAGATGTTTTCAAAAAATAATTCAATATCTGAAATATCAGTAGAAGTCGGAACAATAACACCCAATTTAACCAATGTATCAACTATACCCGCTGTATCACGTGTGATTATAAACCCAAAAAGTTTTGTGAATCCATCCCTTAATTCTTCTGACAATGGTACGAGCAATCCAAAATCATAAAATACAAGCTGTCCCTTTGATGAAAACCCCAAGTTACCTGGATGTGGATCAGCATGAAATAGGCCGTTATCCATAGTTTGGATGACGTACGCATTTATCAAGGCTTCACATATCTTCTTCTTATTTACCTTTTTGTCGGTAATCTCAGTCAGTTTCACTGATGGTACATATTCCATGACGATCATTTCATCGTTTGAATACTTTTTATACATTTTCGGAACTTTCACCCAGTCAACATCTTTCATACTTTTCCGAAATTTTATAGCATTGTTAATCTCCCGTTTGTAATCCGCCTCTCCCAAGAGATATTCTATTGACTCATCTAGAACTAAACCTGAACTATTTCCCGTGTCGATACCAATGCGCTCTAAAAAATGTACTATACCCCGTATAGTATCCGTATCCTCCTTCATTATATCCAGGATTCTGGGACGTTTTATTTTTACAACAACTTTTTGACCGTTTTGGAGTACGGCCATATGGACCTGGCCTATACTCGCGGATTTAAATGGTACAGGGTCAAATTCTTTAAAAATATCATATTTTACATCTATGTCAATTTCCACGGGAGGAACATCATCTTGCAGGGATTCCAGTTCTTTTGTAAACTCTGGTGGATACAGGTCCGCTCTCGTCGAAGCGATTTGTCCTAATTTTACAAATGTCGGTCCAAGATCGAGAAGTTCTTGCTTCACCCATCTACCAAGCTCTGATTTATTTTGTACAGTCGCATTTTTCCATAAAAACTTACTCGCAAACTTCCACGTTTTCACTTTCCTGGAAGTTGTACTCGGCACATTTATTCCCAAGCATAGTGCCATCTTAATACATACGAATAATTTTATCTCTCTAACTTATATTTTTTTTCTCGAGGTGTTTTATATGGATACTGAGAAGAAAGAAGAATGTTATAACGCGAAACCCGTCGTAAACTGGAAATGTATATGGTTTACATTCGCATTGGCGGGTGGGTATTGGTATCTTCCAAAAAATAACAAATGGATATTACTAGCACTTTTGTATTTCCCTTACATCATGTTAGCGTATTATGATCATCACTATGATTGTAGGAGGAACATGGGACCCACGTATCTCGCCATGTTTTATCATTGGGCCAAACCTCAAGAATCTAAACAAATAAAAGATTTTAAGAACTGGTGTCCAGAAATTAAAAAGAAAGTTTTTATGATCGACATTATAATTTTACTCGGAGCTTTACTTTTAGTACCAAGTTTTCTTAAGTGGAAACCTAAATAAAGTTTTAAAATTAATATATTATAAATGAAATTCCAAGTATCAATATTCACTCCCATGTATGAACATAATAACAAAAAATATATACGTGTTCTTCTAAACGACCATGACATGAAACGTGTGTTGTTTTCTCATAATAAACATAACCTCGTAACAAAACATGTAGAAGATCCACTCGAAGGTCATGTACTCACGATTAAAGTTCCATTTAGATATAATCGAGTCATGTGCCGATTTGAAGGTGTTCCCGTCCAAAGTTTAAAAAAGGGGGACGACGCTGAAATTGATGTTTCGTTTATGGGTAAGTGGACATATGAAGACTATAGTGGATATACTTGGAAGTTGTCGTATATAAAGTTTAAAAATGAAATAAATGAATGAGTCTCACGAGAACTGGGTATATAGTTCCGGATCTCACTGAAATTAAAAAAGAACTCACGGTTCGCCCAATCGTTAATGCAGATTTTGGTGTAGCACCTCCACCTTTTAAAGTGTTTAGGAAAGCAAAATCTGGATTATGCGTACCGCGATTTTATGCAGAAGAAAAGTTTGGAAAAGAGACTAAAGATACAAGGCCAGAACCATCTAAGATAAATGTCACGTTTAAAGGAAAATTGCGAGACGAAACACACCAAAATGAAGCACTCAGAAAAGCTATCGAAGCTGGTCATGGAATTCTTTCATTGCCTTGCGGCTTCGGGAAGACGACCGTATCCCTGGCCATAGCGTGTAAACTGGGATTACGAACCATGATTGTCGTGCATAAGGAATTTTTAGCGAATCAGTGGAAAGAACGTATACAACAATTTTGTCCGGGGGCGACTATAGGTATAGTTCAGCAAAATAAGAAAGAAGTACACTGTGATTTTGTCATCGCCATGCTTCAATCTCTTTCTCTAAAAGAATATTCATTCGAAGATTTTGATAGTATAGGAACTCTCATCGTCGACGAAGCACACCATATATGCGCCAAAGTTTTCTCACAATCACTATTTAAATTGTGCCCAAAACACGTATACGGACTTTCAGCTACACCAAACAGAAAGGACGGACTCACAAAAGTTTTACACTGGTTCATGGGTCCCACGTTCTTTTCTGTCGAACGGGAGAACCAACACCAAGTCGACGTGTTTCCTTTAGAATTTACGTGTCAACGATTCAGAGATCCACCACCATGTACCAGGTATGGCAAACTTTCTTTGGCGACTATGATAACGGAACTTACAGAAATGCCCGATAGAAACGCACTCATCATGTCCACGATTCGAGATGCGACGCGGAGTACTCGACAAGTATTAGTTTTAAGCGATCGTCGATTTCATTGTGAATATTTACACCAAAGATTTAAGGATCGTTCGGGTTTATACATGGGTGGGATGAAAGAGGCAGATTTAGCTGAATCCAGTAAAAAGCAAATCATATTCGCGACGTTTAGTCAAGCGCATGAAGGACTCGATATACCCAGTCTTGATACGGTCATTCTCGCAACACCCAAATCTGATATAGTTCAGAGTATAGGTCGTATCATGCGAGAAACGAACGGTAAGAAGAACAATCCACGCATATACGATATTTTAGATCAATGGTCGGTATTTTTTGCCATGTACAATAAACGACTCAAAGTATACAGGCAAGGTGGGTTTAAAATTCCGAATCAGAAAGAAGAAAAGGTGGAGAATTTTCCCTCCGGAAAATGTCTCATACAAATATAAGAATGGGTGGTTGTTCTACCGGACGATCCACTCAGAAATACACCGGTGGTGGTGGAGCTGATTTAAGTTCCATCCTCGCGGCACACGGTGATATGATCTACGCAGATTCGAATATAGAAGCCGCGAACGTATCTATAGGAACTGTCGGACATGTGCTCACCGTTCAACCAGATGGAAACGTTGATTGGCAAGTTGTACCGGGAGCCACGGGAACGGTTGGTAACTTACAGCAAGTGACAGCTAGCAATCCGCAAACAAATATAACAGTAGAACTAGTTAACCAAACTACTTCATTGATTACAAGTGGAAATGTATTAGTTACAGGCAACGTGACGGCATCTAAATTTATAGGAAGTGGTTTAGAATTAACTGATGTGGCACTTAAAACTGATTTAGATGATAATGTCATTCGTATATCCGATTTGGAAACGGCGACGATTATTTCTAATTCTTCCACAATTACGACGGGGTTCACGCGGGGTGATATCATATACGCGAGTGCAGATAATGTACTCAATAAACTTGCCTTAGGAACAACTGGACAGGTTTTAAAGAGTGATGGTACGGATGTCGTGTGGGGTACGGATATAGGTGGTTCTTCCGGTACCGCAGTATGGACAGCCAATAATGTAAATGGAAAAATTCATTATTCTTTGGGTAATGTGGGAATAGGAGTCGCGGATCCGCAATATTTATTAGATTTACCTTCGACGGGTACAGTAAATGCTGGATTTTTTATAGGTGATGGTGGTGGACTTTCCAATCTTACCTCTGGGAGTCAATGGACCGGTACTAACACCGTTCATTTTACTGGGAACGTAGGGATAGGTACGTCAGACGTTTCTAAAACGCTCAGTGTTGGATCGAACGTTTCTATAGATGATACAGGAGCGGATAAATTGGCCGTAACTGGAAACGTATACGTATCGAGAAACTTAACGGTTGCTGACGATATAGATGTGAACAGAGTTCACGCTCGTAATATTTTTATAAAAAACGTAGAAGTTGTAGCAGAGCGTCCCGTAAAACAAAGATAATAAAATTATTATTCTATTATAATGGCTGCTCACTGGGTCCAAACGTCGCCGACACCAACAAACACGTATTGGGCAGGTGAAAAACTTGGTGGGTATTCAACATTGGTAGGAAGGACGGTTACTTCGGAATTTGGTAGAGGTTTAGATACGAGTTTCGATGGGCGTCGCGTTATTGGCGGTGCACCCGGATGGGGCCCAAATACAAGCGCTGGTTGGCGTGGACAAAACAGGGGATATGTCGAAATTTTCGATTATAACGCGGCTAATGATACATGGGGAACGATTCCGGGTGGATACATAGAAAGCCCTGATACTACGACTGGGCAAGTCGGCACGCAAGCCGCTGACGCTAGATCGAGGTTGCCTGATGATGATAAAATATATCAGGCCGTCGGCGGTGGTGGACTTTTCGGTGAAAGTGTGTCTATGAATTGGGACGGAGATAGAATAGTTGTAGGAGCCCCGGGAATAAACAAAGTATACGTTTATGATTATAACGGAACGAGTTGGGGAACACCCCAAACTATATCCGCTGCTTCGGGAATAACTTCTTTTGGGCACTGTGTTTCTTTATGTGGTGATAAAGGTGATAGATTTGCAGTGGGTGCTCCCGAAGAAAATAAAGTATACGTGTACGAAAGACTCGGAACGGCAACTTCATTTACACTCGCGTATACCGATAATGGTTCGAGTCTAACAAATAGTTTACCTCTCAGTACGAGTGGAAACATAACTTTAAATTCTGATTATAATGGTTATGGGTATCATGTAAAAATGAGCGATTTTGGGGATCATATGGTCGTGGGCGCCCCTGGTACACATATAAGCAACCTCAACTCCAATATGCATAGTGGAACGGCAAACTATTACACTATGTGTTGGGCAATAGGCGACGCTGGGGCGGTGAATAGTTATCATCCTCATAGAGCGGTGAGATATTCAACTAACTCAATCATCAATAGTAGCACAACGAGCGCGACGTTCATCGCGGATCGATACAGCGGCGGAGATCCGATCGGTGGGTTTGGGTTCAGAACACCCCAGATAGGGCAGGTTAGAATTATGAAATGTACTCCAGATACAAGTTGGAGTACACCTAACGCGGTTACACAAATGGGGAACCTTATTCCTGGTTACGATGCAGGTATTGTTAAGGTGGATACTTTTGATAATAACGCGTCCTCATCATTCGGTGGATTCGGAACTACAGTACAAATAAACCCGGAAGGTACTCGAATAGCCGTGGGTTCACCTTTTTATAAATTTTCAACTCCCCCCGACGATCAATCTCGTCACGGACGAGTCGACGTTTTCGATTATGACAGTATTACGAATACATGGGTAAATAGTTATCCAGCAGGAACTCTCGCATCTGAAAATGGATGTATGGTGGGTCAGGTGGCTATGGCCTCGGATGGTAGTCGCATTTTTTTAGGAGGAGTACATTCTGCATTCATAACAACAACGTTCGATTACACGGGAAAAGATTGGTTTCAAACCGAACCTTTCATTATAAGTGGTGGAGATATTAACGAAATAGGTGGTACGGGTCATTTACCAAGCATTATAGCCGGCGCACATCATTATCAAAATTATAGAAATGTGTGTAAAAGTGGTGAACTGAATTTCGTATCTGTACCTGGATACAATAACACTGGCGGCTATCCTCATGGCTCTTATGTAACCGCAAGAGGTCTCATTCTCGTTTATAAACATACACTCACATCTCTTTTCAATGGTAATTCTTTATTTGAAGGATTTGTTAAATGTAATGAATTGGCTATAGGAGGTGCTTCTAATGGTACAAAAACCCAAAGATTAGCTTTCGGTGGGGTCACGGGAGATGATTTTGAAAGTGCGACAACTATTGAAACGCGTTATTTGGGGTTTGAAAGTAATGCTACTACCGGACATCAATCAGAATTAATAATCTCTAAATGGTCAACCGGTCCTATGAGCTCGAGTTTAACTGGACAGCCTTCGATGCAGAGCCATCCGTACGGAAACGTTACGGGTCTTCAAACATCTGCCGACCCGAATAGAGTGACAAAAGAAACATCTGGAGATAGGATTAGGTTAAAAGCTCCAAAAATAGAATTTCACTTAACAGCACCCGGAGACTGGTCGGGGTTCTCCAAGTATAGAGAAGCTCCTGTTATGACTTTGGTTTCCACAGAAAATTGGCCGTACCTAGTTGAACAAAACAACCTAGCAGCAAACCCAAACCCGGCCATGCGTTTGGTAAACATACGTACGTGTCATAGTGAATCAAATGTACACGCAGGTTTACGATTGACAGCTTCTAATGCCGCTGGTTATAAATTATCTGGTAGGTTCAATCAAGATAGAATGACTCCAGATGATGGCAACGAATATACTTTTTCACCTGATAATCATGGCTGGCTTCATCTTCTCAGTGGTCAATCTGGTCAGGCAAACATGTACGGGAGTCATGCAGGTTTAAAAGTGGGTCATCTTTATGCAGCGGGTTCTCTCCAGTATCCCAGTGATGATCGTCTTAAACATTTTGAAGAAGAAATACCTAATTGTTTAGAGTTGATAAATCAATTAAATCCTTATAAATATAAGAAAACTCAAATAAAATATACCGAAGATTATACTGGAGACGTAGGTACCGAAGATAAAGATTGGAATTGGGAAATAGGTTTAATAGCTCAAGATATAAAGAAAATACCTTACCTAGAATTTACCGTGAAAGATCCTGGGCCATCAGCCGAAGATATTTATTCATTAAATTATAACACTTTTATAGGTGTATGTCTCCAAGGTATAAAAGATTTACATAACCGTCATCAACCAGAAATTGTTAAGGTGGCAACCCTCCAATCAGATCTCACCATAGAAAAGGAGAAGGTGGCAACCCTCCAATCAGATCTCACAACCCTCCAATCAGATCTCACAATAGAAAAGGAGAAGGTGGCAACCCTCCAATCAGACGTCGCCGTAGAAAAGGAGAAGGTGGCAACCCTCCAATCAGACGTCGCCATAGAAAAGGAGAAGGTGGCAACCCTCCAAACTGACGTAGATCGCGAAAAATTAAAAACGTTAAATTTACAAGAACGAATATTAGTCATGGAACGAGCGTACCATGCCCTACTGGAACGCGTTTCGGATTTGGAAAATTCGTGATTGTTTCGCACATTTTAGGCATACGACTAAAATGGGTAAAACAAGTTTACTTCTTAATAGAATCCATCGCGGCTAACGCGATAACCCCGACGATGAAAAACATGACGACATAGTTGCACTCTGTTGTTTCATCGACGACGGGCTGAGCTTTTTGCTTCACGACTACCTCCTGTTTAATAGGTGGAGGCTGTGGAGGTCCGAACGGCTCATCAAAGTCGATCGGACAATAGCCTATCATTTATAGTATATTTATAAATTTATTTCAACCTTCTTCTTACGAGGCCTACCCTTCGTGGTCTTTGCTGGACCGACCTTTACCTCCTTGACATCCCCATCTTCAGTCTCTTCTGGATCTTTCGCGGAAACAATATCAGATATATCGTCATCCTCTTCCAAATCTACCGGAGGTCGGGGTATCAAATTCGTGGTGTTCATGGCTTGCGCGGGGGGCATCATGATATTTCCCATTAGGCTCGAAATGTCAAGTCCGGGACCCTTCATTTCATGACGACCCCCTGATGGTGAAGATGCGGGCGGCTGGTTCGTCATAGTGTTTTGCACAGCACTCATCATATTATCAACCAATCCGGGGTTCTGCTTCATGACATCGTTCACGTTGGGCATGACCGATTTGAACATAGAATTGGTAAGATGGAACATCATCGCCGAACCTCCGAGCATCATTATGAGTTTAACCTCTGGGGCGACGTGCATCTTCGTTCGGTATTTCACGTATAGTTCCTCGAAAACCTCATCGTAATCATCTTGATTTTCCATGATATTCTCACTCCAACCATCGAGTTGAAGCTCGAATGGGTTGTAGCGTTTATTCATAAACTCGAGACCAGTCACACATGCGATGAGCATTCGTCTAGAAAATTTGATAGATTTATCTACATCTATGCTGTACGTAATACGCTTAACCTCGGTTCTGAGTTCATCTACGGGGGAATAAACGTTTAATCGCTTATTAATGGTAAAACCACGCTTTTCCAAACGTCCGAGCTTATTCACGAGATCGGCCTTTTCCTCATCGACCGTCTTATATCCGGGAGATGGCTTTTCTTCCTGCTCATCCATGGGACCACTATAATCGTACGACTCTTGTTGCTCTCCGCCATCGTATTCCCCGTAATCTATCGGTTCATCCATTTTCGGTGGGGGTGGATCATTTTGTTTCATAGGATTAGCGAACGTATCCATATCTTCCTGAAAAGCTACATGTTTACGGGGTGGTGCTTTATGAATCTGCGAAGCGTTTCCAGGCCGATGCATAACTTGAGGCTTGGGAAAATCTAATTGAATTTCGTCAAGTACAGCCTGTTCACTGTCGTCGAGTTTCATGATAGAACCTCCTCGATCGAGAGTGATTTCACCGTCCATTACTCTCTATATTGAAACTAATCTTTTCTCTTTAACGCACTTTATAAAAAAATGTCAGTAGACTATAAATGAAATTTAACAGCGTTAACCGACGAACCATACGAACCATCCTCATCGTTCTTGCCCTTTTATTGGTCCTGTCCTTTTTCTACCCTCCCAAGACCAGCATGTTCCAGCCCACCCCAGTCACGGTCACCCCCGTTTCTGAGGAATCCATTCATAATCTCCCATCGACTGAGGAGTGCCTCGGCAACAGCGTTTACTCTACCAGCACTGGTGGTGTGTGCGGTGGTGGTAAGTTGGTCAGTGATCACGCCAACTACAAGATCGTCGACGGCATCGGACTTGCCTAGACTTTAATCTGAGTTAATATAAATGGCAGCTCAGCCAATTCTTTCAGATATTAATCATGAAATTCACACCGTCGTAGTTGATAGTACTGGCCCCGATTTTGTGGTACATTTACCTACACCTTTGGATAATGTCATCCAGGCTCAATTAGTTTCGGCCGTGTTTACTTCCTGTGCTCAAACACAGACGGCTATTCATATAGGTATTGAGGAACTTCGAACCTTCTTTTCACAGCGTGCGAAAGCTGATCTAGACTCGTCTGACGACAACCACTTAAACGGAGTTTTTGGAACCGTCGTCGGACCTCACGTTTCTCTCACTGGAGTTTCAACTGGAACTAAAGGAATTTCATTCAAAAATGAATATCCCATAAGCCAATATTATCATAATCCTATTCGAAAGTTAAGTCGTTTAACTTTTAATTTGGATAGAGAAAACGGAGATCCAGCTATTATGACAGCTTCGGTTTTAGTTTTCAAATTTGTTTGTAAAAATAAAAATTTAGGATGTTAGATTCCAGAGCGTCGCATACTCGTTAATTTAAAAATACTTTATAATAATAAGTATGTCTTCTGGAATCGTACAATTAATAGCTCTAGGCGCCCAAGATGAACACATCATGGGTGAACCTGAGATATCGTTTTTTACGTCCACCTTTAAAAGGCATTCTAACTTTTCACAGTCTATCGAAAAACAAACGATACAAGGATCTGTGAATGGTAATTCCATGTCGTCTATCCGGTTCGACCGAACTGGCGACCTCTTAGGATACACATATTTTACCATAGACGATGGTACCCAGGCTGTTGATTTACAAGACTGGGGTGAAGTCGTGAATAAGGTAGAATTATTAATTGGAGGTCAAATTATTGATGTTCAAGATCACAATTTTACCGAAAAAATTGCTATTGATATGAACGCGCAGAATGTGAGTAAGAGTTCTAACGGTGTACACCCAGGTGCATCTGCTCGGTCTTATTTTTACCCTTTGCGGTTTTTCTTTTGCGAAGGGCCTCAATCCGCAATTCCTCTCGTATCTTTACAATATCATCACGTTGAACTACGGATTTATTGGGGTCCAAATGCGGGAAACTATAACGTAGAAGCGTATTCAAATTATTATTATTTGGATAACGAAGAGCGTGGAATAATGGCTTCTCGTACTCACGATATTTTGATAACACAAGTTCAAAAAAATATAGCTTCTAGCGAATTAACCCAAGAACTTATTTTTAACCATCCAGTAAAATATATCGCATGCTCAAATACAAATATGGAAAGTACACTAACTTCCATAGATAATAAAATTAAAATTAGTATTAATGGAACAGATATAGGTATTTATAAATGGGCGAAACCACATTTCGTAGACGTGCAGAGCTATTATCATACAAATTTCGTGACATCCCCAGATTGTTTTGTACATTGTTTCTGTCTAAATACAAGTTCCCTACAGCCTACGGGTAGCTTAAACTTCAGTCGACTCGATAGTGTTAAAATACATAGCGAATCCAGACCTTTGATTGATCCTATATACGCAGTAAATTATAACATACTCAGAGTGAATAATGGGTGTGCGGGACTCATGTACGCAAATTAAAATCAGGAGTAATATTAAATGCCGAAGAACTTGAGTACCGTCGGTGGTGCCACGGAACTTCGCTTCGGTAAGAATTGTAGAGAAGATCAGGCTGACAACTCTGTCGTCATTAACGCGAGTAATGATAAGATCGACGCAACGAAAGCGAGTGGCTTTTACCTGACACCTTTAGAAATAGCTACCAATTTTGCCGAAGATGGTGCACAAGCGACGACTAATACATTCGTGGCGTATAATCAAAGCACGAAACAACTTTTTAGAACTCAAATACCTATGACCTTATCTGGTCTCTCGGGTGCAAATCCAAGTGCTGG
>ENA-UOXV01006923-UOXV01006923.1-marine-metagenome-genome-assembly--contig:-NODE-6923-length-11665-cov-4.055728_pt1 | contig 11665 bp, 11 predicted proteins | sample MGYA00238165_ERZ766961 | MGnify/ENA primary metagenome ERZ766961 (study PRJEB28924, sample SAMN03173240) | marine metagenome | biome: Marine; feature: Water; material: Subsurface seawater | place: North... | reverse complement strand
AGGAAATAATGGAAATAAGGGAAACAATCTTAAATAAAAAAAATCGGCCCGAGAATGATCCCCGAGCCGATTTTGAATTTCAAAGATAAAGACTTACTTAGAAGCTACAATAGCAACCGTTCGTCATGCCTTTCTTATAGGTTTTGCCCTTACATTTTCTTTCGTCTTTTGCTTGAATGTAAGAATTATCCTCGCCGCCACAAAGGCTGGCACAGGCTTTTATTTCAGCATTGTTTGTGCAGGAAACGTGAGTCCAGAGCTGATCGAAAACCGACCAATCCTGTTTCGGTTTATCCGCAGCACACCCTGCTAGAAACGCGGTAACGGCCAATACGGCAAATATCTTTTTCATGTAATACCCTCCCTCTTGTCCTTCGTTTTGTTTGAAACGCAATTGAGTAAATGAATGCGTAACTCACCTATCTTGCGCTAATTGGCCCTCAACTTCAACTAGGGGGCGTCGCTTTTTAAGCGCAGATTTCTGCCAGATCATCGTGAAAATACGAAAGAATACAGGGGGGCCGCGCTGTGACTCAGGCCAGGCTGGCAGCCATAATAGGTGCGCCCTTGATTTGGGTGCGCCACATAATGCGTTTTTGTGAGGTGTCGATAGCTTTGCGATGATGCAGGGCACAGCGATTGTCCCATAAAATTCCGTCCCCAATTCGCCAGTCATGAGTCCAGGCAAATTTCCATTGGGTTGCATGAGCCCACAATTTGTCGAGAAGCTCTTGGCTCTCGTCATAGGGCATGCTGTCTATGTAATTCGATGGCGGCAGCCGGCGTCGTCCTAAATAAAGAGACTTTTTACCCGTCGCCGGATGGATGCGAACCAGCGGATGTTTGGGGCCTGTTATATCTTCCCAAGACTCCGGTAATGTTGCCGAAGGGCGCACAACGCCCGCTGAGTTACGGCTACTATCTTGCACTTGGACTTTTCCTTTAATGGCCTGCTTCAAATCTTCAGGTAGGGTTTCGTACGCCATATATTGATTGCTAAATGAGGTTTCGCCACCGCCATTGGTCGGGACTTCGATAGAATATAAAAAACTGCCAGCAGGAGGCACTTCAACATAAGAGTTATCCGAGTGCCAATCGACTTCATGGCTGCCGAGGCCTTGATTGTTTTGTACCGGTTTATCATCCGGCCCGATATTGGTGACCATGGTGATTTCTTCGAGGCGGGAGAGGTGATACGTGCCGGGTTTGTTGCCGCCGTCCATATAAAACTTGCGCGAACCGGCGACTTGCACGCCACCGAAAACTTTTGATACTTCAACGAGACGTTCATCAGTCATGTCTTGGCCGCGAAATTGTAAGATTAGATGATCGGCCCAAGCTTGATTTAGTGCCGCCGCGACATCATCTGGGATATCTTCCGATAAATTAATGCCGCGGATTTTGGCACCAAGTGCGGCACCGGTTGGGATGATCTCAAGCTTTGCTAATGTATTTGCCATAAACCTACCTAACTTTGTTTGCCGCCGAACGATCGTTTGTAATTGGTGTCGATATACCAGGTGACGTAATCAATCATACGAACGGGATCTGATTCGGCCGGGTTGTCGGGGCTGCAGCAGGTATCAATCGATTCCGCCAGGGTGTCAGGATTGGGGTTGAAGAATGTCGCAATCGAGTAACGGTCCTTGGTTGGTGGAATCACGCGGTGCGGCGTCGGCATAAAGCGGCCATTGGTCCAGCGGTTAAGATACTCGCCGGTATTAACCAGGATGCCGCCTTCGACAAACGGCGCATCGAGCCATTTGCCTTCGGTCGTCAATATTTGTAGGCCGGGCACGTCACTGGTCGGCAACATGGAGAGAAAACTGTGGTCGCAATGCGGTGCGATGCCGAATTGATTCTCCTCGGCTTCCATCGGTGGGTAATGCGCGTTGCGTGACCACATCAACGGATCGGTAAAGTGGGAATCGAAAAAATCAGCGGGCTTATCAAGCGCGAGAGCGTAAAGCGGAATGAGTTGGCGCCCAAGCTTCACCATTTCTTTTTGGTAAGCGACAATGGTATCGCGAAACCCATCGATATCTTCTGGCCAGGGGTTGGGGCCGACTAAGCGTAAACCCGCTTTAATCGAAGGGTGATCAGCGGGACGCTCTAAGGCAAGGTTCAAGGTTTCATTGAGGTCGAGCTTGGTGTTCTCATTAATGACAGACGAAACATAGACTGTCGACTTCGGCGGAATGTAGCCGAGAGATGACTCGTTGATTTTATAGTTCAGTTTTTCCTCAGCGGGTTTTGCGAAGAACAATTTTAGCTTCTCGATAGTTTGCTCGAGTAATTCCCAAGGAAAGCCATGGTTAACGGCAACCATGAAGCCGATGTTTTCCTGGATGTGACGTAACGTGGCGGCAAGTTCTTCGCGCGCACCTTTCTCACCGGCCAGGTACGGCCCCATATCGAGTTCAGGAATCTCGGTGTAATTTTTTGGGTGCGCGTTCATATCAACCTTCGATACTTAGCCTTTAAAATTGGCGGCTTCCTCTGCGGGAAAATCAATCTCAACCATGATGCCGTTGGGGTCTAAGATGAAGATTTGATGGGTGCCATCTTCCGGCACTGTCCGCCGGTCCATATGAATACCGGCTTTCTCGAAGCGTTCGACAAAGGCATCGAGCCCGGTTGCCGTGAAAGCGATATGGTCGACTGGTCCGGTGCTACTTGTGGTCTCGCCGATGCGTTGGTCCGTATAATACTTGTCATCAATGCCTTTGCGAAAGTTTGCCACATGCACAATCGCAGTTTTGCCGATGTACAACCAAAGGCCAGGGAATGGAAAAGGCGGGCGGTAGCCGTCTTCTAAGCCTAGAAAATCGTGATAGAAGGTTTTTGTTTCTTCCAAGTTTTCGGTTTTGATTAAGAAGTGACCCAGAGTTTTCAGTGGCATGGCTCTACCTTTGTTAAATGTAGTTAGCTCAGGATAGGGGATGATTTTAGCGCGCGCACCCTCAAGCCGCAAAGAGGCAAATTAGCGTTAATTTCAGTGTTCGGTTAATTTCAAGGTTTTTCATAAAATAACGGCCCAGTGTGCCGATTGGCTACACTGGGCCGATTATTGCTATTGAGAACCGTTCGTTTATACGTCTTCCTCGACATCGAGATTTCTCTTTGACCAGGCCCGAATGATGTTGGGCAAGAACAAGGAGAGTGCCGACATGACAAACAAGGTTGCGACGATCGGGCGTGTGAACATCGGCCAGATATCGCCTTGCATCATCATCATGGATTGGCGGAAGGCGATTTCCATATTATCGCCCAACACCGCGCCGAGAATGATCGGTGCCAAGGGGAAATCGTATTTCCGGAAGTAATAGCCGATGGCACCAAAGCCACACATAAAGAGAACATCCAGGATAGCGCCGTTTTTACTCAGCACGCCTGATGCCGCAACCACAATGATCATGGGCAGTAGCCAGCGCATTGGTAAGTAAAGAATACGCACAAACACCCCGACCATCGGCAGATTGAAGATCAGCAGCATCACGTTACCAAGATAAAGTGCTGCGATGAGGCCCCACACAATGTCCGGATGTTGGGTGAAGAGCAGCGGCCCCGGTTGTACATCGATGATGTAAAATGCGCCGAGCATAACGGCCGTGGTCGCCGATCCGGGAATACCAAGCGCCAACATCGGCACCATGGCGCCGGCGCTGGCGGCGTTGTTGGCCGATTCCGGCCCCGCGACGCCTTGGATCATGCCGGTGCCGAACTTCTCAGGAGTCTTTGAAACCTGCACTTCGACCGAATAGGAGACAAAGGCCGCGATACCGGCACCCGCACCCGGTAATACGCCGATAAAGAAGCCGAGGATGCCGCCGCGGAAAATGGCGCCAATACTCTCTTTAAGTTCCTTCATCGAGATATAAATTTTGTGCTTCATGACCTCGAATGTTCCGCCGCTGCGGATATTACGAGCGTTGATGAGCACTTCGGAAACGGCAAACAGTCCGAGTGGAACGGCCAAAAATTCAATACCCTCTTGAAGATCGGAAATACCGAAGATAAAGCGCCGGGCACCCATGAGGTCGGTGCCGACGGTGGCGACCATGAGGCCGAGGGCCATCGCAATCATGGCTTTGGGTAAAGATTTACCCGCCAAGGCCGCGACCGCCGTCAGGCCAAAGACATAAAGCGCGAAGTACTCCTGCGAACTAAATCTCAGCGCCGCCTCCGCCAAAAATGGTGCGAGTAGCATTAAGCCGACCACGGCAATGGTGCCCGCAACGTACGAGCCGATAGCGGCAATGCAAAGCGCTGGTCCAGCGCGGCCTTGTCTGGCCATCTGATGGCCATCGAGGCACGCGACAACGGCCGACGTATCGCCGGGCACGTTGAGCAAGATCGATGCAGTTGAGCCGCCATACATCACGCCGGTATACGCGGCTGCCAGCATGATAATGGAGCCAATAGGATCGAGCTTGAAGACCAATGGCAGCAATAAGGCCAGGGCACCGGCCGAGCCAACACCCGGCAACACGCCGATGATCGTGCCCAGCAGTGCGCCGACAAAGGAGTACAAGAGATTAGTCGGTGTGAGGGCGACCTCAAAACCGAGCATTAATGAATCGAATACGGATGCGTCCATGATGCCCTCACTCGCCCATAATCATGAGCCAGAAGTCCCCGGTGGAAAACGTGATATCCAGGAACCAAACGAAGAATGAATAACAGGCGGCCATAAGAACACCGCCGACGGCTGCGGCGACCAACCAGGTCCGTTCGCCGAGAAATTTAACGCCAATCGTAACAAAGACAAATGTCGCTGGGGGATAACCGATGAGGTCGATGAGTAAAACAAAGGCGATAACCATAAACAGGATGGCAACACCCTTAATCTCATCAAAGAAACCGATGATCTTCTCATATTGCACGCCGCTGTTACGCCGGACGCTGAAGAAAAAACAAGCGCACATGAGGAGCCCAAATACACCGATGAGCTGCGGGAATGCACCCGCGCCGATTTTATCTTCCATATTGGTTTTTGGAATGTTTTCGGCTTCTAAGTAATAAACAACGAATAGGATCGTCATCATCGTGGCAATCATGCGATCGCCTTCGAAGAATAGACTCTTGATTTTTTGCCCCACGACTTCTTCCCCTCAATGCGTAGTATGGTCGATTAAACTGGTTGCGTACTTATAAAGGTTATTTTCAGAAATTTCAAAACGGTTACCGCCGGGCCCCTGAGGCCCGGCGGTATGCCAATAATCTTTACAATCAGCTAGCTTTGTTTTTTCTTCTTTTTCTTCTTCTTTTTCTTTTTACCAATCAGATTTAGCTCAGTGCCGAGTTTCATATAATTATCAAATTCTGTTTTGAGCATCTTTTCGAGCTTTTTGCGTTTGATGAAGACAGCCGTCAGGTTGTTTTTACTCACATACTTTCTGAAGCTGGCATCCTTGCGAACTTTATTAATGATACCCATCCAGTATTTGACGGCACCGGCATCAACGCCACTGGCCATCCAGAGACCGCGATATTGCTTGAGAACCGGGAAGCTGTAACCGGCTTCGTCGTACGTTTGCACTTTCGGGAATTCGCCGAGTTTTTCAGAAGCCGCAATGATACGCATTTTGCCGGCTCTCACGAATTGTAGAAGTTGTCCTGGGTTCTCCATGACGAAGTCAATATGGTTGCCGAGAAGTTTTAAGATGCCTTGGTCGTCAAATGGCGTATAGGTCCATTTGCATTTGATTTTACGCATCAACAGGATGCTGTTTAGAGAGGCAACGTTACCAAAATCGCCACCGCCGTGAATAATTTTACCCGGGTTGGCGCAGGCTTTATCCATTACGTCTTTCATGGATTTATAAGATGATTTTGAGTTTACCGTCATGAGGTTCGGCGAAACGACCATGAGCGCCAATGGCGTGAAGTGCCAAGGACGGGATTTTTGTTTGGCCAGAATTGGGTTGTTCACCTGAGATGGGGTGATCACCTGCATCATGTGGTTATTGCCTTTGTTTTTGATGCTGAGGTGACGGCGGGCACGGTCGCCACGGGCACCGCGGATCGATAAAACCTTCACGCCATTTTTTAGCATGGGTTTCATCGCCTGTTGAACGGCTTTAGCAAACCGGTACGTCGAAGACGTTGTCCGCACGTGCGTAAGGATTTCGAGCTTCTTGGATGGTTTCCAAGCTGCTTCGGCGGCAGCGCTGGCTAGTAGTACCATCGAGGCAATGCCCACCATGCTGTATTTAACTGTCATCTGAAATGTTTTGTTCATGAGTTAATTCTCCCTAAGTTTTTTATTCGTATGAAAAGTTGCAAACGATCTAAGAGCGGATCGTCTTTAAAATACATTTTCATTTAATCAAACATCGGTTCAGTATGTGAACCTTTAGTTTTCAGCATAACGCTACAGTTTGTGACCTGTGGGTGCAACATGAAATCGACTTTAAGAGCGTGGGGTGGTTTATGTAGTGAAACGAAATGACTAGTATTCAAAATTTTGTTTATTTTAAGGAAGAACACGGATGTCGGATGCAGACGTATACCAAAATTACACCGCTGCGGAGCTGCAACATCAGTACGATACCCGTGCCGGTGTTCCCGGAATCGAGGAGATGGTCGTAAAGCGCCCGAAGATGGCCGCGGCCTATCGTGCGGGGTCGTCGAACGCGAAATTAAACGTCGCTTACGGTACGCGTGAAAAAGAAACCCTCGATCTATTCCTGCCCGAAAACGCTTCAAACGCCCCTGTCCAATTATTCATCCATGGCGGTTATTGGACCATGATGGATAAGGACGATTTCAGTTTTGTTGCCAAGCCGTATGTTGATGCCGGCGCGATTGTCGCGGTCGCCAACTATGATTTGTGCCCAACCGTTAGCCTGCCTGGCATCGTCGAAGAAATGCGCCGTTGTTTAGCTTGGCTTTATAAAAACGCAGCATCCTTTGGTGGCAACCCTGATCAACTGCATATTTCAGGACATTCCGCCGGCGGGCATCTCACGGGCATGATGCTGGCGACCGATTGGCCGGCCTTCGATACAGCTGTGCCGGTTGATGTGATCAAATCGGCGGTACCGATGAGCGGAATTTACGATCTTGAAGCAATGCGCCACATCAAACTTCAAGAACTTATCGCCCTGGATGAAGCAACGGCGCGCGTCAACAGCCCGATGTTTTTAGATGTAAAAAATGTCGTGCCGACATTGGTTGCTGTCGGCGGCGGGGAAAGCGATGAGTTTCATCGCCAGTCACTGCACTATGTTGAGCACTTAAAAGGTGCGGGTGCCGATGTTACCTACATGGATTGCCCTGGTCTTTATCACAGCAGCTTGGTGACCGAGACGCTCGAGGCGAATCATCCGTTCACACAAGCCAGGCTCCGTTTAATGGGGCTTAATTAAGTTTACTTTTCGGGCACAAAACCATCTTCATAACGTGCGCCATCGCGTTTGCCATCGGCCGGATCAGCTTCACCGACACCCGCCGTGGTGTCTTTACACACAATAAAGATAACATCTTTATCTTCTTCCGGATCAGCGATGATGGTGTGCACGGTGTTGGCCGGAATATGAATGACGTGTCCCTTAGGGGCATGAAATGGCTCGCCGGCAATCTCACCCATCAGTGCGCCTTGCATGACGTAATTGAATTGCTCGTTCTTATGAATATGCGGTTTCGAGCCGGTACCGCGCGCTTTATGAATGTAGCCAATATGCATTTTCTCGCCGGTTACGGCTGCGCCAAAGGATGTTGAGAGGCCTGGTGCGACAACGGCACCCTCGGCATCGGCAATATTTGTGACATGCTTGTTCTGAGACATTGAGTTTCTCCCTGAATTGAGTGGTGTTTGTTAGCTGGCTTTTTGTAAACCCGGTGGGTTCACACGCTTGGTTCTGAAATCTTCAACCGTTCCTTCCGATAAACGTAAACCGGTTTCTTTAATGACGCTGTTCTCAACTTTATCAAGCGGCGTATAGAAAGGATGGTTGTGTTCAATGCGCGGATTATTGCGTGCCGCGTTGTAGCAAAAAATGAGTGTCCAACGGCGATTCGGCGATAAATTAGCAGCTGAGCGATGCAATAGATTGCAGTGAAAAAACAAACCGTCACCGGGGCCCAATTCACAAAAATAACTTTCAAATTCTTCTTCGGCCCACGCCATGCGTTCTTGATCGGCCCACGCTTGATCGCCTTTGGTCATGTCGTGATCAATGCGGCCCATGTGATGGGAGCCGCGTAACACTTCAAGGCAGCCGTTTTCTTTGGTGGTGTCATCTAAGGGAACAATCACGTTTGCCATTAGCGGTTGCAAGATGCCGTTGTGATACCAATAGCCATAATCCTGATGCCATTCCCAAGAGCCACCTTCTTCAGGTTCTTTGGCGGTCAGTTTACTGTGATAGTGATAAACTTCACCGCCAAGATAATCTTCCATCGAATCAACGATTCGCTTTGATCGCGCGGCCAACCCATAGGTGCTGTCGCCAGGATGGTTCCAGGAAATTAGTTTGGTTGAAAGGCCGGCGTTATCTTTACGGTCAAAAAAATTGTTTTGAATATTAGGGTCGGTTTCAACAGCTTCACGAATGAGGCCCATCTCTTCGGTATCAAACAAGTTTGGCACGATGACGAAACCGTCTTCATGAAACGTGCGAAGTTGTTCGGCACTAAGGGCACCACCGTTACTCATGATTGTTCTTTCAACTGTTGATATGAATCCATATATAGAAATTGGTTGGTCTCTAGTCAATCGAAACCCCGCTTCTAGCGTTTGGCGAAGAAAGCGTCGACGACGCAAGCCCCTTGTCCTTTAGGGTACACGATGACCGGATTCAAGTCGGCTTCGCTAAATTGATCTTTGAGGTCAATTCCTATTTGCGAGAGTTGCACCAGCACATCGGCGAGGGCTTCGATGTCAGCTGGTGGTTGGCCGCGCGTTCCTTTAAGAACTTGCGCGCCTTTCAGGCGATCGATCATGTCGATGGCATCTTGTTTGTTCAGGGGTGCCGGGCAAAACGCGACATCTTTGAGGACTTCAATAAAGATACCACCAAGGCCGACCATGACTATGGGACCGAAGTCCGGATCATTTATAAGCCCGGCCGTCATTTCAATTCCCTGTGGTTTCATTTCTTCGAGTAACACACCATCGATTTTTGCCTTCGGTTCATGCGCTTTAACATTTTTAATAATTTGATCGAACGTGGTTGCTGCCATGTCTTCGCTGTCGACATTCAAGGCAACGCCTCCGGCTTCGGTTTTGTGTGCAATGTCGGCCGACAGAATTTTTAAAACAACGGTACCGCCGATTTTTTTAAATGCTAGCCGGGCTTCATCTGAATTTGTTGCCGTTGCTATTTGCGGCACCGGTAAATCATAAAGCCGCAGTAATTCTTTTGATTGAAGCTCATTAAGTTGATTGCCTGCACTGGAAAAAAGTTTAACAGCGGCATCAGCTTTCGAACTCGGTTTGGCTTGTGGCGGCGGATTGTTGCACCAGCGTCGCTGAAACGATCCATAATCGCTGAGGGCTTTGAGTGCATGAAGGCTGCCGCGTTGGCTAACGTAACAAGGAATTTGGTGACTCGATAGCAAGGCTACATTTTCTTCCGATGGAGTCGTGTAGGAGTACAAAAGAACTGGTTTGTTACTGCGTTTTACATGGGCGGCCATTTCCGGGCCTTGGTCTTCCATTTGTCCATGCGGCCCCATGTTTTGCTGCACGATAACCGTATCGATGTCTGGGTCATCTACTAGAAAGCCGACCGTTTGACCGAGTGATGTCGTGGTGCCGAATTTGTAATTGGCTTGCGCAGTCAGATCGACCGGGTTTTGCGGCGAACCATAGGTTGGAATCACGGTTCGGATTTTATCTTGCGTGGCTTCGCTGAGCGGTGGAATTTCAAGGCCCATCTCATCACATAAATCGGTCATCATAATGGCATTGCCGCCGGATACCGTGATCATGCCGATGCGATTGCCATTCGGTAACGGCGCGCTTGTTAACGCTAATGCTGTGCTGATCATATCGTCGGGATCGAAACAGCGAATGACACCGTAACGATCGAACATCGCCTGATAAGATGTATCCGAGCCGGCTAAGTGCGCAGTGTGTGATGCCGTGGCCCGTTCACCGGCTTCCGATCGGCCGACCTTGGCGACGATTAGTGGTTTACCAGCGTTTGCGGCCATTTCGGCGATAGCGCGAAATTTTTGCGGCTCGCGAAAGCCTTCAATAAACATAATGAGAGCATCAGTATCATCGCGCTGTAAGGCGTAATGCGCGAAGTCGAGCGTTTCTAAATCAATTTCATTGCCGGTACTGATAACAAAAGAATAATCAAGTCCCCATTTCGCGCCGCGTAACAGCGCAAATGCGAGGCCGCCACTTTGCGAGATTACGGCAACGCGCCCCGTTGTTGTTGTCGGTGCTTGATCGAGCGCACCGATCACCCGGCTGAACGTCATGGCCATGCCATCGGCAATATTAAACATGCCTTGCGAGTTCGGCCCGGCAACGCGAATGGGATATTTTGCTAAAATATCTTTGATTTGATGATGAAGCGCGATGCCTTCTTCTCCACCTTCGGCAAACCCTGAAGATAAAATGTACGCAAATTTCACGCCTTTTTTAGCGCAAGCTTCAATGGTTGCGGGTACATGTTTTGGTGGAATAACAATCGCGGCAAAGTCGACCACTTCGGGCACGTCATCAATTGATTTGTAAGCCTTTAAGCCCTGAACCTCTTCATGGCTTGGGTTGACGGGATAAATATTTCCCGAATAACCGTTTGAAATAAGGTTGTCGAGGAGGCGGCCCCGGATCGTGCTTTTCTCCGGTGATGCGCCGATAACAGCAACGCTTTTCGGCGAGAAAAAAGTTTCGAGATTGGGGTGAGCTTCGGTTTTGGTGTTCATTTTCTTATCTCTTATGACGCTGTGATGAGCGGCCATAATCCTTCACCGCCTTCTTTTAATGCCAGTGCCCCGAGTTTGATCGCCCAGTCGCCATCGGTGCCGAACTCATCGCGCCAGGCCCATAGCCGCCGTGTGAGTTGATGCAAAGGATGCTCATAAGTGAAGCCCATGGCGCCGTGCACTTGATGTGCGATGGTTGCAGCTTCGCTGGCGGCTTCGCCGGCGCGCACTTTGGCGGCGGCAATTTGAAAAGCGCCGCTGCCCATCTCAAGTGCTTCAATAGCGGCATCGGAGGCGGCACCTGCAGCGGCGGCTTCACCGGCTAACACAGCGAGCGTTTGTTGCATCGCTTGGAATTTGGAAATCGGCCGGCCGAATTGTTCGCGATCTTTAGCATGCTGCACAGATAGGTCGAGAACGCGATCCAGCGCACCGGCCATCATGACAACCCGGCTAAGCGCACCGAGTTGTTCAAAGGTTGGTTCATCAAACGACTCCGAAACGGCGTGCACCGCTTCATGGGTGAGCGCCGCGTTATTTAATGTAATGTCATCGCGCGGTTCGCCAGCGATGTTTGTGCCTTCTGTGAGTGAACCTGCCTTTGGATCAATGATGATTAAGTGATTGTTACCAGTTTCATCTGCGGTAATGGTTGTGACAGAACTGATATGGCGACCCCAGGATACGGCGTAAAGCGTTCCCGATACGGTCCAACCTGATGATGTCTTTTTTAGTGATACAGTACTGCGCGCCGCATCGGCCGCAAAAGCGATGG
>ENA-UOXV01006919-UOXV01006919.1-marine-metagenome-genome-assembly--contig:-NODE-6919-length-11671-cov-6.059401_pt1 | contig 11671 bp, 12 predicted proteins | sample MGYA00238165_ERZ766961 | MGnify/ENA primary metagenome ERZ766961 (study PRJEB28924, sample SAMN03173240) | marine metagenome | biome: Marine; feature: Water; material: Subsurface seawater | place: North... | reverse complement strand
AACACGCAGTAACTTTTGCAGCAGGTTTGGCTACAGAAGGATATAAACCTTATGCAGCAATTTATTCAACTTTTTTACAACGGGCTTATGATCAAGTAGTGCATGATGTTGCGATACAAAATTTACCTGTACGATTTGCTATTGATAGGGCGGGCTTAGTAGGAGCTGACGGCCCAACGCATGCTGGATCTTTTGATATTACTTATCTTGCAACACTTCCTAATTTCGTTGTTATGGCAGCAAGTGACGAAGCTGAACTTGTTCGAATGATTAATACTTCAGTTGATATTAATGATAGACCCTGTGCCTTTCGGTATCCAAGAGGTAATGGAATAGGTGTGGAGCTTCCATCTATTGAGGAAAAATTAGAAATTGGCAAAGGAAGAATAATTCAACAAGGAAAGCAGGTTTGTATTTTGAGTTTAGGAACAAGATTAGAGGAATGCAAAATTGCAGCTCATCAATTAGAAAATAAAGGTATTACCACTACTATTGTAGATGCTAGATTTGCCAAACCATTAGATGAGGAGCTTATTTTAAGTTGCGCAACCAAACATGACATGATGATCACAATTGAAGAAGGTTCTATTGGAGGGTTTGGTTCACATGTTGCAAACTTGCTGGCGGAAAAAGGAATTTTTGATAAAGGATTAAAATTTAGATCTATGATGTTACCTGATCTATTCATTGACCAAGATACTCCTGAAAAAATGTATGATGTTGCAGGTTTGAATGCGAAACAAATCTCCAAGAAGATATTGGACGTTTTTTTTAGCAAAGAAGGCATTAAAATCATCAAGTAATTTAATACTCTTTTAGGTTGTATTTTTGATTCAAAATGGAATCAAAACAGAATCAAAACGAGAACATCGGATAAAAGCACGTTTCTTTATGTGGATAAGCCTAGTTCAAAATGGTGTTTAGAAGTGTATGTTTAAAAAAAATTTTAAGGACAAGGATTAGAATAAAGGAGTTGAACCTTGTTAATCTCGTTAATTATTTCATCTTTAAGATCAATATTAATACTTTGAATATTGCTTTTTAGCTGGTCCATCGTAGTGGCACCAATAATCACGCTAGTCATAAAGGGTTGTATTTCACAAAATTTTAATGCCATTTCAGATAGAACTAAATTAAATTTCTTAGCAATATCATAATATGCCTCCACCGCTGGTGAAGTATTTGGTTTTTCATATCTTCCCCAAAAGCCAGGATCTAAAGTTATTCTTGCATTAGCTGGTCTTTGATTATTTCTATATTTTCCGGTTAAGTATCCACTTGCTAAAGGGGAGTAGGCTAACAAACCAATTTGTTCTCGAATAGCTATTTCAGCTAGACCTACTTCAAATGTTCTATTTAATAAACTATAGGGATTTTGTATCGACATCATTCTTGGTAATTTATTGTGTTTGGCTAATTCTAAACATTTGCTAACACCCCATGGAGTCTCATTAGATAGACCTATGTATCTAATTTTTCCTTGATCAATAAATTTTTGCAGATTACCAAGAATATCTTCAAATTGATTCCAGTCATTTTTTTCCTCATGTTGATAACCAAGCTTACCAAACATGTTGGTGGTTCTTTCAGGCCAATGCAGTTGATACAAGTCTATATAGTCTGTTTTTAATCTTTTTAAGCTACCTTCTAAAGCTGCAGTTAAATTTTTAATATTGTAGTTATAATTTCCACCCCTTAGATAAGCACGACTTGGTCCTGCAACTTTTGAAGCTAATATAACCTTGTCCCTTTTTTTAGTTTGTGAAAACCAATTACCGATTATGATTTCAGTATGACCATAAGTTTCAGCCTTAGGCGGAACTGCATATAGTTCTGCCGTATCCCAAAAATTTACACCTTCAGCCAAAGCATAATTCATTTGTTCAAATGCTTCACGTTCAGTATTTTGCTCCCCCCAGGTCATAGTACCGAGGCAAATAGAGCTCACTTTTAAATCGGTAGTGCCTAAATTTTTATAATTCATGATTGGTCCCAAGGATTAATATTTTTTTTACTACTTTTTGGCAACGGCTTATTTTTTTTATTGAAAAATAAAATTGCTACAGCACCAAATATAAATCCACCAATATGAGCGCCATACGCAACTCCACCACCTTCGGATGAAGATAAAGAAGAGTTAATAAATTGCAAAACAAACCAAAAACCTAAAACATATAGCGCTGGTATTTTTACTATTTGGGAAAAAAAACCAAGAGGTATGAGCACAATTACTTTAGCTTTAGGGTGGTTAACAATGTAAGCTCCTAGCACTCCTCCAATAGCACCGCTTGCACCAATCATGGGAATAGTTGATTCTGTATTAAGAAAAACTTGCGTTAAAGCAGCTGCAATCCCAGATAAAATATAAAAACAAATAAATTTAACCGGACCAAGCTCATCTTCAATGTTGTCAGCGAAAATCCAAAGATAAAGCATATTGCCAATCAAATGCATAAATCCTCCATGCATAAACATAGAGGTAATGAGTGTTAATTCTGGAGCGATCATCTCAAGTTCTAAAGGTAATTGTTTGTGACCTGTAAGAACCGCTGGGATCAGTCCATAAGAGTAAAATAATTTTCCACTTTGATAAGATGCTGAACTAATTTGTAGGACAAACACTAATACGCAAATTCCTAAAATAGAATAGGTAATGACTGGTTTGCTATAAGTGGGATTGTCGTCTTTAAGAGGTATCAAGGCCTAGCCACACTGCGCACGGTTCATCAAGTAATGATCCAACAAAACACATGCAAGCATTGCTTCACCTATAGGAACAGCACGAATTCCTACGCAAGGATCATGTCTGCCATGAACTGAAATTTTAGTATTTTTTCCTGACGTATTAATTGTTTCTCTTGTATTCAAAATAGAAGAGGTTGGTTTGACTGCAAAAGAACAAATAATATCTTGGCCAGAAGAAATTCCACCCAATATTCCACCTGCGTTATTAGTTTTAAATTTTATTTTTCCATTCTTACTTCTAATTTCATCTGAATTCATTTCACCTGTTAATGCAGCCACATCGCTACCCGCTCCAATGTTTACCGATTTCACAGCATTAATACTCATCAAGGCAGCAGCAATATCTGCATCAAGTTTGGAATAAATAGGAGCTCCAAGTCCAATAGGAATTCCTTTAGCTCGAAGTTCAATCATTGCACCGCAGGAGCTTCCTCTTTTTCTTGTGTCCAATAAGTACTCTTCAAACATAGAAACAATTTCTTTATCCGGACAAAAAAATGGATTTTTTCTAATTTGTGAGTCATTCCAATTATCTCTGTTAATAAACACAGGACCGATTTGAGTTACGCCACCAATGATAGAAAACTTACCACCGATAAATTGTTTCAATACTTTTTTTGCAATAGCACCAGCTGCAACACGAGAAGCAGTTTCTCGTGCTGAGGATCTTCCGCCACCTCGGTAGTCACGAATTCCATATTTTTTAAAGTAAGTAAAATCAGCATGACCGGGTCTAAATTTATTTTTAATATTACCGTAATCTTTAGATTTCATGTCTTCATTGTAAATAATAAGGGAAATAGGCGTTCCCGTTGTTTTACCTTCAAACACACCTGATAAGATTTTAACTAAATCCTTTTCTTTTCTTTGTGTAGTAAATTTTGATTGTCCAGGCTTACGTAAATTAAGATCAGCTTGAATATCTTTTTCTGAAAGGGCAATATTAGGCGGACAGCCATCGACCACACAGCCAATAGCTGGACCATGAGATTCTCCCCAGGTTGTGAAACGAAAAACTTTTCCAAATGTATTAAATGACATATAGCTAATATATAAGTTAATTTGACTAAATTATGAACGATAAATTAGGTTTAGATAAAGCTTTCTTAGATGAAGCGAACCCGTACGATCTATTTAACATATGGATGGCGGAGGCTGAGAAGTCTGAAATCAATGACCCTAATGCTTTATCTGTTGCAACAGTAGATGCAGCTGGCCAACCAGATAACCGAATGGTTTTATTAAAAGGATTAAATGAGGAAGGTTTTATTTTTTATACCAACTTAGAAAGTAAAAAGGGAAAAGATTTAAAAGCAAATCCAAAAGCTTCCATGTGTTTTCACTGGAAATCCTTAAGAAGACAAATCAGAATTCAAGGATCAGTGACCTTAGTCGACAATAAAACTGCTGATGAATATTATGCAACTAGACCTTATGAAAGCAGAATAGGAGCGTGGGCTTCTTCTCAATCAGAAGTGATGCAAACCAGAGAAGAATTTGAAAAAAAAATAAAAGAGTTTAAAGAAAAGTATCCAGATCCAAACAATGTACCAAGACCCTCTTATTGGTCTGGCTGGTTATTAAAGCCTTACAAAATTGAATTTTGGATGGATGTCGAAAATCGTCTTCATCAAAGATTGTGTTATGCGAAAATTGGTAACGCTTGGCATCAAGAAATTTTATACCCATAAAATAAAAAGGCCCCAACTACTATCGGGGCCTTTTTTATGTAAATTATTTATTTAATTAAATTGCTTTGGATTTCATTTGTCCAGCAATGTAATCCGCTTGTCGGATTGCAAGAGCAACAATTGTTAATGTAGGATTTTCCGCAGCACCTGTTGTGAACTGGCTACCATCGGATACAAATAAATTTTTAACATCCCATGATTGTCCATACTTGTTCACCACACCATCACTAGCTTTGGCACTCATTCGGTTTGTACCTAAGTTGTGAGTAGATGGATACGGAGGTGTTTCAATTGTTTTCGTTGCACCTACAGCATCATAGATTGCTTTTCCTCTACCAAACGCATGGTTTCTCATAGCGATATCATTTTTATGATCACTAAAATGAACGTTAGGAGCTCTCATACCATACTGATCTTTTTGATCAGATAGAGTTACGCGGTTAGTTGATTGAGGCATATCTTCTCCTACAATCCACATACCTGCCATATGATCGTATTTTTCCATGGAAGCTGTAAATTCTCTTCCCCATTGTCCCGGATCTAAGAATGCAGCCATGAATGGAAGTCCAAGCGATAAAGTTTCTAATTCATATCCGCCAACAAATCCTCGTTTTGGATCATGAATTGATTCATCCTGAACAATTCCCGCCATCGTTGTTCCACGATACATGTATACGGGTCTTTCAAAGATACCATACACACTAGCAGTCATGTGACGCATATAGTTTTTACCAACTTCTCCTGAAGAGTTAGCTAGACCATTTTTAAACATATTTGATTCAGAGTTTAATAATAGTCTTGGAGACTCAATGGAGTTACCAGCAACAGCAACGATTCTTGCTTTTTGTATTTGGGTTTTTCCATCTTTGTCTTTGTATACCACTCCAGTAACTTTACCTGTTTTATCATGTTCAATTCTCATCACATGACTATTAGGTCTTACTTCTAAGTTGCCAGTTTTCTCTCCTTTTGGAATTGCCGCAACTAATGTTGACCATTTTGCTCCAGTTTTACATCCTTGAAAACAAAAGCCAATTTGTTGACAGCTAATTCTTCCATCTCGAGGTTTGGAGTTGATAGACATGTTTCCAGTATGCACTTTCTTATAACCAAGTTTTTTTGCACCGGCTTCCAATACTTTAAAATTATTGTTACCAGGTAATCTTGGTATTCCGTTAGTACCAGTGGTTCCCATCTCGTACTCAGCTTTAGCATAGTAAGGAGCCATTTCTTTAGCATCAATTGGCCAGTCTAATAGAGAAGCGCCTTTGACGTCTCCATAAGTAGTTCTAGCTTTCCATTCATGTGGCTGGAAACGAAGAGATGCACCAGCCCAGTGGACAGTTGATCCACCAACTGCTTTTACAATCCACGAAGGAAGACCACCAAAGTCTGTTGCGACTCTCCAGTCACCTGACGTGGTACGTTTATCTAGCCAAGAAATTTGACCAAACATTCCCCACTCATCGTTACTGAAATCTTTCGTTTCGTGTCTTCCACCGGCTTCTAAGATTACAGATTTAATTCCTTTTTTTGCTAGTTCATAACCAAGAGTTCCACCACCAGCACCTGAGCCAATGATTACAAATAAGCTATCATCATTTTTATCAAATTTTGCCATCGGTTCCTCCTATACCTTATCTAACCAGTTGATATCGTTAAACCCTCTGTTGATGTAACCACCTTTATCAGCAGAAGCTCCTTCGTAACCAAACTTAGGCCAGACTTCTTGGTTGTTATATAATCCTGTCACAAGATCTCCTCGCAATTTTCCAAAAAGAGGGGAAGAGGTATTTGCTTTTAAAATATCTACTCGTTCAAGTTCACGGTTGATATTTTTATAGTCACTTCCGTATTTCTTTTTTGATGCAGTATTAATTTTTTTTAATTCTGCTTGGATCATTGATTTTAGTTTTGCGTCTTTAGCAGCAGCTGTATTGTAACCTTCAATAACTTTTGCATAATACTTATCTGCTAAATGATCATGAGGATAAATGTCTCGCGCCATCTGAATAAGAGTAGCAGCATTATCACCTCCAAGATTATCGAACGAAGCAGCCCACGCTGAACTTTTTCCCAAAACCATATTTCCGGCAATTGTGAGACCAAGCGCAGTAGCAGTACCGCCTTTTAGAAAAGAACGTCTGGATATAGATTTTTTATCCAATATTCTCATAACTTCCCCCTTTGTTATTTTGAATTAAGAAAAGTGTAACTGAATTAAAAAATAAAATAAATTTTTTTTTTATGAATAAATATTGCGATGCAAAATTATGTTAAAAAATGGACAAAAAAATTCACCGTGAAGTAGAAGGTGAGAATTATTATTAAATGGTGCCTAGCTCTTTTGCAATGTTAGCCGTAGCTTTAGCTTCCATGATTTCAATCCAATACCCATCTGGATCTTTGATGAAAGCAAGTGGTTTCATCGAGCCATCATCTGCTTTTTTGACAAAGGTGATGTTATGTTTTTCAAATCGACTGCATGCAGCATGAACATCTGGCACGGAGAAAGCAATATGACCGAAGCCTTTTGGATCGGAGTTACCATCATGAAATTTAACCGCATCATCATTTTCTGCTCCCCAGTTATGAGTTAATTCCAGCAAACCTTTTTGTCGAAAGGTCCAAACTGTTCTTTCATAGCTATCGGTTGGGATTTGTTTAACTTCTTCATCCGTATGTTTTCCTAAAAAATATAAGGAAAACTTCATAGAAGGAAAATCGAGTTTTTTTACCAATCTCATTCCTAATACTTTAGAATAAAACTCTAATGATCGTTTAGGATCTTTGATACGTAACATTGAATGGTTAAAAATATAGCCATCCGTTTCTTTGTCGATGGAGTTTGCAAGTCCTTCTGCTTTTTCTGCGTGGCTCATAATTGAATTTAGTTTAATTTATACTTCGTAGTTCCGTCAAGTTTTTATTTAGACAATTTCAATCCAATAACCATCTGGGTCTTTAATAAAAGCAATGCTCTTCATGTTCCCATCACTTGGTTTTTTTTGAAATGTAACTCCTAGTTTTTCAAATCGCTCACAAGCTTGCTGCACATCTGGAACCTTAAAAGCAATATGGCCAAAGCCACGTGGTTCTTTATTACCATCATGGTAAGAAAAATTTGGATCATTTTCAGTTCCCCAATTATGGGTTAATTCTAAAATAGATTTTTGATTTAATGCCCAGCCTCGCATATCATCATTAGACTTTGGAATAGATTTTTTTTCTTTTTCATTGAAAGTTCCTAAAAAATAAAGGGAAAATTTTCCTCCTGGAAAATCATTTTTACGCACTAAGGTCATTCCCATCACTCTCGTATAAAAATCTAATGATTTTTTTGGATCTTTCACACGCAGCATCGTGTGATTAAGAATAAAATCTTTTGTATCTTGATCTGGGTTGATACAATTTCCTTCTACATCTTTAAATTCACTCATATTACTTTCTCCTTATTGGTCGTTTGCTTTCTTAATTCTGGCAAAAATAGTATTTAGATTTTTATTGATCTTATCAAATATTTTATCTTTTTTTAATCGAAGTAATAATTCTTCATTAATACCTTTTTTAGTTTGGTATTCTTTGACTAAACTTCTTGTATCCTGTTTAGATAAAAGCAAAGCATGCGACAATCCAAAAACTAAACTTGTTACTAGGCGCTTAGCTTTTGTAGTGTTCACTTTTCTTTGTACAAGCCAATTTTCAAGAGTTGCACATAATTCTAAATAAGTTGCCATTCCTGCAGTTAAAGTCCAAAGATAATTATTTTCTTTTTCGTTTTTGGCATTAATCACTGTGCCAATTTTATTAAATAAAGCATTTACTTTATTGTTGCTTGGATACAATACAATCGGACCTAGCTTACTTTCAACCATCGGCAATGGCGCTGCTTTGAACACAAGTGTTGCAGGTGATGCAAATCTTCTTAAGTCTTTCATGTTTAAGGTAGAGACAAAGCTAATAACTGTTTGACCTTTTTTAAATTTCAAGTCTTGTAAGATTTTTTTTGCAACCGTTGGAACTACCGCCAAGACAACCCAGTTCGATCGATTAATAATCTCTTGATTATCTTTAACAACTTTCACCTGTTTCAATCGTTTAGCTAAAGCACGAGAATTCTTTTTACTACGCTCAGAAATAAGAATTTGCTTCAGGTTCGCTTTTGACCTAAATAATCCAGTTATAACCGAGGTGGTGATTTTGCCTGTACCTATAAATCCGATCTTCATGAGATAATTTCTAAAGGAAAAAAAGTGAATGTCTATTGATAAAATTCCAGGCCCTCTGTTGATTGCTTTAGGTGGTTTATTCCTTAGTTCTGGAGGAACTATTTTTCGTTCTTTTGAAATGACAGACCCTTGGACGATTTATTTCTGGAGATCTGTTTTTTTTACACCCGCTGTTTTTTTATTTGTATTTTTTACTAACCAAACATCCTTTGTAAGAAAATTTACTTCTCTGGGTTGGGTTGGTTTGATGTGTGCCTGCTTGTACGCAACGGGAAGCGCTGCCTACATGTTCGCGTTAAAATATACAACAGTTGCTAATGTTGTATTCATTATTAGCATTCAAACTTTCTTTCTTGCCATCATGGGTTATTTTTTTTTAAAAGAAAAAATTAATCTTTCTACTTTTGTAGCTATTCTATTAGCCGCAACAGGACTTTATATTATGATTGGGACAAAAATTTCAGGTGGAACCGCATTTGGTAATGCATTTGCATTTATCATTCCGGTTGCCTTCACCTTGGTAGTATTTCTTATTAGAAAATATCCTCATATCGATATGGTTCCTGCAGTGGCAGTATCAGGAATATTGGCGTTGACGTTTGGATTTTTTTTAGGAGGAAATATAGCCATCAGTACCCATGATTTAATTTTAGTTTTTTTCTTTGGTGCTCTACAGTATGCACCTGGTTTTATTTGCTTAACCTTAGGTTCGAGAAAAACACCATCTGCTAAAATTGGTATTTTTACTTTCACGGAAGCTATCGCAGGTCCTATGTGGGCATGGATATTTGTTCATGAAGTACCACCTCTTGGCGTATTAATAGGTGGAAGCATTATTTTCTTAGCTATACTTTTAAAAAGCTTTAAAGCATAAAAAATTAACTTTTTTTTCTAAATTAGTATAAACTATATGTATGGGTAATTTGCTGAGAAACATTCAACTGACGGGCGCTGTAATCATTATGATTACCACGATTGTTGCCTTTGGATTAGAAGTGAAAAAAATGATTGTTACCCAAGATGTATTTCTTGCAGATATTTTACTTTTATTTATCTACTTAGAGGTACTAGGTATGGTTACAAGTTATTGGGGAACCCAAAGAATTCGATTAACCTATCCTTTGTTTATTGCCATTACTGCGATTGGTCGTTTAATTATTTTACAAAAAAAAGACATCGATGCTATTTCGTTAATTTATGAATCATCAGCCATTTTACTTATTGCCATAGCAATAGTGGTGTTACGTTTTCGAAAAAGTAAAAAGCTTGAAGTTACGTTGCATAAAGACGACCTTTAATTTTTTGAAACTTGCACCGATTGAAGTAAAATATCTTCAATTAAATCATGCTTAAAAAATTATTTGTTTTTTTATCTTTTTTGTTATGCGCCAATGTTTCTTATTCTAAAAATGATGCCTATTTAGAACTACTAAGAGATTATGATGAGGCTTTGTATAAAGTTCGATATGAAGAGGATCAAAAAAAATTACTTATAAAACTATCTAAAAAAGCAACCGCACTAGTAAATCAATATCCAAAAGATGCTGCCATCAAGGCCTGGACAGGAATTATTTTTGCAGCTGAGTCAAAATATTATACTTTGAATTTATACAAAGCCAATAATCGTAAGAACAAAGCTATTCAATTCTTAGAGCAAGCAAAATCTATGGATGCAAATTTACAAAAAGGAATTATCTATACTTCACTTGGTCTTTTATATTTAGAAAAATCAGGAGATAAATTTGATCAACTTAGCAAAGAATATTTACTCCAAAGTATTCGCTTGGACCCTAAAGGATTAGAAAGTAATTTTGCTTATGCAAAGTATTTATTTAAGAAAAAAAAATATTTAGAAACCTTAAAGCATTTAGCATTAGCTACGGACGCACCATTGCGCTCTGATCGAAAAAGAGCTGATAAAAGAATTAAGTTTGAGGTACGTCAGTTTGTAGATAAAGTAAAAATTCAATTAGAGCAAAAATCATAACATTCCTATGTCTTCTAAAGCTTTTATTATTTTAGGAAATCAATTATTTCCCACTGTTCATCTTAAAGATTACAAAGACCATATTTTTTTCATGGCGGAAGATTATGGCCTTTGTACTTATGTTAAACATCATAAGCAAAAAATTTTACTTTTTTTATCTGCCATGCGTTCTTACGCGGAAGAATTGCAAACAGCAAAGCTGAAAGTTACTTATTATAATTGCGAACATAAGTTATTTACAAAAAATTATGAGGCAAAATTATTAGATTTTATTCAAGCTAATAAAATTACAGAAATTACTAGTTTTGAAATTGAAGATAAATTCTTTGAGACTAGGGTGATTAATTTTCTAGCAAAACATAAAATCAATTACCACATAGTGCCGTCTCCAATGTTTGTCACAAGTAGAGCTGAATTTACTGAGTATTTACAGGCTAATAAAAAACCATTTATGGCAACATTTTATAAGTTGCAAAGAATTAAACTCAATATTTTAATCAAAGATAAAAACAAACCTATTGGAGATAAGTGGTCTTTTGATGAAGATAATAGAAAAAAACTTGCGCACAATATCGACATTCCTAAACTAAAAGTTTTTAAACACACCTCTCATACCAAAGAATTAATCCCCTTTATCGAAAAGCATTTTGCTTCACACCCAGGAAATTTAAAAGCATTTCATCATCCAACCACAAGAAAGGATACCATCAAATTATTTTTAGATTTCCTTAATAACAAAATAAAATTATTTGGAGATTATGAAGATTCTATTACCATGAAATCGTATTCTGTATTTCACAGCATGCTAAGTCCTGTGATGAACCTTGGGTTAATCACACCCGGTACCATGATTAAAGAGACTTTGTTGTTTGCAAAAAAAAATAAAGTACCACTTAATTCTTTAGAAGGTTATGTGAGGCAGGTTATTGGTTGGCGGGAATTTATGCGTGGTATTTACCAAAATTATGAAAAGAAATTACTAACTAATAATTTCTTCCAGCATACTCGAAAGTTAAAGA
>ENA-UOXV01006916-UOXV01006916.1-marine-metagenome-genome-assembly--contig:-NODE-6916-length-11673-cov-5.695214_pt1 | contig 11673 bp, 12 predicted proteins | sample MGYA00238165_ERZ766961 | MGnify/ENA primary metagenome ERZ766961 (study PRJEB28924, sample SAMN03173240) | marine metagenome | biome: Marine; feature: Water; material: Subsurface seawater | place: North... | reverse complement strand
CTCAGGTATGGCAGGTTTATTAATGGCTTTTATGCCACTTGTTACTCTTGTATTAGCTCATATTTTCTTACCAAATGATAAGCTTAATCGTTTTAAAATTTTGGGTTTTATAATTGGTATATCTGGTGTTCTTTTTATTCTAGGTCCTTCTATCAATAATGGCAATAATACTCTTTTTGGAATTTTATTAGTTCTTGGTGCAGCCTGTGCGTATGCAATTAATACGATTATTGCATCACGATTACCATCATATGATCCATTGGTATCTAGTACTTGTGTCTTATTAGTTGCTAGCTTACTCTCTTTCTTTATTTGGCCTAATATCTTCTTTATTGATTTTACTAATATCCCATTTATTAGTGGTATTAGTATTTTATTATTAGGTGCCCTTCCAACTGGTTTTGCTGCCCTTCTTTATTTTATTATTATAAATAATGCAGGAGCAACATTTCTATCTAATATTAATTACTTGATTCCAGTTGTTGCTTTTTTTCTAGGTGCTATATTATTAGGTGAAGCTATACTATGGCAAAATATTTTAGCCCTCCTTCTGATTATTTCTGGAATATTTGTATCAAGATTTAAATCTTAATCAATTTATTTATTATAATTTTTCCCTTTTTTTTCAATTGCTTACATTTTCTTTTCTTATTATTTTCATAACTCATCACCATCTTATTAAACAATATTCCATATTTAGTGTATATTTATGTTCGTAAACACTAAATGTAGTATCCCATTAGGAGTAATGTTTGAATCAAGATATCCAGTCTGTTAAAGACGCTGCCGCCGATCAAGAAATTCTGGTTACCAAAAGAAATGGTTCAAAGGAAGCTATTGACCTTGAAAAGATTCATCGTGTTGTGCATTGGGCTTCACAGGATTTAGACAATATTTCAGTTTCTCAAGTTGAAATTAACGCTCAATTAGCTTTTTTTGATGGTATTAAAACATCTGATATTCACGAAACTATGATTAAATCTGCAGCTGATTTAATTTCAACGGAGTCTCCTGACTACCAATATTTAGCTGCTAGATTGGCTATATTTCATTTACGTAAAAAAGCCTATAAATCTTTTACCCCTCCTTCACTATTAGAACATGTTGAGAAACTTACTAAGCTAGGTATTTATGATAAAGATATATTAATCAAATATAGTAAAAAAGAATTTGAAGTGCTCAATAGTTATGTTGATCATTGGCGTGATCTAGATTTCTCTTATGCTGCTGTAAAGCAATTAGAGGGTAAATATCTTGTTCAAAATCGTGTCACTGGAGATATTCATGAATCACCACAAATGCTCTATATTTTGGTTGGTATGTGCCTCTTCCAGGAATATAAAGGTGAGGCTAGACTTAAGATCGTAAAACGGTTTTATGATGCAGCTTCAACTTTCAAAATCTCACTACCAACACCAATTATGGCTGGTGTTCGAACCCCTACTCGCCAGTTTTCATCTTGTGTTTTAATTGAAACTGCTGATGATTTAGACTCCATTAGTGCTGCATCTGGGGCTATTGTCAAATATGTTTCTCAAAGAGCTGGTATTGGTATTAATGCTGGTATGATTCGAGCGTTAGGAAGCCCTATCCGTGGGGGTGAAGCTACTCATACTGGGTGCATTCCTTTCTTTAAACACTTTCATACCGCAGTTAAATCTTGTTCTCAAGGTGGAGTCAGAGGAGGCGCTGCTACACTTTTTTATCCTCTATGGCATCTTGAAGTTGAAGGTTTATTAGTGCTTAAAAATAATACTGGAACTGATGAAAATCGTATTAGACATTTAGATTATGGCGTTCAGTTTAATGGATTAATGTATGAGCGTTTTTTAAATGATAGCGAAATCACACTCTTTTCACCAAATGATGTACCTGGACTTTATGATTCTTTTTTTGCTGATCAAAAAAAGTTTAAAAAGCTATATGAAAAATATGAGAATGACGACTCTATTCGTAAACAAAAAGTTAACGCTCGAGAATTATTTGCAATGTTCATGAAAGAGCGTGCAAATACAGGTCGAATTTATTTACAAAATGTTGATCATTGTAATACTCATGGTGCATTTGATCCTGCTCAGGCGCCAGTTAAACAGTCAAACCTTTGTATGGAAATCACCCTTCCAACTAAGCCTCTTTATTCTGTTCAGGATGAAAATGGTGAGGTTGCACTTTGCACCCTTTCAGCAGTTAACCTTGGGGCTCTTGATAGTCTTGATGAGCTAGAGGATATTACTGAAATTATTGTTCGTGCTCTTGATTCTTTATTAGATTACCAAGACTACCCATTAAAATCTGCTGAACTTACAAGTATCAATCGACGTACGCTTGGAATTGGAGTAACCAATTTAGCCTACTATTTAGCAAAAAATGACGTTAAGTACTCTGATGGTTCAGGAAATGAATTAATACATAAAACTTTTGAGGCTCTTCAATTCTATTCTTTAAAAGCCTCCAACAAACTTGCTAAAGAACTTGGTGCTTGCCCTCTCTTCTCTGAAACGCAATATGCAAAAGGTATACTTCCTATTGATACTTATAAAAAAGATATTGATAAGTTTTGTGGTACTAAACTTGAATTAGACTGGGATAAATTACGAAAAGATATTGTATCTAAGGGTCTTAGAAATTCAACGCTAACTGCTCTTATGCCTTGTGAAAGCTCTTCGCAAATTTCTAATTCAACTAATGGAATTGAGCCACCAAGAGGCTTTGTATCCATAAAACAATCCAAAGATGGAATTTTGAAACAAGTTGTCCCTGAATATGAAAAATTACACAACAAATATGAACTACTCTGGGATATTAAAGATAACGAGGGTTATCTTCAGTTATGTGCGATTATGCAGAAATTTGTGGATCAATCCATCTCCACAAATACTCATTATGACCCTTCTCAATATGATGGTAATAAAGTTCCAATGAAGCTATTTATGATGGACCTATTAAAGGCCTATAAATATGGGATAAAAACCCTCTATTATCACACTACTAGAGATGGTGCTAGTGATGAACAAAATAATGGTAAACCAAGTGATGACGATTGTGAAGATGGTGTTTGTAAACTTTAGAGAATAATTATGGCTTATAGTATATTTAATCAAGAAATAAATGACACCTTGAAAGAACCAATGTTTTTTGGTGATTCAGTTAATGTTGCTCGTTTTGATCAGCAAAAATTTGAGATTTTTGAAAAGTTAACTGAAAAACAGCTTTCTTTCTTTTGGCGTCCTGAAGAAATTGATGTGTCAAAAGATAAGATTGATTTTGGTAAATTACTACCTAATGAAAAACATATTTTTGTCTCTAATCTTCAATATCAAATTCTTCTTGATTCTGTACAAGGCCGAAGCCCCAATATTGCCTTTTTACCTATAGTATCACTTCCTGAACTAGAAAATTGGATTGAAACTTGGGCCTTTTCAGAGACTATTCATTCTCGCTCTTATACTCATATCATCCGTGCAATTATGAATGAGCCCGGCGTTGTTTTTGATGAAATAATGAAGACTGATGAGATTATTAAAAGGGCTACAAGTGTTTCAAAATACTATGATAAGTTAATAAAACACACTCAGGCATACCTTCTTCATGGTGAAGGTGAGCATCTAATAAATGGTGAGTCAATTAATATTAATTTGTATTCACTTAAGCGTCTAGTCTATTTAACTATTATGTCTGTCAATATTTTAGAAGCAATTCGATTCTATGTTAGTTTTGCTTGCTCTTTTGCCTTTGCAGAAAGAAAGGTAATGGAGGGTAATGCAAAAATTATTAAACTAATTGCTCGTGATGAGGCGCTTCATCTAACTGGAACTCAACATATGCTTAATTTGATGAGAGAAGGAAAGGATGATCCCGACATGCAAGCAATTGCAATAGAGTGTGAGGCTGAAGTCATTGAAATGTTTAAAGATGGTGCAAACCAAGAAAAAGAGTGGGCTGAATATCTATTCAGAGACGGCTCAATGATTGGTCTTAATGCCCAAATTCTTAAACAGTATCTAGAATATATTACTAACATTCGTATGTCAGCATTAAACATGCAACCTATATTTGAACAAACGACTAATCCACTTCCATGGCTTAATCATTGGCTTGATTCAGATAACGTCCAAGTTGCTCCTCAGGAGACTGAGATTACTTCTTATCTAGTTAGTGCCATTGATAATACTATCGAAGCTGAGGATGAAGATTTTAATGACTTTAAGCTATAGGTCTTGGTTTTGGTTAGATGTTTAAAATTGATGTTGACAATATTAATGGAAAAACAGAGTCACTATACGTCTTTGGTGAAGAATCAATCTTAGCTGAACTAGAAGCAAATAATGTTCTGGTTAATCATAGTTGCCGACAAGGGCATTGTGGAAGTTGCATTTTAAAGCTGGTTAAGGGAGATGTTATTCATCAAGAATGCCTAGTACCCCTTGCTCAAGGTGAAATTCTTGCTTGTCAATCAAGACCCGCAAGTGATATAAAAATCACAACTAAAGTTTAATTAACTAGGTAGTCAATTACAGATTGATGGCTTCCTTGAAATATAATTCTTTGTTTTTTCTTGCTAATTTGATAGTTATACATAGGATCATAATAATCAACAAGAAGGGCCTCAATAAGGGGGTAATACCCTGCTAAATCTTGATTTTTTTTATGATTAGTAAGTGCAATATTTAACTGCTTTTTAAGTAATTTATATCGATCACCTCCTAATCTCTTTTGAATCTTATAAAGACTATTTATCCAATACTCTGAGTATTTTTCAAAGCCATCTTGACTATTAATTAAACAATAATTTTTAGCCATATCAATAACATATGCTTGTATGCTGATCTTTATTCGTTCTTCAAGACTAGCCGTTAAAATAATTATATTTGATTGCAGCGACTTACTTTTAATAGCCTCAGGCAATTGAATCACGCCTATATTACTGCCTTCATCTTCAATGAGTAAAATAGGATTAGATTCTTTTTCAATTAAATTAATTGCAAGATTATTTTCAAAATTAATCTGTTTAGGTTGAGGGCTCACATTATTTCCAAATGCCGAGCCCCTATGATTTGCAAGACCCTCAAGATCAATACTATTATTAAGAGTATTTAACAATAAAGTCTTACCACAACCAGTTTGCCCACCAATTACTATGAATTCTTTTGAAGTCGTGATACGACTTGTCTCATTTAAAAGAAATAATCTTAAAGCCTTATAACCACCCTTTACTCGGGGATAAGATATACCAGAGTTTTCATAAATCCACTCTTGAGCAATTTTTGAGCGTAATCCACCCCTAAAACAAAATAATGCACCATCAGGGTTATTATTTATAAAATCGAGCCAATTAGACACCCTATGGTCTTTCAAACCATCTTTTACTAGCTCATGTCCAAGTTTAATTGCATTTTCTTGACCTTTTTCCTTGTAGCATAAGCCAATTTGATGCCTCTCTTCATCTGTCATCAATGGTAAATTTGAAGAGCTTGGAAAAGAGCCTTTAATGAATTCAATAGGCGCTCTAATATCAAGTAAGCTTTTATTTTCTCTAAAGATCTCTGAATAACTATCAATCTCTTTTAATTGATTCATTTCAATATTAAAGTTTTAGATTCTGGCTCTTGCTTAATGATTTTACCAATTGGTGAAATATTTAAATTAATTGACGCAATAAGCTTATAAAAATCCTCCAAGGCAGCCTTAGAGACAGTCACTAGAAGCCCACCACTAGTTTGAGGGTCACATACAATAGCCCTTTCATAAGATGACAACTTACTAATTGATCCTCCATAACTATCAAAATTTCTTATAGTTCCACCAGGAATACAATCAGCATCAATATATTTTTGAACGTTTGGCAAAAGAGGTAGGTCATTAAAATGAATTTCTGCAGCGACACCACTTCCTTTACAAACCTCTAGAAGATGACCAGCCAATCCAAATCCAGTAACATCAGTAATTGCATTCACTCCTGATATAGCAGCAATTTTTGACCCAATATCATTTAACGCACACATTTGTTTAACTGCCCTATCATGGTCATTTGCTGAGACTATCTTCTTTTTTTGGGCTGTTGATAAAACACCTATCCCAAGTGGCTTAGTTAAAAATATGCTGTCACCAATTTGTGCAGATGTATTTTTTTTAAGTTTATCAATATCAACAATTCCAGAAACTGATAAGCCAAATATTGGTTCAGGAGAATCAATACTGTGACCACCCGCTAAACTGATACCTGCCCTCCTACAAATCTCTCTTCCACCTTCAATAACTCTTGCACCAATCTCAGCTGGCAACTCATTGATAGGCCAACCAAATATTGCAATCGCCATTAATGGCTTGCCTCCCATTGCATATACGTCACTTAAAGCGTTACTTCCAGCAATCATTCCAAAATCAAAAGGATCATCAACAATTGGCATAAAAAAATCAGTTGTACTAATTAGAGCCCTACCATCCCCTAAATCATAAACTGCAGCATCATCACTTGACTCATTTCCAACTAATAAACCAGAATCAGTAAGACTCTCATGATTACTTCCTAAGATTTCTTTAAGAAGTTTTGGAGAAATTTTGCAACCACAACCAGCACCATGACTGAATTCAGTCAACTTAATAGATGCAGTAGTTAAATTTTTATTCAAGATTATGAGAGTGTGGAGTACTTTATTTCCAGCTCATTATAGAGGTCAGCTGGTGTAATATTGGGATTTTTATCCATAATTTTAAATGCAACAATATTATCCTCAATGCCATCCCATAGCTTCACATAGGTACCATTTTTATAACCGTTTTTTTGCCTAAAAATATTTAATTGATTTTTTATAACATAGCGCTTATATAAATCCTCAACATCTATATCTAAATGGGATATTATATTAAAAAATAAATTAGTAATTTTTCGAGAATTATTAATCTTTGAGTCGATACTTGAAGCGACTGATAAAACTAACATTTCTTCTAATAAGCTAACCAAAGCTTCAGAATCAAAATCTCCCTTAGGCTTCATATCAAGAAATTTATTTGCATAGCTTTCATCACCAATTCTGATTGATTCAGACATCAAAAAATGCCATATATCAACTAACTCAACCCGTATATTATCCCAATCTGGCTCATCATCAATATTTTTCCAGTGCTTCCAATTAAAGGAATCAATTGCTTCTGCAACCTCCATATAAATGCCACGATACCATGATATTGATCTATTTTCTCTAGTTACACCAGTAAGCCAAATTGTCCCATTTGTATCATCATTTAATTGTCTTTGAAGACTATACATTTGTTCAATTTGATTCATAATAAATGAGCTACGTTATAAAAAAATTAATATCTTTCCACTGATGAATCAATTTCTATTGACCAAGCATCAATACCACCTTGAAGATTAACTAAGGAATGGAAACCCTTCGAAGAAAGAAAATTAGCAACTCTCATAGATCGCACTCCATGATGACAATATAGTGCATAACTTTTGCTAGAATCAAGATCTCCAAATGTATCCTCAATAGAGCTCATAGGAGTATTTATTGCACCATTAATTTTACAAACTTCTAACTCTCCTGGCTCCCTAACATCAATAAGAATAACACCATCTTTATTTAAATGCTCTTTAAATTCACTCGGGGTTAAATCATCAATCATATTGAAATCCTTAATTTAATTTTGTTAATAAAAATTATATTTTATTCTGAACACTTATGTATTAGTAACTTTAATGGGTAAAATTTATATTGTGACTGAAAATAATGAAGATATTTTTAACTTTCCATGTGATTACCCAATTAAAATTTTTGGATTAAGTCAACCTGACTTTAAAAAAACTGTGTGCCAAATCGTTGAAAGTCATATTGGACAATTGCATGCCAATCAACTGACTATTAAGAACAGCTCTAAAGGTAAATATAACTCAATAACTATAAGGATTATTGCAACAAGTCGTAAGCAACTTGATGCAATAAATAGTGATTTACAAGCATGCCCTCTAGTTTCGTATCTTTTGTAAATAATTATGATTAAAGTAAGAAAAAAAGGGCTACAAAATTATGTCAAGACCTGGAAAGAAATGAAATCTTTTACTGATCAAAGAGATGCTGATACACCAGATGAAATTTGGATTCTTGAACATGATAGTATATTCACTCAAGGTCTTTCAGGTAAGCCAGAACATCTATTACAGGAAACAGTAATTCCTGTAATTCAATCTGATAGAGGTGGTCAAATAACTTACCACGGTCCAGGTCAATTAATAATTTATTGTCTAATTGATATTAAGCGTCTTGGTTTTGGAATTAAAAAAATGGTCTCTATTATTGAACAATCAATAATCGACTTGCTGGCTGATTATTCTATCAAGGCTCATAAACTTAATGGAGCTCCTGGCGTCTATGTAGAGGGCTCTAAAATTGCTGCTTTAGGTCTTAAAGTTAAACAAGGAAGAACTTACCATGGATTAAGTTTAAATATTGATATGGACCTTACTCCATATAGCCTAATAAACCCATGTGGTTATAGTGGTTTAAATGTTACACAAATGCTAAATCTAACGGATAATACGCTCATTATTTCTGATATTCAAAATAACTTATCTAAGCACCTGATATCGTATGTTACAAGAACTTGAAATTAAAGCACTGAAAGGCGAATCTAAAATAAGTCGGCTTAAGATAAAGCCTGATTCTGAAAGAAAACCGTTAAAAAAACCAGACTGGATAAGGATTAGACATACTAATTCTAATAAGGTTAACGAACTTAAAAAAACACTCAGAAGCCAAGAACTCTTTACAGTCTGTGAAGAAGCTCAATGCCCTAATTTGAGTGAATGCTTCAATCATGGAACTGCAACCTTCATGATAATGGGACAGATATGCACTAGGAGATGTCCTTTCTGTGATGTTGCACATGGCAGGCCAAAATCTTTAGACAAAAATGAACCTTTGCATTTAGCTGACACAATCTCAAAGATGTCTCTAAAGTATGTTGTTATTACTTCTGTTGATCGCGATGATTTAAGAGATGGCGGTGCTGGTCACTTCAAAGAATGTATAGATCAAATTCGCCTTAAAACTCCTCATATAAAAATTGAAATTCTAACGCCAGACTTTAGAGGAAGAGTTGATAAGGCACTTGAAACTTTTAGTGACTGCCCTCCTGATGTTTTTAATCATAATCTTGAAACAGTTCCGAGTCTTTATCCCAAGGTACGCCCTGGCTCTGACTATCAACAATCCCTCACCTTACTTAAAAATTTCAAAGAAAAACACCCTGGGGTTGTAACTAAATCAGGCCTTATGCTCGGTGTTGGTGAGACGCAAAGACAAGTTATCGATGTTCTAAAAGATCTTAGAGAGCATGATGTTGATATGCTTACCTTAGGCCAATATCTACAACCTAGTAGACATCATCTAGCTGTTGAAGAGTATATAACCCCTCAACAATTTGAGCAATACAAGGATATAGCTAATGAACTGGGATTCTCTCAAGTAGCAAGTGGTCCAATGGTAAGGTCTTCGTATCATGCAGATCTTCAAGCTAAAGGCGAACTTGTTAATTAATAGCAATACAAATCTATAGTTTGTATAATTCTTACTAATAATAATTTCAATAAATTAACCGGAAACAAATATTATGATTAAAACTTTTTTTATAGCGCTGCTATTCTTTTGCATTATCGATGTCTTTTGGATTTATTTTGTAGCAACTCCAATGTATAAACTTGAAGTACCATCTCTTATGGAACTAAAGGTTATGCCTGCAATTTTTTTCTATATTATCTTTCTACTAGGCTTGATCTTCTTTGTTATAAATCCTAATCAGGGCAACACTCTTTTTAACGTCTTCTTAATTGGTGCTTTTTATGGCCTTGTGACATATGGTACTTACGACCTAACTGTTTATGCAACAATGAATATTTTCAGCTTAAAGCTTGTCATAGCTGATATTTTATGGGGGATGTTCCTCTCAGGTTCCGTGGCAACACTAACGGTCTTTACAACAGCTAAATTAGATTAAATAAAAAATATTATGCCTATAGCTTTCACTTCTGGCGAACCATCTGGAATTGGACCTGACATAGCCCTAATTCATGCACAAAGAGACAGAAAAGAAAGTCTTTTAGTTTATTGTGATCCAGATGTTCTAATTAATAGAGCAAAACAGCTCAATCTTCCAATTAAATTAAAAGAGCAAGAAACAACAAAAGCTTCAGAATTATGCATTTTCCCAATTAAAACAGATACTAAGGTTGAGGCTGGGATATTAAATACAAAAAATGCAAATTATGTATTAGAAATAATTAAAAAGGCAACTGATGATTGTCTAAATAAGAATTGCAGTGGTATTTTAACTGGTCCTATCAATAAAGCTGTAATTAGCCAGTCTGGAGTAAAATTTAGTGGCCATACTGAGTATTTTGCAGAACTAACAAGAACTCCCAAGACAGTTATGTTGCTAGCTACCAATCAACTTAAAGTTGCTCTTGCAACAACACATTTAGCTTTAAAAGATGTCTCTAAAAATATTACTCAGGAGTCACTAACTAGCGTTATAACTATAATTAATAATGATCTTAAATATTTTGGGATAACAAAGCCAAAAATTCTTGTATGTGGGTTAAATCCTCATGCAGGTGAAAATGGCTATCTTGGCAATGAAGAGATTGAAACAATTACCCCTGTTATAAATAAACTAAATAAACTTGGTTTTGATTTAATAGGCCCTGTTCCTGCTGATACAGCATTTACGCCTGATTCACTAGAGAATATTGATGTTGTTCTTGCTATGTATCATGATCAAGGACTGCCAGTACTTAAAGCTAAAGGCTTTAAGAATGCCGCTAATATTACACTTGGTCTTCCATTTATTCGAACTTCAGTTGATCATGGAACGGCTTTAGATCTTGCTGGCAGTGGCAATATAAGTCTAGGGAGTTTTAATACTGCCTTGTCTTACTTCAAAAAATTAACAGATAATGCCTCATCAACCTAGAAAACGTTTTGGACAAAACTTTTTAGTTGATGAAAAAATTATCAATCAAATCATATTAACTATCTCGCCAAAACATAATGATAATATTATTGAAATAGGTCCAGGTAAGGGAGCCTTAACTTTTCCCATGCTTGAACATCTTAATAGCCTAAGTATCATTGAGATTGATCGTGATCTAGTCGCATTATTGAAATCTAAAAAAGAAAATAAATTGGAAATATATGAGGCGGATGCACTTAACTTTGACTTTGCAGTAATTGATAACAAATTTAGAGTAATAGGAAATCTTCCATACAACATCTCTACCCCATTGTTATTTCACCTACTTGACTACAGAGATAAAATTATCGATATGACTTTTATGTTACAAAAAGAAGTTGTAGATCGAATTGTTGCCAGTCCTGGAAACAAAACATATGGACGTCTAAGCGTTCTAATGCAAGCATTTTTTGAAGTTGAATCTATGTTTGTAGTTCCGAAAGAGTCGTTTGATCCGCAACCAAAAATTGAATCTGCTATACTTTATTTAAAGACCAGGGAAAAGCCAATGGTTATTGACTCAAGACCCTTGGAAGAGATTGTTAAAATTGCTTTTTCACAAAGAAGAAAAACACTAAAAAATTGTTTGAAATCTGTATTAAACCAATCACAAACAAGCATTGATTTATCAGAAAGAGCTGAGATGCTCAGCTTAGAAAGCTT
>ENA-UOXV01006915-UOXV01006915.1-marine-metagenome-genome-assembly--contig:-NODE-6915-length-11673-cov-6.082028_pt1 | contig 11673 bp, 11 predicted proteins | sample MGYA00238165_ERZ766961 | MGnify/ENA primary metagenome ERZ766961 (study PRJEB28924, sample SAMN03173240) | marine metagenome | biome: Marine; feature: Water; material: Subsurface seawater | place: North... | reverse complement strand
TAGAATTGTGTAAACCATCATTAATTTACTTAATTTTTTCATTCGTGCAAGTCATTATTGATACGTTTAATGGTTATTTTAACGTAGCTATGTTAAAAGCATTTACTGCAATTATTATTTCTATATTTTTTAATTACTTATGTAAACAAGGTTTAGGAATCGTGTCTTGGGTAATAATTTTTATTCCATTTATTTTAAAATCTGTTGTAATTAGTATTTTACTTATTACTCTAGGACTAGACCCAAGAAGTGGTCGCTCACATAAATCAACCATTCCACAAAAAGAAGATGTCCGTAGAAAAAAACTAAAACATAGAGATACTTCAAATGACCATCATAAAAGAATACAACAACACCACAAACAACACAACAAACAACACCACAAACAAATGCAAAAAATGATGAAGCAACAAGAGGAATCCAAAAAAATTAGACAACCAATTCACTCTCAACATACTGACCAAAGCATGAAATCAAAACATACTACACTTCGTCATCTTCTCAACGAATTTTCTGGTAAGGAAATTGATATTAGCGTTATGACTTAAACACATAAATATATATTACGTACAGATGTTTATATTTTTTGCTATTTCTTCTTTATTAGGTAGTTCATTATATTTATATTTTACTTATCCGGATTATTCTCAACAACTTCTTACCGATATTTTTTGGAATCTTTCAATTATGAAAAGCAAATGTGAAGAAATTTATGAACGAATTAATAAACAATTTTTTCCAAAAGTCCAACAACGACCAAAGTTTATCATTTACGAATATGAATCGCACGAAATTGAAAATATTCATATTGACGAGGAAGATATGTTAGAACCCATATTAGAAAGTTTAAAACATGTATTATCTGAAAAAGAAAACGAAAATATGTTAATTTTGTTTAAAACATATGTAAATCAAATACCATATTTTCTTCGTATTCATAATGCAACAACAATAGATGAATTATATGAAATTAAATTAATCAAAAATCCCTTTATAAATGTTGACTTAAAATATGTAACTAATTACGGAACTGAACAGACCTTAAATATATCTGATGGATTAAAACCATATTATGTAAAAGGAAATGTGCTTTTTGATAATAATTTCATTTCTTATTTTTTAAATATTACATATGATATTGATAGCGTTAATACTTATACACTTGAATTTATTGATAAAAACTGCGCTTCATTAAAATTTACGCATAATGACGTAATCACACAAGACCATGTATTATAATTATTTTTGTAAAATAAGTTAGAAGCTTACCTAAATATAGTATATATATGTCTCTTGCATCGATGCCTCAAGAAAATAATTTTCACCTTTTATCTGATAAATGGGTTCTTTGGGCTCATTTACCACATGACACAAAATGGACGATTGAAAGTTATATAAAATTATCTTCAATTGACAGCATCGAAGAATGTATTGAATTGATGCAATATATTAAAGATAATATTGTTAAAAATTGCATGTTATTTTTTATGAGGGATGGTATAAACCCTATGTGGGAAGATAAAAAAAATATTAATGGTGGTTGTTTTTCTTTTAGAATACCAAATAAACAAGTATATTCAACATGGAACAATATTTGTTATATGCTTATAGGAAATACCCTTTCTGATTCTGATGATTTTATGAGTAAAATCAACGGGATTACCATTTCACCTAAAAAAACATTTTGCATTATAAAAATTTGGACGTCTTCTTGTGATTGTATGGATCCAGGAAAAATAAATATTACTGATGGAATTTCTTTACAAAGTGCTATTTTTAAAAAACATAATAACAAATTATAACAAACAAATTATAACAAACAAATTATAACAAACAAATTATAACAAACAAATTATACAATTTTAATTTCATTACAAATTAAAATTGCATTTTCATATTTTTTTATACAACCTAATTAATACTTGGTAATGTTGCAAGACATAATTTGATTTTACCAAGTGATGCTACGGAATATGTAACAACAAGTGGGAGATCGTTTTCCAAATTCATTTCAATTGAACTACATAAGTTAGTACATTTGATGAAATATCCAAGATTTTTTAATGAAAATTCACCCTGAATAATATTACTACTATTTGTCGATGTTTTAATTTCCATATTTCCGTCTGATTCAGTTCTGCGAATTTCTGCTTCAGCAAATGGTCCATTACACTTGAAAATTAACTCGTTACCTACAGATTTTATTTCAAGTCGTTCTGAAATGTTAGACATATCGCGGATAATTTTTTGAAAATCAGACGACGGGATACTTATAATAGAAGAGAATTTCACGTCTGGTACTTCTAATTCTTCTTCTTCTGGTTCAATTAATTTTAATTTTTGAATTTTACATTGTTTAATGTCTCCATTCTCAAATTTTAGTCCTAAATGATCGACAACACCATCACTATATTCATTCTCATCTATAAAAATAGTTAGCGTGTCGTCTGTATCAATGGAATTAATTAATTTGAATAAGTGAAACATGTTCACACCAATTACAATTTTTGGGTATTTAATAAAATAGTGTTCAAAATTTTCAGCATCTAAATATAAATGAACCAAAATTGTATGAGATTTATCCATATTAATAATACGAATACCATCTTTTGAAAAAGTAATATTAGTTTCAAGTAAAATATCTTTTAACGCTGTCATAAGCGTTCTAAATGGTGCTATCTGTATTGTCTTTATCTCTAAAACTGAGTTGTTCATATAAGATATTTAATTTTCAATCTTTAAATACTTATAATAGTGAAATATAAACGCACTACAAATAATATTAAATCGTAATTTATTTTCAATTGAAATTTTTTTCAATTATAATTTATTTTACATAAATTATTTAAACATCTTAATACTTTACTAAGTATATGGATATTGAAACTCTTAAACAAAAATTTTCTATTTTGGTGAATACATACAAACACGATAATCAATCATTAAAAAAAATAGAAAATGTTATATGCAATTCATTGCCTAATAAAATAAAAGAAGATGAAATTATTAATACTAAACGACAACATAGAAAGGATTATTTACACGAAGTGTCTGAAAAATTTATTAATAATTTTTTGGCACAAAAAGAATATATGTATTTCTATATTCACAATTCAAATATTTTTATTAATTATGACGGTCATAATTATAATGTTGTTTCTGAAGACCAGGTATGGTATCAAGTTTTAAATAAAATATCATTGCATCAAAACAAAAATCTAAGTCAGTGGAAATACAAAATAAAAAATTCTATTATTAAGAAAATAAAAAGTAGAAATTTGCTAAAATCTATTCCAGAATCACACACTATACAAAATGTTTTGCAATACGTATGTAATACATTACTCATTGAAAAAACACATGCTAAATATATATTAGCTGTAATCGGAGATAATCTTTTAAAAAAAGATCTGTGTCAGGAACTTTTATATTTTACTGAACCTAAATTTAAACAATGGTTTCAAAATATAGGAGATTTATCATTTTTCTACTTTAAATACAGTAAAAACCCCATAGATAATATCAAATTTAAATTTTATAATCACGACTTTGAAAAATGTAGATTATTACAATTAAAAAATATAGCATATCAAAATGATTTTGAAGAAAATAATTATATCAAACAAAATGGTCTTAATTTATTATGTGTTGCTAGTCATTATTCAAACCGTTTCCAAAACTCAGAAAACTTCCTAAATAATTACTGTAATAAACCAGGTTTCATCAATCAAATATGCTATTTAAAGAATAATCAAATTTATCAAGTATTTAATAACTTCAGAGAAAGTTATATTGAAGTTACAGATGACCCTAAATTATTTGTAAGAGAGAAAGATTTATTGTTTTTGTGGAAAGATTTCCTACATACTGAAAATTTACCACAAATTATTTTCTTACAAGAAATGAAAATTCATATGAAACAACATTTATCAATTGAATTTGATGAAAATTATAATTATTATACAAATATTACTAGCACTAAACTTACGATTATACAAAATTTCTCTCAATTTATGGAAAAACATATTGTTTTTGATTCTGCTAAAACAGATGAATGTGAAATTACTGGAAACGAATTAGAGTTAAGCGAACTTGTCAATATTTATAATCATTATTTAAAAGTAAATAACAAAAGTTATCTGTATTATTTAGATGAATATAACTGTAAAAATATATTAAATTTACTTTATAATATCGATGTTGTAGATTTTAAATATATTAATGGAATCAGCTGCAACTTATGGAACAAAAGACAAGACCTGAGAGATTTTATTGAAACATTTTACTGCAATTACGATATATCTTTGTATGACCTTTATAATGAATATTGTATGAAATGTGAAAGAACAAAAAAAATATTTATTATTTCAAAATTATTTTTTGATAAATCTATTTATGATATGATTAGTGATGACAATATTGAAGATAATTTAATCAACCGTGAATTTTGGAGCGAATGATTAGAACATATCATGGAGGATTTGATATTTATGAAATAATTAGATATAAATATATGTCTAATTATTTTTGCTAAAAGATGAGAAATTATGCTTAATTAATTAATTAATAATAGTTTCCAATTTTAATACGTTTTATAAATACTCTATTTAGAGTTTTTAGATTTTCTCTTTTTTGCGGTTTTGTTTTTGACGGATTTTTTAACGAAACCAAATTTACCCTTTTTGGTAAAGTAACCGGCTTTTTCTAAACGTTTCTCTTTTTTGGCGGTTTTGTGTTTCGCCATAGACACTATGCGACCATGTTTGTTCATCATAAGATCGTCACGGACTAATCCACCACTTGTTCTATAGGCATTTTCATGCCATACTTGGGCACGAGAACCTTCTAACATATCGTAACTTCTATTTTTGATGTGGTATTTACCATCAGTGTGTCTAGAAACTCTTTTCATTATAATTATTAATGAGAAAAAAATTACCTAAATCTAAAATATCGACGGATTACATTTGCTTGTCTCATCTTTGTTGACGTTTGTTGTTGTTGTCCGTTTACATCCGCTGGACTAAACGCCTTAAACTCACACGGATACTTACGCATTATTTTATTTTTATCATTATTTCTTTTTATAGAACACTCTTTTACATGAGGTATACCGTTGTTTGTATTATTTTCAAATAAACAATGATTTCTACATTTGTATTCATTGGAATGATGATGGAAGTTTATATTTGTAAATGTCATTACTATATACTATACTATAATATATAGTAAAATACTAATTATTTCAGTTTATAATTTTACATTTTTATGTTTTATATTTTATATTCTCTAAACATTCTCAATTGTATCTATCGCGTTTTTTACATCTAAAATTGTTCCCAACTCCTTTTTAACAAATTCACGATTTTTATTAATTTCTTCTTCATTATTTCCACCCATAACCTCTTGAATCATTTGTAAGTATTGTTCTGTTTCAGCATCATTTGTCGCCCACGATGGATGCGTTTTTTCCCATTCCTTTATCTGTTGAAGTTGCTTTTTACTTACTTGATTTATTGATTTATCGATTTTTTCGTTATTGTCTTTTCCCCACTTATCTTCATCCTTTACATAAAATTGTAATCTTTTACGATCACTACAGTGGATAGGACGCTCTGTAGGTTTCAAATAACCAAGATGCTTTAAAAATATATTGCTAATACCCTTTGCATATCCATGATTTTTTGTATACATTAAATCATCTAATGAAATTTGTAGACCATTTACAAAATCTGTAAGATTCATTGCATCTTTACATTGCTCATTAAGAAATACATTGATTGTCATCTTATTTGTTGTATTATACGTCGTATTACCTAATTTTGGAATCAAATTATCTATTGTATTTTTATTTTGTTCTAAAGTGCTTTTTAACATACTTTGTAATTCGTTTATTTGGTGTTGCTGTAACTCAACAACATTATTTGTTTCATTTTTATTATAAATATTTATTTCATTCTCATGGATCTTTTTATGGCGACTTAAACCACTTTTATGCTTATATGATTTTTTACACATAACACAACGATATGGTTTATCCGTATTTTGCGATTTTTCGCAGATTAATGTTTTTCCTTCATTATTGTAGGTGTTATTTTCTAGATTAATATTTAAAATAACACTATTTTCGTCTCCGGATTTTTTGTTATCATTTGTTACCATTTTATGTTTCCGAGTGGAAATATGCTTGTACCAATCTTTTTTGTCTGACGTAGAATAGTCGCATTTTTTACAAAAATAATTCTTCCGGATTTTTTCGGACATTGTATTATCTTAAATTATCATTAGAAAATACTTTTATATTATTTTCCGGATTTTTGTCCGGAAGTGTTACCATTTTGTTACCATTTTGGAAAGTCAATAACAAATTTTTTATATTTTGTATAAATATATTACCAACATTCGTTTAAAAAATATTATACTAAATACTCCGGACAAAAATCCGCAAAAAGTTACCATTTGTTACCATTTTGAAAAAGCAACTTTTTGTGTAGCATTTTTTTCTAGAAAATTTTATGCTAACAAATTTTTTTGCTTTTTTTGAAAATGAGACGGTTATGCTCTGAGTCCATTTTGGCGAGTTTTGCGCAAAAACTTTTTTGCAATATTGAGATTTGGACATTTTTTTTTTGTCCAAAATCGAAAATTGAAAAAAACTTTCTGAAAAAACTCGCCCCAATTGTTCATTTTTGGTATATTGTTGATAAAAAAGTCCCTACACGATGTAGGGAAAAAACGCAAAAAAACGTGTTTCCCGAATAAAAAATTTGAAATGTAATACATAAACAAATAAGTATTACATTATTATACACCTTTGAAGATTTAAAATGGCACGGTTGATATATTTTTATACAACAATTATATGAAGCATAAAAGTCCAGACTATAAATTATCTGCTGTTAAATATTATTTGAATAATAAAGATGGATATGATAAAACCTGTAAAATATTTGACTGTAAGAAATCTTCAATCAAACGATGGATACATACATATAACACTACAAAAACTCTTACCAGAAAGAATAGAAACCCTGTATCATATAAGATAAATAAAGAACAAGTTAGAACCGCTCTAAATACGATTGATAAAAACGAACAAATTACGATGGACGAATTGATGATTGATATGAAACAAAAATATAATAATTTAGACATTACAAGTCAACATTTGGGTAGTATTGTTAGAGCAAATAACCGAACCAGAAAACGAACACGCCATAAACACTTTCCTAAAGAACGATGGAAACAACCTACTAATCAAAATCGTGAATTAGAAACATTCTATAACGAAGTTCGCAAATATCCAATTGATAAAATTATTTGTTTGGACGAAACTAGTATTGGTTCTCATTTGAAGCCATCGTATAGTAGATGTTATATTGGAAAGAGGTGTGTAATCAAAACAAATAATAGTTTTGTATTTCGCAGTTTTACTTTGTTAGTTGCTATTAACAATTCAAAGTGCGTTGGAAAAATATTTTATGATAAGGGTGGAACTACCAAGGAAAGAATGGTGGATTTTATTGAAACACAAATCGCACCTAAATACAAAGACCATCTTATTATATTAGATAATGCTGGTAGTCATCATAACAACCTGGTTAAAGAAGCAATACTAAAAAGTGGTAATAAATATTTGTTTTCCGTCCCATATAATCCAGAAACGAATTCTCCAATAGAAAGTTATTTCAATCAAATAAAAACCTACATCAAAAAGAACCGTGATGTGTATACATTTGAAGGATTAGAGAAGAATGTTGATAAAGCGATAAACACCGTAAAACCTGAAAATTATAAAAATTATTTCAAAAATGCTTACGGAATAAAAGATAGTATAAATTATACACGGCAACCATCAACTCGTAAATGTAAACTGAAAAAATATAAACCGTAATTCACTTAAAAATATTTATATTGATATATTAGATATGAATATAGACGACATACTGATTGAAAACGAAAAACTTAAAGTAGAAAATATAGAATTAAAACGACAAGTAGACACATATTCTAAACCACAGAAGTCATATTATGAACGAAATAAGGAAGTCGTAAATCAAAAGGCAAAGGAAAGAATGAAACAAATATCACAAGAAAACCCAGAAAAGTTAAAGGAAATAAACAGAAAGGCATATTTAAAACGAAAAGAAAAAATGGCGGTCAGTAATATTTAGAAGAAATACATTTTCATAAAAAACTGAAATATTTAGGAATAATTAATATTTTGATAAAGAACTTAAAATTATTTTCTTTATCTAATATATAGAATGGAAAAGGCTAAAGAGAAACCACACGAGTTTTTCAAATCCACAAAAACTTCTCTAAAAAGCATACTGAAACACCCTGAAATCAACACAACGAAAATCAATGATGTAGTTATCAAGGCACATAAAATCGTTATTCATACCTTACAATTTCTAAAAATGTATATTCTTCATCATTACCAAACATACTCTCATACCATACCGATTATTGATAAGGTTTTGATTTTGAATGTTATGAAGGTTGTTTGTGGCGAAAAACATACCAAAACAGGAAAACCACCCAAGAAAGAAACTGTGGAACTCACCTCAAAACTCACTTCCTTTTACACAGAACATTACAAACCATATACACAACCAGAGCAATTGGATTATGAATATATGAGTAATGTGCTTTCTTACCTATGTGAAGACATTATGACGATGTATGAAAATAACATTCAACTACATTATGTGAATTATGTAGAGCGATATGTAAATGTGGTTTGGAAAAAGAAGATGATGATTGATAAGATACGGAAAATATTTCCTACCAAAAAAGAAAAGGAAGCACGAATTCGGCAATTGGAAAAAGAGTTGCGAAAGATAAAGAATGACTTACTGAATGTAGATAATAATATTGAATACACATCACAACCACACTATCATAAATGGATTACCCAACAAAAGAAATATATTCTTCCCAACAAAAAGTTCCAAAAACAAAGCATCTATTATGATTTGAAATGTAAACCGATGGATTATTTCCCCTGTATGATTGCGATGATGAAACAAGTTGAAACTGATGAGGAAACAATCAGTAATGTTTTTCCTTTACGAAGTAGTATTGCTCCTGGTTATATTCGGTTAGACACGATTACATTAGTGTATTTGCTTTTACGAAAAGAACAAGGAAAGAAAAGTGATTTTAGTAATCAAGGCAATACCAAGAAACACGAAGATAAAATATGGAAGTTCTTTTTCCGCACAGAAAAGAAAGTGTTTCATAAGACAGATTTTTCATTCCATCATATGATTTCTACTGATGGTGTTGGAGTAAGTGTATTATTTTTACGAGAAGATTTAGTAGGAAAACGATTACCAAGTGCTAAAAAAGGTGTATCAAAAGAATTGTATATTGATGAACTGAATGATTATTCTGCTTTACGAGATAAAACGATTGTGGGCGTCGATCCGGGTAAAGAAGATTTGATTTATTGTGTTGATGACGCTTCCAAAGATGCGAATGTATTTCGGTATTCACAGAACCAACGAAGGAAAGAAACCAAGATGAAAAAATACAACAATATCATATTGGGTATGAAAACCAATAAAATACAAGGAAAGAGTGTGATTGAATATGAAACTGATTTGTCTTTGTATAATCGTAAAACACTTTATATGGATAAGTTCAAGGCATATGTAACCGAAAAGAATAGAATAAACCATATATTATTTGATTTTTACTCAAAACAATTATTCCGCAAGTTAAAGTTTGGAAGACATATCAATATCAAACGAAACGAACAAAAGATGATGAGTGATTTCAGGAAGATGTATGGTAATCCTGAAAATGTAGTTATTTGTATAGGAGACTGGGAACAACGAAAGCAAATGAAATACAAAGAACCAACATTAGGAATAGGAATGAGAAGTTTGCTTCGTAAAAACAACTACAAGGTATATTTAGTAGATGAGTTTAGAAGCAGTTGTAAATGCTCCAAATGTGATGGAGGAGTATGTGAGAAGTTTATGGTAAGGAAAAATCCCAGACCAAATAAAGATGATATGCGGTTGGTTCACGGGCTACTACATTGTAAGAATGGTTGTGGCGAGTGGAACAGAGACCGCAATGGTTCATCTAATATCTACAAGATAGCGTATCAAGCAATATATGGAATGGAAAGACCAGGTTATCTATGTAGAACAAGTAATCAAGCAGTTTTAACGAATTGCTATAAACAAAATATACACAAGGTATGAAAAGACCTAAACTTTGAATGTATTTTTTTTGGTGCTAACCGTGCCATTTTAAATCTTCAAAGGTGTATAAAGATGAGTGAATTAAACGCAACACAAGAAAATACGCAATTAATAATTATTAATAAGGGGACTGGAGCGGGTGGTGCGAATACAAATTATTATGGGAAAAAGTTTGAAGAAAAAACTAATAATCAGCAAAGATTGTTAGAAATTGGATATAGTAATTATTCTATCCACAGTGGTATGTGCAACCCACAAAACACGCAACATAAACGGTTTCTCCATTACCTAATCTAGTATTGTAATCTTCTTCAGGTATCTGTGTTCCATCGGGTAAAAGAAAACGGGTATCATGTTCATAAACCATTTGTTGATTATTATTTTCATCTAAATCGTCTTCATATTGAACATCTCCATTAGCATCATAATCTATTTCTGTTATTATTTTATCTTGTATAGTAGTTATTTCATTATCATTTTCATCTTTTAATTTAACTTCTTCTGATAAAGTAGTTGTAATAACTTTGAGTTTTTGCTTTACTATTCTAGAGGTACTAAATTGACAATTACAAGTTATTTTGGCAACTGTATAATTATGAAGTAAATCATCCGTTTGTTTCATACCATATCCTGGAACATTTGAAGATGAAATATAATCACCATTTTCTATATTACCATTTTTATTACATACCCATATACCACCTTCGCCTACTGAATTAATATACATACGTTGTTCATTGATATTTTGTTTTGTATAGACAGAAGCCCAATTTCCAGTATTATAACTACGTGTGTTTTCAGTATCTTCTTTATCAGATAAAACACCAAATACCTTTTTATCATTTTCAATACTAGTTATTTCGCAAACTGGTAGAGATTCGTTAATATTTGACTTTAACGAGTTATCTAAATTTACATATTTTCCTGTGGATGAAACAATTAAACCAATAGATGAATTATCAATATTTTTATTTAATAACGAACGATGTTGTCCTGTAAAATCAATTTGATCTTCATTTACATGATTAGCTAGATACCCTCGTAAATAAGCACCATAATAGAAGTATAATCCAAGAACAGGTATATTTACTAATATCCACGACGAACCACTACCTGAAGGTTGTAATACCAAACCAGCTGATGTACTATTAGTTTTTTGTCTGATTACAAATTTTCCATTTGCAGTATAAAAAAATATATTATCTTCATTATAAAAAATTCCCAAATCATTGTCAATACTACTATATATATTAAAATTCCACATACTTCCTTCTGATAATTGTTGTAGTTGAATTCCACCACTTCCTCCACTATCAGATTTAATTTGAATACCATTAATAACATCAAGACCGCCAGAAATAGCAACATTATTAAGAGATGAATTACCATTAACAGCAAGACCGCCAGAAATAGCAACATTATTAAGAGATGAATTACCATTAACAGCAAG
>ENA-UOXV01006910-UOXV01006910.1-marine-metagenome-genome-assembly--contig:-NODE-6910-length-11678-cov-7.261808_pt1 | contig 11678 bp, 18 predicted proteins | sample MGYA00238165_ERZ766961 | MGnify/ENA primary metagenome ERZ766961 (study PRJEB28924, sample SAMN03173240) | marine metagenome | biome: Marine; feature: Water; material: Subsurface seawater | place: North... | reverse complement strand
AAACCCGATGTAATGGACCACGAGTAGGCCAGGGTTCTCGATTCCGATCCAACCGAGCCTTGATGCCGGGCACAGGTCAAACCGACCATCAGCCAACCTGGTAACCAACCCGTCGTTGCGAAAAACCAAAGATGTAGACATCGAAGTAACGGTAGAATGGAGGGGGGGGGGAAACGGAGACGCGGCGCGCTGCCCCCACGACCCGTTCGTTCACGGCGCGTGGGCTGTGCCCACCTTGAAACCCCTCGAACCTGAAAGGGACGCCCACCAACCCGGGGCAGCGCTCGACTCGCTCGCTCCTCCGCGGCCGCCTCGAGGTGACGGCCAGCTTGCGCAAACTGCGAAAGTCCCAAAGTTGATGGTCAAACCGGCGGGCTGTCCACTTTTCGAGCCTGGGTAAGACTTCACTGGGGTAGGATTCTCCTAGCCCTCCGAGCTTCTTCTCATACTCCAACTGGTCGGATGTGGCTCTGAACCAGTCCTGGGTGCTCCAATCGATCAGCCTCATACTTTCAATGGCTGCTGTATCACGACGATCACAATTTTGTAACTATCACGATTCGTCACGGCGCATTGAATCGAATCGTCGGGAGATGCGCTTGGCGCAACCCTTAGGACGGGCTGGCGTGTTCCTACTGCTTTCGATTGTGTCGACAGACAACTTAGAGAAGCGTGGTGGCTATCCCGTTACGCGCACATGCTTGAGGGGAGGGTTTAAGGGATGTTCGCATCTCATTCTGCTGTGTAATCGACGAGCAGCAACGATGCGGCTGCTGGGCGGGAGCAACCAGGTGGTCACGGGATCTGATGAAGAGAGCACAATACCGGCACAAAAAGACTTCGATCGGCTTCTGGAGGTCCGCGCCATGTAGTGCTCGCAATGATACGCAAGGTGATGGATGTTATTGTTCCTCAAACCCCGGCCCTGCAGGAATACGAAGAAAGGATCGAGGACCTGAAGCGGAAAAACGCGGGCGCTGAGAGCCTCTCGGCGCGGGAAGTTCAGCTTCAGCAATTCGAGACAGAGCTTCAAGACAGACTAGAGCGGGACATGTCCAAGTATCGCACTGGTGCGACCCCATGAACAGTACATAGCGCGCAGCGATGCGAACCCATCTGAACGCAGGTGTGGGCCACAGACAGCGAGGCGGAGGCTGCGCAAGATCCGATCGAAGCGGCGACGAGGATCGCCCAGGGTGAAACAATTCCGGGTCACTCAGTTGATATGTCTTCACGCGAACAACACCACAAGACCAGTGAGGGGGTTCCGCCAGGGGGGCGGCCGCCCAACGCCCAGCAGCAAGCGTTACTCGAGGGACTCGCTCTTGAGATGGAGGAGATGATCGACAAGCTGTTCGCCCGCAGCGAAGAGGTGGGTCTGTGCAACCACCCTCTTTCGCGCACAGTGTGCTATGCATGCAAGGCTGCTCACCCGGGGGGGGGAGGGGGGCGTAGATTTCGCCGACGCTGCACGCGGCGCTGGCGAGCGGGGATCTGCCCCGTGATGATCCACGGGAGCCGCTGCCACCCGTGCGGCAGCCTGACGAGACGGAAGAGCGATTCCGCCAGCTGCAGCGCGACATGGCACAGCAGCGTGGCGGGCCGGCTCGAATTGAGGCGCTCCTCTCGGTCTTCCCCCCTGCATAAGCCACTTGCCCCAGTGCCGCCGGAGTGCTGCTCAGCGGTGATCTCGCTGTGTGGGATCGGCCGATATCCGAATCGACACCGTGAATCCCGAGTCCTGCGAGGGAGCGCAGGACGAGCATGACATCGACGACGAGCAGCACTCCTGCAAGAGGTGCCCAACGATGCCTCGGGGCAAAGCGTCCGCTCTCTCGCTCGACCTGTTGGCAGGGCATCGGCATAGTCATAGATGGGATAGGCTCAAGTTCCTCTTCGTCACGCGGGGATCGATAACGCAGGTGCGAATGGATTCGAAGCAAGCTAGTCAAGCGCATGGAGCTCGCACGTGAGCGTGCAGCAGGAGATGAAGCAGACGAGGGGCTGGCGTTTCTGAGCGAGCAAGAGCCATCGACAGCGGAGGAGAATCTCTCGGAAGGAGATGGCTTGGTCTTCCCCTCCGCGCTCTTGACAGAGCGTGTGCAGGTTAATCCCCCCCTCCGTTCGCTCTTTTCCCCGCCCTGCGCGCCCGCCCGTCACGTGGGTGCTGCCGCGGCAGCCCGACGTTCGCTTCCGTCTCCCGCAAAACACGGCGACGGGACATCCGGGCCGATCCTTCGGTCTCGTGTTTCCGGTGTCGGCGCTCGAGATGCAGGGCCCCTGGCACCTTCGTGCAGGCGATCGCGCTCGCATTCGAGACATCCTGGTGCCCGACCACGTAGCAGCCGTCGAGGAGGTGGGCCTTTCCCTTTCCCGCACGGGACTGGCGTGTCGGGCGCGCGCGCTGCCCGCTCATTCCACCGGGCGGTGCGGGCAGGCGATACGCCTTGGGGAGGCCAGTGGCCGACGAGTCTTCGTTCGTGGCGACGACGTTGCGAACCACTATGCTGGGGGAGGTGGAGCAATCTGGGTGGGGCAGGAGGTGGAGGAGCCAGGCTTTCCGCGGTACTTCACTGACCGGAAAACCGGGTTGGTATATCGAACGCAAGGCGGAAGTATCGCACACCGCAGGCTGTTTTGCGAGTACGACTTCTGGAACGGGTACGCACGTGGGCCGCTGGTTCCGCGCGCAAACTACACCATGCTCAGTGTCGCAGGGACACAAAGTGCGCGCGTGTGGGGGCAGTGGCTGCTTTGCGAAGGGAGCCATGGCACTCTGGTATGCCTCACCCTGCTTTTCGAAGTCGGCCCCGGTGGCCTGCGGAAGGACGCGCGCTTTCCGTATGGCACCTTTGGGCCTTTCCCGGACTACTACTCTCCCATCTTTCGCAATGTGGTCGGCCCCTGCGGGCGCCATCCGAATGGCCGGCCGGTCCGCCTTGCTCCCCTCAGCGACCACAACATCGCGGTGCTTCTCATCCAGAGCGGGCCATGGGACGTTTCCGATTGTGAAATTCGCACGGCTGGGGGTGTTGCCCTACTTGCTGAGCGCTGGTGCGAGGCCTCATTTACAAAGTGCGTGCTCGGTGGAATGGGGGGCGGAAAGGAGCACTTTTGGACAAAGCATCTGCCAGAAGTGCGCTTTTCGCGTGACTGCCGGATGGCAGCGGACGGCGTTGTGGGCTGCGACCGGGCAGAGGTAAGCCTGCTGCGGTGTGTGATTGAGGACTGCGGTTTTAATGCGGGCGACGCTGCGCACTTCTGGCATTCGTCGGTCGGGAATATTGAGGACAGCGAGATACATCACTGCTGCTATGCGGCTGGCATCGACGACTCAGCCTCGCTATTCATGCTAAAATGCACCATCCGTGACCTGCTTTTTGAGGCATTCTATGCGGGTGCACATGCTGCAAAGGCGGAGATGCGTTTGTTAGACAACACTATCTTTGGTGAGATGTGGTGGGAACATGAGGATCTGTTGGATGTTTGTCAGCAGAACGCAACTGGTCAAATGCTGCTTCGGCCTGGCTTCTTGGTTGACAAGGGCAACGAAATTCTTCCTCGCCTTCCCACAATGATGCAGCAGGTCCAAAGCTGTAGGAAGGATTTGTTGTATCCGATCATCAATCGTGAGTCCCGATGAAGCAGTGATGTTTTCCCCTTGGATCTGCTGCAGGTTGCATCGTTGACCGGCGAACCCCTTGCACCTCTCTCAGAAAAGGATCCATTGTTCAGAGACGTCCTCATCGCTGCGGTGAGTCTGACACTGACATTTCTGGTCTTATACAGCTCTCTCAGGCGTGCATCACGCAGCGTGCTTTGCTGTTTCGAATGCTGAATGGCACCATGTCGGGGCTCCTGGCAGGATGAGGAGCGCACTCGTTTTGTTTCGGAATTCGCGCGGCAATACGATTCTCTCGCAGGACGAGAAAAAGAGATGGACGAAGCGAGCAAGTTGGCGCTTCCAGTTCCTGAAGGCGACGAGATCGCACGACACAGGGCATTGGCGCGGGCCAGGAAAGCGGAAACTCGCAGGATGAGGCTGGCCGGAAAGCGAAGGGGCGCGGGCAAGCAAGGGGTAGCGATTGATCAGTCATGAGTAAGCTGACATGACGCATGTAATGATCACCCATGCTTGCTTGGAGCTGCGCAATCTAGGAATACGAATGTGCAGGGCAATTTATCACAAATCTTTCTCTTCCGAGAAGGTCCGCGCAACGAGCGAGTCATCCGAAGCACTTTTCTACGCCCTCATCGAAGTTGAGCTTGAAGCCAAGGCGCGCCTCAACAGTTTGCGAAACGCTTCGTTCGAGTATCTCCTCAAAGCCACCTGTGTCTCTTCCAAATAGGAACGAGTTCACGAGCCGCCAGAGCTGGTTTGAGTAGTACGCGACCTCGAGAATGGCCAGCTGTCCGCGGAAAAACATCATCTCCCAATCTACCATCCTTACCAATGGTTCAAGTGGGGCTGCTGCTGCTGCCAGCAACGCCCGACGGTTTCCTCGAATAGTTTGCAAGTTCTGTCCTGCAGGCTGCTCATGGACTGTCCCACCATACACCGGGGGAGTCTGCAGGTCATCCTTACGAGTGCGCCTGCCACGTGGCGTGGCCATTCAGTTGGAAGTAGAACATCAATTCGTCAAGGTCCTAGAAGCAGATGAGAGTACTGGACACGGTTGCAATACCACTGGAGCAGCTCTTCTTCATCGCCAAGAAGCGGTGGCACGCCGGCGCAAGCTCCACGCGCAGCAAACCAAGCCATTATCGAGACACGATTGACTGGGGATCCCATTCCCTTGTTGTTAGCACGCACAATATTCAGGTTGCGCCCGAGGAGTATCAGCTCGAGCGGTACACGTTGCGAGTCAGCAAGAAGCTGCTTGACTCGCTCGTATGCCTCGATCTGCATTTCATAGACCTCAGCCTTCGTCGTAGCATTGAGGTGCACTGCATTGTTCTGTGGCGAGAATGGCTTAAGCAGCTGCAGCGAAGCAAAGAAGTTTGCATCGCTTATTCCCCACGATCGACAGATGGCTTCAACGCGCGGCGTGTCCAGCAGCACCATAGCTTTCCATAGAGCACAGTAGTCTCGCCGAAATTCCTCTGAACAGTTCAGATACATCCCTGTACATCGAGCAGTTCATAAGCTTCACGCACTTCAAGCGCAGCGGAGGGCAACTTGCTCGAACCGTGGTCAAGGATGACAAGTTGCGTATCAGTCAATGTGTGCGATCGGGATTCGCGATGTTCAGCACACGGCCGTCGCCGCACTAGCATGTTGCCAGGATGCGGGTCGGCATGGATCTGCGTAGGCGCGAATGACTTAGCTATGCGTGCGACAACCTGGTAAATTTCCTCCCCTAGCGTGCGAAACAACAGCGCGATTCTGGCGCATACCCAGCCGGAGAGGAAGATCTGGTGTGAAAAAGCCTCAACCATCATGTGTGCAACTGCCGTGATATCTGAGGTTCATGAAACGGTCAGCCACCATGTGGTGGAGGAAGTGAAAGAATGCCTATCGAAATTTCTGGTCCTAAATCGATTAGAGCCTTCCAGGGCAGCACTACTGCATCGCTGCATCGGTCCCGATCACCCGGGTAAACGGTGGTCGTCAACCAAAGCGGGCAGTCTCGAGGGCGGAGAGGTCGCAAATCCGCACGCCGTCAATCCACTCCATCGTCTGATTCAGAGTCAACGCATGATCGCAGGTCAGAGTTGGTGGCCGCAGCAACTGTCTAGACTGTAGATGTACATTTGCGCGGGCTATCACCAGAACGCGCTTGCGCGTGGTGCCCCAGTGCACCTCGGGGACGTAGAACCTCCCGGACATGTCGCGCTCAAGGTCCTCCTGCACCAGGAGCCGCCGCCTTCAAGAGAACGCCGTCATCGAGCCAACGCACCCATCAAGTCTCAACCCTAATTCGTCATCGCCGTCACAAGTCTTGTGCAGGGATGCGAGCATCGTGGGCTGTGACGAGAGCAGTGGCAAGAAGACCTTGGCGAGGACGGAGTTCCGCGCCTCCACACGGAAGTCCACCTCCTGCCGCACCGCGTCGCAGATCGAGTCGCAAGTCCAGTACCTAAGATTGTCTCTTCTTTAAGCAGCAATCAAGCGGTGAGCAACGATCCCGTGCACCGCTCCTCGATGGTGTGAACAAAACATGCGACGCTTGCGCATACGGAAGGACAGACATGGGAAGATCGAAAATCTTCTCAAACGCGAACACAAGGAAGCGGAAGCAGAGCAGGTCCCACGGCATCTGCACCGCAATTTCAGGCTTCTGTACTTTTACAGCTACCCGTGTCCCGTCTGAAAGCCGCGCCCGGTGCACCTACAATGAAGATACGCGTCATTAGCACCTCCACCGCTGCGCAGCCGTGGTTGTCCCCGCGAAGGGGCCGTGCCTGGGCGATCGAGGCAGATGCGATCGGCTCCTCTTCAAAATCCTTGAAAACCTCATGAGGCCCCTGTCCCGAAAACTCCCCAGCAACCACGCGCTCCACCTGTGCATAACGCAGGCTGTTCAACGCGAGCAGCCCCACTGCGCAGCTCCAGCGGGAGAGCCAGCAAGCCGCCTGGGCTGTTGGATTACCACAGACATGTCTACCGACGGAGCTTGATCGTTCATAGTTGCAAAGTGCTTCAGAAAAGGAGGAGGTAAAATGTGGTTCATGGTTGCCACTTGTTGCCCAATCTTGATGTACAGACCCGCGTTGGTGCAACATACATCATACCATCGTTTTGCAACCCGCTCGTGCAGCTCATCCAAATTTTTGGTCCGTGCTAGCGTCACCTGCGCCAGGGTCGCAATTAAGCTATTTCGGCGCCAAAGGTGCATGCGTGGGCAGATCATGCCCACCTTGTAGTCGTAGAGAGTTTCTACTGCTGCCCACACTGATCGCAGATTTCTGCCACAAGGTTCGAAAGAATCACTCAGTGCTGTAACTTCTGCTGGTTGAGTGGGCAAGAACTGCACTCTTGTGTGTGTGCGTGTTGGAGTCTCACCGGTTGAAACGAGCGTACTTGAAATGCGTGTCGTACTGGTGAGCAGCGACAAGGACAACTGTGCCTCGTCCCGTCCAAGTTGTTGTTGCCCACGTTGTCACACGCCGAACGGGAGCTAGAATTCGCGACACCATCGCGCAAGATTCCGCAGAAGGTAAGCGTGAATTCCTCGGGACAGGCCCCGAGGACCCTGAGGTCTGTTGGGAAGGACCGTCACCTCCTCTTATGTGCGAAGAGCATTCATTTCAAAAGTGGAGTTTTTGTCAATTTTAGAGGTTTTACCGGAGGTCGGTCCAACGGGGGCGACGTGCCTCTCAGTTACCATGCCGCCCCGGTTCGCTGCCCCGACGTTCGCCCATATCGTTACAGATGAGAAGGTGTTACGGTGATTGCACGTCACGCTGAATTGGTGGTTACGGGACAGGAAGCTGTTTTTGTGCAACGTTGCTTCAAAGTAACGGAGTGGTCAGTCTTGTGCGGTACAATGGACGGCACGCGCAGCACTTCCAGGGCATCTGGACGGATTGCCTCAATGTCTACAGTGCGCTTCTCGGATGATCGTGGTTCGCGCACGATGCCCCACCCTGGTGAGCCCGTTCCTTTCGCTGCACAACCCCATAGGCTCCTAGTGGATCAGCGTCCCGTCAAGAGCAAGTCCTCCCCTGCAGCAGCGCAGAAGGAGAGGGGATTTGTCCATTTCTTACTTCGTCCGTGTCTGTTTTGATCATCGGCAGGCGCAACGATTGACGAGCTGCGCTACTCAGCGCACACGGCGCCAGAGGGCATGAGCCGAAGAAACCCAAGTGGGAGGCCTGGCGGCAAGGGAATGCTCTTGCCAAGCATCCACAAGAGCGCACAGCGGCCAGAGACGTACGATCCAGCTCGAGGGGGCAAGGCACGGAAGCGTGATGGAATGACGGCGTCGCGAGGACCATCGCGCACAGCGCAATCAGTTCCGATGGGTAGGCGGGGAACATGGGCATCGTCGCCGCAGCGCCCCGAATGGGTTCAGCGGCCATCTGACGAAATGTACGACGTTGTGAAGCTGGAGGACCGCTTCCGAAAGCTTCACTCGCAGGAAGCGTCAGCGCTGGAGGCACGGATGCAAACGTACAGCCGCGAGCACAAGGAGCTGCTCGTGCGACAGACGCAGACGACACCACTTGTAGTGTGTGTGCTGGACCGTTTCGCGTCAGGCGGGGGCCTTCTGAAGACGCATGCAGGACAGGACGTTTCGTTCGCGATCCAGGTCAAGTACTCGTTTGCGGGTCACCTTGGTGAGGGTGGCGAGGACCTCCGCTCTTGGGTTGACACGAACGGGGGGTTTGCGTGCCAGCTCTCGGGCCCATCGCAGATCAACGCCGACGTCGTGTATCAGGGAGCCGGAACCTTCGTGTTCTTTTACAGGCCCTTGATCGCTGGTAAGTACCTGGTCTCAGTGCGTCTCGGCAACGGCGACGTGCCCGGTAGCCCATTCGGGTCGGTCGTGGAGGCAGGCAAGACACACACGGCCGCATGCACCGCGTCCGGTCTGGGGCTCCTCTGTGCAGAGGCCGGTGTCGAAGCTGCGTTTTCGATCACGTCTCGCGACCAATTTGGGAACCAGCGATCTTCGGGTGGGGACCAGTATGATGTTGGCCTCACCGGGCCGGTCTGCTTCAACGCACAGGTGCAAGACCAGGACGACGGCAGGTATCTTGTGCGGTACAACACCATCATGTGCGGCGACTACTACGTGTCCATTCGACGCGATGGCGAACCCATCACAGGCTCCCCCTTCGTCCTGTCCGTCGTCGCTGGCAAGACGCATGGGCCCTCGTGCACGGCTGTCGGTGATGGACTGACGACGGCCTTTGCTGGGCACGAGGCTGAGTTTGTAATTGAGGCGCGTGACATTATCTCGAACCAGCGGGTCGTTGGCGACGACCCGTTCGAAGTGCAAATGGACGGGCCCGCCACCCCGCAGATTTCTGTCTTTGACCGCGATGATGGGACCTACTTGGTCACTTACGTGGTCGAAGCCACCGGCTCGTACACGATTCGCGTCTCGTTGCATGGCCTCCCGATTTCGGGCTCGCCCTTCATTCCGACTGTCATGCCAGGACGTGTTGTGGCTGTGCGCTGCACTGGGCTGGGTCGCGGGTTGACCCGCGCGTACGCGGGCGAAGACGCGCAGTTCTCGATCGAGAGCCGCGACGTGAACCGCAACAAGACGACCTCAGGCACGAAGCCCTTCACGGTCACGATCCGCGGCATCATCTCGCCGCAGGTGCACTGCATAACGGGCGATGAGGGCGAGTTCCACTACTCGTACCGCACTGCCCGCGCAGGCGTGTACTTTGTCGGTGTTCTTCTCGATGGTGTGCATCGCGCCCCCGGCACGTACCCTCTGCGGTGTCGTTGGTGCCTTCCGCAGCTGACCGCGCCCGCGCGTGCACGTAGGCGTGGACATCGGAGGCAGCCCGTTCAAGCTGACCGTGGATCCTGGACCCACGCACGCCAACGGTTGTTCGGCATCTGGCCCAGGCATCACCGGCGGATACACGGGGATTGAGACGTCGTTTGTTTTACAGGTCCGCTTGCGTCTGCACCACCCACGCAACTCGCGCAGCGTGCTCACGCGGTGTATGGCAGGCGCGGGACTACTATGGCAACAATCGAACGACGGGCGGGGATGTGTTCAACATCGACATTGGGGGCACAGCCGCCGCCCGCTTGCGCGTCCGGGACAACGACAACGGGACCTACACTGTGTGTCTCCGTTCCCTGCTCCACACCTGCGCGCCGGAGGATAGCGACGCGCGCCAAGAGACGCTGATTATGGGGCGGTGGCTCGATAGGTGGCATACACGCCCGAAGTGGGAGGTGACTACTACATCTCTGTCAAGCACAATGGCAATCCCCCCTCTCTTGTATATCGCCGCTGCGGCACCGCGCTTGCACGTCGGCGCACTGACATTGCAACGCGCGGTGGGGCCCAGGCATCGATATCCAATCGTCGCCCTTCACCATCTCCTCTGACCCGATGCCCCGCGAGGTGAGCAGCTTTCCGTCGCCCGGGTCGCGCACAATGCGTCTGTTTGAGTCAGCGCGCTTGGCTGTCGCGCAGGGCTACCTCGAAATGTACCGCTCTCTCGAGCCAGACTTCGGGCGCAATCTCCAGGTCACTGCGCACTACACGCATACTGCCTGTTAATCCTTTCATGTGTGCCAGGCGCCAGGTTGCTTTGTACCGCTCCTGAGTCTAACGTGTTCTGGCCCTTGTCAGGCTCAAATGCTCGGCAAGCGCGACAAGCAGCAACCGAACAAGGTGCGATTATCGTGTCGTGGCCCAAGTCGCTGCGTCCATGCAGCTGCATGTGCATGGCTGAGGACTGTGCACTGGCATGGCAGGCTGCGCGGCATCGGGCCAAGGCGACTGGTACCAAGTGGGACTTGCGCATCCAGCTGCTGAGTGGCAAAAATTTGCAGGCCAAGGACACGGTGGCTGAAGGCACCTACGGCACAGGCTTTACGCACAGCTCGGACCCGTACGTAGTCTTCAAAGTTGGCGGCCGCTCCGTGCGGTCGAAGACTGTCGAGAAGGATCTCAACCCCGAGTGGAACGAGGAGCTCACACTGTCCGTCGAAGACCGGATGCTCAAGCTGCAAATTGAGGTGTACGATGAGGACAAGGACGACGAGGACGATATCATGGGGCAGGCCGCCGTCGGTATGCTCGACCTCGTCGAGGGCAAGCCCAAAATGACGACTGTGCGGCTGCGCGGGGAAGATGGAGGCGGCGAGGGCGAGCACGGAGAGCTTTCTATGGTCATCACGATCATGCCTTCGAAGAGCTCGATGGACGACAAGATGCTGCGCTAGGCAGCCCTGCTGCAAGAGCCTGCCCTGTGAAGAGATTACTCGGGAAAGAGGCGTAATTAATAATCTCGTACACACATGCCTACAGACCAGAGACAAAGCCAGGAAGCAGACACAGGGAAACCAACAACGAGGTGAGAAAGATTCGTTTAATGACAACGGCCGTAGAGAGCATGCAACTTCATTGACAACGGTTGCAAAAGTCGCAAGGTCAAAAATCACAGGCCACACAAATTCAGTTCCATCCGAGGCCGAGCGGAGAGCGCGCCGCGTTGGTCCGTCGGGCTTCGTGGCGACCGTTGGCGGCAGAGGCAGAAGCCCCACGCCGGGCTAGATCCCGCCAGTTCTGAGGAAGCATCGGGCGCAGCCCAAAGTTTCCCGGTAGTAAGTGTGCCAGGAGAAGCCAGCGAAAGGACGAAGTTTTCTCGAGAAAGGTACGTTTCTTGACGTACTGTTCCTTTCCCAGTTCTCCCGGATCGTTGACACATCTTCCGCATGGCTTTGATGGAAAGAGTCTGACTCTATTAATAGGCTTTACTGAACAACTTGTTCTGTTCGCCGTCGCTCTCATACGAGAGGAGCTAAATTGCTTCAGCTAATGCTTCAGGGCAATTTAGCCGGAGCACGAGGCACCGGCCGCGCCCGAGCACAGGGTGATGTTGCCGCCGGCGTTGCTGTCGTAGGCAGAGTCGGTGACACCATACACGCCCGCCCAGGTGTGGTCCGCCTTGCCATCGGCGATGCCGGCGCCGAAGTCGTTGGTGTCCGAGGCGCCGTAGTTCCAGGCGGCGCCGGTGTTGCCGGCGGCGGT
>ENA-UOXV01006907-UOXV01006907.1-marine-metagenome-genome-assembly--contig:-NODE-6907-length-11688-cov-35.706525_pt1 | contig 11688 bp, 10 predicted proteins | sample MGYA00238165_ERZ766961 | MGnify/ENA primary metagenome ERZ766961 (study PRJEB28924, sample SAMN03173240) | marine metagenome | biome: Marine; feature: Water; material: Subsurface seawater | place: North... | reverse complement strand
GTTATTAAAAGTATCATTATTGGAGCAGAAGTTTTTCCAGCATCAATAACCGATTCCACAATTCCTTTCCACCTCATACCTTTAAAAAGAGCTATTCCAAAGCTGGCTAAAGCTCCCATGCCAGCAGCTTCTGTAGGCGTAAAAATGCCTCCCCAAATACCTCCTAATACAACAATAATTAAACCAATAATTGACATACCAGATAAAAATTGCTTGCTACTAATTTTTGCAGTGTCTCCAATACTGTCTGGTTCTGGAGCTAACTTAGGATTAATAACCGCTTTTGACAGATTATAAAAAGCAAACATTAAAGATAAAATTATACCAGGAATGACTCCTGCAACAAATAGTTTACCTATAGAGTCTTCAGTTATAATACCCCACACTATAAGCAATACACTTGGTGGTATTAACATTCCGAGACATGCGCTACCAGCAATTGATCCGGCTGCAAGTCTTGGGTCATATCCAGCTTTTTTCATTTCAGGCCATGCTATTCTAGAAAATGCAGCTGCTGATGCTATAGAAGTTCCTGTAACTGCTGCAAAAGCGGCATTGCCAGTAACTGTAGCAACACCTAGTCTACCTGGAACACCTTTAAGGCCTTTATTTATTAATGTATACAGATCTCCAGCAGCTCCGCTTCTTGATAAAAAGTCACCCATGAGAACAAATAATGGAATTGTCATAAAAATGTGGTCTCGAATTAATTCATATGCTGCACCGCCAACTTGACTGGCTGCCATATATAAGTCTTCAAAAATAAAATAAGTTCCTATCATTGCCGTTGCACCAAGTGCAAGTGCAATGTGAACACCGGAAAAAATAGCAAGCAACATGCCTATCAGTGTTAAAATCATTAATGTATCTAAATCAATTCCCAATGTAATCTTTCCTTTTAACTTTTATTTGTTTTTGGATAAAAATGTTTTGGTTATTAGAGATATGTAAATAAATACAACAATAATAGAACAAAATATTATAACAGTTCTGATTGGGTATACAGGGAATTCAATGGCACCAATACCTTGGTATTCTTTTATTTCCCAACCTTTAATCATATCAGTCCAGCCACCTACAGCTATGCCAACAAAAAGCATTATTCCGATTGAATAAGAAATAATGTTGATTATTTTTTTTCCTCTACTTTTAAAAAAATCATAAATTAAAGTTGTTCTCAACATTGTTCCAGAAGCTATAGCAAATGGAACTTGAAGGAAAACAATTGCAGGGACTGAGTTTTGAACAACTTGATCGGCTCCAAGAAAAATACCTAAGTTTCTAAAAGCTACTTCTGCAAAAATTGTCAAGGCAACTAAAATGAGCCAAACAGCTGCTATAGATTGTAATAATTCTGGTGTTTTTTTTAAAAAATTAAACAATATTAACCCCATCTAATATTATTCTTTTACTTTAAAGTGAGTTCATTTCTTATCAAATCATAAAATTGTATAATATAAATCATTTTACATGATTTAAGTTAGGTGCCTAAATCATTATTCATTTTTGACGAAATTATTTTTATTTCTTTTGAAATTTTTTCACTAAATAATTTACTAATTGGGTTTAATTCTTTACTTGCAGAGGTAATTAATACGTATTCTGTAGTAAAGTTTGGAGAAATTAAGGGTGATAAAGTTCTTATACTGCCATCTAAATCTAAATCACATAAAACAGCAGGTAACACAGAACACCAATCACTAGAGGCAATAAGTTCTAAAGTTCCTATCATTCCATCCATTTCCAATGTTTTTAAAATATTGACATTGTGAGTTGTAAAATATTCATTTAATGCAATTCTTCTTGAGTTATCAGGACCAGGAACAATTATTTTTATATTTTCTTGTTTAGATAATACTATTGGCTCTAAATGTTTGAAATTGGATGTTTTTTTTGTCACAAGAAAGTTTAAGTCGCTTGATATAAACTCAACTTTTAACCCGGTTGTATTTTTAATAGAGGGAACAATAGCAAAATCTAATTTATTTGATCTAACCATTTCTTCTAAAACGCCTGAATAAGCTTCTGTTACTTTTACATCAACTTTTGGAAATTCATCTAAAAACTTTGATAAAGTAGATGGAAGAGCAGATCTTGTAAATGTAGGCATTAATCCACAATTACAGACACCTGATATTTCTTTTGTATCTGTTTTTGCTTCAATAACTGCTTTTTCCATTAAGCTTAATATTTCAAGTGAATCGTTATAAAATTTTTTTCCACTATCAGTTAATAGCATTTTGCCTGGAGCTCTATTAATTAACTTTTTACCAATACTAAGTTCAAGATTTTGAACTAACATAGACATTCCTGATTGAGTTGCGTTTAGTCTTTCTGCAGCTAAACTGAATGAATTTTCTTCTACAACTGCGACATATGCCTTTAATTGCTTTATAGAAATTGACATTGAACTTCTCTATTTATCAGTTAAGTTGATATAAATCATATAAATAAATAATTACTTCTTATACACTAAAATATGTTAACAAGAAATTAATTTATAAAATTTAATAAAATCTTAAAGAGTTTAGGTTAAATGAATACACAAAATAACAAAGATTTGAGAAAAGCATTTGGGATGTTCCCAACTGGAATAACCGTTGTAACAGCTATTGATAAAGAAAATAAACCTATTGGAATGACGGTTAATAGTTTTTCTTCAGTTTCTCTTGATCCTCCTCTTGTGCTATGGAGTATAGCTAAGAAACAACCTAGTTATTCTTTGTTTTTGGATGCAAATGGATATGCTGTAAATATCTTATCAAAAGATCAAGTTAAACTTTGTAATCATTTTGCTTCACCGTTAAATGATAAATTTGAAAATATTAATTGGAAATTAAGTGAAAATGGATTTCCTTTAATTAATGATACTCTTGCTTGGTTTGATTGTACTAAGTGGAATGACTATGAAGGAGGCGACCATAAGATATTACTAGGTGAAGTAACTTCATATGGTATTTCAAATATGGATCCATTAACTTTTTGGAATGGAAAAATTTCTTAATTGAAAATATTTAAAATAATTATAACATCAAAAATATTAATATTATGAGGGTGCAATGGCCAAGTGGTTAAAAGAAGGAAAATCTGAGAATGAAATAATTGATGCAGATGCTGAAGTTCGAAAAACTGTAGAAGACATTCTTTCTGATGTCAGCAATAGAGGGGACGCTGCAGTTAGGGAGTTATCTAAAAAGTTTGATAATTATGAACCTGAAAATTTTGTATTAACTGAACAAGAGATCGAAAACGCAATAAGTAAAGTAGACAAAAGAGATATAGAAGATATTAAATTTGCTCAAACTCAAGTTCGTAATTTTGCAACAAAACAATTAGAATCAATTAAAGACGTAGAAGTTGAAACTTTACCTGGCGTTGTGTTAGGTCATAAAAATATTCCAATGAATGCTGTTGGTTGTTATGTTCCTGGTGGAAAATATCCTATGGTTGCGTCTGCACATATGTCAGTTTTAACTGCTAAAGTAGCTGGGGTTAAAAATATTATGGCATCAGCGCCACCTCAAGAAGGTAAGCCCCATCCAGCAATTGTGGCTGCAATGCATATGGGAGGCGCAGATCAAATACTATGTCTTGGAGGAATTCAGGCAGTTGCAGCGATGGCCATTGGAACTGAATCAATAAAAGGTGTTGATATGCTTGTTGGCCCTGGAAATATGTTTGTGGCAGAAGCTAAAAGACAATTATTTGGGCGTGTTGGTATAGACTTGTTTGCAGGACCTACAGAAACTTTAATAATTGCTGATGAAACGTCTGATCCTGAAATTTGTGCTATTGATCTTTTAGGTCAAGCTGAACACGGTCCAACAAGCCCAGCAATATTGTTAACAACATCAAATAAATTAGCATTAGATACAATTGAAGAAGTTGAAAGACAATTAAAAATATTACCTACAGCTCACATCGCTTCGGAATCTTGGAATGAATATGGTCAGGTTATTGTTTGTGACGATATAGATGAAATGGTAAATGTTGCTGACGATTTAGCATTTGAACACGTTCAAGTAATGACAAAAGATCCTGATTATTTTCATAAAAATATGACTAATTACGGAGCTTTGTTTTTAGGAGCTAGAACAAATGTAGCTTTTGGTGATAAAGTAATTGGAACAAATCATACTTTACCAACTAAAAAAGCCGCAAGATATACAGGTGGTTTATGGGTTGGTAAATTTTTAAAAACTTGTACATATCAAAAAGTGTTAACTGATGAAGCATCTGCTCTCGTTGGAGAATACTGTTCACGATTATGTGCGCTAGAAGGTTTTTCAGGCCATGGTGAACAAGCAAATATTAGAGTTAGAAGATATGGTGGAAGAAATATCAAGCCATATGCCTCAGCAGAATAGGAGATCGTTATGAATTACCCTAAATTACCTAGTTTTAGATTGGATGGAAAAAGAGCTTTAGTTACTGGAGCTGGTCGAGGAATTGGAATGGGCGCATCTATTGCTTTAGCAGAATCTGGTGCAAACGTTACTTTGGTTTCTAGAACAGAAAAAGAATTAAAAGATTTAACGGATCACATAAACAACCAAGGCTTTAAAGGTTCTTATGAAGTATTGGATGTCAATAATGAAGATGAGGTATCAAATTTTATAAATAATGCTGAGCCTTTTGATATACTTATAAATAATGCAGGCACTAATAGGCCAGCAAAACTAATAGATACAAAAATAGAAGACTTTGATTATGTGATGTCTTTAAATGTAAGATCTGTAATAAGTCTAACAAAATTAGTAGTTAAGAAAATGTTAGATAGTAATATAAAGGGTTCTATAATTAATGTTTCTTCACAGATGGGGCATGTAGGTGGGCCTAATAGAACTACATATTGTTCAAGTAAGTTTGCCATTGAAGGTTTTACAAAATCATTAGCAATTGAATTAGGGCCGGATGGTATAAGAGTTAATGCAATCTGTCCTACCTTTATTCAAACCCCAATGACTGAACCATTTTTAAAAGATGAAGACTTTAAAAAAGCAACTATTGGAATGATACCTATTGGTAGATTAGGCGAAGTAACTGACTTGATGGGTCCATTTGTATTTTTGGCCTCTGAAGCTTCTTCTTTAATGACAGGTTCAAGTATACTTGTAGATGGTGGCTGGACTGCAAGATGAAATAAAAGGCAAAATAAAATATTATGAATATTGTTTAATAACAATTATTTATACATATTTATTCAGTTAATTAATTAATAAATATTCTCAAGGTTTGTTATGTCAAAAGTTGAATGTGAGTTAAATATAAATGGATTATCTAAGAAGATAAATATTCACAATGACAAACCACTTATTTATGTCATCAGAGATGACTTTGGATTAACCGGCACTAAACTTGGTTGTGGCCTTGAACAATGTGGTAGTTGCGCCGTTATTATCGATGGTGAAAAAAAACTTTCATGTAATTTATTAGCAATTGAATGCGAAAAAAAAGAAATTATCACTGTTGAAGGGCTGCAAATTGAAAGTGAATTAAATCATGTGCAAGAGGCTTTTAGAAAATTTAACGCAGCTCAATGTGGTTATTGTACAAGTGGAATTATAATCAGTGTTACAGCACTTTTTGATAAAAACAAAAACCCATCGTCTCAAGAAGTTCAAAACGCTTTAGATGGTCATTTGTGCCGTTGCGGTTCTCATTCTGTGGTGTTAAGGGCCATTGATAGTTTAATAGAAAATTAGGTTTACTAATATAATGAATCAATTTAATAGCGGCCCTAGTATTAATACCTACAACAAATTAAGTCATTGGTTTGATTTCAGTAATCCCGGAATTTTAAAAGTTTACTCTGGTAAAATTGATATAGGACAGCATATTAGCTCTACACTGGCATTAATTACCTCTAAAATCACTGAAATTAAATATGATCAAATAGAAATTATTAAATTAAGCACTGATATTTCACCTAATGAAGGTATTACTGCAAGTAGTTTATCTGTTGCAAATTCAGGATCTGCTGTTAAGGCTGCTTCTATTGCTCTTAAAATAAGTTTTTTAAATTATGCGTTAGAAAATCTTAAAATTAAAAATGAAGATATTCTTTTTGAAAATGGAGTTATTAAAGATAAGAATTCTAACAAAACTATTTCTTATTGGGATTTTTCTAAAACTGATGAGTTTAGAGAAGTCATTATTCCTGAAATTTTTGATGAGAACTCTCTTAAAAAAATTAATTATGAAAATAATCAAAAAATAGAATTAAAAACCATCAATGAAATCGTTACAGGAAAATATAAATATGTTCATGATATTAATTTCCCTAAAATGTTACATGCTAGAATAGTAAGACCTCCTTCTTATCACTGCAAATTAATCAAAATAAATGAAGACTTTAAAAAAAGACTTGTTGAGAATGAGATTGAACTTTTTGTTAAAGGCTCTTTCGTTGCAATTCTGTCGCTTGATGAATTTTTGGTTATCAAATTCTTGGAAATTGCTAAAAACAATATTTTTTGGGAAGAAAAACAGCAATTATCTAATAATAATGTATTTAGTTCTCTTGAAAAACATGAAAAGGAATCATTGTTAGTTAAATCTGGAGGAGAGGCTTTTTATGAAGAGATACCAGAAAAAAAATCTTTTGATGATCCAAAAATTAAATCATTATCAACGATCTTTAAAAAAAGTTATTTAATGCATGGACCTATAGGGCCATCTGCCAGTTGTGCTATTTATAATGACAATGAATTTACTGTATTTTCACATAGCCAATCAATCTTTGCTCTAAAACACTCTATTAGCAAGTATTTTGATATTGATCCAAATCTTGTCACTTTGAAATTTATGCCTGGCTCAGGTTGCTATGGTCATAATGGTGCTGATGACGTGGCATTTGAAGCATCTGTGATCGCAAAGGGATATCCTGAGCGTTATATCTTGTTAAAATGGACACGTGAAGATGAACATTCGTGGGAGCCTTATGGAAGCGCATCTTTAAACAAAGTTTTTGGAGCTATTAATGATGATGGAGAAATTGTTTATTGGTCAAATGAGGCTTATTCGGATACATATTTGTCAAGACCATCAGATATAGAATTAAATAATTTCATAAGTTATAAATTTTTAACTAATAATTTTGTAAAAACAAAATCAAAACCTAAAACATCTGCTCATATGGGTATACATAGAAATTTAGATCCAATATATAATTTCAAAGAAAATAGATTAGTAAAAAACTTAGTTCACGATTTGCCATTGAGGACATCTGCATTAAGGACTTTAGGTGCTTTCGCTAATATAACAGCATCTGAAAGTTTTTTAAATGATTTGGCATCAATTAAAAATATAGATCCTTTTGACATTAGAATAAATCATTTAGATGATGAGCGTGCCATTGCTGTTCTTAAGAGCCTAAAAAAAGAAATGGACTTTTTTAAACCTAAAGAAGATAGCTTTAGAGGCATAGCGTTTTCAAGATATAAAAATTCTGCGGCATATTGTGCAGTAGGCGTAGAATTAAATGTTACCGATGATTTAGAAATTAAATTAAATCATGCTTGGATATCTGTAGATGCTGGAGAAATTGCTTATGAAGATGGCATAAAAGCGCAGGTAGAAGGTGGATTTATTCAAGCAGCCAGTTGGACTTTATACGAAGAAGTGATTTTTGACTCAAAAGAAATAATTTCTAAAGATTGGGATAGTTATAAAATTATAGGTTTTGATAATATTCCTATTTTTACTACAAGTATAATTGACCAAAAAGGTTGTGCTTATTTAGGTGTAGGTGAGGTAGTAGCAGGACCCACTGGAGCCGCAATTTCAAATGCATTGTGTAATGCCCTTGGTCAAAGAATAAAAACATTGCCATTTACCAAGGATAATATTACGAAAGAATTATTAAATTAATTTATCTACATATTTATCAAAAATTTATTAAGGATCTATTGAGATGACAAAAAAAAACTCAGGTATGTATAAGAATCTCACCAACTATGGGGATAGTGAGTTTTCAATTTTTTTGAGAAAGGCCTTCATCAAAGGGATGGGTTATTCAGAAGAGATGCTTAATAAGCCAATTATAGGAATAACTAACACTTATAGTGACTATAATCCGTGCCACGGAAATGTGCCAGATTTAATAAAAAGTGTGAAAGCTGGGATATTATCTTCAGGTGCCATACCATTAGAGTTTCCTACAATAAGTATTCATGAATCTTTTGCTTATCCAACGTCTATGTATTTAAGAAACTTGATGTCAATTGATACAGAAGAAATGATGAAAGCCCAGCCAATGGATGCATGTGTTTTAATAGGCGGATGTGATAAAACAGTACCCGCTCAATTAATGGGTGCGTTTAGCGCAAACATTCCTGCTATACAACTAGTTACTGGACCTATGCTCACTGGCTCTCATAGAGGAGAGAGAGTAGGGGCTTGTACTGATTGTAGAGGTTATTGGGCAAAATTCAGAGCAGAAGAAATAGATCTTGCTGAAATTAATGAAGTTAATAATCAGTTAGTTCCTACTGTTGGAACATGTGGTGTAATGGGCACTGCCAGTACAATGGCACTAATTACTGAAGCTCTTGGCATGATGATATCAAATGGGGCTTCAGCACCAGCCGTTTCTGCTGAACGAAAAAGAATTGCAGAGGAAACTGGTAAAGTGGCTGTTGAAATAGCCAGCAAATCATTTAACCCAAAAAGTTTCTTAACTTTAAAAAATTTCAAAAATGCATTGACTGTTTTGTCTGCAATTGGCGGATCAACTAATGGAATAGTTCATTTGACAGCTATGGCTGGCAGGCTGGGGATAGACATTGATCTTAATGAATTTGATAAAATGACAAAAGACACACCCATGATTGTTGACTTAAAGCCGTCTGGTTCTGGTTATATGGAAGATTTGTTTAAATCAGGAGGGCTTCCTAGAATTTTAAATGAATTAAAAGATTATCTTTACTTAGATGCTATTACAGTCACGGGCGAAACTATCAAAGAAATTATTGATAAAAACAAATATAATTGGAAGCAAGAAGTTATAAGAAAAGTTGAAAATCCTATTTTTGATAAGGGTAGTATAGCAGTATTAAAAGGAAATCTTGCTCCAAGATCGGCTATAATTAAACAATCAGCAGCAAGTAAAGAATTGTTAGCTCATGAAGGTGTTGTTGAGGTATTTGAGAATCTTGAAGATTTAGCGAATAGAATTGATAGTGATGATTTAAATGTTACTAAAGACAGTATTCTTCTCCTGAAAAATATTGGACCAATAGGAGCGCCAGGCATGCCTGAGGCAGGCTTAATACCTATTCCTAAAAAATTAGCTAAGCAAGGCGTTAAGGACATGGTAAGGATTTCTGATGGAAGAATGAGTGGAACTGCGGCAGGAACAATTATTTTGCATGTCTGTCCAGAGGCTGCCGCTGGTGGAACTTTAGACATCGTAAAGAGTGGCGATATTATAAAATTAGATGTTAAACAAAGATTATTAGAACTTAAATTATCTGATGAAGAAATAGCAATCAGAAAAAAGAGCAAAAAAAGTAATACAGAAATTAAAAGAAGGGGTTACGATAAAATATTCCATGAAAGCGTGCTTCAAGCAGATAAAGGGGCTGATTTTGATTTCTTAAGGCCTGTAAAATAAAATATTTATTAAATTTTAATATACTCTTTCATATGAGGGTAAGTTTGAAAGTAATTTTCATGAAAATTATTTGTTGCTTTTTTAAAATCCTCTAAACAATCTTTGTCAATATTTTCAATTTTTATGTTTTTTGACTTTATTTTCTTTATTAAGATATCATCTTCACTAATCGCTAACTTTCTCTGAAATTTAGTTGTTTCTTTAGATTTTTTAATTAAGAATTTCTTGTTTAAATCTGACAATTTATTGAAATAATCATCATTAATTACAAATAAACAAAACCCAAAAATATGTGATGTTAAAGAAACGAATTCCTGTTTTTTATATACCCCAAAATTCCAGTAATTAGTTAAAGGATTTTCTTGTGCATCTATATCATTTTTTTCTACAGCTAATTTAAAATCTCTTACGTCTAGAGGTTTTGGTATAAATCCTAATTTTCTAAAAATTTCTATATGAAGTGGGCTAGGGGTGGTTCGTATTACTTGTCCTTTGCAATCAGAAAGATTTTTTATTAATTTTATTTTAGAACTTATGTGTCTAATACCATTGTCCCAAAAACCTAAAAGTTTTAAATTTTTAATTTTTAACTTATTATCTATATAGTTGAATAAATCTGATCTTAATGAGCTATATGCTTCATTTCTGTTATTGAATAAATAAGGTAAGTCTAAAATTTGGATTTCTGGCAATATTTTCTCAAAATAACTAGATAATAAGTATGAAGCGTGTATTTCTCCTAGTTGTGTCTTCTCGATTAAACTTGAGGCTTTGTCTCCATCATTTGTGATATCCATTATAAAATCAGTAATGAATTCACTACTTAATTCATCAATAAAATATTCAACTGATTTGGTGTGTATTGAACCAGAGCCTTGATAACCAGCTATAATTAGATTTTCTTTCAATATAAACTTCTTACTTTATTTTGAATAATGAGCAGGCATTGCCACCAGTAATCATTTCAATTTGATCTTTTGAAAGCCCTTCAGTTCCCATAACATGTTCTATAGGATCATCTTCAGCCATATCATAGGGATAATCAGTACCCATAATTATATGATCAGCTCCATATTTATCTACAAGATATTTTAGTTGGTCAAATGAAAATACAACGGTATCAAAATACATTCTTTTTAGGTAGTCTGATGGCTTATGCTTGAGATTGTTGCCTCTACAGTCAGGCCTGGCTCCCCAGGCGTGATCAATTCTAGCTGAATATGCCGGTAGATAACCACCACCATGGGCAACAAAGATTTTTAAATTTGGATTTTTTTCCATTGTCCCATCAAAAATTAAATGATGAAGAGCAGCAGTGGTGTCCATGGGGTTGCCAATTATGTTAATGAAATAATGATCTTTTAATCTTTCTCCTTCTGGATAACCATTAGGATGAAGAAAAATAGGGATATCTAACTTTGTAGCTGTTTCCCAAATACCATCATAAGAAGGGTGTGATAACTCTTTCCCGTCTTGAAATGTAATAATCTGAAAGCCTCTAATATCAAGTTCATTTACACATCTTTCCATTTCTTTGACAGCAATATCACCGTTCTGCATTGGAAGAGTTCCTAATGCAACAAACCTATCTTTTCGATTATTAGCTGTTTCTGAAAGTTTGTTATTAATAGTTTCTATAGCTTTGAATGCAACTTCACTTTTTATATTACAATAATGCTGAAAGGGAACAGGTATCAAAACTTGTAGATCAATGCCTTGTGAGTCCATTTTTTTTAATCTTGTTTCAACATTAGTTAAATCCATAAATCTATCTTTAACCTGCTGAATATTTTGATTTGTGGTAATTTGGTTTGCATGTCTAAAAGCAGGGATATCTTGTTGGTCAAATATTCCTTGGACGAGGTCTGCTGCTTCTTGAACATGAAGATGACAATGGGCATCTACAGTTTTAGAAGAAGGTCTTATCTCTATTCCTGGTTTTCCATGTTTTCTTCCTGAAGTTGAACCATATGGCTTTATAGACATTAATATCTCCATCTAAATTAAATTATATTCAGATTATATTATAAATTTATAAGACACAATTTATTAGATATTTTTAATTTTTTAAT
>ENA-UOXV01006903-UOXV01006903.1-marine-metagenome-genome-assembly--contig:-NODE-6903-length-11692-cov-5.721234_pt1 | contig 11692 bp, 8 predicted proteins | sample MGYA00238165_ERZ766961 | MGnify/ENA primary metagenome ERZ766961 (study PRJEB28924, sample SAMN03173240) | marine metagenome | biome: Marine; feature: Water; material: Subsurface seawater | place: North... | reverse complement strand
TTTTGACCGATTTTTTGGATACAACTGCCAACGCCACGCCCACAGTTATTATCCGGATTATTTATGGAGCGATCGTAAGCGGGTTCCCTTGAATAATAATCCACCAGTTCCCGGACATGCATCCTTGCCCAAGGGTTCTGATCCAAAGGATCCGCAGAGTTATGAAATTTTCAAGGGTAAGGATTTTTCATCCGACCGGATTAATGAACAGGCCTTGAAGTTCATTAAGGAGAATAAGGACAAGCCATTCTTTCTTTATTATCCCACACTCATTCCCCATGTTGCCCTTCATGTGCCTGATGAGGAATTAAAACCGTATTTAAAGCTTAAATGGAATGATCCACCTTTTACCCGTTCTCAGGGTTATGGGTACACTCCACACTTCACTCCGCGGGCGGCATATGCGTCGATGATTACCCGGATGGACCGATATATTGGAAATTTGGTGAATCTGATTGATAAATTAGGACTGACCAAGGACACGATTGTGATTTTTACATCGGACAATGGAACGACGCATTTGAAACTGGAAGTAGATTATGATTTCTTTGACAGTGTCGGAGAGTTGCGTGGGTTAAAAGGTTCCCTCTACGAGGGTGGAATCAGGGTTCCCCTGATTGCCAAGTGGCCGGGTAAAATAAAGGCAGGTTCCGTTTCCAATCAAAGGACTGGATTTGAGGATTGGATGGTTACTTTACATGATTTAATTGGTGCAAAAACTCCCCTTGATGCTGAGCATGACGGATTTAATATAGCACCCGATCTTCTTGGTAAGGATAATGCAAAACGTCCTCCATTATACCGGGAATTTTCAGGTTACGGTGGACAACAGGCAGTTTGGATGGGCAAGTGGAAGGGGATTCGCCAAAAGATGCTACGAAAAGGAAAAAATCATGATCCATTGAAGATCGAATTATTTGATCTGTCCAAGGATGAATCCGAATCCGAGGACTTGGCCACAAAGCACCCAGATATTGTTAATCAAATCAAGGATATCATGGTTAAGGAACACATTCCATCCAAGGAATTCCCAATTAAAATAATTGATTAGAATCTTTGGCCATTAGGTTTTTCTCCCGATGTGGTTTGAATAAAGTTTAAAATCTTAAATAAGGAGTTTGAAAATCGTCCTTTGAATCGCTTCTAATTTAGCTTTACAGCCGATTTTTTTTAGATAGAAGATATCATAATAATTCAACTTTAATAGTTGAGCAATTTCATCTAACCCCCACCACCTATGAATAAGATTCCCCCCGGTGTTATTGTTCCGAGCTCAGCATTGTGCTTACCCAAGTCAGCAATTTTTGGGTATGGATTATTGGATAAGAAACCTGAAGCGGGTGATGTTGTTTTCGGAAAGGTTCGTAGAATCGGACATCATTCTTCGTTGGAGAATGTTTCTGGTAGAATTCATACGATTCATAATGGTACCAAAGCATTATTTGTATTTGGGAATCGTTATGCTCCAGATCATTATGAAGGCATTATACCTGATGAATTTGTTCGTGAGGTCGATTTGTTGGCCCGTTCGGGAATGATTGGTCAGGTTCAGACAAAAAATGCGATGTTAAAGGATCCAACCAGAGTGCGAATTCAGGGTTATCTTATGGATAAGGATGGGAATCCGGTTAACACTAGAAATTATCCAAAGATAAAAGATCCCGCATCCGGGCCAAAAAAAGGAAAAGCAAAATTGATTCTTGTGGTTGGGACCGCCATGAATTCAGGCAAAAGCTTGGCGGCGGCAGCTTGCTGTCGGTCTCTTCATCAAATGGGATATACCGTTAATGGTTGTAAGATGACCGGTACGGCAAGTTTACAGGATATTTTGCACATGAATGATTCCGGGGCGAAAGAATTTGCTGATTTTACCTACATGGGGCATCCGTCATCATACATGCTTTCTAAGGATGAGCTAATGAATGTTTTTCGTACATTGGATGGTAAATATGGATCAAATCAGAAAAATTTTCTAGTTGTTGAATTTGCTGATGGCATCAATCAAAGAGAAACTGCAATGCTACTTGACTGTCCAGAAGTTGTTGGACGGGTTCATAAGCTAATATTCTGTGCTGCTGATGCACTTGGTGCAGTAGGCGGGTTGCATATTTTAAAAACAAAATTTAACCTGATTCCAGACGCAATTTCAGGTTTGTGTTCAAGTTCCCCTTTGCATGTGCGTGAATTAAATAACTTTACAGATGCCCCCGTATTCAACGGAGCTGATCTTAAGCTCGACCAAATGGCAGAAATCCTTTTGAACTGAATGTGTGGCAGGTGGTATTTGTAAAATAATAATTCATGGGGGTGCAGGGCGGCTTGAAGGAAAGGTCGCAACTAAAGAGCAGTATCGCATTGGACTTAATGAAGCAATTGGTCCAGCGTATCAGACTTTGGTAGATAAAGGTGCCCGTGCAGCAGTCCTGCATGCGATACGATTACTTGAAAGTGATCCAATATTTAACGCTGGAACCGGATCGAAGTTGCAAAAAGATGGCAGGGTAAGGATGTCTGCGGCGTTAATGGATTCGAGTGATTCAATTTTTTCTGGCGTTATCAATATTTATGATGTTGAGCATCCCATTGATGTGGCGGATTGTTTGAGGAGTGAGGTTCATCATATCCTTTCTGGTAATGAAGCCACTGAATATGCAAGGCGTAATGGTTTTGTATTTCATGACCCCATAACAATGGCCAGGTTCATTGAATATCGAAAAGCCCTGCGCACGAGCGAAAAGTTTGGCACGGTTGGTGCCGTGGCGATTGATGCAGATGGAATTGTTGCTGCCGGAACTTCAACCGGTGGGGTCGGGCATGAATTACCGGGTAGAGTGAGTGACAGTGCAAGTGTGGCCGGCACATACGCAGATAGTGCCGGAGGAGTTTCCTGCACGGGCAAGGGAGAACATATTATCAATCAGGCAGTTGCCGCACAAGTGGTTTCACGTCTAAGGGACGATGTTCCATTAAAGCGAATTTTGACTGAGCTTATGAATGAGGGTGCAAGCCGAAATCATGAATTTGGACTCATTTCCCTTGATGGAAATGGAAAATTTGGAGTTCGTTCCACGAAACGTTCAATCAGTGTGCTTTATGCGTTAAAGGATGATGAGCGAGAACTGGATTTTACAAAAGGTGGTAAGAATCTTGTTCTTTGATGACCTTGTGGATTCCTAGCTTTTTTTCTTAGGTTTTTTCGGAGTCCTTGGTGCTTTGGTAAGAGGGCGATCATCAACGGGAACTTTGTAAAGCTTTCTGAGCCGGTTGAGTTCCTCTTTAAGTTCTTTAGTGAGGGCAGCATATTCAGGCTTTCCATAGACAGAATTTAATTCGTTTGGATCTTTTTCCAGATCATACATTTCCCAACCATCCAACTTGTAGAAATAAATTAGTTTATGGGTTTCTGTACGGACTCCATAGTGACGTCTGACACTGTGTGCACCCGGAAATTCATAGTATTGATAGTAGAGGGATTTTCTCCAGTTGTTGGGCTTTTTCCCTTTAAGCAATGGAACAATGGATTGACCCTGCATATCTTTGGGTGATTTTACTCCGCAGATATTGAGGAAGGTTTGAGCGTAGTCAAGATTCTGTACAAGGTCTTTATTTTTGCTCCCGGGTTTGGTGACGCCCGGCCATCTTACAATCAAGGGAGTACGGAAAGATTCTTCGTACATCCAACGCTTATCGTACCAGCCATGTTCGCCCAGATACCAACCCTGATCTGAAGAGTAAATAACCACGGTATTCTCAGCCAGTCCAGATTTGTCCAGATAATCAAGTAGGCGACCAATGTTTTCGTCAACGGAGTCAATACACCTGAGATAATCTTTAACATATCTTTGGTATTTCCATTTGAAGAGTTCATCACCTTCTAAATTGGCTTCCTGAAAAGCTTTATTTTTGGGACCGTAGGCAGCATCCCACTTTGCTTTCTGCTCAGGAGTCAGATTGCCCGGTGTCCTGATTTTTAGGTCGTTGGTTGATAGGTGCCGATCGATGGTCATGGCCTGAGTAGTTGCTGGTTCGAGCCTGTTTTTATAATTATCCCTGAGAGTTTCCGGTTCAGGAATATCAATATCGTCATATTTTGTCAGATACTTGGGGCCCGGTTGCCAATTCCGGTGAGGGGCTTTGTGCTGACTCATGAGAATGAATGGTTTATTGGGATCTCTTTTATTCTTAAGCCAGTCGAGGGATACATCGGTAATTACATCAGTTGTATAACCGGTAATTTTTTTAACCCCGTCTGGTGTGTTCATGGGCGGGTTATAATAAGGCCCTTGGCCTTGCAATACTTGCCAGAAATCGAAGCCGGTTGGGTCACTTTTTAAATGCCATTTGCCCACCATTGCGGTTTGATACCCATTTTGCTGGAGTAATTTTGGAAAAGTTTGCTGTTCTCCGTCAAAGCGTTGTCCGTTGGTTAACTGACCATTTAAGTGACTGTGTTTTCCGGTGAGAATTACGGCACGACTGGGTGCACAAATCGAATTGGTTACAAATGCTCGGTCAAAAAGCATACCTTCCTTGGCAAGTCGGTCAATATTGGGTGTTTGATTCCTGTTTGAACCGTAGGCAGAGATGGCTTGGTATGCATGATCATCGGTGAAAATAAATAAAATGTTGAGCGGCTTGGCTGAGAAAGCAAAGTTAACAGCGAGCGTAAATAAAGAAAAGATAAGGAATAATTTATTCATGTATAAAAATCACATCCCGAAGAGATTAATTGGCAATCGGAAAATTTGATTTCCAATAAAAAATTCTATTTATCCATGGATGAATTCCAGTCGTTGACATAGTTCTTAATGACCCCAATATTATGCAACTCAATTTTAATTTCCCACCTTCCAATTCTAAACTAGTGTTTATTTCGTTATGACTAAATTATTCCCTGTCTTCCTGACCAGCCTGATTGTATTATTTGCCTCCTTATTGCGTGCAGAAACAAAACAACCCAATATTGTTTTTATCTTTGCGGATGACTGGGGTTGGGGAGACCTTGGATGTCATGGGCATCCGTATTTGAAGACTCCAAATATAGACAGGTTGGCTAAGGAAGGAACTGATTTTTATCGATTTACGGTGTCAAGCGGGGTCTGTTCTCCAAGTCGAACAGCTGTTATGACCGGGCACTTTCCAGCACGTTATAATATAGATGGACATTTCGCCTGGGTTCCAAGTAATCAAAAAAGAAATATGCCTGACTGGTTGGATACCAATGCTCCTTTACTACCCAAATTTCTTAAAAAGGCCGGATATTCCACAGCACATTATGGAAAGTGGCATCTTGCAAATGATATGATTCCGGATGCTCCATTTCTAACTGAATATGGCTATGATGATTATGGCTCATACAATTGTTCAGGTCCTCAGATGTTTGTTCATGATGATGTAAAAAGTGCGATTCCATTTATGGAGAAAAGTCATGCAAAGGGTAAACCATTCTTTATTAACTTATGGATTCATGAACCGCACACTCCTTTTCATGTAGATCCAAAATTGCAAAAGCTTTTTCCCAAACTTGATGAGGCAGATAATATTTACGCAGCCACTTTATATCATGCTGACCTGCGTATCGGGCAACTTCTTGATGCACTTGACCGTATGGGCGCAACAAAGGACACCTTGGTAATTTTTAGCTCAGATAATGGGCCAGCCCGTGGGGCTCCAAATTCCCCGATAACATTAATGTATGATTCTGCCACCGGTCCGGGGTATGGGATTGGTGGAGCCAAAGGAGTCACCGGTGGTCGGAGAGCTTTCAAGGGAGCTCTTATGGAAGGCGGGATTGGTGTGCCGTTTATTGCCCGTTGGCCGGGTAAAATACCTGCCGGGAAAGTGGATAAGGATTCCATTTTCTCTGCAGTTGATTTGCTTCCCACCTTTTGTGACCTGGCAAATGTATCTCTTCCAAAATCATATAAGTCTGATGGAATCAGTCAGGTGAAAACTCTAATGGGTAAAGGCGAATCCAAACGGAGCAAAGCACTTTTTTGGAAGATTTCTGCACCATGGCCGGCACATCCGTCAAAGCCGGATCATTGGGTTAGTTATGCTGTGGTTTTGGACCAGTGGAAGCTATGTACCAGTCGAAACTTTGATCATATGGAACTTTTTAACCTTATTACTGACCCCCTGGAAAAAAACGATGTGTCAAATAAGGAAAAATCAGTGGTTAAAAAGTTGAAAAAAGAACTAGATGACTGGCTTGCTTCATTACCCGAGAAACCAACCGGGAATGTATTCTCATCATTAAGAGACAAGTAAATTTATTCGGTTTTTAGGAAAGTTGGCTTCCTATTTGCCAATTTTGTAAAGGGTGTGATCGGTTCTAATAAGAAATGAATTATTGATTGGGGTAAGCGATGCCATGTGTGGACTGCCGTCCAATTCATTTTCTGAAATAATATTTAGTTCTTCACCAGGGCGGATGACCGTGGTTTTTCCTGCACGGTCAGATAAATAAATCAATCCGTTAGCATAGGTGGGGGAGGCACTGAATTCACCATCCAGTCTTTCTCTCCATGCAAGTTCACCGGTTATTGCATTTGCACAGGATAGGATACCCCCGTCGTTAATTACATAAAGCTGATCTTTAACCAGAATGGGAGAGGGCATCTTAGGTGCTCCCTTGGTCATTTTCCACGCAAGCTTTGGAGTTGTTTTGCCGTCGTATGCGTAGGCGTGAACTTCGGCTTTCATAAAACATGTGGATAGATAAATCATCCCGTTGCCAATTACCGGGCGGGAAACATTGGAAAATCCGAGGATTCCGTATTTAATTTTCCATAGTTCTTTTCCATTTTCAGGGTTATATCCATAAACCCAGTCAGCTGCACACGAGATCAGAATCGACCTGTCATTAAATTCTCCAATTATTGGAGTGGAATATGATTTTTGGAACTGTGGGTTTTCTCTCATTTCCCCGCTCCGTTTAGTTTGCCAGGCGATTTTGCCGGTATTTTTATCCAGTGCGACAATGCTTTGTCGGTCACTACCATCAAGATGAAAAATCATATGATTTTTCCATAATACGGGCGAACTACCCGGTCCATTTTCATGCATGACCCACAAGTCTTTCTCATCATTTTTCCAGATTATTTTTTCACTCTTTGTATCAATACATGCATTTCCATAAGCTCCAAAATGCATGTAAAGTTTACCGTTTTCCAAAAATGGGCTTGGTGATGCATAGCTGTTTAATTTATGAACCCACTGCGGTTGTTTTTTTTCAAAAACCTCGATGTTTTTAAGAATTTTTCCAGATGCTGGGTTAATTTTCAGGGCACGCAGGCTGACTTTGGAAAGTACAGTGACAGTTGGTAATCCTTTGTTCGCCTTTAACCTTTCTTCCTTTTCCTTTTCTGAAGCAGGTGTTTCTATGGCTGTGGTAACCCAGATGAATTTTCCATCATGAACTGGTGAAGAGTGCCCACGACCGGGGAGGTTTATCTTCCACATGATATTCTTAGTTGAAGACCATTCACTGGGGTACTTTATTCCGGCAGGTGCATGACCGGAGCCATCAGGGCCTCTCCATTGAGGCCAGTTCGCAGCCCAAACACAAATGGGAGTTAGAATAAATCCGAGAAAAAATGCTTTCATATCAAATACTTTGTCAAATTAGGGCAGTCGCTTAACAAAAAGATTTCGAAATAATACGGTGCTTCCTGGATCATGCCCCTGAAGGGCAAAAGTTCCCTCACCAAGAATTCTTTCAAAGTTGGACCCTTTCTTCCAGTCGTCGGGCTGTGTCCACTCGGAAATGACTTTTCCATTTACCATTGTAATCACTTTTTTTCCAACAACCTTAATGAAAAGATCAAACCATTCATCGTCATTTGCCGGTGCTTCCAGGCAGTCCGCAACCCCATAGATACTGGCCGTCTTTTTAGGGTCATGATATGTATTGTTGATCTGGCATTCAAACCCTGCTTTAGGCCAACCATCATCCTGAAAACGGGTATGGAAATAAACACCGGCATTTGAGTTTGGTAAGGTCATCACCTCTGCTTTAAATTCAAAATTCTTGAATGGTTTTTTAGTTTGGTAAAAAAGATGGCATCTGCCGGGTGCATTCGCCACGATACAACCATCTTTTACCCAAAAGGAATCATCATTTTCATTTGGTTTCCATCCGTTTAATGTTTTTCCGTCAAACATACTTTCCCAGCCTTTATCAGTTGAATGATTTTCAGCATAATGTTCGGCTAGCAGATCCCTTCCAAAGTCTCCGTTAAAATCTCTCCAAACTGCGTGGACATGATTTACATTATTTTGAGTATTTGCATATTCAAAAAGAAAATCGGGAGTTTGCACACGGTAATAATGTCCGGAATCCGGGGTCAACCCTCCAGACCAAACAAAGAATGTTTCAGTTGGATGCAGCAGAGGTTTTCTACCAGTTACCTGCTCCACAACCTGTGGTCGATGTTTGGCCGCGTAAACATTGATGAGTTCGGTTAGCCAACCTCTTTGCCGCGGGTTCATCTTGGTAATGGGAAGTCCCTTGGGCGGAAAGAAAGTGGACCGGTTCACCGTATTGTCCTGTCCCGAATAAATATCCCGGGGAGCTTTATCAGATAGAATGGCCATCTTTTTTTGTGGATGAGATAAAGATTTAAGAAATTTAAAGGCCTTGGTTTCCTCATCTGATAAAACACGTAATCCAGCGTGTTTTCCCTCGGTAACTTTAGCCGGGCTTGCTCCCCAAAAGCTTGGTGTAACCGAAAAAATTCGACCATTCACTAAAGAGAAATTGAGGGATAAATGATGTCCTTCAAATCGCCAACCCCATGTGCCCGCTTTGTCCGGATTTCCAAAAATTGTATAATGATAGTGGTCTGGGTTTCTCATTTCCCGAGCTTCTTTCTCATAAAGTATGTTTTCGAGAAGAATAACAGTGGATGCTTCAATTTGACCACGGTGACTAAGAGCGGATGAGAGAAGAGTCTGTGCTAAAGTTCTTTGCGGAGATGTCATTTCTTTTACTGACAAACCCATTCGTCCATTGGGTTGAACAAAACTTCCAGGAAAAAAATGCCAGTTTTCCCGTTCTTTATTTGAGAACGAAAAGGTGGCTTTCTTTTTTTTAGATTCGTCAAGTGAATCAAGGAAGTTTTTAGCGGCAGTTGCCATTTCGGTTGCCGGGTCGTGAGCAAAGGACTGTCCAATAAGCGACAGGCTAATGAGGATTGGAGCAAATAATTTCATGATATGAAAATAGAATTTGAGCGATCTTTGCTTAATGTCCATAAAAATTATTAGGTTCAGATAAACCTAATATTACAGGTCCAATCTATTTTACTCATTTCAAGGCTTAAGGTTCGTTGACGATTCATTCTCTGTAAGATAGGAAATTTTCCTTATGAGTAGCTTTTTGACAACCAACTCAGTTCCTGTTTCCGGCTCACTTTTCTCCGGAGGTGGTGTGGGAGATTTTGGAATTGAATGGGGCTGTGGGATTCCAGTTTTAGCTGCTTTAGAAATGATTCCATCCCGAGCCCAATTAATAGCTAAAAATTTTTCTGACACGAAGGTTTTCGAAGGGGATATTTGGAAGTTGAAGGAAGAATATATTTCTTTTTTTAAAAAGAAATTAGACGGAAAAAGACCTTGGCTACTTACTTTGTCGCCGCCCTGCCAGGGAATGTCTGCAAATGGAGCTGGTAGAATCGCTTCTTCAATTCGATCAGGTCAACGACCTCCCGAAGATGAACGTAACCGTTTGGTTTTACCTGGAATCACTGTTTTGGAAAGCCTTCAGCCGGACTGGTTTATATTAGAGAATGTTCGGAGAATGGAAAATACGGTAATTCGAAATGAGAACAATGAGCCTGAAAATATCCTCGATAGTATAGGCCGAAGATTACACCCGTTAGGATATTCCATCCGCTCCTGTATCCTCAATTTTTCATCTTATGGTGTCCCACATCATAGGGAGCGATTAATTACGATTGGATGCCGTATTCCAAGAATTAAAGAAAAGATTCCTGCTTTACCCCATTTTTTTTCCAAGGATTTAAGCCCTTTTCACCCTCCACCCAGTCACGGGGTTGGTGACTGTCTTCCATTGGTGACCCTCCGTCAAGCAATCGGTAAATTGGCCGTTTTGGACTCCCGGACCTTTCCAAAGGATTCCCTGGATCCATTTCACTGTGTTCCCCGTTGGAATGAAAAGCAGTATTTTTGGATGAAAAATACTCCGGAGGGAAAGAGTGCCTTTGATAATTTTATTTGCTATGAATGTTCCCATGAGAATAAAGAGCAAGAATCAGTTTTTTGTGAGCAATGCGGTGTGGAGTTGCCCCGGCCAAACTTGGTTAAGGACGGTAAGGCGAGGATAATCAAGGGTTTTAGAACCAGTTATCGCAGGATGAAATGGGACCAGCCGGCGAGCACATTAACGATGAACAGTGGTGTAATCTCGAGCGATGTAAAGGGTCATCCTGATCAACACCGTGTTCTTTCATTACGAGAAATTCTTGTTCTTTCCACTCTTGATCTGCCTCTATGGAAAAAGGAATATTCTTTCGACGGGGTAAAGTATGGAAGAACTCTAAAGGGGGAGGTTTTCTCTTCCAAATTGATAAGAGAAGTAATTGGTGAATCTATTCCTCCACTTGCAATGTCCTGCATGGTGAATCATTTACATGCTTTGGAATAAATTTTTCCCATTAATTTTATTAAATAAGCATTCTTTATTTGGCTGTAAATTTACAGTTATTTTTCAGATTGATATACCCGCACATAATCAACCAACATTTTGGCTGGAAACTTGGTATTGTTATCGGGGTTACCAGGCCATCGGCCCCCCACAGCCAAATTAATTAGAAGATGAAACCTTTGATCGAAAGGAGCAGGGAATTTACTTTTTTCTGAATACCATTTCTCTTGAGTCTGCCATGGTTTTCCGTTTATTCCCCATATTATTTTACCTTTTTCCCAAAAAATGGAAAAGATGTGAAAATCATCAGCAAATGTACCTTTTGCAAGTTTGAATTCCTTACCAGTGTGTTTGTTTCTTGGCCACCCTCCACCGTAGTGAAGAGTGCCATGATAGGTGGAGGGTTCATGACCTACCAATTCCATAATATCAATTTCCCCACTTGAGGCCCATCCCCCATATTTTTCATCAGTTGGAAGCATCCAGATAGCAGGCCAAATGCCTTTGCCAATCGGAAGTTTTGCTTTCACATCAATACGACAATACTTCCAGTCACCTCGGTATTTACTTCTGATTCGAGCGGATGAGTATGGCCGAGTAGTCCCGGCCACATTTGGGTTATCTTTGTGGGCTTCGATTACGAGATTTCCGTTCTCTACCCGTAGGTTTTTCTTATCCCATCGATAAATTTGTTGCTCGTTATTGCCCCCACCGTAAGCATTTTCTTCCACGCCCCATTTTGAATAGTCTAAGCTATTCCCGTTAAATTCATCAGACCAAACTAGTTTTTGGGCTGATTGAACATCTGTAAGAGCAAAGAGAACCAATGGTGATAACAATAATTTTTTTTTGAGAATGTTCATATGTATTGAATGAAGTTTTAAAAAAAAGTAGATCAATCAAAAAAGACAGAATGTCCTCAAAGTTGTTTATTTCCAACAAAGACAATTAAAATTAATATTCTTTCGGAAAAAAAAGCGGCCCGTCCTTGTTGCCAAGAACGGGCCTAAAAACCAAGAAAGC
>ENA-UOXV01006902-UOXV01006902.1-marine-metagenome-genome-assembly--contig:-NODE-6902-length-11693-cov-4.812683_pt1 | contig 11693 bp, 11 predicted proteins | sample MGYA00238165_ERZ766961 | MGnify/ENA primary metagenome ERZ766961 (study PRJEB28924, sample SAMN03173240) | marine metagenome | biome: Marine; feature: Water; material: Subsurface seawater | place: North... | reverse complement strand
GGGGGGGGGGGGGGCGCGGCACATTGCTCTTGGCGCGAAGCATGCGGTCCTGCAGCGCGCGGTCGATCCCGTCGAGCCCGCCGGCGCCGTCGTCGCCCCCCGCGCCCGCGCCCGCGTCGCCGGCGCCCCCCTCGCCCTGCAGCGGGTTCAGCGCCACGTACCGCCCGCTGCGCCCCAGCACCTCGCGCCCAAAGATCTCCCAGTACCTGGCGCGGGCGTCGGCGCGAGCATGAGCAGCCCCCGGAACACGAGAGCCATGGTGAGAGCGAAAGCCACGCCCGGCCACCACATGCATGTGTTCGGCGACTGCGGAGCGAGAGAGGCAGAAAGAAGAAATCATTGGAAGCAGCATGCGGGGAGGGAGGGGCCGTGCGCGCCTGTCCAGCCCCACGCAATCAACCACGAGGTCAAAATTGCGCAGGTGCGCGCAGCGGCGCCGCAGCCCCCGCGCGGTGTGGTCGAGTGCCTCGTCGGCGCCTAGCGACTTTACAAGCGCGAGGTGCCGCGCGCCGCACACCGCGACGACGCGCGCGCCGAAGTGTCGCTTCGCGATCTGCACCGCGAGCGTGCCGACGCCGCCCGCGGCGCCAATCACAACGACGCGGTTCGCCTCTTCACGCTCGACGAGCTCGCCGAGCGCGAGCGCGGACCAAGCCGCGAGCCCTGCGGACGGAACCGCCGCGGCCTGCTCGTGCGTCATGTTGCTCGGCTTGTGCGCGCAGTCCCGCGCGTCCACAACGCACCACTCCGCCAGCGTCCCGCTGTGGCCCTCCACGAGACGCGCGGGGGCCTGACGTCCAAACACCGCCGCGCCCGGCTTGAGGTGCTGCACGCGCGCCCCCACCTTGCGCACCACCCCGGCGAAGTCCGTGCCTGCCGCGCCCGGCGCGCGTGAGCTGCCCGCAGGCCCAGCGGCGCAGAGGCCGCAGGCCATGTCCCAAACGGTATCGGAAACAGCAACGGACAGAGCTGATCGATGCGAACGCCAAAAGCGGGGCTCCATTCCCCGGGCGGGAGCATCTTGTGAGGGCCCATGGGCGTGAAGTGTGTGCAGCGGGCGGGGCTCTCTTACCGAGGACGGCGGGGAGCGCGATCGGAATCTCTTTTGCAAGCTCCCCGCGCCGCATTCGGGTGTCGAGGTGGTTCACAGATGCCGCATGAACCTCCACGAGGACATCATTCTCTTGGAGCTCGCAGGGCAGGTCGATGTGCTGATGCTCCAGACAGCGCGCAGCGCCGTACTCGGCAAGCACGGCGGCTTGCATTCTCCCATCCTTGGGCGCCCCGGGCCAGTCGACTGCCAACAATTTGGGGCGTGGTGCAGTGCAAGCCTGAAATGTGGGCATGCTGTCAGATCGCCCGGCGCCACAAGACAGTGTTCAAGGTTCGCACAGTACGAGAACCATGAAGACTCAGCGGTGCCGAGGAACAAGGGGCGCAGAAGATTAGGAAGGCTACCTTCAGCCAAGAGGAGACCTTGTCGCCAGGAGAAAACACGGACATGCGTGAGTGTGGCGCCAGCAGCGCTGGGCTCAACGGACCTCAGCTGGTCTTGAGCCCGCCTGAACCATTCATTCCGGAGTGCGACGTGTCAGGGCGAACGGACCGGAGCAAATGGCTGCAGGGAACCGCAAAGGCGCAAACAAAGCTGAAGAGTATGTACGCACAGCACCATGCGACAGATTACAACTAAATTCTAGCACATGTTAGCTAAGCAGGCTTATCAGTGCTTACTGCTCCCTGCGACTCGGGGTCTCGCTGCACCAAAAGGCTGAATCGGCGCACCTTCCAAGGCAGGAAAAATACCGAAGGATGCACCAATCGGACTTTGAAATACCACGGCTGGGCCTAACGTGATGAAAGGAGTCGCGCGGCACAGCTGCGCGATCCGTCTACCACGCGGCCAGATCGCGCAGACACTGATTGGGGGGCAAGGTAAAATTCTTCGGTCTCTACATTTCTGCTGCCAGCATTCGACCCACATTTTAGCCGGGCAAGAAAAGATAGTGTGAGGGGTCGCGTAAAAATGGGCAGCGGCTACGGAGCCATCGCGCCATCGCAGGCGATGCGGGGTCGAAAGTTGCGGCTGGCCAGCAGTCTTTCGCTAGTTCTTTGCGGCATCGTAATCTGCTTGACGGTATGTGCCGCCGTCTCCTTGACCAAGGGTTGACAATGAACCTCTGGTGTGTATCGTTAGCAGACCGGTAACTTTTGGCGGTAGGCGCTCCCAGCCAGCGGCAGTCATGTGCAGACTCCCCCGGTGCAGGTGCACCACAGCGGAAATAGAGGAGTAGCGCTGTTCGATGGCTGGGGTCCTCTTGGGGATAGTCTGCCATCGCGGAGTTTCAATACCAGGGTCTGGTCGCCTGTGAACGGCGGGTCTGTTATGAGCATGGACTTCACGCACGACCTGAACTCGGTTGCCAACTTCCATACGGACGACGAGTGGGTCAAAGGAGCTCATCGCCTCTACCCTGTGACGGAAACTGCGCCGCGCGAGGATCCGGAAGTTCCGGCGATGGCTGACCCTGAGGATCCTATGGTGTACTTCACGAAGATGTTTGGGCCGCCGAGGCCAGGATACTCGACCTTAATTTTGCCATCCGGTGGCGGAGAGGACGGTGATGAGGAAGAAGGAGAAGAGGGGGAAGAAGGGGAAGGGGGGGAAGAAGGGGAAGGGGGGGATGAGGGGGAAGAAGGGGAAGAGGGAGAGTATGACTGGACTGTCAAGAAGCCAAGGCACGATGGCATGATCTTCGGCGATCGCAGCGGTAACGGCAAGCACAGGCACCAGGCAGGGGTCGATTGGAAGTTCGGTAGCCAAAACCCCAATTTCGACTGGATGGGTTTTCGCAAGCCTTCGCGCCAGCCCAATCGGGACCCGAACTCCTCGACGGGTCAGTATGCCTTCAAGGGGTACAAGCGTGCGGGGTTTCGTCGGCAAGAGGCCGAGCAGCGCATGAATGGGGGGGGATATGCGGCGACCGGTTCGTCGTACACAGATCGCAACTCGCAGAAAGGTGTGGGCGGCGTTACATCGCAGGTTGAGAAGCGTTACGAGAAGACGAAGGAGAAGAACTACAAGTTCCCAGCAAACCCTTGGGCGTCGAAGAAAGGCTACAAGTTTCCCTCCAACCCCTACAAGTTTCCCTCCAACCCCTACAAGTTCACGAAAAAGAAGTGGTAGGAGTTCAACAAAAAGTGACTGGGAAATGATGCAAACCGCTCCGCTCGGTCCGCTGCTGACTCTATCCAGCTCTCATTTTTGAGCAGTTTCTCACGTTTGTTCAACTGTGATCAATTTTTTTTTTATTTTTCGTGTATGCACATTACCGTCGCACCAGTAGATGCAGTAGGAAGAGAGCTGTGTCCGTAGCAGAGCGCAGGACATCCCCCTTACGAAGCCACTCATGCGATGCTTTGACAATCCGGGAAGCCCGGAGTGACACATATCTCGATACATTCTTCACCACCTTCTCGGATGAATGCTCAGAACCTGTATTCCACTCCGTGCTGCAGCATCACTCGCACGAGGTTCAGGCCAATCCGGCCAGACTTTCCTTGCCTGTGTTCGGCGGGTTGTCTTCGGTCAGGGTGATCGAAGCGAGCCAAGCAAAGATTTTGTCTCAATCAGATGACCCGTGTGGCTGTCGCATCGCGGAAGGGAGCATGGCAACACAATACGCATGCAATACATGGACGTGATGCTTACCAAGCCATCACCGGCATCCTCCTCTGGCAGCCAAATCGCGGGGCTGTCTGGTCCGTAGTTGGCAGGTCCTGGATACGAGGGGTCCTCTTCTTTTTCACCGATGATTGCGAGAGGCGACGGGTCGGCGTACGCCTCTGGCGAGTTGTCCACGCCCCCATAGCCACAGTGCGGATCCTCTGGGTCACACACGAGAACCTGGAAGAAACCCGCTCAATTGATAGCAGCACCCCACACTTCAAGAGTCCGTGCGTGCGCATTCAAGGCACAATTGTACGAGTCTTTGCGCGCTGATTTCAACAGTGGTTGGCGCACGAAAGGTAAAGGTAGGCGGGACCTGCAGCGGGGCATAGAGAGACAGCCTCGGTCGAACACCCTGGTACATCGCATACTGGTTACCGTGCGCAAACAGGACGGGCTTCGCCGCGGGGTACCCCAACATAGCCGTCGGATGTGGAATCCGTTCCATCAACAGGACACCAGCAAGGAGCAGCAGTGACGCTCCCGCAAATAGCCCTGCAACCCGCGTCGCTGCCATCCTTAGCTTGACCCTTGACTGACTAAATTCCTGCCTGGTGAATTTTGTGAAGGGCCCGCCTCGGGTCAAACGCTCTTGTAGCGGGGCGAAGGAGGAGGAGGAGGCTTCCCCGAGGGCGGGAGATGCCCAAAACGGGCTAGTTAGGGGAATCAAAGATTGAATGTTCCAGTAGTAGTCGCCCTGAGGGGTGCTTTTCAGCCTTGTTGCGTCTTTCTCGAGGACGCAAGCCTGCGTTGCTACGCGTTCTCCCGCTCGGCTCGTTGAAGCGGGCAGTTGCGTGTAGCTAGTGCGCAGGATGGAGGATCTGCGCATCGCTACCCCGCCGAAAGCGCAGCCGCGCCATGAACTGATCCGCCGCACGGGTCGCCGAAAGCCGACCCGCGGGGGGATTCTCTTCCGGAAGATTGCGGTACAACGCGAACTCAGCCCCGACAAGAAACACAAACGACTTAGAGTCCCACAGTGGAGCACGAGCGTGCGGGCACTTCCGGCTGGCAACGCTGCTCATATGCCTTCTTTGAGAAGCGGTGTGGTCGGCAGGGTTTCTTCGGATTCGGGGTTGGCGATGATGATGATTGGCAGGCAGTCCGGAGAGCGCATGAGGAAGAAGAAGCAGGTGAATCGGGCGATGACGGATCGGACAACGACACTAAGCTGCTTGACATTTCTGCAGCTTCGCCGAGGTCAGTCAGGTCAGGTAAGTCGGCGAGATCAGGAAAGTCAGGCAAGTCGGCAAGATCAGGCAAGTCGGACAGATCGAACAGATCAGGCAAATCGGCCGGGTCTCGCGGAAGCCGAATAGCAGATGCGCTGCTCGGAGCTGATCGACCAGGCAGCGCCCCTGAGTCTGAGCTCAACTTGTCGGGGACGATTGCATGGTCCGAGGACAAGGCACCCCGCGCGCATTCGGAGTACGGGGGTGGAGTGGTCGAGGTACACCCTCGCCCTGGCAACGCGCCCCTTCTTCACCGAACAGTCCGGCTCGAGTGCGAGCGCGATAGCTGCTGAAATCTGAGCAATCATGCTGCTGCCTCTGCAGATGATTTCCAATCCTCGACGGCTGCTCCGGTTTCCTCCCGTGCTGTTCGACCCTGTCGAGGATAGAATCCGCTCACGATGGTTGGCAATGTTCGCCATGGCTGCGATCCCGGCCATCCTTGCCGTTGCACTCATGGTCGACGTGTGGGACAAGTCGAGCCAGCGTACGCTTGACACAATGGCGGTTATCACAACGCTGTTCCAGGCAGGCGACCCTCTTTACATAGGAAGGGCTGCGTTGCCCGACCTAGCCGTGAGGCTGCTGGTCACGAACAGGCGTGCCCCCTCCCCGGCCCGGAGCGCGGGCCATGAGCACGGAGGGCGCGCGTGTCGTCGTGGACAAAGGCAGCGCGGCGTGCGAGCTGTCGCGCGTTCTGCTGGACTGACATGGCCACGTCGCCAGGAACGACTGGCCACAGTCGAATCAATCGATCGTGGCGGAGGTTTTGGAGTACAACTTGGTGCCCGAGGTGCTTACTGACCTACCGTTTTGCCATCCGCTCGCGTCGCTGACGGGGCGCAGCATGACGAGTGAGGGAATCTGCTCGTTCGAGCTGGCTGGGAACACTGCGTTGACCGACCGCGACGGCGTGGTGTCGTTCGACGAGCTCGCCTTCACCAAGGCGCTCCCCGGGGCGTACCTGCTCAACTTCTACACGGACAACGCCCGCGCCAACGTCACCTTGTGGTTCACAGTCCAGGCGTCGATTTCAGCCCTGCTCCCTGCCGATGACGCACCGAGCGGGCGCTTTGAGGGTACCCACCCTGCGTTCAGCGGCACGGTGGCCCCGATGCCCCTTGCGCAGAGCTCGACGCCGCCCGCCGTCGTTGCACTCTCCCTCGCTGGCAACCGAACGACTTATCCAATCAGTCCGTTGATCGTCACTGCATTTGCGCTCGATCCTTCTGTTGATCTAGGCGGGCGGCTTGCATCTACAACTCTGCTTGCTCCGGACCCGGAGCGCGCGAGGCGGGCAAACCCTTTGGTCGTCCTCGGTGGTGCCACGGCGGTGGCGGACGAGAACGGAGTTGCCAGGTTCCCGAATCTGACGATCGCCGGTCCGATGCCCCCCCGTGTGCTGCTCGGTCCCCGCGTGTTTCAATGGGCAGGGGGGGGGGCAGTTGAAGTGACTCGCAACCGGACCGTGCCAGGATTTGATCGCCCAGATCTCGTGCTGGCGTTCACATGTCAGGGCTTCGTGCTGGTCTGGTCTGAGGTCATGGCGACAAGCGCTGATACAGCGAGTGGCGAGTTGTACCGATCAGCTTTCCGTACAATCGCTTCTGCCACGCTCCCAACTCCGGTGATGGTCACTGCAGCTGCAGATCCTCGCGCGGTGGCGCAATTCGAGGACGAAGTTGTGGAGGGAAAGCCGTTTTCGATTTCGCTCGCCCTGCCTCCGTCGGTCAAGCAGGCTGCAGGCAGGGGCGAGCTGAGCGGGACGTTCCTGGTCGTTCGCGCCGTTGCTTTGCGTTCCGCGCTTGAGGCGGCAGGCGGCCTTCCCCTAGCCCCTCTCGCCTCCGACACTTTTGACCACGGCAGCGCTGCGGAGTCGCTCTGGTGGCTCGGCGGCGTCCCGTCGAACCTCAAGCAGTTTGAGCGGCGAGCGACGGCCCCCGTCGATGGTTCGGACCGCATCACCTTCTTCGGGGAATTCTCGACGCATGGCGCCGTGGGGGAATATGAGGTGCGCGCCCTGAGTTGCATTTCCATGCAGCTGTCTTCCCGCGGCGCCCGGTACCGGTGACACACCGATCCTGCGCCGCAGAACCGCCAAGCTCTGCGCGCGCGTTGCGGCCCGGCCGTGCGCAGGCGGCAGCGTTCTAACGTCGCTGCGCTACCCGGCCCTGCCAGGTGCGGGTGTACCTCTTTGGCGCGCTCGTGGCGTCGACCGGGGCCATCACAGTCGCGACGAGCGTGCACGCCATCGTGCCTGGGGACCTCTTTTCGGACGTCCTCTGCGGCCTCCGCGCGTTCCCCGCCTGCCGGTGCGCCCGGCGCCCGCACCCAGACCGCACTGCCCTCCCTGGCACGCGCACTCACCACGCGCGCCGCGCCCCGGACGCAGGCACCAGGTAGCCGACTGCATGCTCGGGACTTCTGCGTCGGTGCGCGAAGTCGAGTATGCCTCCCCAGCCGAGGGCGAGTGCTTCGGCCTTACACCGCTGCGGCGGTACGGCCGCCGCGAGCAGCTCCCGTGGGCGCGCGTGCTTGCGTCCGACTCCAAGACGCCTGTACCCGGGAAGATGCTGCTCTTGGGCTTCGTCCGCGCGGAGGAGAGCCCGTTCGCCGCGGATGCGGGGTTGGCCGCGGGCGCTGACGCTGCGTCGAGTGCCGACAGCCAGGACAACAGCACCACCACATCTACAACCACAACACCAGCGCCTGTGACGACGACGCCCGCGCCCGCTGAGGACCCTGCGGCGCGCTTCGTGTCGGAATCGCTCCCCGCGTGGCTCTCGAGTGCGCGGGGCAGCGTCGACATCGCGGCCGTACAGCTGCTGATGCACACGGGTGCCTTTGGGAAGTTGCGCCCCGTGCTGATGGTCGACAACGTGCGGCGTGCGCTGTCCGTGACCGTTGCACTCTCGGGCAACGCCTCCGTGGTCGCTGGCACGTGCGGCTTCGCGCCATGCGCGCTGATCGAGCCCACGGCGCTTCCAATCGGCGCCGTCACTGCGGGAGAGCCGATATCCCCGCCGCTTGCCGCGAGGCTGCACGCGGCCGACGGGGGGGCGCTCGCGGGGCGGGTCGTGTGTTTCGCGTCCGGACGCTTCGCTGACCTCGACAGGCTCACTGGGGACGGCGCCATCGCTGCCGACGCGGCAATTGCCGCGCTCGCCGCCGACGCCGCCACGGCCGGATCAGCGGCCACTGCTGCTGAGGAGGCGGCTGCCACTGCTGCTGCTGCTGCTGCTGTAGCCGCCGCGGACGCTGCAGCCGCCGCCGTCGCGATGTCAGCGTGCAACGCGTCAGCTGCCAATGCCTCCAACGCCACGTCCTGCGATGCCGCGGCGTCTGCTGTCGCGGCATCGTCCTCCGCGACGGCCGAAGCGGCCGCGGCTGCCGCTGCCGCCACCGCCGCCACCGCCGCTGCCGTCTCGGCGCTGCGCGTGGTGGGTGCGCGGCTCCCCGCGCACTGCAACATCTCAGCGCCGGACGGCGGCGTGCTGCTGCGCGGCGTGGTGCCGCGCTCGGACGCCGCCGCCGCGTCCGGCGCCGAGGGCGCGGTGTGGGGTCGGTTCTATGGGCTCAACGCAGCTGGCGCCGCGCACACCAGCTGCCTCGCGGCGCTGGGCGTGTGGCTGCCCGCCTGCCGCAGCGCAGCAGTTCCGCTCCTCGTGCGCAACCGCGTCGCGCGCATCGCGGTGCCAGGGGCGGTGGCGGTGGCGGGGCGCTTGTCCCTGGAGCTCGCGGCCAACGGCACGCGTGGCGCCGAGCAGACCCTCGCAGCGGTTCCGCTGCAGTGTCTCGACGCCTACAGCGGCGCGGTCGCGTGCAGGGACGTCACCGTCCGCGCTAAGGCGTACTGGGGCGGCGCGGACGCGCCGCCGCCCGTGCTCGCATCCTTCTCGGAGAACAGCGACGGGTCCGCAGCGCAGCTGGCGCTGGCGCTCGGGTCGCCGCTTGCAGGGGAGTACGAGCTGGAGCTGGACGCGCACGGCGCGCGCCAGCCGCTCTTTGTGCGCGTGCGGTACGCGGCGGCTGCACGGCTCCGCCTCCTCCCGGACACCTTCGCCGTCGTATGGGGGAGCTACTCCAACTGCTCGTGGGACTGCGGCGCAATGCGCAACGCCTCGCAGGTGGGGAGGCGCCACGTGCAGAACGTTCGTGTACAGGTCGCCCCCCCCCCCCTCTTCAACCCTTCCCCCTACCGCCCAGAGTACTGTAGCGTCCGCGTGGTCGCTTTACAAACTCCTCTCCGTGTGCAGGTCGAAGACGCCGTTGGCGCGATCGTCTGGGGCGCGCAGGCGCGCGCGGAGCTGGTGCCCGTGAGCGAGGGCGCCGCGGGGCAGCTCTCGGGGGCTGTGTCGGCCCCGCAGGCGCCCGCGGCGGAGCGGGAGCGCGACAGGTACGGCTACAGCGCGCACCTGCGCGAGTGGGAGTTTCTCCCGACGGCCGCCGCTGCGCGCTTCCCTGCGCTCTCCGTGCGCGCGGCCCTCCCCGGAACCTACCGCCTCCGCGTCTCCCTCTTCGGCCCTGCGCCGCTCGCGCCCGGCGCCGCCGCGCCCGCGCCGCTGCTGCTCGATCCTTTCCGTGTGTGGGACCGCGTGGAGGTATCGGTTGCGCGCGACCCGCCCCCGGCGCTGGTCTCGGGCGCCAACGCGCCGGGGCCCGCGCCCAGCCTCGCCCCGCGCGGCGCCACCACCGCGGTGCTTCAGGCGCAGCTGCACATCCGCCGGGCTGCGAACCACTCGGCCGTCGCATTCGCGCCCGCGTGGGAGCCGCCCGCGGTGCGCGTGGAGCTCGTGTCGCTCGACGCGACCGCGAACGAGTCGGGCTCGATCTTCGTGCGCAACGCATCGACGCTGCGAATGCCCTTGGTTCCAGTCCACACCCGTCCCGCCCGACTGCCACGCCCCGCCGCCCCGCCGCCCCGCCCCCGCGGGCTCACCCGCCGCGCGGCGCCCCTCCGCAGGCCGGCGCGCTGGGGGCGCTGGGGCTCAGCGCAGGCGCTGCGGCTGCTGCGCTGGTCGACCCTTCACCGCCGGCTATCCGTGCGGTCGCGACCTTTCCGGCGCTGCGACTCCCGCTCCCCGCAGGACAGTACTGCCTCGCCGTGTCTGCCGTGGGCGCCTCGGCAGCCACCCCCGCGGACCAGCCGTACTCGCGCATGGTCCCCGCCGACGCCGGCGCGCTGTCAGACGAGGCGTGGGTGTGCGCAAAGCCCTTCTCGGTGATCCTGCGCGCCAACGCGGTCCTGCTCGCCGGACCGCTCCCGGCGCGCGCGCAGCTCGGGCGGGAGTTCCGGGTGGTGGTCGCGGTGGCTGCGCGCAGCGGGGCAGGGCTCGCGGGTCAGCTGGTGGAGGCGCTCGTCGCGGATGCGTGTCTCCCCGTGTGGAACGCGACTGCCAACGCGACGCAGCAGTGCCCGCTGGCGCTGTGCCAGTCGCGAGAGGCGGGCTGCGGCTTTGCGCCCGCAGCAGCTGCCACCGAGCCCCGGGATATGGCCTCGGCGAACCACGGCCTGGCGGTCACGGGCGCGGACGGCATCGCGGAGGTGCGCGTGATCCTCGCCAGCGTGCGGCCCGGTTGGTACCGTCTCGCGTTCCGCGCCGGCCCCACGACGAGCGCGCCGACGCCCGCGCTCGAGCTGCGTGGGGAGGTGGCGGGCATCGAGATTCTAGTGGGTCTCGAGGGCTCCTCACAGACGTCGCTCGTCCCTGCACGGCGCCTCGGGTCCATGGAGCTCGGCGCGAGCGGCGTCGGGGCGGTGATTGTCGAGGGGGTCCACTCGGTGACGGGTGACGTCACGTCGAGCCTCTCGCTCACGCAGCCCGCCGTGCGCGTGCGGGACGTGCATGGCCTCGCGCTCCGCCGCGACGCGGAGGTGCGGATGCGCCTTGTGACGTGCACGCACGGGCAGCACGTGGAGGGCGGCGGAGCGAATGTCCCGTGGCCGCCCGGGACGCCTGGCGGCGCCGGCACAGAGGGTCTCGCATGCGAGGAGTACGTTGGGTACAAGATCAACCCGGGCAAGTTTGTGTGCAGCTTGGTGGAGGGCTGTGAAGCTGGCCGCACGATCCTGCGCGGCTTCGAAATGGACACCACCACGCCGACCGGCTTCTACTACGTGTTCTGGGAAGCCGACGGGATCCTCGAGCCTCAGCCGCGCCCGCTGTACGTGTCCAACAAGGTGCTGCCAGCGCCAGAAGACCTTCTGGCATACCGAAAGTGGATGGTCGGGTTCGTGTTCGTGACGGTGCTCTTCCACAACGCGAACCTCGTGTACCGGGTGCGCCTGTGGGTGCGGCTCTGCTTCGGCGCGCTCTGCATATTTGGCATCATCTGTCTCCTCTACGTGCAGGCGATGCTGACCCAGTACGGTGACCCTGCCAAGGTCCCGCGCGAACTCATCCTCGTGGGCCTCATCATGATCGTGAACGTCGGCTTCATGGGCATCGTCACGCTGCGCCTGGCGATCCAGCCAGAGAGCCTGCAGTACTACACGCGGCGGCAGAAGCAGTACGGTCTCGCGATGCGTACCCTCGTGATCAAACAGGAAGAAGAGCTCGAGGTGCCGACAGCAGGGATCAACAAGGTGCACGCTGAGCCGTTAGAGATCGAGATCGATGACGGGTCAGAAGAGTACTACGAGGAGGAGGAGGAGAGTGAGGAGGAGGAGAGTGAGGAGGACGAGGACGAGGACGAGGACGAGGACGAGGGCGAGGGCGAGGGCGAGGGCG
>ENA-UOXV01006901-UOXV01006901.1-marine-metagenome-genome-assembly--contig:-NODE-6901-length-11694-cov-5.517055_pt1 | contig 11694 bp, 10 predicted proteins | sample MGYA00238165_ERZ766961 | MGnify/ENA primary metagenome ERZ766961 (study PRJEB28924, sample SAMN03173240) | marine metagenome | biome: Marine; feature: Water; material: Subsurface seawater | place: North... | reverse complement strand
ACTTGTTCGAAGGAAGATATTACTGTTCAGGGCAGAGTTCATCAACTCATGGTTATACTTCTGCTGGGGAGCCGGGCGCCAAAAACACCATCGATAAGTTCCCTTTCACGTCAGGTTTTACTACCGCTACAGATGTAGGTAACTTGACCGGAGGTAGAAATAAGGTGGCGGGTCAAAGTTCTATCCCTAATGGATATGGTTATAATACTGGTGGTGGTAATGTCATCGATAAGTTTTCATTTTCCTCTGACGGTGACGCAACAGTTGCAGGTTATACGCTAACAACCAGAAGCAACGTTACAGGTCAAAGTTCAGCAACTCATGGTTATACTTCTGCTAATTCTCCGATAACTACTGACATCGATAAATTCCCGTTTTCGTCAGACGACGACGCAACAGATGTAGGTGATTTGACACTAGCGCGATCTAATACTAGTGGTCAAAGTTCAGCAACTCATGGTTATACTTCTGGCGGTTATACCACCGGGCCCGGTGACGCCGGCCGGGACGATACCATCGACAAGTTTTCTTTCTCGACAGACGCTAACGCAACAGATATCGGTCAATTATCAGCATCAAGAAACGGGTCCGCAGGTCAAAGTTCTACAACTCATGGTTATACTTCTGGTGGTTATGAACCTGCGCCTGTGGGGAAGACAAGTCACATTGATAAGTTTCCGTTCGCGTCAGACTTCAGTGGTACTGCCACAGATGTTGGTGATTTGGTAACGGGTAGGTATTGGGCCGCTGGTCAACAATACTAATCATTATATATACTACAGTACCAATATCATTCAACAAAACTTGAGGATTGAAATGACAGATAAAACAAAAAATGATGTAACAATTTATGAAGAGATCGTAAAAGATTTAGCGATTGTTAGCGACAAGACGCAGTTTCATGTACCCATCGAAAAGGTATTTGGTGCTGGGACTCTTGCGAATACCGAAAGTTTTGGAGGGCGTTCTTTATCCGAGAACACGGCTCTCGTAGACCAAGCGATCGAGAATACAAACGAACTTCAGAATGTTTGGAATCGAAGTCACTCACAATGGGACTGGAAACACCTTAATTTACACTATCATGGTGATTTTAAAAATGTTCGACAACTTGCCGCAGAGGTTACTCGAAAGAAGCAAGCATTGAACGAAGCTAAATGGAAACATGTTAAGAACGAAATTTCGATTAAAAAACTTGAAGAGAAACTTGAAAGTGATAAACTCGAATATTGGCAAGAGATAGATTATAAGATAAAACTCGCAGAAAAGCGAGAATCTATGGCGACTGGTATGGTTTATATCGAAGGCGCAATGAAAGATCTTCTCGCATTAAACGAACTCTATGAACAGATGAAAGACAAGTTTGATGGGTTTACTGAGGATGATTTTGAAAGAGAAGAATCTAAGTCACATCTTAAAAGAAGTGTTGTTCAATGTATTCGTGATGTTCGTCAAACAGGCTCTATTACAAAGGGTGAACAAGAATATCTCGAACAAATTGGTGTAAATCCGACAAGGATGCTTTTTCTAATTCGAGAATATATAAATAAAGAGGAAGCAAAGACAGATTGGAGCGTAACAGGTCTTCATAAGTTCGTTGCTGATTTAGTAGATGAACTAATAGATGTTATGAAAGTAGATAAGACAAAGATGGAGATCATGGGATTCAATCCCGATCCTTCAACTCTTTTATCACACAGTAAACCAGTTGCTTTAAAATTAGAAAACAAAGGAGAGGAAAATGCCAGTAGTTGAATATAAACTACATAAGGTAGGAAGAAACGCACAGCGAGCACCCGAGTGGGTTGACGATGGTGGATATTGGCGGAATCCTGCTGATAGCACCATGGTCGGATGGGTTCTTCCTGAATCAGACCGAGAATTTTATGTGCCAGATACGGTCACCGAGTTGTCACGAGCAGAGTTTATTGCTAGGTCTCAAGCGATACACGCCGCGACACCTATGACAAAAATGAATGAGGCTGATCCCGGGCAGGATCCCGTTGTGATGACAGATGCCGAAGTTGTTACGGCAGCCGAAACTTGGTACGACTCTTTCCACGCCTCTTAACATTCATAATAGGGGTTTAAACCTACCATGGCATTTAATCTAAACAACCTTTTGTCGACACTGGACTCTTCTATTGGATTGCTTGATAGTTCAAGTGATTTACTATCGATTTTACAAGCAATCAATGTTACAAATCCCACAATGGGGCATGGTAAATCACAGAAAAAGACCTATGCTACTCGTGCCTCATTGCCTGCCGCATCGGTTAGTCTTCGCGGATCCCTTGCTGTAGTTCAGGTCATAGGTAATTACGAAGCAAGTGGAAATGCAGATAATGGTTTGTATGTGTGTACTGGTAATGATTGGGCGTTGGTTCAGGGTTTAGATTCTGCGGAAATACGACCTGTTTTTCAAGGTAGTAACTTTGGGTATAGTTCTGGCGGCCCCAGCAGTTATACCCAAATCGATAAGTTTCCTTTCTCGTCAAACAACAACGCAACAGCGGTTGGTGACTTAGTGCAGACGAGCGGCGCTGGTAGTGGTCAGAGTTCACAGACTCATGGTTATATATCGGGCCCCAACACCGCCATCGAAAAGTTTCCTTTTTCGTCAGACGACGACGCAACAGATGTAGGTGATTTGACACTAGCGAGAGGTAGGCCTTGTGGTCAAAGTGATGTTGTTAACGGATTTGGTTATGCCACTGGTGGAGCAACTAATCTCGGAATCACCAAAATCGATAAGTTTCCTTTCTCGTCAAACAGCAATTCAACGTATATAGGCGACACAACTCAGGGTAGATATGCCTCCACAGGCCAAAGTGATACTGTTAACGGATTTGGTTATACTTCTGGTGGCCAAATCAGTTCGACCACCTATTACAATATCATCGATAAGTTTTCTTTCACTTCTAACGGTAATGCTACAGATGTAGGTGATCTAGGCCGGACTTTAAGCTCCCTCGCAGGTCAAAGTTCATCCACTCATGGTTATACTTCGGGTGGACGTGAACGCTTCCCGAACCCAACCCCGTCGCCGATGAAGAACTATAGTACAATTTACAAGTTTCCCTTTGTTTCAGGCGGTAACGTATCATTTGTAGGTGATCTGACACAAGATAGGGCTTATGGTGCAGGTCAAAGTTCTACAACTCATGGTTATACTTCTGGTGCCGCAGCGAACGGTCAACAATTGCCATCGGATCCGCAACCGCCCTACGCAGTCTACTGGAGAAATACCATCGACAAGTTTCCTTTTGCTTCTGACGATAACGCAACAGATGTCGGTGACCTGACAGGATCTAATAGAACTTCCCTCTCTGGTCAACAATACTAACTAAGAGAATTAAAAATGGCATTTAATATCACAAATTTAGTTAATGCGATCAACGCTAAAAGTGCTACTGTTGGTGCTGATTCTGCGTTAGACAAAGCCGTTCTTTTAGCGAGTAATGTTAAGAACGCTTTAATATATTCTTCGTTGGTCGATCTACCTACTGCTGATTCTTCGAACCAAGGTGACCTTGTTCGTATTGGGGCATCATTTGGCGCGGATACAAATTACTATGTGTCGCACAGAGATAGGTGGAATCTGATTGATTTATCAGATACTGGGGCCATTGTTCTGGGCCAGTATAGACCTTTTCAAGGTACTAACTACGGATTCGTTACTGGCGGAAGTTCCACTGACATCACGAAGTTCCCGTTTGCGTCTGACGGTGATGCAACAGATTTAGGTGATTTGACACAATCCGCCGCGTTGTACTCAGGTCAAAGTTCAGAGACTCATGGTTACTGCACAGACACCACTAGTGGTAATAAAATCGAAAAGTTTCCTTTCACGTCTAACGCAAACGCGACAGATATAGGTAATTTACCGCAAGCCTCATTCGGTGCTGGAGGGGGTCAAAGTTCATCAACTCATGGTTACACCGCTGGGGGTAGATTTACTTACATTCAAAAGTTTTCTTTCACGACTGATGGTGATGCTACAACAAATTCAGGTGGTTTGGCGGTAAGCACCTCTGCGGTCGCAGGTCAGTCTGATGCTATTAACGCATTCGGTTATGTTACTGGAGGTACCATACTCCCTTCAACAGTCAGGAACGACATTCAAAAATTCTCGTTTGCGAGTGAAGCGGCCGCAACAGATATTGGTAATTTAACAGAGGGTCGTTTTTATATGTCCGGCCAGAGTTCAGAAACTCATGGTTATACTACTGGTGGCCAGAACGGATATTCAGGCCCAACACTGAGCACCAATTCAGATCGGATTGACAAGTTTTCTTTCTCTTCTAACGGCAACGCGACAGATGTAGGTAACTTGTTACAGGCTAAGTACGGGGGTAGCGCAGGTCAAAGTTCTACTGTAAGTGGTTATACATCTGGCGGGTCGCCGACAACTTACCATATCGAAAAGTTTCCTTTCTCGACTGACGCTGATGCTACAGACGTAGGTGACTTAGTTACAAATAGAGTTTATATGACTGGTCAACAATACTAAAGGATTAAATTAAATGGCGGGAACAGATATTACACGTCTCTTAGAGGCTATCCAAAAGAAGATAGACGCAGTAGATTCAAGTGCTTCTTCTGGTGATCTACTTCGTCTATTATCGTCTGTCCGCCAAGCGGGAACAGGGTCTCTCTTGTCTTACACTAGTGCAAGCCAATTTCCGAACCTAATAGATGGTACATCAGATCCTGAAATGATAGGATATAACATTGAAGATAACAAGTTGTACTTCCAACAAGATGTTTGGAATTATAAAACGACACCGCCGTTTCAAGGTAGTAACCATGGTTATACGTCTGGCGGCATAGGACCTTCTGGCAATACTGATGTCATCGACAAGTTTTCTTTCACCTCTAACGGTAACGCAACAGATGTAGGTAACTTAACCTCGACATCGGGTCAAGGTGCCGCGGGTCAAAGTTCGACTACAAATGGATATGCAAACGCATTTCAATCTTTTTCAAGCAAAATTGACAAAATTTCCTTTGCCTCGGGTGGAGATGCGACAACAAGCGGCACCCTGCCCTATAGTTCGGACGGTCTCTGTGGTCAAAGTTCGACTGCGAACGGATATGCTTCGGGAAACTCTGGATATGTGAATAAGTTCCCCTTTGCCGCCGATGCTGATGCTGTTGATGTTGTGAATCTTGTCGGCGCCGACGCTGCCCACGGCGCCGGAATAAGTTCATCTTTTGATGGTTATGTTGCTGGCGGGGGTTACAACCCCGGCACAACTCCTATTGACAAGTTTCCTTTTGCGTCTGATGCTAACGCAACAACAGATGTAGGTGATTTGTTAGTAGCAAGAGGATTCATGTCTGGTCAAAATAGTAGTACTCATGGTTATATTTCTGGCGGTTCAACAACTTCAACATTCGCCTTTACAGATACTATTGATAAGTTTCCATTTGCCACTCATGGCACCGCAACAGATGTGGGCAATTTATCGGTCGCTCGTGGATTTGGCATTACCGCCAGTCAAAGTTCGACTACTGATGGTTATGCTTGCGGCGGCCGAGCGTTGCCGGCACCGGCGTACCCTATTCAATCGGTGATCGACAAGTTTTCTTTCGCATCTGACGGCAATGCTGCAAATATAGGTAGTTTAACAATAGCCAGATATGGTTCCGCTGGTCAACAGCACTAAGATCTGACTATATACATGTATATGATTGAAAATTTGGAGTTTTGTTATGGATGCAGAGAAAGTTTTTCGTGAGAATCGATATGTCTATCTTTCGGGTGCTGTTTCTCGTGACGATTGCGAGAAACTCACCAATCACATGTTTGAACTTTTTGAAAACGGTGAGTTAGAAAAAGACCCTCAGTGCCCTCTTTCAGATTCAATATATGGAAACCCCATATTTGATAATCTTGCTGCATCTCTTGCGCCTGCTTTGTCCAAGCAATTAGGTGTAGAGATCGCACCAACTTATACCTACTGCCGTATCTACAGAAACTCAGAACTTTTAGTTCGACACACAGATCGCCCATCATGCGAGATTTCTGGAACTATGACTCTGGGGTTCGACGACTCTTCGGGTATATGGCCAATCTTCTTTGCCGAAGATGAAGATGATGTTGTGGGTAATCCTTTAGAAATCAATATTGGCGATATTGTAATGTATCGAGGATGTGAGTTACCTCATTGGAGACCAAAGTACAAGGGTAAATGGCAAGTTCAAGTATTCTTTCACTATGTCAATGTGGATGGTCCTCACAAAGATCATATCTTCGATGGTCGATCTACCATGGGCGTGCCAAAAGAGCAACGAGAAGAACTGACATCAAAGGTCATCTATGATGGTGTTATGATTACAACGAACGATGAAGTCTTTCCGGGTTTAACACACTTCGATAAAGACTTTAACCCTCATCTCTCGTTCACAGCAGAAGAATGTAAGAAAATTGTTTCACACTCAGACACTCTTTATCCCTCAAAGTCAACTGTTGGTGGAGGTGGTAAAAAAAGAACTTACGATGTTGACATTCGTGCTGTAGACACGTATAGTATAGAATTGAATGACAAAACTAAGTGGATATTTGATCGTATTGCTGCCGCTACGGGAACAGCGAATCGCGACTATTACAAATATAATGTTTTGGGAATAACCCATTCGCTACAGTTGTTACACTATAAAGGTGATGAGAACGGACACTATGATTGGCATATCGATGCTGGACCTGGCCCAAGTTGTACTCGCAAGATTTCGGTGGTCGTACCTCTCAATAACCCCCAAGAATTTGAAGGTGGTGTTCTTGATATTAACGACAACGGCACACTTGTTGCTGCCCCTCAAACACCCGGAACTATGATTCTTTTTCCAAGTTTTGTTCCTCATAGAGTGAATCCAGTGACGAAAGGTGATCGATGGTCTCTTGTTTCTTGGGTACACGGTACTGATAGATTCAAATAGTATAAATAGTAGTTGACATCATTAAACTTATTGTGTATAATGCTCTTGAAGCTAACCTAATAGAAGAATGGCATGGCAGGAGTAATTAAATGCCGAACCTAAGTATACCAGAAATCACTAAAGACGGTAAAGAGTATCGTTCTGTTCTTCTCGTCGAAAAAACATTTGAAAAAAATGGAAAAACCAATGTTTTTAAAACTGATGGCGGTTTATTTCATGCGAAGTACATATTAATTGGTACGACTAAAATAACCAAAAGTTCTGATGTTGATAAAACTGCCGGAGAAATCTTATCGCTTAGACTTAAAAAAGGACTTGATAGAATCTTAAAGATTGGTGGGACTTACGCCGGATCAAAATCGAACGTTGAAATTCCTATAACTCAACTTGAAAAGAGTGAAGAGTTCGGGGGCATGCCCGCAGGTGGTACCCGAGTTAACAAAGGGCTTTTGTTTGAGACTGATCTCGCAAAACGGTTAGACGAATACGTTGAAGGAAGACAAGGTAAAGGACAATACGCTTCCGAAACGTCAAAAATAATTGAAATGTGTTCTGCAAAAATAGGTTCACCAGTCGTCAATTTCAGACATGAAGGCGGCGCTAATACATCAAGACCTATCGTTAATTCTGGATCACAGGTTTTTGTATCCCCTAAAGATCATAGAGAACACGGAAGTAAATTGACTGATATTACTCTTGTGCACCATAACAAAAAAGAAAGTTATCTTTCCCTCAAATATAGTTCCACGCTTACCTTTGTCAATTCTGGTGTAAGTAAAATTTTTCCGGAAACAGAAATTAAAAAGGGATCAATTAGTTCTCCTGTCGGAAAAGCAATTATGTCTGCCTTTGGTATCGACGAGTTGTCATTTTGTAATGTGTTTAATGATTACGGCAAAGGAACTCGCCATGCGACTGGCGTCAATGTATCTTCTAAAATCGATAGAAATGCTTTAAAATTATTTTTATCGACAGCTATAGGGTCTGACTATTGGATGATTCACGGAATGGATGGCGGTAAAATATGGTCTTGGTATATGGACCCTAGTAAAAATAACACCATGTCGACAATCAGTGGACCGATTATAATAGATTACGGTGGTTCATCTGGTACTGGTAAGCGTGTTAATATATCATTCAGTAATTCATTTTTTGATTTTACAGTAAACATACGTAACAAACAGTCTGGTCGTTATCCTTCTCATATCATGTGTGACTACAAAAGCAAACCAGCAACCGGTAAAAAATTATTATAAATAGTTAAACTATTAAAGACATAGAAGCCGATGTTAGCATTTTCTGATTTTCTGACCGAACAAAAGAATACTCATATGACCCACATTGAGGATAAAGTCCTCTACGGTGGTGTTAATGGTACACGTCAAGCAATCTTTGCCTTACGTGATTTACGTGATATGCTTAGTGGTGTAAAAGATACGGGAGTTTCTGTCAAGTGGGATGGCGCACCTGCTATCTTTGCTGGTACTGATCCACGAGACGGTCAGTTCTTTGTAGCAAAGAAAGGTATTTTTAATAAGAACCCTAAAGTCTACAAGACACCCGCAGAGGTAGACGAAGACACTTCGGGTGATCTTGCTACTAAACTTAAAGACGCATTACAGTATCTACCCGCTCTTGGAATCAAAGGTGTTATTCAAGGGGACTTCTTATTTGGTAAGGGTGATATTAAGAAACAAAAAATTAAAGGCGAAAGATACATTACCTTCCATCCTAACACTATTGTTTATGCTATTCCGGTTGATCAAGCAAAAGACATTCAACGAGCAAAAATCGGTATTGTATGGCACACTACATATACAGGTAGTACATTTGAAACAATGAAAGCATCATATGGAGTTGATGTGAGTAAGTTGAAAAAGACCGCCAACGTGTGGTCACAAGACGCAATGCTTCGAGATGTTCGAAGCGCAACCATGACTAAAAATGAAACGGAGACAGTGAATGAATATCTTTCGCAAATTGGTAAACTTTTTAATGGGATCTCAGGAACAACCCTTAGAACCCTCGAAGCCAACCAAACCCTCGCCCAGCACATCGAACAGTTCAACAACACCTACGTCCGAGCCGGCGCAACCATCGGTGATAGTAGAGCCCACACCACCAAGCTCATCAACTGGATCAAAAACAAGTACAAAAAAGAAATCGACAGCCGCAAAAGCGACCGCGGCAAAGCCACGCAAAAAGCGAAGCTCGACGACCTCCTCTCCTTCTTCGGCGAAGAAAACAAAGCAAACTTAATTCGAATGTTCGAGTTGCAAAAATTGATTGTTATTGTTAAACTGAAACTTATAAATAAACTTAATAAACTGAATAGTCTTGAAACCTTTATTAAAACCCGAAAGGGTTTCAAGGTTACAGGTCAGGAAGGATATGTAGCAATAGACACAATTGGTGGTGATGCGGTGAAACTTGTTGATCGTATGGAGTTTTCATACAACAACTTTTCACCTGATATTTTGAAAGGATGGGATAAACCAACGAGAAATTAAGATGGCAAAACCTTTAAGTTTTAAAGATTTTTTAGTAGTCGATTACACTCCTGGCATGCCAGAAGAAATCTCCTGGGCAGCAATGAAACGTAGGAGAGGTCGTATTGGGGAAGAGGTCGAGGAGACAGACGAAGCCCTCAACTTCGCGCAACGAAGAGCCCGTGGTAGAGTCATGCGCAAAAACAAAGCGAAGATTGCTATGGGTCGTAGGAAAGCGGCAAACCGAGCCGCTGATCCCGAAAGACTTAAGAAGAGAGCGCGTAAACAAGCCATGAATGTAATGTTCAAGAAACTCGCGAAAGGGACTTCTCGTGCGGACTTACCGGCTACACGTCGTCAAGAAATTGAAAAACGTCTTGAGAAACTGAAACCCAGAATTGATAAGATGTCGCGCAAGTTGTTACCACAGGTTCGTAAGATGGAAAAAGAACGAAGAATGGGTAAGCAGAACAAAGATGCCTAATATACCATCGTTTAAACAGTATCTCGTAGAGGAACAACGCGAGGTATTTTTCACCTTCGGCCGAATGAACCCTCCGACAATAGGCCATGGGAAAGTGATTAATGCTTTGGCGACCAAGTCTGGGCGTAATCCATATAAAGTATTCTTATCACAATCCCAAGATTCAAAAAAGAATCCTCTTAGTTATGAACAAAAGATAAAACATGTTCGTAAGATGTTCCCTAAACATGCTCGAAACATCATTTCAAACAAGAGTTATAAGACTGTGTTCGAAGTCGTGACTGGTCTATACGATCAGGGATTCAACAAGATCACCATGGTTGTAGGTTCAGATCGGGTGACAGAATTTGAAACATTGTTAGGGAAGTACAACGGTGTTAAAGGGCGACACGGTTTTTATAACTTCGAAAAGATAAACATTGCCTCTGCGGGTGCTCGTGATCCTGACGCTGAAGGTGTTGAAGGAATGTCAGCATCAAAGCAACGTGAGAACGCAAGGAACAATGATTTCATAACATTCGGTCAAGGTGTTCCTAAGACAATGTCGAATAAAGACTCGAAGCGATTGTTCAACGACATTCGTTCTGGTATGGGTCTGAAAGAGACTTTGCAGTTTAAGAATCATATCGAACTTGAATCCGTATCTGAAATGCGCGAAAAGTTTGTTGAAGGTAATCTGTTCAGCGAAGGTGATAAAGTTGTTATCAAATCAACAGGTGAGAACGGTCACATCCATCGACTCGGCACTAATTATTTAATTATTGCTCTTGAAGAAGGTGATATTTCTCGTCGATGGATTGATGACGTAGAGTTAAAGACGAAGAACGAGAAGACTGATCAGTGGTATAAAGATCAACCCGAATGGGGCACACCTGAAGCAACTAAGAAAGCTAAGAAGAAAGTGCCTGGTCAGGTCAAAGAAGATGAAATCGACAGCGCGAAACAACAGATTCGCCTAGATAAAGAACGAGACCGCGAAGAGAATCAACGAGAAAGAGAACGAAAAAAGCTTGGATACGATCGTGTTCTTGATCGGGCCCGTCTTGCCCGCGCTCGTCGTAAAAACAAACAGACAAACTAAAAGATATAAATAATAGTTATCCGGATAGAGGAAATTTTTCTGTGAAAAAATTCAAAGGTATGAGAGAATCTCTCAAGGGAAATAAAGAAGCAACCGAACTTGATGAAGCAATTGACTTCCGTAAAGCCTTCATGGATATCCAGTCATATGCCAAGAAGAGTGGTGGTATTGACAAGACTGACTTTGAGAAAGTTGCATACTACGTCAAAGCAATCGGTGACAATCAGAACACACCTAATGTTGCTAACAAAGCATTCATGGCAATGAAAAAACATATTGCTGGGCTAGATACGGATGTGCGAGATGGAATTCATGTGTTGTTAAAGAAACACGGCATGGTGAAGAATGGTCGTATGGTACAAGAGTCAATAGATCTTAGTGAAAATCTGAATCCTAAACAGATCGCGTTACTCAAGAAGAGTTATTCTACCATCGATCGAATTGACCCTTCTGGACCTGCATATAAGAAAGCGAAAGGTATGATCTCTGGATTAGAAAAAGACAATCTAATTGATCTTGCTAAAGCAAAAGTCAAGTGGTTGTCTCAGATTGCGGCTGATGAATTGCGTAAGCAACACAACGTTAAGTTAAAGGCTTCCGAATATATGGAGTCTGTTAAAGAGTCAACAATAAATGAGTTGACCACTGTAGATCGAGAGAAGTTAGTCAAAGTATTTGACAAATTGAAAAAAGGTTCA
>ENA-UOXV01006897-UOXV01006897.1-marine-metagenome-genome-assembly--contig:-NODE-6897-length-11696-cov-20.304527_pt1 | contig 11696 bp, 11 predicted proteins | sample MGYA00238165_ERZ766961 | MGnify/ENA primary metagenome ERZ766961 (study PRJEB28924, sample SAMN03173240) | marine metagenome | biome: Marine; feature: Water; material: Subsurface seawater | place: North... | reverse complement strand
CCAAGGTGGATAGGGCATAATCTTTGTTATCGTGAAAACCGTCGAAAAAATGTTCAGCGTCATAGATGACCTCTTTACCCTGTTCTTTTAAGTATCGAACAGTATCTTCGATCATTTGAAGGTTTTCTTCCGGAGTTGTGCGCAAAACATCAGTTACATGTAAAAGCCACGATTTTCCAAATATGGTAACCACAGGGGTGTTAGCATCCAAAAGTAGTTTAACTTGGGCATCTTGATCTACTTCGGTTTTTGCTCTGCGTGTCGATCCAAAAGCGGCGATTCGTGCATGTTGAAGATCAAGGCTTCCCACTTGTTCAAAAAATGCCATATCACGGGGATTACTTCCTGGCCAACCACCCTCGATGTAATCGACTCCGAATTGATCAAGTTTTTCAGCAACCCGAAGTTTGGAGGCAACAGTGAATGATACACCCTCAGCTTGTGAACCATCTCGCAAGGTAGTATCGTAAATTAAAACGTTTTGTTTGCTCATGGGGTGATAAAAAAATCGGGAAAAGAGAACGGATCAATTAATGCACAAAAAAGAAACATCTTTATTGTTTAAGAGTGCATATAATGCTCACCTCTCCTAGGTTGGCAACGGCAAACAAATATGTGTATTCTTTATGAATATGAGATTTGATTTATCGAGTCATTTGGGAAAAGAGATTTTTAATTCGTTAAGGTCTGCCCCTTTTCAGCCCTATTTATTGGACTATGGATTACCAAAAGTGAAAAGCTTTCGCCGGGGTTTTGTTCTCGCACTTTCGCTTCTTTTTTCGAAGGATTTTAAGGTTTTCCCCTTAGGTTCTAGGGTAGGAGTTATTTTACCTCCTGGTATAGCCGGATTTATTACGAACTTTGCATTGCTTCTTAGCGGTCGGGTTCCTGTAAATCTTAACTTTACGATGGGCAAAGAATTAAATCTCGAAGTATTACAAGGTGCCGGAGTTACCACGGTGGTGACAGCTTCAAAAATGATGAAAAAGTTTAGCGAATTTCCATGGCCGGAAAATTGTATATTGGTGGATGATTTTTTTAACAGGATGGCAAACAATCCGTTTTTGATATTAAGAACTTTTATAAAGGCATGGATATTTCCCTCGTCGACTATTAAAGAATTTGAGATTCCTCAGCACGGAGGCACGGACTTGGCGGTCTTGATTTTTACTAGTGGGAGTTCAGGAAAACCTAAGGGAGTACGCTTAACCCATGCGAATCTGCTGGCTAATTGCGGACAACTATATGACTTGGAACTATTCGAGGATCAATCGAAGGTATTGGTTAACCTTCCACTTTTTCATAGCTTTGGTTTTACCGTGGGTATGCTCTTTTCGACCTTGCGTGGTTTGTGTCCGGTTACATCACCCTCTCCCTTAGACCATAAATTGAACCTCAAAATTATAACTGAGCAAAAAGTAAAAATTCTTTTAGGTACGCCCACTTTCCTGAGAGGCTATTTAAAAAAAGCAAAGAAAGGAGAACTCAAATCTATTCAGTTTGTTGTGGCTGGGGCGGAAAAAAGTCCGCAAACTTTTCGTGATCGTTGGGAGCGGGAAGCCCATTGCCAATACTTGGAAGGGTATGGACTCACGGAAACCTCTCCAGCCATTTCTTTTAATCTGCCAGGTGCTGGTAAGAAGAACGGTTCGGTTGGAAGGCTGTTACCAGATGTGGAGTGCCAAACGATTGATCCGGAAAGCGGTTGTATTACTCCTTTGGAAGAGGGGGGTATACTATGTTTTCGTGGACCAAATATATTTGCTGGATATTGGCAGGATGCTGAGCATTCGAATAAGGTGCTTGATGAGAATGGTTGGTTCAAAACTGGCGATTTGGGAAGGCTCGATGGTGACGGGTTTCTTTGGATCGAAGGGAGGAGTTCCCGTTTTTCCAAAATTGGGGGAGAAATGGTGCCTCATGGACGGGTGGAGGAAGAAATAATAGAGCTTTTGGAAATTTGCCAAACAGAAGATCCAATGGTGGTTGTATGTTCTCTAGAGAATGATCAAAAGGGTGAAACTTTAATCGTTTTGTCTTCTTTTAATTGTGATCTTAACCAAATAAAAAAAGGTCTTAAAGATAAGGGTTTACCAAACCTTTGGATACCCAAAGAATTATTGATTGTTAAAGAAATCCCTATCTTGCCTACAGGCAAATTTAATTGGTTAAAAATCAGATCAATCGTTGCTTCACGAAGTAAGGCTTAAATCGAATAAACTACATTCATGGGTGAGGTTTAATTAAACCTTTTTGGTAGGCCGGCCGGGACTCGAACCCGGAACCAATGGCTTAAAAGGCCACTGCTCTACCGATTGAGCTACCGACCCGAATGTAAGCCTTAATAAAGTATAGATTAGGTATGTTGCCGTCAATAAACAACGATTGAGAAGTAAATCCCCCGATAAAGCACTGTTGTTTAATGAATTTTAGTTTACAAAATATATATTGAAACAAATTACAGACTGTCGACCAATTCGTATGCTGAGCAACTTATCGATTTCAGGCCCCTTCTTGTTCTTCTTTTATTTCTTCCAAAGGTAAGCGTAATGGATACCACCGATTAGCCCATCGATTAAATTCTTCAAACTTGATAATTTCTAACCGCTGTTCCATTTCATCAACGACCCCCTTTATTTTATCAGTTGAATCCTTACTTTTAGTAACAGGCTTGCCCGAAGTGGCTTTGTATGAAGGAGAAGGGGGAGGACCATCAAATTCAAATTTTGGAGATCTTACTGCGCTGTCATGAATGTTTACAAACTCTTTGGCTATTATAAATTCTTGGTTTTGATAAACTTTTCGATCAAATAAACTTTTAAGAATCGCATAAGCGAACATACCCAAAGCGTCACGAGCATTGTGTGCAAGGTAATGTCTCTGCCCCAATGTGTTTCGCTCATCGATTTTAAATGAAAATCGGTACTCATAAAGCTCAGGGTTTTTTTGCTTTGTTTTTTGAGGGGGCATGAAGCGATTAGGTTTTCATTCTATCAATTTAAAATAGAATTACCTCATAGGATATACTTCATTAAAATTTATCAAGTGTTATTAGTCAGCCAAGTAGTATTTTTTGTTGGCCCTTGGGAAGTTACCACCAATCCAGACGGTTTGCTAAAAATACAAAAACTAGGCAAAGAACGCCAATGGTTCCTAAAGTGTACAAAATGAGTAATGGAATTAACATAGGCCATTTTTCATTTTGGTCCAAGTTTGACTCTTTGTTTTCCAACTCAGCGATTCTTCGGTGAATATAAATATTACGGGCTCTTTCTTTGTTGTTAGAGGCATGTTTAAGGCATAACTCAAAAAGTTCCTTATCTAAGGAAGAGGTATCCAACTCTCGCTCTGCAACAGTTTTATAATCCAAACCGATAGACATAAAAATAGATTTAAAATTCTATTGCCTGACGGGCAACAATTATGAAGATGGTTGAACCCCAATGAATCGATCCGTTGAAATCATTAATTCCTTACGAACTGGTATGGAAAATATGTTGAAAGAAGATAAAACTCGTAAGGTTAATAGCCTGCGCCTTTTCAATTTCGACAAAAATAGAGTGTCTTTACGGATGGAATTAGTTGGTCAAGATAATGAAATTCTTCCCATGGGAATGATTGATGTAGTCGAATTCCCGACCGGAGAAAAGCAGAAGGCAAGCTGTAACTGTCATATGACAGACCTATCCACCGGCAAATCTGAAAAGTTAATTTTACGACTCCACAACCAAGATCAAAAAAAGATCGAATGTGCCAAAGTTTTTAATTTTTTCAGGAAAGTACTTAAGCTCCCGGAAGCAACCGATATGGGTCAACCGATCCAATCCGAAAATTCTCTAAATCCAAGTTTAAATCAAAGTACGCAGGAAGAGGGTATTGCTTTTCCCCCAACTAACGGAAAGATCCCTGAGAGCCCTCGAGGTGCCCAATCGTAAAGCCTCAACTTTTACCTACGAAAAAGTTCTTTCGCAGTTACTTGAGTAAATGGGCCAAATTTTTCGAGAGCTTCCATATCTATTCGGGTCGAATCTCCCACTACTGAAAACAAAATTGATTTAGCTTTGATTTTATCTTGGTAGAATTTTTCAAACCCATCAATCTTTGCTTTGCTCAGGTTTTTGAATCTGGATTCCCGAGGGTCGATCTTTAGTCCTAAAGTATCGACATCGTAAACAAACTTGGGAATCGCCCGAGAGGTAATTGGGTTGGTACGATAAGCACTAAGGAGAGAGGCATGTGCAGATGACCAGCGTGTATTGCTCACTGGCATCTCTTTAAGTAAACCAATGAAGGCCTCCATTGCGTCGATGGTTTTGTCCGCCTGACAACCAATAGAACCGACCATAACATTTTCCTCGTCTGGCCGGGAAGGAGTGAAAAAACGAGCCCATGCTGAGTATGCCAATGCCCTTGCTTCGCGAAGTTCCTGAAAGACTAGACCAGCCATTCCGCCGCCAAAATATTCGTTAAAAATTTGAACAGACGGGGTGAGTGATTCGTCAAGTAGACCAGAGGAAAATTCAAACCGCACTTGAGCTTGAGCCATTTCCTTGTGTAAAAAGTAAACTTGGTCTTTTTGTGTCTTTAACGAGCGATCCGGTTCGACTTTTGCTGCTTTGTGCTTGGGGGAAACTCCGAGAAATGAGTCCCGTATCCATTGTTCCACCACATCTGGGGATTGAGGGCCAAAATAAAGTATGGAGCGCGGCGACTCTACAGCCTGTTTGAGCAATTCGGATAAGCCTGAAGTAGTCGAGTTGTTTAAGTCCGTATCCGAAGATCGTTTAAGGTAGCGTGAATTTTCTCCATAACGATGAAAGTGAGCCAATGCATGGGTTAGGGCATTGGGGTCCTTTTGTTCATCATCTCGTTCGGATAGAATAATATCCTTAGTCTCGTTCCAGATTTCTTCAGATGAATTTGGAAATAGCAGGTGTGACTCAGCTAATTGCAGGGAGGATAGGAAATTTTCATCTAATCCATTGATGAAGAAATTGCAAAAATGTTCCTGGACACCAAAACCGAAGTCAGTACCTAATTTATACCATTCAACTTTTAAATCCTCTGAGCTCATTTTTCTTGCACCTGCACGATCAAGCATGCGTTTGGCGGTAGAAAGCATGGGTTGATGGTCAAAGCCAAGATCCATTCGAACTTCCAAGTTAAAAAGATCATTGAGTGGATTGAATGTATGGATTAAGCGAATTCCGGGAGAGATTTCTCGAACCGAAAAGTCTTTTTCAGGAACAAGGAATTTAGGCTGGAGTGGTTCATAAGCAAGTTGATCAACTTCTTCCATAAATGAAGATCCCTTGTCTGGGTCGATGCTTAGGGGATCAATGGCAGGTTTTTCGATGGAGGGTAGGTCATGCTGGGCATCGATTCGAAATCCGGCTACATAATCTTTCCCGTAATATTTATTAGCTACACGAATAATGTCGGCTTTGGTTACCCGTTCCATTTCGGAGATTTCGTTCAGGGTAACATTCCAATCAACAAAAGCTAAAAAGGTATCTCGGAGCAATTCGACTCTTTGGTCGTTTTTCTCATAATTTTCTTTTTGTCGTTTTTTGAAATCATTGATTACAGCTTGTAAGGCCCAATCCTCAAAGTCTCCTTTTTTGACCCGATCGATTTGTTGTAAAAGCAACTGCTCGACTGTTTCCAGGCTTTGTCCATCTTTGGGAGTACCATAGAGATAATGGGCACCGAAATCATTAAGGTTTTGAGGGTAGCACCCAGCCGCCCGTACTTTTTGCTTTTCAACCAGGTCAAGATTGATCAAGCCGGCCACTGAATTATCAAGGATCATATCAACCAGGCGCAAAGCCGGGTAATCCTCGTGGTGCTTGGGGGCAGTACGAAAAGCAAGGACCACATGCTCTTCTCCCAAATACTCAACTTCTACAAATTCACGCCCTTCTAAAGGTTTTTCATTCCAAGATGGTTCGGGACGGAGTTCCTCGGGTCCACTCCATTTGCCAAAATACTTCTCAATGATCGCAAAAGTTGGTTCAGGATCGAGGTCTCCGGATAGGCAGATGGCCATATTTTGAGGGACATAATGTTTAGAATAAAATTCTTCGATCGCATATATCGACGGATTTTTTAGATGTTCGACGGTGCCAAGTGTAGACTGTTGTCCATAAGGGTGTACTTTAAAAAGTAGATTATTGACGGCCCGGTAAATTAGGCGGTGTTTGTTGTCGATGGCCCGATTTTTTTCTTCATAGACCGTTTCCAGTTCTGTGTGAAATAAACGAAAGACTGGTTGAGCAAATCGTTCGCTTTCAATTTTTGCCCAGTGTTCAAGGCGGTTGGCAGGTAAGTCAATTTTGTAAACGGTTTCCTCGTGCCAAGTGTGGGCATTTAAACCCTTGGCGCCCATGTCGCTGTATACACGGTCCATTTCATTGGGAATTGCCAGTTTTGATGCTTCCGTGGATAGGGTATTAATTTGTCGGTAAATCTCATCTCGTTTTGTCTCGTTCTTCTCGGCGGCTCTTTGTTCGTATAATTCACTGATTTGTCGGAGTAGGGGTTCCTCCTCGGCGAAATTTTCCGTACCAAATGACCGGGTACCTTTGAAAAGTAAATGTTCGAGGTAATGTGCAAGACCCGTATTGGTTGAAGGATCGTGTTTACTTCCTGCCCGGGTAATGATTTCTGCATAAAAGCGAGGTTCTTCGGCATTTGGGCTGAGGTAAACGGTAAGGCCGTTATCTAGGGTTTTTTGCAAAACTTGCATGGAAGATTGGTTTGTTTGTGAAGAAGCAGTATCAGGTTTCCCGGTTGGTGAGCAGGAGGTTAATAAAGAAAGGGCTAGGAAGCGTCCCATTGTCCGGTGTAGAGTTGACTTCATAAAGAGGCTGGAAAAGGTAATGGGGTTAAAAAATATTAAATCTATAATTCTTATAGCCTTAAACCAATGAAATTCAAATTTTACGAATACGAAAAATGTTCAACCTGTAAAAAAGCTCGTCTGTGGTTGGAGTCCCATGGGTTGGAATTTGAGCGTATACCCATAAGGGACAACCCACCGAACAAAAAGGAATTGGCCAGGTTATTAAAAAGTCATGGCGGTGAATTAAAAAAACTTTTCAATACTTCAAGTAAGGACTACCGCGATCCTTCGATCAAAGAAGTAATCCCTGAAATAACTGATGATAAAGCTTTTGAGCTCTTGATCGGACGGGGTAACTTGGTGAAAAGACCCGTGCTGGTTGGAGAGGAATTAGTGCTCCAAGGATTTAAACCTGAGCAGTGGGAGCAGTCTTTGGGCTAATGAGTTAATTTTACCCCCAAAGACCATATGATATTGAGTGCATAGCCGTATTTCTTTAGAACGATAATTTGTAACGATGAGAAACTTAACTGACTTATGGAATGATCGAGTGAACGCTGGTATGGTCGACGAGGTTTGTGCCCTTTATGCTAAAAGTGCCCGTTTACTGGCGACTTTTGCTTCCAAGCCAATTGATAACCCGGAGGGTATTCGTGCTTACTTCGATGGATTTACCGCCCGAGTGGGTGCAGGTGTTTCCTTTGACGAGAAAGGTACGCTTCGTCAAGACCTTGGGAATCAGCAATTTTTGTATACCGGAACCTACACCTTCTTTCATGGAGAAGGAGAAGCTCGCCAGGAATTTCCTGCCCGCTACACCTTTTTGGTTGATGAATCAAGCGATCCTAAGATTCTTCATCATCATTCTTCTGTAATTCCCCAATCCTAACTTACCTTTGTCATGCTAAGTCCAAAGCAAACTTTAGATACTTACTTTTTGGAAGCCCGTCGCGACTTACTCGAAGTGGCGGCTCTGCTTGATCGTTACGACGAATCGGTCAGCCGGGAAGGTCATAAAGCTGAGGACGAGAGTAAACTTGAATCCTTGAGAGAAGCTATGCAATTATTGGCTAAGCCTGATCATTCTAAAGCAGATCGTGCAAAGCATTTGCTTGCCCATTTTGCCAAAATTAACTGATTTTAACCCTGCCTTTTTCTCATGCAAATCATTCAGCCACATTATCATGCCATAGCCCGCACAGCCCAGGACTATGAGCGAATGTCAATGTCTGGAGTTGTAGCGGTGTGTGAACCCGCTTTTTGGGCGGGATTTGACCGCAGGCACCCGGAAACCTTTATTGATTATTTTGCTCAGATTTCAGAATTTGAACCAACCCGGGCGGCTGAGTTTGGTATCCGTCATTTTTGCTGGGTTGCGGTGAATCCAAAAGAGGCCGAAAATGTGGAACTCACCAATGAGGTGCTCAAGCAAATGCCCGAGTTTTTGGATAAGCCAAATTGCCTGGGAGTGGGCGAGACTGGATTACACAAATCCACGGCAAATGAGATCGCCGCACTTGAAGCCCATGTTGAATTGGCCATGAAACATGATCAATTAGTTCTTATCCACACTCCTCATTTGTCAGATAAAGCTCATGGTACGAAAACTGTACTGGAGGTATTATCAGGGATGAATGTGAACCCGGATAAAATTTGGATTGATCATGTTGAGGAAGAGACAATCGAGTGGGTCCTCGATGCAGGCTACTGGGCGGGCATGACTCTGTACCCTGTCACTAAATGCAGTCCTCGACGGGCGGTGGATATTTTGGAAAAATATTCAACGGAACGATTGTTGGTGAATTCCTCAGCGGACTGGGGTCCGAGTGATCCTTTTACTTTGCAGGAATGTATTGTTGAATATCGACGTCGTGGACACCAGGTTCAAGAGGCAGTCGAGATTTTTCATAACAATCCTTGCCGATTCCTAGGGCAAAATCCCAAGTGGGACATTAAACCCATTCGGATTACCGAGGAATAGATCTCTATTCGATGCCATTTCAGCTTTACGATACCTTAACCCGGGAGGTGCGGGATGTCTTTGCCATGGATGGTAACACGGTTCGTTTTTATTGCTGTGGTCCAACGGTTTACGGACCTGCCCATGTGGGCAACTTTCGAACCTTTGTGCTCCAAGACGTTTTTCGACGAGTCTTAGAAACCAATGGGCAGAAGACCTATCACGCCCGTAATCTTACCGATGTGGATGATAAGACTATCCGTGAGTCTCAAGCAGAAGGTGTAAGCCTTGGAGAGTTTACCGATCGCTGGGCAAAGAGATTCAATAAGGATTGTTCTGCACTCAATCTTTTATCCCCGCATATTGAGCCATCTGCAGTTGGGCATGTTCCTGAACAGATTGCCCTGATCTCGAGACTAGTCGATGCGGGTAAAGCCTACCAAGGCCCGGATGGATCGGTTTATTTCAAGGTTGAGGCTTTTAAAAAGTATGGGGCTTTGTCCAGGCTTGCTGATCGGGAAATCACTACTTCCCGTACGGAACGGGAAACTTCGGATGAATACGATCGGGATTCAGCCGCAGATTTTGCCTTATGGAAGGCTCGCAGGTCAGAAGATGGAGAGAATTACTGGGATTCTCCATGGGGTGAGGGTCGTCCGGGTTGGCACATTGAATGTAGTGCTATTTGCCTGAAGCATATGGGAGAAAGTTTTGATTTGCACTCAGGCGGAGTGGATTTGGTCTTTCCTCACCATGAAAATGAAATCGCTCAGGTCGAAGCTGTAACCCATAAAACCTTTGCTCGCCATTGGTTTCATATCGCCCACTTGATGGTCGAGGGTACTAAAATGAGTAAGTCGCTGGGTAACTTGTATACATTGGATGATATAAAAGAGCGAGGCTATGGACCACAAGAAGTTCGATATCTTTTACTCTCCGGTAGTTATCGTCAGCCCTTGAATTTCACCTTTGATTCTCTAAATGCGGCAAGTAAGGCTTTGAAGAAATTAGCAGATTTTGCGGAGAAAATTGATGGCTCTGCCACTCCTGCAGGTTCCCCGCTTGTTACCGAATTTGGGCCTTTTCTCCCAGTTCAACAAGCCATTCTTAAAGATATGAACACTGCAGATGCCCTCGGGAAATTGTTTGGTTTGGTACGCGAAATATCTGATGCCTTGCTCAAAGGAAATTATTCAAAAGATGAAACTGAATTGGTTCGTTTACGAACCGGATTCCGTGCCGTTCTTGATCTTTTTGGGTTCAGCTTTTCTTCATCAAAGACAGAAGAAGCCCCCGCGGAGGTTGTTCAATGGGCAGAAGAAAGGTGGGTTGCTAAGCAATCCAAAGAATGGGCAGTAGCCGATCAATTTCGGGAAAAAATTCAACAAGCTGGATGGGTGGTCAAAGACAGCAAGGACTCATTTGAGTTGATCAAGGCTTAATCCTTACGAACATCAAAATATTCCAATGAGTGAGTTAACTATTGAGCAAATCGGTTCTCGATCTTCCAAATGGGGAGAAGGTCCTATCTTTTGGCAGGACCATTTATATTATGTTGATATCGAAGGACACGCTTTGATCAGGTTGAATCCTCAAAACGGGGAGGAAAAGATTTGGGACATGGGCGAGAGAATAGGCACTGTGGTTCCCTGCCAGTCAGGTGATTTTCTGTGTGCGGGAGATTCGGGGATTTACCGCTTTAATCCCCTTGATGGTTTAAAGACCAACATGGCAGACCCGGAAGCGGAAAAACGCCCTGATAATCGTTTTAATGATGGAAAATGTGACCCCGCTGGAAGGTTTTGGGCGGGTACGATAAGTACGGTTAAAAAAACGGGCGATGCCAGCCTTTATCGGTTGGATCAATCTGGTAGTTTGAAACGAATGATCCCGGGAGTGACCAATTCGAATGGAATTTGTTGGGACCAAGAAAAAAAGCTTATGTACTACATTGATACTCCGACTCAAAAGGTGACCGTATATGATTATGACCTTGCGAGTGGAAAGATCGAAAATCCCCGGAGTGCAGTAGACTTTACCAAGTTTGGTGTTGAGGGTTCTCCGGATGGGATGACCATGGACGCCGAGGGAATGCTCTGGGTTGCAATGTGTCACGGTGGTGCAGTTCTTCAGGTAAATCCCAATACTGGTGGGCTTTTGCGCAAAGTGGGACTTCCCTGTGTGGAAACCACTGCTTGTGCATTTGGTGGAGACCGCTTGGACCGATTGTTTGTCACCACCGGAATTCATAAAACTTTAGAAGAGGAAGGTGCCGGTCATGTTTTCGTGGTCGATGGCTTGGATGTTCAGGGCATCCTAGCCCAAGCCTACCTTGGTTAAGTAAACATCGGAGGTTTGATATTTCAAATACATTTGAAATATCAAATTATTCAGTCTAGGTAAAAAAGTTTAACGGACGGTTCTTTTTCATTTTTACAAAAATATATGTCAAGAATCGGTATGTTGTAGTCAATAATACATATTCCTAATATTTAGATTAAATGTTATCATTCCCAAAATGAGTTTTTCATTAAATAATAAAGTTGCTCTCATTACCGGAAGCACACGAGGATTGGGTTTGGGAATTGCTGAGTGCTTGGCAGATGCCGGGGCCAAATTGGCACTCAATTACTATGGAAATCGAGAGGTTGCTGAAAAAGCGAGAGAGTCTCTACAAGCCAAGGGTGCCCATGTCATGGTGGTTCGGGCAGATGTCACCGATAAGGAGCAGGTCAGTTCGATGGTCGAGGCGGTGGAGGAAAAATTTGGATCGCTTGATGTAATTGTGCCCAATGCTACGGGACCACAACCTCAAAAACCAATTGAGGAGTATGATGCCGACTTCTATCGTGAGATGTACGATTTTTTTGTCCTCAGTCCATTTTTACTTGC
>ENA-UOXV01006892-UOXV01006892.1-marine-metagenome-genome-assembly--contig:-NODE-6892-length-11699-cov-5.810804_pt1 | contig 11699 bp, 9 predicted proteins | sample MGYA00238165_ERZ766961 | MGnify/ENA primary metagenome ERZ766961 (study PRJEB28924, sample SAMN03173240) | marine metagenome | biome: Marine; feature: Water; material: Subsurface seawater | place: North... | reverse complement strand
GCCGGGGTATCCAAGAGGCCTGGAACTCCGGAGAGTGCGCAGGGCCTCGACCTTCAGGCGAGTCAGCGCCTACGCCGGCGTCGATGTGGCGGCGTCTCGCAACAACTTCGCCCGTTTTCGAAAAAAGTGCCCACGCGGGTTTTTTGTTCTATTCTGTCTGACTGTTCGCATGTGTGCTTTATCCATAACCATAAACTGTAAATATAGCGCACCGCTTGTCAGTTACGATTTGAAACAGAATAGTCACTGAGACGGCGCCGCTCGTTTCGGACCACACCAAGATAAGAAAAAGCACAACCGGTAATGACGTCATTGACGCTCTGCGGTCTCGCCTGGCGACACGCAGGACTCCGTCACTCATTATCATTCGAACAGTGATGAGCTGCATCGGTGCGCGCGCTCCCGCGGTGGTCCTCTCCAAGGGTGTGGCTCGCGCATCCTCCAGTCGCCCGATGCTCGCCGCGGCGATTCGTCGGGTTGCGGCCCCCGGGCGTGCCCTCATGCAGCGCCCCGCCGCGGTGCCCTCCGTCGCGCTCTCCTTCGCCGCGCGTCGCGGTTACCCCGCCAACGTCTTCAACCACCCTAACCGCGTGGCCACCAAGGCTGCGGTGAGCGAGGCTGAAGTCGTCGTCGAGGAGGAGCCCGTCAAGCTGCTCACCAGCGACGAGTCCGAGGACCTCCTCAAGATTCGCCACACCACCGCGCACATCTGCGCCATGGCCGTGCAGAAGCTCTTCCCCACCGCCCAGGTCACCATCGGACCCTGGATCGACCGCGGGTTCTACTACGACTTCGACTACCCCGAGGGCTTCTCAGGTACGACCACGATGCACCCCGCACGGCCTCCCCCCCGACGCGTAAATGCCAAAACCCTCTCGCCGAACCGTCGCGGATCGATTGACAAATTCTAACCCCGCCCCCGATTCCCCCCCCATTCGTCTCAACAGACAAGGACCTCAAGAGCATCAAGAAGCAGATGATCAAGATCATCAACAAGGACTACCCCCTGCGCCGCGAGGAGGTCACGCGCGAGGAGGCTCGCACGCGCATCGAGGCACTCAACGAGCCGTACAAGCTCGAGATCCTCGACGCCATCAAGACGGAACCAATCACAATCTACCACATCGGCGACGAGTGGTGGGACCTCTGCGCCGGACCCCACGTCGAGTCCACCAAGAAAATCCACCCTAAAGCCATCGACCTCGAGTCCGTCGCGGGCGCCTACTGGAGGGGAGACGAGAAGCGGCCGATGCTCCAGCGCATCTACGGCACGGCCTGGGGCTCACCCGAGGAGCTCAAGGCGTACAACGAGTTCAAGGCTGAAGCCGCCAGGCGCGACCACAGGAAGATCGGCAAGGACCTTAACCTGTTCTCCATTCAGCAAGAAGAAGTGGGCGGCGGTCTCGTGTTCTGGCACCCCAAAGGTGCCATCATGAGGGACATGATTGAGAGGTTCTGGAAGGATATCCACCTCGAGCGCGGCTACGACTTGCTCTACACCCCGCACGTCGGCAAGGCTGATCTCTGGAAAACCTCCGGCCACTCCGACTTTTACGCCGAGAACATGTACAAGCCCATCGACGTGGAGGACGAGACGTACCAGCTCAAGCCCATGAACTGCCCTTTCCACGTCGCCGTGTACAAGGATGGCTACTTCTCCTACCGCGACCTTCCCATTCGCTGGGCGGAGATGGGCACCGTGTACAGGTACGAGCGTAGCGGCACGATGCACGGCCTGTTCCGCGTGCGAGGCTTCACCCAGGACGACGCGCACATATTCTGCCTCCCGCACCAGATCGCCGATGAGATCAAAGGGGTGCTGGACCTGACGGAGGACATCCTGAGCACCTTCGGGTTTACGGAGTTTGAGGTGAACCTCTCCACGCAGCCGGAGAAGTCGGTGGGCGGGCCGGAGATCTGGGACAAGGCCGAGGGCGCGCTGAAGGATGCGCTGGCGCAGAAGGGTTGGGACTACGAGGTTGACGAGGGCGGCGGCGCCTTTTACGGGCCGAAGATTGACATCAAGATCCTCGACGCCATCGGCCGCAAGTGGCAGTGCTCCACCGTGCAGCTCGACTTCAACCTCCCCGAGCGGTTCGACCTCGCGTACATCGACAAGGAGAACGCGAAGCAGAGGCCCATCATGATCCACCGCGCCATCTTCGGATCCCTCGAGCGCTTCTTCGGCATCCTCACCGAGAACTACGCGGGCGCCTTCCCGCTGTGGGTCGCGCCCACGCAGGTGAGGCTCCTGCCGGTGACGGACGCTGTGGACGACTACGTGCAGGAGACCGCGCGTAAGCTCCGCGCCGCGGGCATCAGGTGCGACGTGCAGAGCCAGGAGAGGCTCGCGAAGCTCGTGCGCAACGCGGAGAAGGCTAAGATCCCCGTCATGTGTGTCGTGGGCGAGCAGGAGGCCAAGGATGGCACCCTCGCGGTGAGGACCTACGCCGACGGGGATCAGGGCGTGTTGTCGGTGGACGACGTGTTGTCGCGAATCTCCGCCGCGAACGCGGGCAAGCTCGAGAAGTTCTAAGAGTTAATCGGTATCATGATAGCGTCATCGTGTTGCGGCATGTTATGTGAGTATATATACTTCATCTGATGCGATTTCAAGCAGCAACGTAAACGCGGGGTTCGGGTCGAGACGCAAATTTAAAACGTCGCGGCCCGCCAGACGACTCGACAGATGACTCAGTCGGAGAAGTCGCTCGTCTCATCCTCCGACCCGAGCACCATGGTCCCGCCGCCCTTGCGCAGGTTCCTCTTCTCGATCACCACCGTGGACTTCTTCTGCGCCCGCGGGTTCGCGTCCGATCCCTCGTCGCCGCCCTCGTAGGTGAGCATGTTCTTCGCAGCGAGGCAACATCGGAGGTGCTCCGTCGGGAAGTCGTCGGTGCCCCCGAAGTCGTCGAACCCGACGACGTAGTCGAGCACCTTCTCCTTGGAGATCAAGGCGAGCGTGGGAAGCATCCAGATCTTGAGACGTTCGGTGAGAAACGGCGACTTCTCGGCGTCGATCCGCGCGAATTTGGTCTCGAGGTGCTTCTTGGAGAGGAGGTCGAGGTGCATGTCCATCACCTTGCACGGCCAGTTGTTGCGGTAGAAGTGCACCACCATCTTGTCCTCGCCCTTCATCTCCGCGAAGAACTCCTTCTCGTCCGCGATGTTGCGCAGCTCGCCGTGGCCCTTCGCCAGCCACTCCTTGCGCCTGGTCTGCCCAGCCTTCATCGCCTCGAGGCGCTTCCTCCGTATGTCCTCCAGGTCGTCCGTCGACATGTTGTTCATCTTGTGCAGCTCGTCGTCCAGGGCATCCTCCATCTGTTGCGCCATGCCCATCACCTGCTGCTCCATCATTTGCTGTTGGAGTCACGTGGACGGGTCGGAGAGGGTCAGAGAGGGTCGTAGATCCAACCGACGCGAAAAGAGGCACGGTCAACCAAAAAAGAGGTGAGACAAGATGGGGGGTCGCGAGGAGGGGTGGTCGCGCGCGCGATGCGCACCTGCATCATCGCGTCCTGCATGATGCCCACTCGTGTATCGCCGTCGCGCTCCTCGGGTGCGATCGGCCGGTCACGACCACCTCAACTTGTGACTCCAACGTCGAGGTCCGGGCGCCTCTTGCTCTTTTGAAATCCTTCGACACCAGCTCGCGGCTCGCTCCTGTCGATCTCCGTCACGCCAAGGCCCAAGAGTCGCACGTGCGTTCGGGGCGCGATCTGGGCCACTTTGGTAGTCACGGCGCGGTTTTGGCCTCGAGGCAGCCGCACAGGAGACGACAAACGCGAGCGGGTGAGTTCCACATCCCTCACCATCCACCCCGATCCCCACACCGCGCGAGATCGCGCCTCATCTCGCGCGTCGGACCGAACTTTTTTGTACGTTGTACCAAAAGCTCCAGAAGATCGGCCCCGACGCCCCCCTCGATCGACATCGCTGACGCCCACCACGCCACCTGATCACCGCAGCGGCGATGGATCCCACCGCGATGATGAACCCCATGGGATTCGGTCCCGGCATGGTCGGCGGGATGGGCCCCGGCTTCGGCGTGGGCCCCCGCGGCTTCGGCGAGAAGGTGTTCCCCGTGGTTCGCCTGCGCGGACTCCCATTCAACGCGGGGGAGTTCGACATCCTCGAGTTCTTCCAGGGCCTCGATCCCGTGGACGTGCTGATCGTGCGACGCGATGGGAGGGCCACCGGCGAGGCGTACGTGCTGTTCGCCAACCCCATGCAGATGGACTTCGCGCTGCAGAAGAACCGAGGGCCGATGGGCCGAAGGTACATCGAGGTGTTTCGATCGAAAAAGCAAGATTATTACCACGCCGTCGCCAACGCGGTGAACGAACCGGCGCCGCCGACGGATTTCTACGGCGGCGGCGTCGACGGGATGCAGGGCGCGGTGGCCGCCGCCGGCTTCGGCGTCGGGGGCGCGCCGCCCGTCCCCCACGGCGCACCTACCGCGGCGCGACTGCCGCAGGAGCACACGGGCGTACTCAAGATGCGGGGACTGCCGTTCAGCGCGACCAAGGACGACATCATCACCTTCTACGACGATCCCGCGCTCAGCGTCACCGCGCCGTTGACCCACGACTCCATCCACATCGTCACCTCGCTCGACGGCAGGCCGAGCGGCATGGCCTTCGTGGAGTTCGCGTCGGCTGAGGACGCCAAGGCGGCGATGGTCCGGGACAGACAAACGATGGGGTCGCGGTACGTCGAGCTCTTCCCGTCGTCGCGGGAAGAGGCGACCAGGGCGGCGACGTCGGGGCGGTGAGGGTGACGAGGGTGATTATGTGGATCGAACTGACGATATACGATGTACGCATGAGCGTCCGTGCCCATTGGCGGTGGGACGCTCGGTAGACAGACGGGAGGGATAGCGGGGGTGGGACTTAGCGGGCGGGTCCAACTAGAAAATCCGGTTTGGTTAATGACAACGAGAGGCGACGAACACGTGACGAATCGTTCTCCAAAACGCATGTATGGATTCAAACGAGTGGGCTAATATTAATCAGTAGGGTACACGAGACGCGTATGGGATCCACGCCGTCTCACAACCGTCCCGGCGTCCGCTCTCGTATCGGTCGCTCCGCCGCGCCATTCGGCGTTTTAAAGCGGAGCGTCGTCACGTGAGTGCGAACAAGCCGGGCGGGTGATCGGTGGTTCCCTTTCGATGGTCCCACTTTCGATGGTTTCCTAGAACGCGCGCTTCTTGAGGGGCTCACCCGCGAGCGCGCGCTTCACGTCGTCCTCCATGCCCTGCTCCAGTGGATCCGCCGGGGAGTACCGCCTGAGCACGCGCCCGTCGCGGCCGACGAGAAATTTGGTGTAGTTCCACGGAATCTCCCCGTCGAAGGGTGCCTGCTTGAGGAAGGAATACACGGGCGCGATCGGTGAGCTGCTCGTGACGTCGTCGATGAGCGGGGCGGTGAGCATGGCGTCGGGATCGTCCTTGAACTCCTCGTAGGACTTCGGGTCGATGCCCTTGCATCGGCCCGGTTTATCCTTGACGGCGATTTTGTCCATCACCGGAAACTCAAAGCCGAACTTGCGCCACGCGTACGCCCGTTCCTGCTCGCTCGTGCCGGGCGCCTGGCACCCGAACTGGTTCGCCGGGAACGCCACCAGCTCGAACCCTTGGTCGTGGTACTTGTTGTACAGCGACCGGAGGCCCGGGTAGTTGGCGTTCTGCAAAGGTCATTCGGACGCGACGTTGAGGACGACGGTGACGCCGCCCTTGAACGCGGCGAGATCGAAGGGTTTGCCGTACTGGGAGACGGTGTAGTCGTAAAAGGACTCCTTCAGGGGCTCGGCGGCGAGCGCGCGGGCGGCGGGGCTCACGGCGGCGAGAGCGGCGGCGGAGAGCAGCGCCTCGCGTCGGCCCCGGCTGTTCATCTGCTGCGTGGGCACCACGGGAGCGTCTCCATCTTCGCACGGGCACGCCGCGCGGGTCACGCGGGCGACGCGCGCGGCGGGGTGGACCCGGCGCGACGCGACGCCGATGCGCTTAGTTCCCACCACGGACGCCGTGGACGACATCAGAGCGGACGACATCGCTCCCGAGTGTGGTCGGAGAGACAGCTGTGGGGCCCCGAAGCCCACGTGGCAGCTTTATCCGAGATCCGGGAACCTGGGCGGCCGTGAGGGGTCCAAGATTCTGTGCGACGTTTCCGTGACACTCTCGCAGGCGCGTGGCCACACCGGCAACATGTCGGCCCCAGCCGGTGCCGTCGGCGTGATGCCGTCGGCGCGGTTAGACGTCTCGTGCACGCGCGGCGCGCGCGTGCCCCGAGGGATCCGCGGAGGGTTCGTGTCACCAACGGGAATTTCGAGTCGGCCGCGCGCGAATTCTTCCTCCGCGACGCGGCGACACCGACGCGGTCTCGTGGTGGTCAACTACCACGGCGACAGGCAGCAGTACAGCGGCAAGGACAAGGACTACGGCGCGGCGGATGCGCCGTGGAAGAAGAAGGTCAAGTGGAGGCTCGACGACGAGGAGGACGAGGAGAACCAGCGACGCGGCGTCGGGTCGAACGGCTGGAAGCCCCCGCCTCCGCCCGTGGACACCAACCAGGGCTCCACCATGAACTTCGTCAAGCCCAAGCGCGCCGCGGACAAGCCCTACACGCCCCCGCCCAAGCCGCCCGGGAGCACCTACGAGTCCCCGCCCAAGCCGACCGTCAACGCGTGGGAGGTTGCCTCGCAGATCGGCCGGCACGGCGTTCGGCCGTCGTGGCTCGACGAAACGTCCCTCCGCCTGCTCAAAAACGCGGGGGTTGAACTGCGACAGGCGGATTTCGACGAGATGGAGGCCCGGGCGGACGAGTATCACATGGAGGAAGCCGCGCGCAACGAGGCGCGATTGAACTCGTCAAAAGAAGCGTCCTTCTCATGGGACGACGGTAGTAGCTCATCATCCACCAGTAGCTCGAGCGGCTCATCGGACCGCCCGTATCGCGTCACCGACGAGTTTCCCCTGAACGGCGCCCAGGTTGCCGACTCTGACGAGACCTACGCGGAGTGGGTCAAATCCTTCTCGTTCCAGGTGGCCGTCAGGCTGCGCGCGCACGGGGTCCACCCCAGCGCCCTCGACGAGAGCGCGCGGTACGTCCTGGAGATGGCGGGGGTATCGCCGGACTGGGTGGAGTACTACTACGCCACCCAGGACGCGCAGGAAACCGACGTCGAGTTTGGTAATAGTACTTCTTCATCCTCTTACTCGGCCGATGACTCGTGGGAACGGTGGGATCAACGCGCGACCGACCGATCGTCCTGGGCCACCGCGGACCTGGAGCGCGATAGGGCGGACACGCACGGCACGCGCGCGTCGGCGAGTGAGAACGAACGCGTCGTCATAGCCGCGGTAGCACCCTCACAGTTTGACACCCGCTCGCCCGCTCGGGTGGACGGCATGACCGTGCTGGACGAGTACCCGTCCGACTTCGGCCTTCTCGAAGTCATGCGCGTAGACGACGACCACGCCGATGAGACTTTCGCGGGAGCCACGCTGCTGATGCGCGCGTCCAATCGCAACGCGGTGCTGTCGGAGTACCGACCGGGAAATTCGCCTGCCACCGGCGGCATATTCGACCTCTTCGCGATGCTCCCGCCGCTTCTCGTGGGGCAGCCGGGGTGGCACCCGATCGGCATTCTGGGTCTCGGCGCGGGGACGTGCGCCAGGGAGCTGGCGCTGTTCTACCCGGATGAGACCAGGCGCATGGTCGGGTGGGAGCTGGACCCCAGCATACTTCACTTGGGTCGCAAATGGTTCGGCATGGACGAGCTGGAGCGAAGCGGCCGGCTCACCGCGCAGTGCGGCGACGCGTTCGAGGAGCTCAGGCGCGTGAATCAGGGCGGCGGGAAATGCGCGGGGATCATCGTGGACGTCTTCGACGAGGACAGCGCGGTTTTACCCCAGCTGACCAGGATGGAGACGTGGGAAGAAATTGCTCAGTCGCTCGCGCCGGGGGGTCGGGTCATAGCCAACCTGAGCACCGGGCGGGGGAAGAGCGCGAACATGCAGGCGGCGGTGGCCGCGGCGGAGGCGGCGATCGTGACGTGCGGCGGCGGGCAAGGGTCGTTGTGGCGCGGGGGTGCGCACGGCATCTGGAACGAGGTGGTGCTGACGGGGCCGCATCCGACCATTCAGTGCTGGGCGGATGGTCACTTGCCGATGCGTCTCGCCGAATACACCGACGCGTGGGTGCCCATCTCCGCACCGACGGGTGCGAAGCAGGGTTGGATGTAGATTCTGTAGAGGTTTAAGATTTGGATCGTAGAGCTAGCTAGCGGGTACTCCCTGGCCTACCCTTGCTAAAGTAAGCTTTCTTCCCGCTCGACTGAGGCGGGCCTTTCTTCCGCTTCTTGCCCGCCGGGGTTTTGAACTGTTTCCCTCGAGGCTTCAGCTTTTGGCCGTGCTTCCCGCCTCGGCCGCCGCCCCTGCCGCCTCGCCCTCCTCGCCCGCGTCCGCCCTTACGCCCGCGACCCCCGCGCCCACCTCCGCCTCGGTCGGAATCATCGGAATCCTCGGACTCCTCGGACCCTTCCTCGCCCGAGTCCTCTTCGGATGACTCACCCTCCGATTCATCTTCCGATGACGACGACGACGATGACGAGGACGAGGACTCATCTTTCGTCTCACTCTCACGCTGCGGCGTCTTCGCAGCCTTCCGCTTCTTCGTTCCCCTCTCCCTTCCGTCGGGCTTGTCTTGCACCTCCGCGTACGGCTTATTCATGTACTGGGGGAAATCCGCCGAGACTCCCGCGATCGCCCCGGGCTCTGCCGGCGGCTGTCGCCTGCGCGTCACCTTCGGGTCCATGCGGACAATCTTACGCAACAGAAACTCCTTCTTACTCGACACCGGCGCGGTCATGAGCGTAAACGCGTGTTCAAACGAGGATTTGATCTGCCTCACGCCGTACGAGTTTCTACCCAGGTCGTTCGTCGGGTCCTGGGGATCCTCGATGGCCAGTAAGAACGGTCGCCCGGGATCTTTCCAGGTCTTATCCTTCTTGGCGAAGAAAGCGCCGCCGCCGCGACACGACACCCCAACCTCCTCCATGTTGAGCCTGCGCCCGTAGAGCTCGAAAAAGTCTATGAGAAGGGCGCCGAGGCAGCCCTCCGCGGCGGCCTGCCCACCCCCGTCGCCGGCCCACGAGTACGCCGTCTCCTTCGAGTCGTGCAGCTGCAGGTGCGCCATCACCATGCACAGCAGCGCGTAGGATCCAACCCCGCCGGTGTACACCTCGTTCAACGCCCTTTGCTGCAGGAAAGCCTTGAGCACCGTGGTGAGCGGCCTGAGCGCGGGGAACCTGCGCATGTTCGCGCGGACAATCTCCGCCGACGCCGGTCCGTTCGCGACGTCGAACGAGACGTCGAATTGGAACCCGCTCGGCCGCTCCTCGAACTTGACGATCGGCACCCTCGCCTTGGCGATGAGCTGGATCTTCCTCGCCATTCCCTTGCGCGACAACGACAGCGCCAGCGCCTTGAGGCACGTCGCCGGGGACTTGCACCCGCTGCCTAAGATGACGGCGTCGATGTCGGAGTTCGGCAGGTACATGCCGGTGGCGAACGACCCGTGCACCTCGAACCGCGCGCCGGGCCAGATGGACGCCACCGCCTCTCGCACCCGCTCCACAGCCGCGGATCGCGCGGCGGATTCCGCGTCGGTGGGCTCGAGGTACCGGCAAAAGTCCACAATCTCGTGGTGCAGGCGGATCAGCGGTGACTTCACACGCGCCAGCCTGTCCGCGGTACCCGCGGGGCACCACCGCGGGTCGGCGTTTGGATCCTCGTCGCCAGCCGCCCAGGCGTCGTGCAGATCCCCATCCCCATCCGCGCCCGCGTCCTCATCCTCGTCCTCGGCGGCGATGTTCACCAGCGGCGCCTCGTGGATGGCATCCTCCGGGAGGTCGGGATCGTCGTCGAAGTCGATGAAGTCGTCGCCGAGGCCGGTGTCGGTGACTGGCAGGATCGCCTGTCGCGTCGCGCCGCCGCCGATGCGGACGCCGGACGCGTCTCCGTCGTCGTCGTTCGACCCCAACCCGCTAGGGTTACCTCCGTCGACCGCGGTCGCCGCCGTCGGGGCCGCGGGCTGGACGCCGCCGAGGCCGAGGCCGAGGCCGAGGCCGAGGGTAGGGAGTCCGAGGCCGAGGCCGCCGGCGAGGGGCCGGTACGTGATGGCCGGCTCCCTCTTCGAGTCCTTGGGCATCTCGATGTACTTTTCTAACCTTTTCCTATAAAGTGGGCGCCTTTCCTCAGCTGTCGCTGGAGGGCGGCGTGCGGGGTGCCTTGGGTTTCCGGCCCTTCCTCCTATCCCTGAACCAGCGGAAGATCAGACCGCCGATGACGAACGCCTGCAGGATCAGCTGCGCGTTGTTTGCCTGCTTCTGCCTCCTGAGCTCATCTTGGAACTCCTCGATGTCCTCGACCGTGACGGGCGGCGGCGGCGGCGACGCGAGCTTGGCGGTCTGCCCCGGTGTGGTTGCGTCGGCGCTGGCGGAGAGGCTGAGGACGGGAGGACCCTTGGGTTTCTTTCCCATCTAAATGCGAAACCGTGTCCTACGGGGTCTGCCGACGCTCCGGCGTGTGAGAACGTCAGCGCGACGTTGGGTGCATCTTAAGAACCGCCAAACGACGGACAATTTTTGAGCTGGCACTGCATCGATTTTGAACCAGCCCTCCGACGAGGGTTTGCTCACAACCGGGCGTGCGGTGGCACCCCACATCGGGAGCGTCAGTCGCATAGGCGCAGCGACCCGTCGCATCGACCCGACGCCGCGATCCGTCGTCCAAGGCGCCGTCGATCGTCCAGCAGCGCGGTCTCCAGGCGAGAGCCCTCGCCCATTAATAAATCGCGGCTGGGAAGACAAGATACTTCCCGCCCTCCCGATCGTCGTCTTGGCCTTCTTGAGCGCTCGATCCGTGGCTATCGATCGCCATGGTGGCCCCTTCTGACATGGACGATGAGACCGAGAGGCTGATCAGGCAGCTGCAGCAGCAGGACGCCGCCGAGTACAACCGCTCGCGCGGCCTCGGCGCCCGCGAGCGCAAGGCGCCGGAGGTTTACGTGCCCCCACCCCCGGGCGTGGGCACGCTGCTCAAGAGCGACAAGCCGCCGGAGTCCGCCAGGGACGAGGGGCGGCGGGAGAAGCGCGCGCGGGACCAGCGGGACACGCGCGCCAGCACCCCCGCGAAGAGCGGCGGCAGCACCAAGTCCGCCACGCAGTCGGCGGAGAAGCCCTCCGGCGGGAGGGTGTCCAAATCTGCCGAACCGCCCCAGTCAGGCGGCCGAAGCTCGCGCTCCCGCGACGCCTCCGCCTCCACCAAGCCCCCGCTCGAGGGCTACGTCCTCCACCAGGAGGATGTCTGGAAGAAGGTAACCCCGAGGCCCGGCGGCGGCGACCACTGCGACATCATCTACAAGCGCTTCGACCCGACCACCCGCGAGGAGCAACCCTTCCACGATTGCAATCGAGTCGGCGAGTACGTCAAAGGGGAGAACATGAAGTCGCTGCGATCCGTGAGCGCCGTGAACAGGTACCTGGAGCGCAGGAACAAGGCCAAGACAAAGGCGGACAGGACCAAGACCGAGAAGCCGCCGAAGAGCGCAGAGAAGCCGCCGAAGAGCGCAGAGAAGCCGCCTTCTCGGCGGGAGGCGTCGGCGCGGTCTTCGGAGGAGCGCGGAAACGCGACC
>ENA-UOXV01006887-UOXV01006887.1-marine-metagenome-genome-assembly--contig:-NODE-6887-length-11711-cov-5.891730_pt1 | contig 11711 bp, 12 predicted proteins | sample MGYA00238165_ERZ766961 | MGnify/ENA primary metagenome ERZ766961 (study PRJEB28924, sample SAMN03173240) | marine metagenome | biome: Marine; feature: Water; material: Subsurface seawater | place: North... | reverse complement strand
CTCTAATTCTTTTCTTTTTTCACCCTCTCCTAAAATGATTAGATTAAAATCATAATTGGTTTGATCTGAATATCTTTTAAGATAACTCAACAATTGTATGAAGTTTTTTTGATGCGTCAATCTCCCAATTGCACAAAATACTTTCTTATTAAAAATATATTTATCCTCATTATCTATTGCTTCTAAAGACATCATTTTTATTTTTCTATGTAATATTGGATTTTCGATTGTAAAAATTTTTTGGGAATCTATACCGACTATTTTTTCTAAATCTTTTTTGGTTTGTTTGGTCATTGTAATCAAATAATCTGATTTTTTATAAAACATTTTCCAGATAAACTTTCTGATAAAATTAAATTTTGGATATCCTTGAATGCTATTAATAACTATCAAATCCTTAAAAAAAAAATTTAATATACAGGGAATAAATCCAACTAGGCCTGTTATTATTATATCTGGTTTATGCTTCAATACCTGTCGTATTAAGAATGGAATACTCAATAATGAAAAAAAAAGTATTAAATACTTTGAAATTTTTCCAGTTTTTGGAATCATATTATTAATCTTCAAGAAATCTAGAAAATAAAATTTTTCTGATTTGTATTTTGTAAATTCACCTAAAACATTTATTAAATAAATTTTAGCATTAGAATAATTTTTCAATGATTGTGCCATTCCAATCATAGCACCATTTGTGCCAACATCACTTAACATTGGAGACCATAAAAATATTTTTAATGACTTATTGTTAGTTTGACTCATTTTTTATCTCAATTTTATAAAAAAATTTAAAAATTAAAATTTTAATTTTTTAATCTTACTATTTTTCATGTATTTTTGTCTTAAAAACTGCAAGATAATGTGCATCAAAATATGATGAGAGTCTTCAACTACTCCGTAATTGCTATTATTAATATATACAGGTATTGTGGAGTTTTTTTTTAAATACCCACCCTTAAAACCACAAAATCCAATTGTTACAATCTTATTTTTTAAACAGTAATCTAGTGCTTTTTTAATATTTGGTGAGTTTCCAGATGAACTTACAAATATTACCAAATCATTTTTCTTTGATAAACTTTCTAGTTGGTATTTAAAGATTTCACTATAACTTAAATCATTCCCAATTGCTGAAATTGTTTCTATACTTGAAACTAGACTAAAAAATTTTGGTTTTAAATTCGTTCCAGTTCTTAAAACTTTTATAAAGTCACAAATATAATGATTTGCTATAGCTGCCGAACCACCATTTCCACATACAAAAATATTTGACTGTAATAATATCTTTTTTTCCAATGTATCAACTGCTTTTTTTAAATTAATTAATGATGTTTCACTAATACTCTCAAAGATTTCTGCTTTATAGTCATCAAAAAAATTTGATATTTTATTATATTTTTTATTAGGGAATTTTTTCATATTATAGATTAATCAAAATTTAGTTATTTAATAAATATATAGTACTAGCTAAAATTAATATATATTTTTTATCATTTTTACTGAGTATATCCTATAATTCTAAAGAAATATTCTAAAGGATAAATTTTTTTAGAATTTTTTGAAAATAAAGAGATAATAAAATCTTATATTTGACAAAAAATTAACACTAAATTATCATAGTTCTTCCTAATATGGGGCATTATAAATTTAGACTTAACTTTCTAACCAAGGGCGAATTAAGTGGAAAATAAATCTTTCCTGTTGATAAAACGTTAGATAGATATAGGTCGGTTCCAAACTATAAAACTATCGAAAACTTTATTAAAAAAAATACTCCAAAAAATTATACTATCAAATCTTATAATTATATTTTTGAAAGAAAATAAGTTATTAATAATTCTATTATAATGAAAAAAAAAATTTTAATCACAGGATCTTCTGGATACATAGGAAGTTGTTTAAGTAGCAATTTAAGTAAAAATTATGAGGTGTTTAATTTAGATAAAAAATTAGAGAAAAAAAAAAATTTTGTTAAAATTAATTTACTGGACAAAAAAAAATTATTATTTGCTTTATCATATATAAAACCAACTGTTATAGTACATCTTGCTGGGGAATCGCTTGTAGATGAGAAAAAAAAAAACTCTGCCTATTATAAAAATAATGTAATCGCAACAAGAAATCTTATAGATTGTATGAAAAAAAATAATATACAAAATATAATTTTTTCTAGTACCGCTGCTGTATATAGTGAAAAATCAAGCCCACTCACTGAAAAATGTAAATTAAATGCAAATAGTAAATATGGAAAATCTAAAATACTATGTGAAAAATTAATTCAAAAATCTAAATTAAATTATATTATTTTAAGATTTTTCAATGTTTCTGGCTGTCTTAGAAATCCACTTATAGGTGAATGGCATAAACCAGAGACTCACCTAATTCCATTAGCAATAATGAAAAGTTTATCTAAAAAAAAATTTAAAATTTATGGTAACAACTATAAAACTAAAGACGGTACATGTGTAAGAGATTATATTCATATCAAAGATATTTGTTCGTTTATAGTTAAAAGTATCAATCATCTAGAAAAAAAAAAGAAATCAGACATAGTCAATCTTGGAAGCGGAAAAAAATATTCTGTACTCCAAATTTTAAATAAAATTAAAAAAATGAATGACTTAAAATTTATTTTTTCATCAAAAAGAAAAGGGGACCTGCCAATTTTAACTACTAGTATTGATAAAGCTAAAAATAATTACAATTGGTACCCTAAAAATTCTAATATAAATAATATTATTAAAGATCAATTTATTTGGTTGAAAAAAAAATTACGCAAATAATTTTAAAAAATTTTATCAGTGTTTAAGTTTAAAATTCTCCTAAAGTATCAAAATGGTACACCTCATAATTAGAAAATTTTTTTATAGAACTTCCAATATTTGACATTGCTGGAACAGTTTTCACTTTATTCAACATGGGAGACAAAATAAATATTTTGTCTAAATTTTACTCAATTTTCTAATGATTAATTTTTAAGTATTAAATTTAATTATTTTTTTGTAAGTAGAAATTTAATCAAAGTAAATAATTATTATTATAGTATATTATGTAATTAAATTTATAAAAATGAAAATCCTATTAGTAAATATTTTTTTTTCAATTTATTCTAAAATAATACTTAGCGAAATTTTAATAAGAACTAAATTATTTACCAAAAAAAAAATTTATTACTCTGGTTATAATGGTTCATTTGGGTATGGTGATCATGTTACATTTTGTGTAAATATTAAGAATAAAATTGGAAAAAAAGGAAAAATTTTTTGCTATAGCCAACTTCAATATGATACTGCGTGTTTTTTCTATGATAAAAAAAACATAATTAAATCCTTTCTACCACTACCAAAATTTTTAAATGAGAGTGGAATAGGTTTTAAATATTTATATCCTAGTAAAATATTTAACCCAGAAAATATTAAAAGCCCACATAATAAAAAGATTGGTGCATATCATCTTTATTATGGCACTAAAAATCAAATAAAGTTTATAAAAAATAATCTAAAAAGATTTAGTGTATCAAAAAAACTTATTAAGATATTAGAAAAAAAAACAATTACACTTTTTGTTAAAAATTTTTCATTAAAAAAAAATGCTAATAAAGATTTAAATTTTCAAATGAGACAGACAAGAAATTTAGATAAAATTTATAAATTGATAAATTATATTAAAAGAAAAAAAATAAAATTAATCATATTAGGAACAAATAAAGATCATTTTATGAAAATAATTCAAAATAAAAAAATAGTTGATAATAAAAAAGTTTATTTATTTAAACAAATTTCAAAAAACTATTCAATTGCCGATCAGGCTTACTTGGCTGAAAATTCTCTCGGATACGTAGGGAATTATTCAGGTTCAGATGCTTTTTTTCAAATTTTAAGAAGAAAGATTATCAACATTGACATGGTTAATTGGAAACATTTAAAGTTATGGAAAAATAATAGAAAATGTGTTTTTAAATATGTGATTGATAAAAAAAATAAAGCTAAAAGTATTTTAGATAGCAATAAATATTATTCTAACAAAAAATACATAATAAAAGAGACTAGCTTTGAAGAATTACTTGATATTGTAAAAAAACATTTTAAAATTTAGTTTAGGTGATAACTATAATAATAACTTTTTTTATTGTAATAAATAGCAAATTATGAGATCTAAGATAGCTTAATAGATAAAAAAATTAATGAAAAAAAAAATTTATGTCAGCAATTTAGATAGTATATCTGCAATTCTAGATAGATTAATAACTGAAAAGATAAAACAATATTTTTTTTTTTTAAAAAAGGATCATAAAAGTATATCTAAACAATCCTTAATAATAAAAAAAATTAATGAAAAATTAACAAAAACATTAAAAGAAATTTACCACTCAAAAAAGTATGACTATATGAGTGAGTCTAGAACATTTGGTAAACAAAAAAAAATTGATGAATTAGTAAATTGTATGGAAAATCTAGTAATAATGCATCTAAATATTAGCAAAGCAGACAATAAATTAAATGAAATAATCAAAAATATAAAACTGTCAAGAAATTCTTTAGAAGAAAGATCAAAAATAAAAAACAATATTGATATGCTAATTAAAAAATTAAATGTAAAATAATTTTCATTTAACTTTACTAAATTTTTTAATGTTTAAAAATACAATCATTCACTATTTGTATTATTTTTTTTATAAATTAATAATCCTTGAGATTATTTTAAGAAAAAAATTTTTTTACAAAATAGATTTAAACTATGTCGGGCATCTTAATGGATTTGGGTTTGGTGATCATGTTAGTTTTTGTGTAAATATTAAAAATAAAATTAAAAAAAATAATAAAATTTTTTGCTTCAGTCAGCTTCAATATGAAGTTGCTACTTTTTTTTATGATAAAAAATACGTAATAAAATCAATTTTACCTATTCCTAAGTTTTTAAATGAAAGTAGACTTGGTTTTAAATTTTTACAAAATGATATTAATTTTAAACCCTCTAAACTAACTAGCCCACATGGTAAAAACTACAAATTAACTCTTAATTATGGAACTCAAAACCAAATAAAATTTATTTTAAAAAACTTAAAAAAATTTAAAATTTCAAAAAAGTTATCTTTAGTATTAAAAAAAAAAGTAATAGTCATAGGTATTAAAAATTTTTCATTAGAAAATAAAGTTAATAAAGATATAAATTTCCAAGTAAGACAAACACGTGATTTAAATAAAGTTTATAAATTAATTAATTATTTAAAAAATAAAGATAATAAAATAATTATAATGGGAAAAATTAGAGATAATTTTATAAAAATAATAAAAAGTAAAAATATAATTGATAATAAAAAAGTTTTTTTATTTAAAGATTTATCAAAAAAATATTCAATTGCAGATCAGGTATATCTTGCTGAAAAATCTACGGGTTTTGTGGGAAATGGATATGGGGCAATGGTCTTTTTTGATATTTTAAAAAAAAAGACAATATTGTTTGATTATGTATGGGTAAAACATAATAATTTATTTCATAAGAATAGATTATGTTTATACAAGAAAGTAGTTAATGTTGTTACAAAAAATACTCAAAGGTTTATGCATACAAAATTTTATAGCCCCAAGTATTATAAACTAATTGAAAACAACTATGATGAAATTGTTTGTGTATTCAATAAAATATTTAAAAATTTAAATGAAAAAATTTGATTTAATTTTATACAATGGTGAAGAAATTTTAGATTTAAGAATAAAATTATTGTGTCACAAAATAGACTATTTTGTAATTGTCGAGTTTGATAGAACTTTTCAGTGTAAAAAAAAGCCTTACTTATTTGATATAAATAAATATAAACAATATAAAAAAAAAATCATCCATCGCAAATATAGATTACCTAAATATCTTTATAATAAGAGTCCCTGGCTAATTGAGTCTTATCAAAGAAATTCGTTAATCAATAACTTAAACATTAAACATACAGATATGATTATTTTAAGTGATGTGGATGAAATTATTAAACCATCTAAATTAATTTTTAATTATAATCAGATATCGAGATATGAACTTCTAAATTTAAGATTTTTTGGGAACTATTTAAATTTTACTGCTCCTTATTGGCCCGTGCCTTTATCAACATCATTTAATGTAGCACAGGATATAGGGCTTGAGGCTTTAAGGGCTTCTTATAGAGGTCTAAAAGCTGATATTAGTTATGAAATCTATCGTCAATATTTAAAAAATAGAAAACAAAAACTTATAAATAATGCTGGCTGGCATTTTTCCTCGCTTAAAGATTCTAAATTAAGTGTTGCTGAAACTGTTCAAAAAAAACTCAAAGATTACTCTCATAAAGAGTACAAAAATAAAGTGATTATGAATACAAATTTAATATCATTTAGAATTAGACACGGACTTGATGTTAATGGACATTATCATGTATGGGGAACCTTAAGCCAAAAAATTATTGGTAATAAACTGGTAAATAATTGGATTAAAGAAAAAAAACTTTTTTATAAAAAAAAAATTTATTTAATGAAACCAAATTATAAAAATATATTTCCCTATCCCTAAAAATTTATGAAAAAATTAATTTTTTTGATAAATAGTTCTATTTATTATTTATTTTATATAGAATATTTTTTTAATAAAATTATAAGAATTTTTAAAAACTAAGTATTTAAATTATCTTTAACAAATCTTTTTAATGTTTCTTTTGTTGAATAAAGATTGTATTTTTTTCTAAGAATTTTTTTAGTATTTATATTAAAACCTTTATTATTATCTAAATATTTCACTAATAATATTTCTTGTTTTGGGTAAATATATTTAATCATCATATCTATTAAATTACTAATCTTCATCGGATATTTACTTGCAACATTTAAAACTAAAAATCCTTTATTTAATAAAGATTTGTAAATTATTTCACACAAATTACTTACATGAACAATATTATTAAACTTTAGATTAGGATTAAAAACATTAATTTGTTCTTTGTTTTTTAATTTTTGGAAAATATTTGATATAAAATTATGCTTGCTATTTTTTCCCAAAATTGCAGACAGCCTTAAGGTAGTTGATGATATATTATTTTTAAAGGTAAACTTTTTAAGCATTTCCTCCATTTTTTTTTTTGAAGCACCATAATCATCAAATTTTTTACCTTTATATTTTTCTGATATTTTCTTAACATTAATTTTTCCATATACAGACATTGTAGATATTAAAATTATATTATTACATTTGTTTTTTACACATAAATCTAATAAATTTTTAAAACCAACAACATTGACTTTATTATAATAATTTTTTGAACAATTATAATCAGGAATAGCAGATGCGCAGTGAACTAAAGTATTAAATTTTTGGGAGAAAGTAATTTTTTTTGCCATATCAAAATGAATTAATTTAATATTTTTAATCCCTTTTAGGTTTGAAGGAAAAGTATTTCTATAAGTACAAATTAAAGAAAAATTTTTTTTTGCTAAATATTTTGCCAAACTGTTACCTAATAAAGTTCCGGCTCCTGTAATTAAAATTTGCATAATATTTAATTATAAATATAACTAATAATCCTATTATGTACAAAAAAATTCTTATCATTGGTGGTGCAGGATATATTGGAACAGAACTTTCTAACTATCTTGTTAAAATAAAATATAAAGTAAGTTGTGTTGATACTTTTTGGTTTGACACAAAGTTAGATAAAAAAGTTAAAAAAATTAAACTAGATGTTAGAAATTTTAATTTTTCAATTTTTGAAAATTATGATGTGGTAATCAACTTGGCCTATTTATCTAATGATCCTTTATGTGAAATTAATGCAAGGGATACTTGGGAAAGTGGACCATTAGCAACCTATTACATGATGGAAGCATGCATAAAATATAAAGTAAAAAAATTTATTTTTGCATCATCGGGTAGTATTTATGGTTTAAAAAAAGAAAAAAAAGTTACTGAAGAACTTGGGCTAGACCCAATCACTGATTATAACAAATCTAAAATGATATGCGAAAAAGTAATTGAAAATTATAAAAATAGAATAAAAATTGTTATTCTAAGACCTGCAACTGTTTGCGGTAGCTCTAGTAGATTAAGATTAGATGTTGTTTTGAACTTGTTTTGTTATCAAGCTTTTTATGAAGGGAAAATAAAAATACTCGGTGGCAAACAAATAAGGCCCCTTTTACACATTAAAGATATGGTAAATTGCTATGAATTTTTTATAAAAAATAATTATACAGGAACATATAATGTTGGTTTTGAAAACCTAAGTGTTGGTTATTTAGCCAAAAAAGTTAGCAAATATATACCGTCAAAAATCATAACAAAAAAAAGTAATGACCCTAGAAGTTATAGAATGAATTCTGATAAATTAAAAAAAATAGGTTTTAAAAACCAATTTAATCATATCCATGCAATATTGGATTTAAAAAGTAAATTTGAGTTAGGATTTACACCTTCAGATCAAAATTGGAACCTTAGATGGCTACTTAAAAAAAAAATTATTAAAAATGATAAATAATTTTAAATTATCAAAATTTTCTAAGCTTGCTAGATATGAAATTATAAAACAAACTTTCCTAAAAAAATCAGGTCATTTAGGTGGTGCATTATCTTGTACAGATATTTTGGTAAATATTTTTAATAGATACGTCTTAGATAAAAAAAATAACAAATTTATTCTAAGCAAAGGACATTGTGCACTTGCAATGTATGCAGTCCTGTATATCTCAAAAAAAATTAAAAAAAAACAATTTGAAAGTTTTTCTGAAAAAGGAAGTTATTTTGGAGAACATTCTTCTCCAAAAATTAAAAATGATTACATACATTTTTCAACTGGCTCTCTTGGACATGGGCTTAGTTTTGCAGCAGGAATATCTTACTCAAATAAATTAATTAAAAAATCAGGCTATACAATAGTTTTAATGAGCGATGGTGAAATGAACTCTGGGACTGTTTGGGAGGCAGCACTTATATCCAGTAAACTAAAACTAGATAACTTAATTGTTATAGTAGATTATAATAAATTTCAAGCAACAGGTAAATCAGATGAAATTTTAAACATAAAACCACTAGCTGCAAAGTGGAAATCATTTGGCTGGAAAGTTGTAGAATGTGATGGCAATAATCATTCTAGTATTAATTATTCTTTAAAAAAAATTTCTAAAAGTTTTCACAAACCTAAAATTGTTATTGCGCACACTATAAAAGGTAAAGGTATAAGTTTTATGGAAGCTGACAATAATTGGCATTACAGATCACCTTCAAAGGAAGAATTAGAGAAAGCTAAAATAGAATTGAAAATCAAATGAGAAATTATTTTGCTAGAAGCTTGTATGAAAAAATAAAAAAAAATAGAAAAATAATCTTGTTGTCGGCAGATATTGGCAATAAATTATTTGATAAAATAAAAAAAGACTTTCCAAAAAATTTTCTAAATTGTGGCATAGCAGAGCCAAATTTAATTACTTTTGCTGCGGGTATGTCTAAAGCTGGATTTATTCCAATCTGTTATACAATTACAAATTTCTTAATTTATAAAACTATTGAACAAATAAGAACTGATGCGATATATAACAATAATAAAATAATTCTTGTAGGCACAGGTTCTGGTCTATCGTATAATCATCTTGGTCCAACACATCATTCGTTAGAAGATATCGGGTTATTATCTAATTTACCCAATATTAATATTTTTTCACCATCTGATAAAAATGATTTAGAAGAACATTTAAAATTTTCATTAAATAAAAACAATAAATTAACTTCCTATATTCGATTAGGGAAAAAAAATGAACCAGTTATTGATAAGCCTATACTAAAGATAAATAAACTTAATTATGTAAAAAAAAATAAATCTAAAATTGCTTTAATTTTTACAGGTCCATTATTTGAAATTGTTGAAGATGCAGAAAAAAAACTTCATCTTAACAATATTAAAATTGATGTGATAAACTTTCATCAAATTAAACCTATATCAATAAATATGAAAAAGAAATTATCAAATTATAAAATTATCTACACTGTAGAAGAGCATTTTCCCGATACTGGAATTAAAGGAATAATCAGCTCATGTCTATCTGCTGAAAAAACTATGGTTAAATCTGTTAATAATAAAAATGACTTTATTTCTATTTTAGGAGATAGGAAATTTTTAAGGGATAAATTCGGTATTTCTAGCAACAAAATAGTTAAAACAATCTTATATGATAAAAAAAAAAATCGGTATTGATTTAGACAATACAATAATTAATTACAACAATGCATTCACTAAATTTCTAAAAAAAAAAAAAATTCATTTAAAAGAAATTAATAGAGACAAAATTAAAAAAATTTCCAATGAAAATCCTAAAATAATAAACTGGACATACGCACAAGAGGAGATTTATGGAAAATATATTAAATATGCAAAACTTTTTAGCTATTATAAAAGTTTTGAAAAATTTGCAATAAAAAATAAATTTAAGCTTTATATCATAAGTCATAAAACCCATCTCAGTGAATATTCAAAAAAATATGATTTACACAAAGTTGCAAATTTATGGTTAAAAAAAAATTTAAAAAAGAAAAAATATAAAATATTTTTCTTAAATTCTATAACAGAGAAATTAAATAAAATAAAAACAATTAACCCAGATTTTTATATTGATGATTTAGAAAAAATTTTAATAAATAAAAGATTGCCAAAAAAAATTAAAAAAATTCATTTTTCTATTAAAAAAAAATCTAAAGTTTTGAATTTTGATAACTGGAAAAAAATTAAAGAATTTATAAAAAAAAATGAAAATATCTAATAATACTATATTTAAAAAAAACTCAATAATAGAAAAAAGATTTTTAGATAAAACAAGATTTAAAAGAGAAAGATATTTTTATAATGTTTTTAAAAATAAAAAATTAAATATTCCTAAAGTTGTTTATTTTAAAAAAAATAAAATAATATTTAAAAAATATGAATTTAGAAAAATAAATTCTCAAAAAAAATTTTTTTTTGAACTTCTTAAATTTCTTATCAAAATTAATAAAGTAAAAAATTATAAAATTCATGCAAAAGAAAGATTTAAATCATATAAAGATTTAAAGAGGCAAGTATTAACAAGATATAATAAATTTAAAAAAATAAATTTTGAAAAATGTTATTTAAAGAAATCTGATCAAATTAATTTTTTTTTAAAAGACATAATTGATAAAAGCCCAAAGGATATAAAACTTGAAATTTCTAAAAAAATTATATCTCAATCTGATATAGGATTTCATAATTGTGCATTACATAAAAAAAAAGTATTTTTTTATGACTTTGAATATTCTGGTTTAGATAATCCAATTAAATTAATATGTGACGTTTATTATCAACCTGAAAAAAAAATTAGTAAAAAAATGATGATCAAATTTGTGAAAGAGTTTCAAAAAGAATTTAATTTCAAGCTTCCAGACAACTTTTATATTTTTGAAAAACTCTATAGAGCTAAAATGATAATGATAATTTTAAATATTTTTTTTAAAAATTCTAAAAAATTTCATTCAAAATTGTCATCTAATATTAATTTCCAAAAATTACAGCTTGAACGTTTAAATAAAGCATATAGGTATATAATTACTGAATATTTATATGAATAAAGTTAAAAAAGTTTTAATTATTGGAGGTGGTTTTGGTGGGGTAGCAGCAGCCAGGCTTGTATCTGAATTAAAAGATACGAAAGTTACACTAATAGAGAAATCTTCTAGCTTAGGTGCGGGTGTCAGAA
>ENA-UOXV01006882-UOXV01006882.1-marine-metagenome-genome-assembly--contig:-NODE-6882-length-11716-cov-27.743933_pt1 | contig 11716 bp, 8 predicted proteins | sample MGYA00238165_ERZ766961 | MGnify/ENA primary metagenome ERZ766961 (study PRJEB28924, sample SAMN03173240) | marine metagenome | biome: Marine; feature: Water; material: Subsurface seawater | place: North... | reverse complement strand
AAAAGCTTGGGATTGAAAACGCTAGCACACTTAGAAAACAAGAAATTTTATTTGCGATACTAAAAAAAGTTGCAGAAAAAGAAGAAATAACTGGAGCTGGTGTTTTACAATTATTACAAGATGGATTTGGTTTTTTAAGAGCAATGGAGTCAAACTACTTAGCTGGACCAGACGACATTTATGTTAGTCCAAGTCAAATTAGAAAATTTGGTTTAAGAACAGGAGACACAGTTGAAGGTCCTGTTAGAGCGCCCAAAGAGGGAGAAAGATATTTTGCATTATTACAAGTAGAAAAAATAAATTTTGAAGAACCAGAAAAAGCTCGTCACAAAATTGCGTTTGATAATTTAACTCCACTCTACCCAAACAAACAAATGGTGATGGAAGTTGAGACAACCAAGATTGAAAAAAAACCAGATTTAACTCCAAGATTAATTGATCTTGTGAGCCCTATCGGAAAAGGTCAAAGATCAATAATTATATCTCCTCCTAAAGCAGGTAAGACAATGATTTTACAAAGTATTGCAAACTCAATTGCTAAAAATTATCCAGAAAGTTATTTGATGGTTTTGTTAATAGATGAAAGACCAGAAGAAGTAACAGACATGCAGCGAACTGTTAAGGGTGAAGTTATTAGCTCTACCTTTGACGAGCCCGCAACAAGACATGTTGCTGTAGCTGAAATGGTAATTGAAAAAGCAAAAAGATTAACAGAACACAAAAAAGATGTAGTAATTTTATTAGACTCAATCACGAGATTGGGTAGAGCCTATAATGCAGTAATTCCAAGTTCTGGAAAAGTTTTAACGGGCGGCGTTGATGCAAATGCTTTACAAAGACCAAAAAGGTTTTTTGGAGCAGCAAGAAATATTGAAGAGGGTGGATCGTTAACAATTATTTCAACAGCCTTGATTGATACTGGAAGTAGAATGGACGAAGTTATTTTTGAGGAATTTAAAGGAACAGGAAACAGTGAAACAGTGCTTGACAGAAAGATTGCAGAAAAAAGAATATATCCAGCAATAGACATTACAAAGTCAGGAACAAGAAGAGAGGAACTTTTATTTGATAAAGATGATCTTTCAAAAATGAACATTCTTAGAAGAATAATTGGGCCGATGGGAACCATGGACGCAATTGAATTTATTAACTCAAAACTCAAAGAAACAAAAAGCAATGTGGACTTCTTTAACTCGATGAACAAGCCTGCGTAAAAATTTTTAATGACTGTATTGAGTCAAAAACAAAAAATTAAACTAATTGATCTTTTTCAAAAAAATAAATTTTTAGACATAGAACTCGAGATAGAAAATATTTCAAATTTTAAAGATAGATCAGCATTCCTTGCAAACATGCTAGGTGTTGCAAAATTAAAAAAACCTTCTGCCACACAAAAAGATTTTGAAGAAGCAAGAAAACTTTTTAAAGACTCCTACGAAAAAGATAAAGGTTATATAGATGCAATGTGTAATTTAGGAAGTGTAAGTTTAAAACTTAGAAATTTTGACTATATATTCAAAGATCTAAAGAGATTTGTGAAAGACAAGGGCTACAACACAAAAGTACACGAAACACTTGCAAGAATATTTTATTTTACAGGACAAATAGATAATGCTCTTAAATTATATAAAGAAATGGCAGATAAGAATGATTTGTCAAAAGAAAGCTCTGCTCATTTTCTCACATCTTTAAATTATTCATCAAAATTTTCTCAGGTTGAGTATCTTAATTATTGTAAAAAAATTAATAAACAATTTATTCCAAAAGATATAGATCAGTTAATAAAAGTAGATATCGATAAAACTCCAAAAAATCTGAACATTGGATTTATATCACCAGATTTTATTGAACATTCAGTCACAGACTTCCTGTATGGAACACTCGAAAAATTAAAAAGAAGAGGTTATAAAATTCATGCCTTTAATTTAAGGAAACGCGAACAATTAGATCACATTTCTAATTCTTTAAAAACCATATTTGATGGTTGGCATGATCTTGAAAGATTAAGTGACTTAGAGTCAGCAAACACAATACGTAAAAACAGAATCAACATATTAATTAATCTCGTTGGTTATTTTGCCAGAAATAGATTTACTATTATGAAGTATAAGCCAGCACCAATACAAATGCTTTGGATGGGTTATATAAACACCACAGGAATAGAAGAAGTGGATTATATTATTGCCGATCCTAATTTAATTAACGATGATGAGAAAAATCTATATTCAGAAAAAGTTATTAAATTACCAAAAATATGGAATTGTCATTCTGGTATTAAATCAAATGTAGAGTGTGAGAGTCTGCCGTTCTTAAAAAATGGCTATATTACCTATGGTTGTTTTAACAATTCATCTAAAATAACAGATGAAGCAATTGAAACTTGGAGTGAAATTCTTTCAAACAAAAAAAATTCTAAGATTATAATTAAGGCTCCCAGTGAAGATGGTGAAATTGCTCAAGAAAGAATCTTAAAAAAATTTAAAGAATTTAATATAGATAGCTCAAGAGTATTATTTTCCAAACGCGAAGAAAAACGAAACGATCATTATAAAATTTATAATAAGGTCGACATATCACTAGACACATTCCCCTACCCTGGCGTTACCACATCTATCGAGTCTATTTGGATGGGTGTACCTGTATTAACTTTAATGGGAAACAACTTTGTCTCTAGGTGTGGTGAAAGTATAAATTTAAATCTAAAAATGCCAGAATTTATTGCCAAGAATAAAGTCGAATATATCAGAAAAGCCATCTCAATTTCTGAAGACATTAGTAATTTAGTTGAAATTAGAAAATCATTAAGACAAAAAGCACTAAACTCACCCTTGTTTGATATGGAAAACTTCGGACAAGATTTTAGTGACTTATTAAGCAATGTTTGGCTTAGTCACACAGCTAAATAAAAATTATTTAGATATTTATTTATTTTTAAATTTAAGGTTATAATGTTGATATGAGCATATACGCATTATCAACGGGTCCTGGCATTTCAGGAATAGCTATAGTGAGAGTATCAGGTAAGGAGACCGCAGCTGTTATAAAGTTAATTACTGGGAGGGATTTACCAATCCCAAGAATGGCAACCCTTAGAAAGTTCAATAAAATCAACACTTCGGAGCTAATTGATGAAGGTTTAATATTGTGGTTTCCTGGTCCTGAGAGCTACACAGGGGAGGATATGGCCGAATTCCATATACACGGAAGCAAAGCAGTAGTTGAAGCCCTACACTCCTCTATTTCAGAAGTTGAGAATTGTCGTTTAGCAGAGCCAGGTGAGTTTACAAAGCTTGCTTTACAAAATGGAAAGATAAACTTACTCAAAGCCGAGAGTATAGCTGATTTAATTTCATCTGAAACAGAAATTCAAAGACAGCAAGCAATAAGAATGATGAAAGGAAGATCTGCAGATAAATTTAATAGACTTAGAGAAAGGCTTTTAAAAATATTATCACATGTAGAAGCTAAAATAGATTTTCCAGACGAGGATTTGCCAGAAGACATATTGAGAAATATTAAAAAAGAATCTAACGAAGTTTATTCAGGTATAAAAAAAATTTTAGAAGACCAAAGAGTTGGAGAAAGAATTCGTGAAGGTTTTAAAATTGCAATCATAGGACCAACTAATGCAGGTAAATCTAGTTTATTAAATCACTTATCAAATCGAGATGTTGCAATAGTTTCAGAGATAGCCGGAACTACAAGAGATGTTATAGAGGCACATTTAAATATTGATGGGTATCCTGTCGTTGTTTCAGACACTGCTGGTATTAGAGATTCTAGAAATGAAATAGAGCAAAAAGGAATAAAATTAGCTTTTAAAAAAGCAGAAGATGCAGATTTAAAATTAGTAGTAGTAGAGTCCAAAAATGTTGATTTTAATGGAGTTTTTAAGGAATTATTAGACGATAAGGCAATTTTAGTTATCAATAAATCTGACCTTATAAACAAAGAGCTAAGTTCTGAAATAAAAAATTTAGATCACGTGTTAATTTCAGTAAAAAAAGGTCTTAATTTAGAGGAATTAATTCTTAAAATTAAAAAAAGATTAAAAAATGAATTTATTACGAATGATGATATTTTAATTACACGTGCACGCCATAGAGAACATCTTGAGATGTGTTTAGAATATTTAACAAATTTTCTCGAAAAGAATCAAGCTGAAGACTTTGATAAAGCAGCCGAAGATCTAAGATTAGCAACTCGTCATTTAGGGATGATAGTTGGAAAGGTAGACGTCGAAGAAATATTGGGAAGTATTTTTAATAATTTCTGCATTGGTAAATAAATAAAATGTTTTAAAGTTTCCTTATTTGCTTAAATAAGTTAATGTTATCAACAAATTTTTTATGAAATAAAATTACCACTTTTATGGGTTTTTTAGCCCATTTTGGACACTTATTGTTGATAAACAATGCTTATTTCACATATTTAAAGATTTTTTTAGCTTCATTTTTACTAAAATAAACATCTTATTTGCAGCTATTATTTTTTACTCTCATCTTGTAAAAAAAATTCATGAGTTATAAATTCAAGTTATGAAAAAAGATTTGTCATTTGATGTAGTTGTAATTGGAGGTGGTCATGCTGGATGTGAGGCTGCTGCAGCTTCTGCACGACTTGGAGTTAACACTGCCCTATTCACCCATAATATTGAGACCATAGGAGAGATGTCTTGCAACCCTGCTATAGGTGGTCTTGGCAAAGGTCACCTAGTTAGAGAAATTGATGCGTTGGACGGTGTGATGGGAGAAATCGCAGATAAGTCGGGTATTCAATTTAGGCTTCTAAATAGAAGTAGGGGGCCTGCCGTTCAAGGGCCCAGAACTCAATCTGACAGATCGTTATATAGAAAATATATGCAAAAAAAACTCTTAAACTATTGTAATTTAAGCGTTTTTTCTGATCCAGTAATTAAATTTATTTTCTTTAAAAACGCAATAAATGGTTTTGAAACAAAATCAGGTAAAAAAATATTATGTAGCAAGTTAATCTTAACAACGGGTACTTTTTTAAACGGTTTAATTCACATAGGTGACGAGAGAACGCCAGCTGGGAGATTTGATGAGAAGCCTTCAACAGGTTTAAGTGAACAACTAGAAAAGTATGATTTCAAAGTAGGAAGACTCAAGACTGGAACGCCACCAAGGTTAGACGCAAGAACAATTAAGTATGAAAATTTAGAAGAACAGTTCGCAGACGAAGATCCGTACTTTTTTTCTTTTTTAACTAAAAAAAATTTAAACAAACAAGTTTCATGTCGTATTACTTACACCAACGAAAAAGTTCATAAAATAATTCAAAAAAATATAAAAAAAAGTGCTATGTATTCGGGCAGCATAAAGGGAGTTGGACCAAGATATTGTCCATCAATAGAGGATAAGGTAGTGAAGTTTGCCGGCAAGGACCGACATCAGATATATTTAGAGCCTGAAGGGCTAAACGACAATACGATATACCCAAATGGGATATCAACCTCATTGCCTGAGGTCATTCAGCAAGAAATATGTAATAATATCAATGGTTTAGAAAGTGTTAAGATAATTAGACCAGGTTATGCAATAGAATATGATTATATAGATCCTAGAGAACTATTTTTAACCCTTGAAACAAAAAAAATACAAAACTTATATCTTGCTGGGCAGATAAATGGTACCACTGGTTATGAGGAGGCAGCGGCGCAAGGGTTGATAGCAGGAATAAATGCTGGATTATCTTTTAAGAAAGAAGAGCCTTTTATTTTAGATAGATCGGATGCTTATATTGGTGTTATGATAGACGACCTAGTAACCAAGGGTGTTGCTGAGCCTTACAGAATGTTTACTTCAAGAGCTGAATACAGATTAAGTTTAAGGGCAGATAATGCAGATCAAAGATTAACAAATAAGGGTATTGCTATTGGCTTAATATCTGATGAAAGAGAAAATTTATTTAAAGATAAGGAATTTAAAATAAAACTAATTTCAAAAAAAATGCTAGAATTATCCATAACACCAACAAAAATTGAACAATTCAGTATAAAAATTGCAAAGGATGGAGTATTAAGAACATCTAATGAAATATTAAGCCAAAAAGGAGTTGATATGTATAAAGTAAGAGAAATTTGGTCAGATGTACCTTTTTTTGGTAAAAAAATAGACGAACAAATAGAAATTAATGCCCACTATAGAGGCTACCTTAAAAAACAGAAAGCAGATATATTAGCTTTTAAAAGAGATGAAAATTTAATTATTCCTGATAAAGTTAATTATGATGATCTTTCAGGTCTTTCAAATGAAGTAAAGGCCAAATTTAAGCAAATAAAACCACAAACTATGGGTCAAGCGCTCAGAATTGACGGAATAACTCCAGCAGCTGTATATATCTTGTTGTCATACGTAAAAAGACGGTCTATTAAGCAAATAGCTTAATGGAAGAAATTTTAAAAAAATATTCACTACTCAAAGATCATAATGTTCCACGTGAAACATTTTTAGATTTTGAAAGCTTTATTAATAAGCTTCAAGAGGGAAATGAAGAAATTAATATAATTAGTAAAGAAACTGCAAAAAATGAAGTAATCAGGAACCGTCATATAGTAGATTCTGCACAAATTATTGAATTTATTGATTTAAATAGTGATACTATAACAGATATAGGCTCAGGAGGGGGCATGCCTGGGATAATTATCTCAATTATACTCAAAAATATGAAACATTTTGCAAAAATTCATTTATATGAAAAAAGTCATCATAAAAGTGCTTTTTTAAGAAATGTGTCTAGAGATTTAAAATTAAATACTGAAATCATGCATCAAAATATTTTTGAGGCACAAAATTTAGAGTCAGGTACAATAATGGCAAGAGCTTTTAAGCCGTTACCAGTAGTTCTAGACTTAGTTTATAAAAATTTTAATAGTTATAAAAATTTAATTTTGTTTATGGGAAAAAATGGAGAAAAGGTTTTAGAAGAAACTTTAAAAAATTGGTATTTTGATTTTGAAAAAAAAAAAAGTATTACAAGCGAAGATTCATTTTTGTTAAATATAAAAAATATCAAAAAAAGGATTAGAAATTAGGATGCAGATTATTTCAGTAATAAATCAAAAGGGTGGGGTAGGAAAAACCACTACTGTAATTAATCTTGCAGCAGGTTTAGTACAACAAGAAAAGAAAGTTTTAGTAATAGATCTTGATCCACAAGGAAATGCAACTACTGGACTCGGTTTATCAAATTTAGAAAATTCAAGTAAAACTATTTATGGAGTTTTAAATGGAACAAAAACTATTTCGGAGGTGATTAAGAAAACAGATTATAAAAAGTTAGATATAGTAAGTTCAAATGTCGATTTATCTGGATTAGAGGTTGAAACAGCTGGGGATAGTGAAAGGGCCTTTATACTTAAGGTTAAATTAGCCGCTTATTTGCATGATTCTAAAGGATCATATGATTATATTCTCATAGACTGCCCCCCCTCGTTAAGTCTGATAACGGTAATGGCGCTAGTGTCATCAGACTCACTTGTTGTGCCGTTACAGACAGAATTTTTTGCATTGGAAGGACTAACCCAACTAATGAAAACAATTGAAAGAATAAAAGTAAGTTTAAATCCCGAATTACAAATAAGAGGCATTCTTTTAACGATGTATGACAAAAGAAATAAACTTTCTGCACAAGTAGAAAAAGAAGCAAGAGATTATTTTAATGATAAAGTTTATCAAACGGTCATACCAAGAAATGTAAGATTGTCAGAGGCACCTTCACATGGCATGCCTGTTTTAATTTATGACAAATCTTGTCTCGGTAGTAAATCTTATTTTAGCTTTACAGATGAATTTATTAATCAAGAAAGAAAAGAAGGGAGCGCAATATAATGGATGCAAATAAAATTAAAAAAGGTTTAGGAAGAGGTCTATCATCATTAATAGGTGAAACACAATTCGACTCAAACATTAAAAAATTACCAATAAGTGTTTTGGTCAGTAATAAATTTCAACCAAGAAAAATTTTTGATGAAGAAAATCTAAAAGATTTAACAAATTCAATAAATGAAAGAGGTATAATACAACCAATTATTGTAAGAAAATTAAATGATGATAAAGAAAAATTTGAAATAATTGCTGGTGAAAGAAGGTGGCTAGCGGCTCAAAAAGCAGGCTTACATGAAGTGCCGGTGGTTATCACCGAAGCAGATGATTTAAAATCTCTAGAATTTGCAATTGTAGAAAATGTTCAGAGAAGTGATTTAAATGCTATTGAGGAAGCTCAGGGCTACCAGCGTTTAATAAAAGATTTTTCATATGATCAGGAAAAAGTAGCAAAATTTATAGGAAAAAGCAGAAGCCACATTACAAACTTCTTGAGGTTGTTAACATTACCTCTTGAGGTTATAAATTTGGTAGAATCTAAAAAGTTAACCCCCGGTCATGCTAAAATTTTAATTGGTCTAGTTAATGCAACTTTTGTAGCAAACAAAATTATTGAAAAAAATCTTTCTGTAAGACAAGCAGAAAATTTTGTGAAGATCTTTAAGATAAAAAAAGATTCTTTAAAATCACAAAAAGATTCTAATTTACAGTTTCTTGAAAATTCTGTAACAGACAAAATTGGGTTGAATGTGACAATTAATAATACAAAAAAAAATACTGGAAATATAAAAATTGAATATAAAGATTTGAATCAATTAAATAAAATTATTGAAATTATTAAGTCTAATTATTAGTAGTCGTAGCTTGTTCGATAATAAAATCAGATAAAATGTTAATTGAATTATAGTTATTTTTCTTAATTAAAAGCTCAATATCACTAATTTTATAAATTAAATTTTGAATATTATTGAAGGACCATATTTTGATTTGTTGTTTTGTAATATCTTTATCCTTCCAAAAAATAGCTGGTTTAGCCGAAGAAATAACAGCTTCAATATCTTTGTTATTATTATACTCGTAACATAATTTTAGCAGTTTTTTTGATTTTATTAAAAATGTTCTAATTATGAGAATACAGTCCTCCAAGGAGTAATTATTTTCATTCAATATATTGATAGTTCTTTTCTTATTTTTAGAAAGACAACAATCAATCAACTCTGAAACACTATAATTTTCAGCAAGATTAGTAAGTTTTAGCAGGTCCTCTATATCAACTTTATTCTTATTTTGTACAAAGCTTTTAATTTTATCCATTTCGTTATTTAAATTTTGTCTATCACCTCTTGATCTTTGCACAATTAAATTTATAGCTTGTTGGGAAATTGGTATTTTACTTTCTCTAAAAAAATTTTCTATAATTGCGGACAAGGTTTGATTATTATCCTCATAGAAAGGAATGCAGATTGTATTTTTACTTTTCTCAAATAAAGATCTTATCTTTGATTTCTTTTCAAGCGCTGAAGCATTTAATACTACAATTAAATCTGCAACATTTTTTTCTATTAATTCTTTTATAATATTGTTAATTTTATCAGATACTCTATTGATAATTATCAATTTTTCATTTTCAAAAAATGATTTTGTTAAGATGTTATTAAAAAAATTTTCCTGATTATTAAGTACCTCAGTTTCCTCATAAACGTAGGTACTTTGAGGATAAAATTTTTTAAATTTTTCATTAATAATCTGTTTTTTGTGTCCTTCATTCGCTCCGAATAATAAAAAAAGGCAATTTTTTTTTATATCAATTTTTGAGAGTTCGTATGACTTAACTATCATTTATTAAGTAGTTAAAAAAATGAAAATTTTTTCTGATATATTATTTATCAAATTTTTTTCTATATTTTTTTGGTATTGAAATAAATCAAATTTATTTGAAGTATTATTATAAATAAAATCAGACATAAATGTTCTCTTTTTAATTATAGCATCTTTTTCACTTATCAAAAGTTCAACTCTTATTGTTGTTTTATAAACTGACGCGTTGCCCTCTTTATCTTTGGCAATTGTTTCAACCAATTTAACGCTATCCAATTTTAAATTATACTTTGAATTTTCATTATCCTTTATGTTTAAATATGAGATGATACTTCTATTTACAGCTTTATCTCCTGTTAGTTGATAACTTTTTATTAATAATTCTGTATCAATTTTTTTTAGATAAATTGGGTTATAACCACAATTAGATAAACAAAGAATTAGTATTAGAAAAAAAATTTTTTTTACCATTTTATTTTACTATCAAATTTATCAATTTATTTTCAATATAGATACTCTTGATAACATTTTTACCATCTAAAAACTTATTAATCTCGTTCTCTTTTTTAATTTTCCCAATTAAATCTTCTTTTGAGATATAATTTTCAATTAAAATTAAACCTCTTTTTTTACCATTAATCTGAATCACTATATTATATTTATTTTTTTCAAGATATTTTTTATCTATTTCTGGCCAACTAAAATTTTTATCATTAGTTATTTCGTCCAAACATTCATTCGCTAAATGAGGTGTTATAGGAAGCATCATTGTCAAAATTTTTATATAACTATTTATTAAATTATTATTTACTATTTTACTTTCAATCATTTTATTAAAAAAACTATATATCTCATGAAGATTTGCAACAATAACATTGTAACTAAATTTATTTAAACTTACATTCATTTTAAGTAATATTTTGTTAGTAAATTGCTCTATAGATTCATCAAATGTATCAGAAGATATATTTTGAGAAATTAAAATTTTTTTGTGCAAGCCCCAAAATTTATTAATAAATTTATAAGAGGCAACCATTCCCTGCTCGGACCATTGAATATCTTTTTCTGGTGGGCTGTCTGATAATATAAATAATCTTACTGCATCTGCTCCATAATTTTTAATCATTCGTTCTGGATCAATAGTATTTTTTTTAGATTTAGACATGGATTCGGAAGGTCCTACAATAACTTTTTCCTGTTTATTTTTTTTTAAATAATAATTTTTATCATCTTCCAGGTAGATTTCATCCGGGGTAAGCCAATTATTATTTTGATCCTTATAGGTTTCGTGGCAAACCATCCCCTGTGTAAATAGCCCTTTAAAAGGTTCCTGAGAAATAATATTTTCCTTTTTAAAGTTTAAAGCTCGTGTAAAAAACCTAGAATATAAAAGGTGTAAAATTGCATGTTCAACACCTCCAATATATTGATCTACTGGTAACCAGTAATTAACTTCAGCAATATCAAAACCTTTAACAGTGTTTTGAGGTGAACAAAATCTTAAAAAATACCAAGAAGAATCCACGAAAGTATCAAGAGTATCTGTTTCTAAAGAGCACTCTTCGCCATTTATTAAAATTTTTTTCCATTCAATCTGATGATCTAAAGGGTTTCCTTTTGTGTTTAGATCTATATTTTCAGGAAGTTTTATAGGTAAATTTTTTTCAGGTACTTTTATAATTTGACCTTTTTTATTATAGGCAATTGGAATAGGACATCCCCAATATCTTTGTCTAGAGACACCCCAATCTTTTAATCTAAAGTTAATTTTTTTTTGACCTAATTTTCTTTCTTCTAATATTTTGATTGTTTCTAAAACAGATTCTTCTGGAACCTTTAAACCATTTAAAAACTGAGAATTAAAAATTACCCCAGAGTCTGTGTAAGCTTTATCAGTAATAGAATGATTATGTTTTTGGTCATATGGTTTCACTACAGGAACTACCTCTAGCTTATATTTTAAGGCAAAATCAAGGTCTCTTTGATCGTGAGCAGGGCAACCAAAAACAGCACCAAAACCGTAATCCATTAAAACAAAATTTGCAAAATAT
>ENA-UOXV01006873-UOXV01006873.1-marine-metagenome-genome-assembly--contig:-NODE-6873-length-11723-cov-5.500086_pt1 | contig 11723 bp, 4 predicted proteins | sample MGYA00238165_ERZ766961 | MGnify/ENA primary metagenome ERZ766961 (study PRJEB28924, sample SAMN03173240) | marine metagenome | biome: Marine; feature: Water; material: Subsurface seawater | place: North... | reverse complement strand
CAGCTCGGCAGCCTTGGCCAGCTCGGCAGCCTTGGCCAGCTCGGCAGCCTTGGCCTCGGCTGCGACCCTGGCGGCTTCCTCCCTGGCTCGCTCAGCCTCGGCCAAAGCTTCAGCCTCGGCCCTCGCAGCCGCCGCTTCTGCCCTGGCCTCCGCGGCGGCCCTGGCTTCAGCCTCAGCCCTGGCCTTGGCTTCAGCCTCAGCCCTGATCTTGGCCTCGACCTCGGTCCTGAGCCTGGCGACTGCTTCCGCCTCGGCTCGGAGTTTGGCCTCCGCCGCGGCTCTGGCGCGGGCTTCAGCCTCCACCCTGGCAGCCTCCTTGGCCGCCCTGGCCTCTTCCTCCAACCTGGCGGCCTCCACGACAGCCCTGGCTTCCGCTTCAGCTCTGGCGGCGTCCTCGGCAGCCTTCGCCTCCGCCGCGGCTTTGGCTTCAGCCTCGGCTCTCGCCGTCAGCTCAGCCTCGCGCTGTTTGGCGGCAGTCAGCGCCGCGAGCTGCGCCCTCAGATCCTCGAGCTCGGCGGCGACCGCCTCGGCCTTGGCCTCCTCAGCCTCGCGCGCGGCCTGATTCTTAGCCTCGACCTGCTCGTCGATGTCGGCCTGCATCTCCGCCAGGCGCGTCGCCCTGCGCTCGCGGTCGCCCGCGGTCATGCCGTCCTTGGCCATCGCGCGCGAGAGCCGTTTGGCGATGGAGACCTTTGAGTCGTCGGGGAGATGACCGGGCGGAAGCTCGGCCCTGAGCTGGGCACCGAGCGTTCGCTTGCGCTCGCGTGACTCGGCGCTCGCGCCGGACTTGAACTTCGCCAACGCTCGCATGGTGGTCAGTCCCATGGCGGCGCCCGGGAGGTTGGGAGGTGGCGCGTTGGAAGATGTTTCCGGGGCTGACTCGGCAACAGCCATCGTCGGGGTTGGATGCCGCGCGGTGTGTATCGGCGGCGACTGGGGCGGTGTGTATCCGCCGGTGCTTTGTAACTGCGCACGGTCGCGAAGACGGTTTGACGTCTTCGGTAGCGCGCGTGGCGTCGCTCACTGTGCGCAGGACCGGTCGTCGCGCTCGTCGGCTCTTCCCAGCTGTCTTCCGTGAAAATCGAAATTGGGAAACAGTTTGAACGGCACTTTTTCACGGTCTATCGACGAATCAGCGCTTGAATCTCCGGAACCGCCCCCCAACGGCCGGTGGTGCGCTTTTGAGAACTTTCTTTTCGAGCTCCCCGCCAAAACCGCGTCAGAAAAGGTCAAGCAAAAGGAATAAGACGCGCAGTGTTATTAGGAGCGCCCCGAGCGGGCTGCCAGTGGGTTTTGGATCGTAAAAGCCCGCCAAGATGCCGCTGAGGTATCGCAAGGTGACGGTTGGGGTGTGCGCCATGGACAAGAAGGCCAAGTCCAAGGCGATGCTCGAGATCCTCAACCGCCTCGGGGACTTCCCCGAGTTTGAGATTATAACCTTCGGCGACGACTGCATCTTGAAGCAACCCATCGAGCAGTGGCCGAAGGTGGACGCGCTGATCTCGTTCTTCTCCGACCGGTTCCCCCTCGCCAAGGTCCAGGAGTACGCCGAGCTGCGCAAACCCTTCGTGGTGAACGACCTGGAGAAGCAGTGGGACCTCCTCGACAGACGCGTGGTCTACCGCACCCTCGCCGAGAACGACATACCGGTCCCGAATCACATCGTGGTCAACCGCAACGACCACGTCGACCCGGGCACCATGCCGGACTGGTCCAGACGTTTCGAATCCCCGGGGTTCGAGGAACACGAGGACTACGTCGAGCTCGACGGCAAGCGCATCGACAAGCCCTTCGTGGAGAAACCCGCGGATGCCGAGAACCACAACATCTGCATCTACTACCCTCACACCGTCGGCGGCGGGTACAAAGCGCTGTTCCGCAAGGTGGGCAACCAGGCCAGTCGGTACTATCCCCCGCCCGCACCGGACAGCAGCAAGCCGTACACCCCCGTGCGCCGGGATACCTCGTTCATATACGAGGACTTCATGAGCACGGGTGGCACCGACGTCAAGGTGTACACCATCGGTCCCAACTACGCGCACGCGGAGGCGAGAAAGTCCCCAGTCGTCGACGGCAGGGTCCAACGAGACGAGAACGGCAAGGAGGAGCGCTTCCCCGTGTTGTTGACCCCGGATGAAAAAGAGATCGCGCGGCGGGTGTGTTTGGCGTTCGGGCAGACCGTCTGTGGGTTCGACCTGTTGAGGACCAAGGGCCGGTCTTACGTGTGCGACGTCAACGGGTGGTCGTTTGTGAAAAACTCGACAAAGTACTTTGACGACGCGAGCGTGTGCCTTCGCGCGATCATCCTGCAGGCGGTCGCCCCGGAGCACACGGCGACGGTGGAGGCCACCGAGGCTGCGGACCAGGCGACCACCGAGGACGACCCCGAACACGAGGCGATGCAGAACCAGAGTGAGAAATCCCCGGGGGAGCAGAAGAAGAAAGGGAAAGCCGCCGCGGAGCCGCCAAAGGAGGAACTTCGCGCGGTGCTCGCGGTGATCAGGCACGGCGACCGCACTCCCAAGCAGAAGATGAAGATGCGCGTGAAACACGGGCCTTTGCTGCAGCTGCTGAAGAAGTGCACGGGGGACAGGCCGAGGAAGCAGGCCAAGCTGAAGACCCCGGCGAGGCTGCAGGAGCTCCTCAACATCTGCCGCGGGCTGTATTCGGACAGCCTGAAGGAGGGCAGGACCTTCTTTCCGGACAGCATCCACGCGCAGGGCAGCGAACAGGCCTTCGTCGAAGCCGACGGAAGCGGCTCGCCCCCGCTCGCGCAGGCCAGGTCCTCCTTCGGCAGCAAGGAGGAGTGGGAAGAAGAGGTTGAGCAGTGGAAGCAGGTGGTGAGCATCCTGCAGGAGGGCGGGCACTTCAGCGGCATCAACCGCAAGGCGCAGCTCAAACCGCTCGCGTGGGAGCCCATCCCGGAGGATCAACGCGAGCCCGTGAAGGATGGCAAGGAGGGTCCCACCGAACGCGTCACGCAGGCGCTTCTCATCCTCAAGTTTGGCGGCGTCCTGACCCACCTCGGGAAGAACCAGGCGGAATTTCTCGGCCGCGACTTTCGAATGCGGATGTACCCCGGCGGCGATCCAAACAGCGACGGACTCCTCCGCCTGCACAGTACCTACCGCCACGACCTCAAGATCTATTCCTCCGACGAAGGCCGCGTGCAGATCACCGCCGCGGCGTTCATCAAGGGTCTCCTGGACCTCGAGACGGAGAACAACCAGCTCACGCCCATCCTCGCGTCGCTCGTCAACAAAGACGCGAAACTTCTCGACTTTGTCACGCACGAGGTCGAGGAGGACATCCTGCACGCCAAACAGAAGCTGTACAACATCATGACCGAGGGCCACGTCAAGGGCAAGAACAAGAACAAGGAGTACGCCACCAGCGACACCGCGACGTACGACGACTTTGAACGAGCCGGGCCGATGAATCACCTCCGCCGCAACTCGGGCGCGAGGCTCACGTCGCCCATACGCATGCCGGACCCACGGGGCGCGCCGCCGTCACCCGCCGACTCCTCCAGGCGTAACTCCACGGATGAAAAATCGCCCCGATCGCCCAAAGCGTCGACGTCCGGACCGTCTCCGGAGAAGACCTCGAACAGCTACGCGTTGATGGCGGCGGATCGCGCGAGGTCCCTCAAGGCGGCGAGGCGGAGCATAGCGTCGTCGGCCATGTCCGCGATGTCGTCCTTCAGGAACGCCATCGCCAGCTCCCTCGGTAAGGGCAGCTCCGACGACGAGAAACTCAAGTCGGCGGACGCCAAGGATGTTCCCGAATCGCCCAAGGGTGGGAAGCACAACCGGCACAGATCCGCCGAGGACGTGGGCGCCACCGCCGCTATTCACTCCGACCCCGACGGCGAGGACGTCTCCGCGCCGCGAACCTCCGACGATAACCCGGAACAAATGCTGGGGAGGATGGACATAAACGACCCCGAATTCACCTCCAGCACGGCGGAGGATGGCGCTCCTTCCCCGCCGCCGTCGCCGCCCCCCGCCGCGTGGAAGGTTCTCGAGGGCCAGGACGATTCGACGATGACGATCGCCGGCAGGCTATCCTCGGGCAACGCGCTAGGCTCCGTGGAAGGATCCGTGTCTCGACGCCCGCCCGGTGTTCCCGAGGAGCCCCTCAAGCTCCTCCGCCTGATGATCGACCTCATCCAGGCTCTGACCCGCCAGCTCCGCGAGAAGTGCTTCCGAACCAACGTCCCGACGCACATGGGATCACCGACCACCACCACGTGGGTGGACACCCTCGCCGCGACCGCCCCGCGCGGGTCCATGCCCAAGGGAGGCCTCGGCCAGCTCAAGGACGGGTCCGTCCCCGCGGGCGGCGAGTCGTTCCTCCTCATGCACGCGAGGTGGAAGAAACTCGAGCAGGACATCTACCACCCGCGCAAGGGCCGGTACGACATATCCAAGGTTCCCGACGTGTACGACGCCGCTAAATACGACGCCATCCACAACTCGCACCTCGATCTCGACGGCCTGGAGGAGCTGTACCGCATCTCGAAGCGCCTCGCCGAGGGCGTCGTGCCCAACGAGTACGGCACGCACGCGCACAGCAAGCTGAGAATCGGCGGGACCATCGCGCACTCGCTGCTGGTCAAGCTCCTCCAGGACATGTTCACCACCCGGCAGGAGTCGTTCATCGGCATGCCCGAGTCTCACACGAGGCGCGGAACGAACATGACGACGACGGACACGGGTGGCGACACGACGGACCCGGAGAGGAGCGATTCGGTCGGCCTGCGCAGGGACCCGAGCGGTGACCAAAAGAGTCAAGAGACGGCGGAGGACGAGGACGAGGACGAGGACGAGAAGGCGATCAAGGAGGAGGAAGAGACGGAGCTGAGCACCACGCGTCTTAACCACCGCTACGCCAACATGGTGGGCGTGCACTCACCGCACCGCCACGTGCGAACCCGCCTCTACTTCACCTCGGAATCGCACATCCACTCGCTGCTCAACGTGCTCAGGTACTGCAACCTGGAGGTCATGCAGGACCCGAGGGTCACCGGGGAGGACACGCCCTCAGCCAACACCAGCCCGGTCAAGGTGAACATCAGCGAGGTGTTCGCCAAGGCCAACCTACCTTCCTTGGTATCGCACAGGCTGGAAACCTTGGGCGGCATCGGCGACCTGGACTACCTCACGCACATCGTCTTTCGCATGTACGAGTGCTTCGACGTCCCCGCGAGCGATCCCAACCGGTTCAGGGTTGAGATTCTCCTCTCCACCGGCATCGGCATCGACCCGTTCAAGCAGAACGTCATCGGGGAGTTCGGCCGCGCGAACGAGGAGTTGAGGCGGAAGGAACGGGACGTCTCCGGGAGCGCCAACAACTCGTCGAGGCGCTCGAAGGACTACCCAGCCGGAGCGGAGGCTCCGAGCTTCACGCAAGCCGGCAACGGCAACGTGCTCCCGGTGCTGCAGCAGTGCCCCATCCAGAACGACAACGCCGGGATCGTGCGCGGGCCGGGTGACATCGCGGACAAGGCTGACGAGGGCGACGCCAAGCCCATGTACCTGACGCTCAACGCTCTGGAGACGTACCTGTGGAAGTACAGGCGGAAGACGCCGGGGGCGTACAGCGAAATCTCGCGGCGCGAGCTGACGATGAACCTGGGCCGGATGCCGGGCGACGGGAGCGGATCTTTCACCTCGAATTCGGAGTGGGAGCGCTCCAACCCGAGCCCGAAGAAGAACCCGGACTCCCCGGCGCTGAAGACGCCCAAGAAGAAGGACAAGAAGAAGAAGAAGTCCACCAAAAGCGACTCTGACAGCGAATAGGTTGTGCAACGAAACGTAATAAGCAACGAAAGGGCTTCTCCCAGCCGCCTGTTATTAAAACTATCTGTACACCACGGTCTACGCTCTAGTTGTCTCCCAAATCTCACGCCCAGATTTCTCTATTGGTCACCCTCCCCGCCCTCCTCGGTGTCGTTGATGTCGCTGGTCCAGAGCGTGAGGTTATCGCGCAGGAGCTGCATGATGAGGGTGGAATCCTTGTACGACTCCTCGCTGAGGGTGTCCAGCTCGGCGATGGCGTCGTCGAACGCCTGCTTCGCGAGGGCGCACGCCTCCGTGGGCTTGTTCTGAATCTCGAAGTGGAACACGGAGTAGTTGAGCGCCAGGCCGAGGCGGATGGGGTGCGTCGGGGGCAAGCCCGAGTCGGGCGTCGAGTTGTTGCAGGCGATTTTGGTAGCTTCGGCGTAGGCGTCATTCGCCTGGCCCGACACCTTGGAGCGATCTTCTTGCTGCAAGAACTCCGCGAGGTAGCGGTAGTAGTCGCCCTTCATCTTGAAGTAGAACACCTTGCTCTCGTCCGACGCGGAGTCCACGATGAGGTGGTTGTCCAGGATGGATAGGATCTCCTTGCAGATGCTCGTGAGCTCATTCTCAACCTTGGACCTGTACGACTTGATCTGCCCAGAGTTGGCCTCGTTGCTCTTCGCGCGCTCCTTGTCCTCGATGGAGCTCAGGATGCGCCAGGACGCGCGGCGGGCGCCGATCACGTTCTTGTAGCCGACGCTGAGCAGGTTACGCTCCTCGATCTGTTGGGTGTGGCACAAAGGGAGTGAGGCGGAAGAGTCAGCTGACAGTTTTTGAAGCGTCGTCAGCGCGGCGGGGTTGTGAAACGGGGCGCCGTGTTGACGGGCGCGATCGGGGCGCGCGGGAGCGGTGGATCGTCCCGCCGGGGCTGAAAGCACGCGATCGCGGCGATCTGACCCACGAAGCGACGGCCGATGGACAAAAACCCGCCGAGCTCTCCCGGATCCGGGCATCGCGCGCGCCCCCCGCCCCGGACGACACCCCCAAGGCCTGGCTGGCTATGAACAAATCGTTGCCGGCATTGTTACGCCGAATGAAGAACCGCGTGGGTCGTGGCACGTACCGAGAGCTCGCCCGAGTCGAGCTTGCAAAGAGCCTTCATGGATTCGACCATCTCTGCAAAGATGAGGGAGACGCGGTCGTCAGGTTTCCGAAACGTTCGCCGCCGTCGACGGGACGGGTCTACGGCGCGGAAGGGAGGTCGAAGAAAGGGATCCCGAAGGAAAGCCCGCGTTGGCGAAAAGAAAGCCGGCAATCGCGCTCACCGTCATAGCGCTCAGCCTGCTCGGCGAGCTTGGCCGAGTAGACGAGGCGCTCGCGTTCACTGAGTGAGCCGTCGGAGGCCATGCTTGCGAACGGTGGTGGTGGTGTACCGTCCCTCGCGTGCGAGTATGAAGCCCGTTCTACCACCCCGGTGCCAACTGTTGCACCTTCGTCGTATCTTTGGCAATCGATCACACTGACTGCTGGATGACGGGAGGATTCGCGCGCACAGACTCGGTTTCTTGGCCACGCTCGCCGTCGCGAGTTGCTAATAACGTCTAGCTAGGTTCTACTGCTGCTGCGACTGCTCAGCCTGCTGCTCCTGCAGCCGCTTCTCGTACGCCCGCGCGAACGCCGCCGCGCGCTCCTCCCGCGTAAGCTCCCGCGCCTGCGCCGACCCGCCCGCGCCCCCACCCGGCTGCTGCGAAGAGCCCCCCGGGTCTCTCGGAGCCTGAGCCCGCGCCGGCGCCTGCACGCGCGACGCCGGCGCGGGAACCGACGGCGACGCGGCCGCGGGCACGGGCACGGACGCGGACTGCCTCGGGGGTGTCCGCGCGTGCACCGACGCGGCGGCCCTCTGCGCGGCGGCGGCGGCGACGCCGGCTCCCGGCGACCCCCCCGGAGCTCCAGCCGCCCCCGCGCCTCCGAGCCTTTGCCCCCCTTGCGTCGACGTACCCCCTTGCCCCCTCGACCTCGCACCCCCCGCGAACGCGTGATCCCTCAGCTGCGCGATCAGGTCGTTCACCGAGTCCCGCCCGGGCGCGCCGGTCCCGCCCTGGGCCCCGGGTCCGGTGGAGGGCAAGGTCGGCCCCGCGGCGGCTACGCTGACGTACCCTCGAGCTCGACACGCGCCCTGCATCGACGGCCAGCTCTCCATGGCCGCGAGGGTGTCGTCGGACGGGACCACCGGGTCGAGGTACCCGCGTGACCACGCGTATCCTACTCCGACGGACGCGGCGCTCTCCAGCGGGTTGGCTCCGAACATGGCGAAGAACGCGAGGAGTAGGAGTGGGAAGTAGAGGGTTGGCATGGTGAACAGCCCGAGGATGGACACCGACGCGCCGGCGTACCCTTGCGACGAGCGCGTGATGAGGACGAGGAACGCGCTTAGGATCCCGGGTCCGCAGAGGAACGCTGGGGACATCACGGACGGCGCGAGGGGCGCCACGAGGATGGCGAGGACGCAGACCCCCGCGTTCGTCGCGACGATCGCCAGTAGAAAGTAGCAGAGGATCCTGATGCTGCCCCGCTCCTGCTCCCACGCGCTGCCCAGCCTGTACAGCACGAAGGACATGATGAGCGCGTTGATGAGTCCAGGGACGTACGCGATGGACGTCGCCAGCCTCCACAGCTGCCCCTTGCGGATGATATCGTACGGGGAAGCCACGAGCAGGTCGTCGACGCCGAATATCGGGTTCAGCAGACAGATGACCCACGTCGCCGCCATCATGTGCCTCGTGACCAGCGGCGTGGCCAGAAACCGCTCGCGGAGCACATCTCCGTTCGCGGACATATCAGCGCCGCGCCGTGACCGGGGTCCTCTGGGTCACCACCGTCGCGCGCCTGAGATTGTGTCGACGGCCAGGCCAACGGCAAACAAAAACACAGCATCGAGTTTCTCGACACGAGATTGTTAACTCTGGCATAAGCGACCGCGCGAGCATCGCGGGGAGAGAGGAGGGAGTATCGGCCGCGAGCGGAGCGAGTTCGTGGAGTCGCCATGGCCGATACGCCGCTCGTCGTCGATGCGCTGAACTTCCTCACGCGATACTTCATGCCCGTGGACAAGCTCGGGAAGAAGACACCCGCCTGGCGTCTGTTGGCGGCGACGAAGACCATGGTGGAGGGCTTCCTCGAGGCGTGCGCGGCGTCGGGCTATTCGCCTCACTTCGTCATCGACGCCGGGTGGAAAAGCGACGAGGCTGCGAAGAAGTGGACCAAGCGCAGGGAGGCGGAGTGTCGAAGAGGGGAGCGGGCCATACCCCTCAACGCGGATACCTTTCTCGCCGAGCTCCTGCGCGAAGCCGGCGCGCCCGTGTACCAGGTCGAGGGCGAGGACGGCGACGACATCGCCGCCGTGCTGGCGTACACGCTCGGGAAGAACAGCCTGATACTGAGCGAAGACCGGGACATGTTCAGGTACGTCTTCATCGAGGATGCGGGATCCCGGGTCATGGTGGACTTTTCCTTCGAGGTCCCGGCCAACGGCGGACCGGTGACGCTCGCGTTCCATCCATCCACCACGCAGCGCGTCAAGGACGGCGTCGCCGATAGGACCCTATCGGACATGCCCACGTGTGACATCGCGCAGTGGAGTTCACCCACGAACAAGCTATCGGTGGTGACCCATAACCCGCGAAAGGGATACGTCCGCGGGTGCTGCTCCCCGTGGACCCGGAGGTTCGGTAACTTACACGGGATCACGCGGCCGCTCCGTCTGGCGGCGTATCACGCCCTGGGGCACACCACTGGGGTGTTCGAGAAGTTTCCAGAGTGGAACGACGACGGCGAGTGCGTGAGGTGGGAGGAAGGGGACGTGACTCCGGACCCCGATCCGGTTTTGATGGAGATGCTGGGCAGGCCCGCGGAGTGTCTCGATTGGCTGACGAAGCGCGACCCGGGCGCCGAGGATGATTCGTCGCGAGACGGGACGTTCAGGTGCTTCGCGCGGTACGGGATCGTGGCCGAGATCACGGCGGCGGTCAAGGGTGGGTCCGCCACGGTGTTGAGTCAGATGAGGGAGCTGTGCGACGGGAAGTTTGAGGGTTTCAGAGGCGGGGACTCGAAAGAGCGGTGGCCGCCGACGGACAGGGTATGTCACCGGATTCGGTGCTCCGAGCGGGGATGCGGCGTGAGTTTCGTGGTGCCCGCGGGGGAGAAGAAGTTCCTGGCGGAGAAGGGGTTCGGGATGCCCAAGAGGTGCAAGCCGTGCAGGGAGAGGGCGAAATCGAGGAGAAGTCCGGGGGGCGGCGGCGGGACAAAGCCGAGGGATTCGCCGCCGCTCTCGGTCAGCGCCAGGCCGTTCAGGCTGACGCCGCCTCGCACCCTACCCCCTCGACCGAAACCCGCGTCGGAGGTTGAGACAATCACGAAGAAAATGGACGAGTTGAAGAATTGAAGAGTTGAGCGGTTGAAGAATTGTATCAGTAAACGCCTACGTGTTCACTCACCCGCGCTCACCTCCGCCACGCTGAACGACCAAATCTGAAGCGCGTTCGTCGGTCCTTCCACCGTATCCGCGTCACCCGCCCCGTCACTCGCGTTCCCGTCCGCGGGCGACCTAAAGTGCCTGTGCCCCGACGCAGACGCGCCGCGGGGATGTTTGAGCGCCGAACCGCTCGAGACAAACGACGACCCCGGATGAAACGACCAGTCGCTCACCGTATCGCCGCTCGCCCGCCACGCGCCAACCTCCTCGCCGTCCCGCAGGTCGTACGCCCGTAGGCACCCGTCGGTTCCGCCGGTCACCAAGTGCCGCCCGCTGAACTCCACGTCGAACCCGATGCGCTGGTTCGTTTTGTCCGACGCCCGACGCATCCGATACAAACACCCGGCATCCGGGTTCCTCACGTCCCAGCACAGAATCTCCCCGTCACGTCTCGCGCCCGTGTACAGGTACGTGCCGCACGGCGACCACGTCAAGTGCGTCACCCCGCCCCGGCCGTGCCCGCCCCTCAACACCAGCGCCTGTTCACCGGTCGCCTCGTGGTAGACGCCGACGCCGGGTTCGCCGTAGGAACCGCACGCGAATAAACCCCCGGCGGCGGGCGACGTCGCAATGCACGACACGAGCCCAACCTGCCCACTCCGTCCGTCCACGCCGTACTCGCCCCGGCCCCGTTTCTTCTCCAAGGTCCGGTACACGTCGCAGGTCCGGCCCGGTCTGGAGAGGTCCCATGATCGGACGCAGTTTTTGTACCCGGCGAGGAGTTTGGTTCCGTCGGATGAGAACGCGACGGAGAGCGCGGCGGTTGGTTCATCGAGGTGATCGTGCGCCACGTAGGACGCCCGCACGGACCCGGTCACCGCGTCCCACAGGTGCACCGGCGTCGCCCTGGACGTGGACGCGAAGACGCACGCGCCCGGGTCGTTCGCGTTCATCCCCGGGTACCAGGCGTAATCGTACACCGATTCCCTCTCTTTGATCCTCAGCGCCGGCCAGAGCCGGTCCGCGGGGAGGCCGGTCGGGCCTATCGGGTCCCCGGCTGAGGACGGTACGTCGTCGATGTTGTTCGGGATGTCGTACACGCGGAAGGTGTTGTCCTCGGCGCCGCACGTGAGGAGGCAGACGCCGTCGGGGGACCATCGCGCGCCCTTCAGGTGGTTATCGTGCGGGATCCAATCGTGCGTGCCCGACGACGACGCGCCCTTCCGTCCCGCGTTGACGGCGAACTCCGTGGTCAAAGTCAGCGCCGACGTGGGAGCGGATGCGTGTGTCGAGAGGTCCAGCGCGTACAGCCGGATGGACCGCGGATCATCCGGCACGACGGCCTCCGCTGACGCGTTGGGTACATTGACGGCACCCTGCTGGGTTTTCTCTTCGACGGCGGGCTCGTCGGCGGGGGGCTCGTCGGCGGGGGGTTTAGGGACCTCCTCCGGTTTAGGGACTTTCCT
>ENA-UOXV01006872-UOXV01006872.1-marine-metagenome-genome-assembly--contig:-NODE-6872-length-11725-cov-6.203942_pt1 | contig 11725 bp, 9 predicted proteins | sample MGYA00238165_ERZ766961 | MGnify/ENA primary metagenome ERZ766961 (study PRJEB28924, sample SAMN03173240) | marine metagenome | biome: Marine; feature: Water; material: Subsurface seawater | place: North... | reverse complement strand
GCGCCGCGTCCGCGTCCCAGCGCCGCCCGGCGCCCTCTCCATCGGCGCCCGCGCCCGCGCCCGCGCCCGCGCCCGCGCCCAGCAGCACGGTGCGGGAGCGCTGGAGGTCGCGCCGCGCGTGCGCGAAGAACGCCGCGGCGCGGGCGGGCGCGGGCGGGTCGAGCGCGGCGCCCGCGAGCGCCCGCTGGAAGAGAGACTCCGCCTGAACCACGTCCCCCCGGCGCCAGGCCTCCTCCGCAGAACCCCACAGGTCCTTGGATGCAGTGGAAGCAGCCTGCGATCCGGAGCCGTCGCCCTGGCCGCGCTGCGTGCGGTCGACCGCGGGTGGGAGCAGGAGGTGCAGCAGCTGGGCGCACGCGGCCTGCTGCTCCCGCGTGCGGGGCTCCTTGGCGGCTGCGTGGCCGATCTTGAATCGGGAAAGGAGCGCGATGACGGCCGGCGGAGGCACATCAGTGTCGAAAATGTTGGCTTCCGATTCTGGCTCTCGAGTGGGCTCGCTCGAGTGGGCTCTCGACGCCGAGGCACCTTCTGAGTCCCCTTCACCCGATTCCTCTGACGATGATGCTTGGCTGATGCCACAGTCAAGCACGTCGACATCAGAGTCATTGCTCTCAGTTTTTTGTCGTGAAGATATGGCCGTCTCATCGGTTCCACTTTCGGGGACCATCGCCTCATTGCCATAGAAGAGCCCCCCAGGTTCACCGTCAAGACCCGTACCCACACCCTCGGGACCATCCTTGGAATCATCAGCCTCCGCCATAATCTCATCCAGAATTGGGGTCGGATCCAGTGCCTCCACGTGTTTGTCCGGCTCCTCGCAACCGCCCCGCAGCAACAGTGCTGCGCCTGTGATTCTTTCGCAGCAGATGGAGCAGGCGCATCTCCGGGGAGGAGCCCGCTCGCCCGCTCGAAGAACCACGCTTGTGCGCAACTGCCATACCGCAGGGCGACGGCAGGGCAGGTCGGTCTTTGCTGCTCTGCATAACAAGGCGAGAAACAGTACGACCCTCCCACCCCGCATTTCGCAACCCACGCCGACGGTGGGCGTGGGCGCCCACGCCCGACAGAGCACGCCCGAAAGTGACCGCACGCAAAAGTCAAAATAATGGTTCCAAGCAAGACGTGAGTTGGGCTTCGACTCAACTCCAGCTCAAGCCGTTGGGAGCGGGGGAGCAGAACGCTTGGGCCCAGGGCGGAACATTAGCCGGGGGGGGCAGGTTCCGGGTGTCGTTCGCCGTCCGCAAGGATGGCGGCGACGGGCCACCACGCGGAAGATGTGGGGAAGATCCTTATGGGGGTCCAGAGTGACCTCAAGGCCCTGCGCTCAGACCTCGCTTCGGCGGCGGCGGCGGCAGCTTCGGGGGAGGTCGGTGGCGCTGCCGCGGGCAGGCAGGTTGCAGCATTGCAGCGGATTATAGATCGCGCCGAGACGGATATCCGGCTAAAAACGGAGGCAGTCCTGCAGACAGCGCTGAATGACCAATACACGACGCTGCCGGCTATCCGCGATGTGAAGCGGAGCCGTGGGGGGGGGGGGGGGCGCAAGCCGGCCCATGACGCAGAATCGTCCGGCCTCGGCTACTGTGCGTCTGTCTGCCAAGGAGCAGCACCAGGCTAGGCGCCAGATGGACATGCTGCTCAAGCCTACGTCGGCCGGCGCGCGAGCATTTCTCCAGGAGCGCTTTGGGGTCACCGCGCCTCCGGAGGCCTCTAAGCGCTCAGCACACAAGGTTCTTCCCACATCATTCCCCCGCATGTTGATGCTGGTAGGTCCCGCGCAGGCCGGCCTGGCTGCTTGTGCCGTGACGGCATGCACAATGACCTCTTGCGGTTCGCAACAGGCCAAGGGCATTCTGATGAGGAAGAAGACGTCGAAGCCTGGCCCCATCCTGTCCAAGGAGGCCCGCAAGGACCCCTCCGCGCCGCCGCCACGGCTCACAGCTAAAGACGTCGGGCGGGGGATGCAGCAGCTGGTCGAACGCGGGCTGGTGCCCAAGCACGTCGACCTCACGCCGGCGTTTGTCAAGACGCCGGCGCCTGTGCTGTGCGGGCAGGTCCCGATGCACGCGTGGGAGGACCAGTTTGTGAAGCAGGAGCCGTACACCAACTCGCTCGGGTTCAACCTCTCGGGGATCCGGATGGACATGATCGCGCGCGCCGAGACCGTGGCACCGCCGCCGCGCACGCACACGACGCAGTCCATGCGGCACGCCCCGCCATCGCGCGCGACCGCGGCCAAGGAGGCCGGGGGCAAGGAGGCCACGCCCGTCAAGGCGCGGGAAGTTTCGCTCAAGGTGGTGGCGCCTGGGGAGGAGGAGGCGGCGGAGCCGCTCGAGCACGTTGCGGATGGCGGGGCGCCGGGCGAGGTGGCGACGCCGCGGGACTACAACACACTGCTCGACGAGTTCTCGCTGCACCAGTTCATCATCCGGCGAGGAAAGACGCTCGCGACGACCCCGGAGTTCGAGTCGTTCCGTCGCAAGCACATACGCGGCTGGGGCCCGATCCAGGACGTGATCATGCTGCTCGAGCGGCTTCTGGAGACCTACGAGGTGCCGATCGCGTACGTGGACGGCAACAAGCTCAGCCAGCTGGCGCAGATGGAGCACCGCGCGCCCACCAACGACGACCTCCTGGAGTGCCTGGTGAACCTCGACCAGATCCTCACCACGATACGGCTCCCCGGCTCGCGCTACAAGGGCTCGCACCGCGAGCGGAACGCGTCGCTGGCCGTGCAGGCGGTGTTCCGCGGGCACCTCTGCCGGCGCGCATTCCGCAACTCGATGCTGCGCTTCCGTGCCGCGCTCATCATCCAGCGCATGTGGAAGACGATCACGACCGCGCGCACGACGGAGCGCGTCGTAGAGAACCGCATCGCCGCGCGCCGCGAGCACTTTGCAAACCTCGCGCAGCGTCTCGCGCAGGGCTGGGCGCTCATGCAGCGCCGCAAGCGCGTCGTCGTGCACCTCCCCTCGCTTTCGCGCGAAGAGGCGCAGCGCATGTCGATGCACGACTTCGCGGTGCGGCAGAATGCGCAGCTCGCGCGCCTCACCTGGCTCGCCGCGTCGGACGTGGAGGTGATCTACGTCGCGCCGTTCCCGCTCGCGCCGGACCTCATGCAGTACTACTCGAAGCTGCTGCAGGTCTCGGGGCACGAGCGACCCGAGGATCGCTTCAAGGTCGTCTTCCCAGAGAACTACGACCGCTTCCCCTCGCACTTCTCGCTCGCGACGGTGCTTGCATACTCGCCGCGCTGCCTGCGGCGCATCAAGAACTTCTGCAAGGGCAAGGAGTCGTACATCGTGCCGGGCGTGGTCGGGCCGGACGACCTCAAGGTGGCCTGCCTCCTTGACATGCCGCTGCTCGGCCCGGAGCCGCAGGTGGCAGCGGTGTACGGCTCCAAGAGCGGCGCGAAGCGCATCTTTTCGATCGCCGAGGTGAACACGCCGCCTGGGGCGTACGACCTGTACTCGGAGCACGAGACGCTGCACTCGCTCGCGCGGCTCATCTTCCAGAGGCTCGACATCCGGCGCTGGCTCTTCAAGATCGACGACGAGTTCCTCGGGCGCGGGCACGCGTGGCTCGACGTGCACCATCTGCAGTGCCACGCGGCGCTCGTGCGCGAGAAGGCGCGCTCGAGCCAGATCTGGCTCGACCCCACGAAGCAGAACGCGGCCGTGAACAAGGTGATGGAGGAGCTGGTGCGCGTGCTCCCGCGGCGCGCTGAGACCGCGCACAAAGACCTCTTCCCCTCGTGGGAGGCCTACCTCGAGACCTTCACGCGCGTCGGGGGCGTGATCGAGGCGGTGCCCGCGCCGGGCGCGGACGGCGCTCCCCCGCCTGGGCTCGAGGTGCAGTCGCCCTCGGTTAATCTTCTGGTGCAGCCCAACGGGGAGGTGACCGTGCACTCCACCCACGACCACCTCTTCACCCCTGACTACCACTACGTCGGCGCCACCTTCCCGCAGCAGAGCGCGAACCGCGACGCGCTGCACGGCGCCGCGCGCGCGGTTGGCGCCGCGTGCTTCGCCAAGGGCATCGTCGGGTACGTCTCGGTCGACTTTGTGGCCTTCGTCGACCCCGAGGGGCGCGAGAAGCTCTGGGCGGTCGACCTCAACATCGGAATGAACGACACCGCGGCGTCGTTTGAGCTCTTCAAGTTCGTCACGTCCGGGCACTACGATGAGGGGCTCGGCCTCTTCCTCGTGGACGGCGAGGAGCCTCCAGACGCCGCGCCCGGCGCGCCCGACGCGCGCGCACGCGGGTACGCGGCGTGCGACCCGCTGTACCACCCCAACGTCGCGGCGGTGCAGTACAGCGTGTTCTTCAACCTCTGTCGCCTCAAGGGCGTCCACTTCGACCTGCAGGAGCGCGAGGGGACGGCGTTCGTGCTCGTCGACTCCTTTGCGGGCGGGGTGCTCGGCATGCTCTGCGTCGCGCGCGACCGGCTTGCGGCGCTGCGCATGCTCGCGGACGGGCTCGACTTCGTGCAGCTGCAGCTCGGAATCAGCCGGTCCAACTCGGAGAAGCTGCTGCCGGTCGGTTCTTTCCGCTCGTGCGTGCGCGAGGTGCGGCGCCGCATCGAGCACGACGCAGCGCTCGCGGCGGAAAATGAGGCGCTGCGCGAGGAGGAGGAGCAGCACGAGCTGATGCGCCAGAACCAGGCGCGAGACGCGTGAAGGGACTGGCGTTGGGCGCGAGACGCTTGGAGAGATCAGGGTCGGGTGCGTTGTAGAGTGAGCGTCTGGGGGACGGTGGCGAGGGTTGTGCCATAGTAACGTGCAGCGGGGCGGCGTGGTATTCATAGGCCGTGGCGGCAGTGGACTCGGGCTCATGTCAAATAGAAGCAGACTGCGCAGACTCGCTGTCCCTCCCGGGTGCGCGACAACTGTGAACAAGGTTCTTTCGCGTCGCAGGAGTCCGCAGGATTCTTCTATATTGTCATGCCGCAATTCCGGCCCTACTCGCCAATATGAAACCGTCCCCGGTCCGCCGCTCTTAGGACGGGACCCGTCAAATCTTGAGGAGTAATCGTCTGCATATGTCCCTACATGTCACATGGTCGCCACTCATCCGCGAGGTCCCGACGAGGTATAGGTCCGCGTCCACAGCGGCGTTCTGCACCGCCGTCACCTTGTACACCCACACCGCAAAGCGCACGCGGTTCTTCTCACCCTTCACCGAGGACGCATTCACGGACCGCAGGAGCACCTTGAGGTCCGCAAACAGCTTCTGCAGCTCCTTGAGCACTACCTTGGGTTCCTTGGCCACAATCGTCGCGAGGTTCGTCTCAGACGGGTCTTTCGTCGCTGCGTTTGCGGTCCTGCACACCACCAGAATGCTCAGGGGGTGCGCAACACTCGCACGAAACCATTCACGGGCATCGCAGTCGCGCTTTCCAATCCAGGGCCCGGGCCATTACGTGGTGCTGACAGTAGCTGCGCCCGTCGCCCCTAGAGACGATGAGCCAACGCTTATGGATCGCCGCCGTACCCGCATTGCCGACATGCCGACTGCGAGCGTGCCACCCAGCGTGAGCGCAGGGAAACACAGTACAGCAACAAATCCGCTTCGAGTCTACTCTCGCTGCTGCAAAAGCAGCACTTTCCCCGCTGCCGGGCTTCGGGCGCTGCACCTGACAGACTTGCCGAGCCGATGACAGCAGCGGGAGGCGACGACCCGGGAGACACGCTCGACAGGCCGGGGGACCCTGGCATCGCACTGTCCCGCCTCCCGAGCACGCCCGGCACCTTAATGGGCATGCTACGGGCCGAGGGCGAGGACATCGCCAGCGGGGACCCGCAGCCGAGCGGCGAGGTGCGGAGCCCGCCGCCCGGCGGCGACTTCCCCTGCAGCCCGGCGAAGGAGTCCGAGATTGCGCGCGCGCGGGCCGTCGGGGGGCCGGGCCCGCCGCGGGAGGTCGGCGTGCTGGGCCCAGTGGACCCTCCGACGGAGGCTTTACGGGCGGGCGCCACGGCGGCCTCGGCGCTGGCCGGCTTGTCCTTGTCCGGCTTGGGCGCGGTGAGCAGCGTGTAGCGCTGCTGCGCGCCGCTCGCAGGCGCCGTGCTGTCCGCGCCGGCCGCGGAGTCGTCCAGGGGGACCATGACCGTGACTGTGAGTCCGGCGGCGCTGTCGTGGTCGCGCGCGAGCGTGTCGAGCATGCTGGGCGGGAGCGCGTTGCAAGGGAGCAGCTCGAGCACCTCCTCTGCCTCGCTCGCCTCCTCCGGCCTCGCAGCACCCTTGTCCGCCGTGTCCGGCGCCCCTTCCAGCGCCACCGCCTTCACCTCCTGCTCCAGCGCCTCGTTCCCCATGAGGTCCTCTAGCTCAAGGAAGCGGTTGTTGGCCGCGGACAGCCACGGGTGCTGCCAGGCCTGGGCGATCGTCGCACGCTTCTGCGGAGACACTTCGAGGAAACGCCGTACCATGTCGGCGAGCTCGGGCGAGCAGTGCACCGGGACCGAGTAGATGCCCTGCTGGATGCGGCGAAAGAGTTCCGGCTGGCTGTTGGCCTCGAAGGGGATGGTGCCCGCCACCATCGTGAAGAGGATCGCGCCGAGCGACCACACGTCGACCGCCGCCCCATCATACTTCTGCGAGAGAGTCACCTCTGGCGCCGCAAATGCCGGAGTGCCGCAGATGGTCTTGAGCATCTCGCCCGGGACCATGTCATTGCTGAGCCCAAAGTCTGCAATTTTACACACGAGCGCGGACCCCTGCGCAACCATCAGGATGTTTTCGGGCTTGAGGTCGCGGTGGGAGACATGCTGGCGATGAAAGAAGTCGACCCCGCTCATGATTTGTGAAAACCACGTGCGCGCCTCACGCTCCGGCACAGCGCCCTTGGCCTCAATGTAATCTGTCAGGGCATGCAGGTCATTCACCAACAAATCAGACGCCGGTCACCGCTCCGGCATCGGCTGCAGCGTCCATCTCGGGTCGGACCGTTCAGTTCGCCTCCGTCTGCAAAGTCAATCACCATGTAGATTTTCGGCCCCAATTCAACCACCTGGACAGGTCGAATCGATCACCACTTGCCAAATGCATCTTTGGGACGTTTCGCCACAGCGCCCTGTGAAAAGAAGGGGCTGACCTCATGCAGCTGAATGATGTTCGGGTGCTTGATGTTTTTGAGCACATGCATCTCCCGCATCACCTTTTAGGGCCCGGCTACGGTCAGCTCACAAATGCTTCCAGAACGCCTGAATGTGCACATTTAGTGACTGCGATCTCTCAGCCAGAGGCATCACCCTCTCGAGGTCTTTGATGTTGTTAATGCTGTCCTTGTCAACAATCTTCACCGCGACTTTTGCCTTTGTCGAGGCGTGAGTTCCCAGCTTGACCTTCGAGAACGCGCCTTCGCCCAGCAACTGACAGGGAAATAGCGGCATCGAGGTCAACAAGATCCGCCATCTATTGGAACAACCCCCGCTGCTCGAACCAGCTATCGCTTCGGGTTCGGAGAGGATCTACCCGTCCCAATTCGTAGTTTCCGATCATACTAGGCTTCTCAACCTGCTCCTTGTCCCCTCCTGTAGCCATTGACTTCCCGCATTCCGGCGCGGCGGATTTAGGGTGGTCCGATTCTTGCTCCCCAGACGCCATCGCTTCTGCGCACTCGACGGCAACAAGTTGCCACCGAAAACCAGCGACTGGCCAAGATCTGACGAATTATGCTTCCATGGTTCTCTTGTCCGCCCGTGATCCGCCGACTGGCCTGTACTGGTCCGCGCTTTCGCGGCCGGCTACCCAGGAAGTTCGCTCCTGTACGTCTTCCTCGGGTAACACTCCACTCTAAAACGTTTTTAGTCCCCAATGATCCCCACTTGTTCTTTCTCTTGTTCGCTGTTTTTATCCAGCGGACTGCACTTCCTAGGAAGTGCAGTCCGTACACATTCCGTCCGTACTCGTTTAGGAAGTGCAGTCCGTACACATTCCGTCCGTACTCGTTCCATCTCACACGTTGCTCCGGGCCTCAGCTACACGGCTCACTTGGAAGCACTGGGTCTCGAGCACGGGGCCGGTGCGGGCCGGGGCTTTTGCCCCGGCTCCCACCGCCCACGTGACTCACCACTAACCGGGTTCCTTACCGTGGTCTCACGGCCCCTGCTCTAAACTATTTTTCGCTCTGCGATCTGCGACTGTTTGTCAGTAAACGGATGCTTCTCTCTTACAGAACCTCCACGGTCTCGGGCAGCAAGGCTTGTCACGCTGCTCAGTAGGACCGTTGAACCCTCGCTAGCAAGTTATGAGATCAAGCAGATACTCCCTGAGCGAGATGATAGTTGTATCGCTTCAATGACTCCCGTAAATAACATCTACCCTACTGAACTGAGACTCCCAGCCTCCCCTCAAACCCCGATCCTTCGCGAGAGATCCTCGACAACGGTGTCGTAGTTGCTGAGCGGCACTGTCCCATCAACCGACAATGTATCTCGAAAAGGTTCATGCACCCGGAGCGCACCCATGATTTCTGTGCGCAGTCGGCATTCACGGGGTTACATCTGGCCATCAGGATAGCAACGTACAGTTTCAGCACTGCACCAAAATCATGCCAGCTCGTGGGCGTGGCTTTAATCCGATCATCGGGGTGGCTGCACCAGGAAGACTCTGATGGTAAAATTCAAGGCGTGCTTGCACCTCCTCGGACGTCTCCCCAGGCCTGCGGCACCATGTGTAAAGAGCCTTGTCAATCCAGGCGCCGCTGGCTGTGCATGGTCCTCGCAGTCGTAATGGGAACGGGCGTTGACCGACTGATGCACTTGCGCGCTTCGCCGATAGGTGGTGGGTCCGAAAGCATGTGGTAGAGCTGGCCGGTGTATGGATTCAATAGGCGGAACGACACGCGAGCCTCGATGTCCTCGTTTGGCACCTCCAGCACAATGGCATACTGTGGCGCGACCCCGAGTTGCACCATTCGAGCTGCTTGCTCCGCCGTCCGTGGCCATCCGTCGAGCACCCATCCCTGTGTGCAGCAAGACGTTTCCAGCACTCGTTAGTGATGGTTAGGTGTGCTCTGTGCGCGCAGCGCTCCACGCACCAGCGCATTGCCGGAACTCCAGAGCAGCTTCTCGAGCTATATTTGCGCGCGCAAGGGTCGATACAGGGCTTCAACGGGTCGTGCAAGTACCCGCTCAACGCAGTCCTTCTCCTGCAGGCGCTGCAGCACCAGATCCTCGATGACCTCGTCGGGGATGCCCTCCTCTGAGCTGCTCATCTCCTTCAGCGTTTGACCGAGCTCCGTTTTCGAGCTTTTCAGCCCGCGGATCAGGTCTGCCGGGCATACCACCTCAAGTCCCAGGCGACCAGCCAGCTTCTCCCCAAGAGTGCGCTTTCCCGATGCTGGTGGGCCCAGAACGACAACCATTCTTTCTTCCCATCGGTCGAGGATGCGGGCCAGGTATGCTACAGGGTCCGCTGGTTTTGTCTGGAGAAGTTTGTGCAGCATCGCGCGCATGAGAGGTGTCAGCATGTTCTCGTCGGCATACTTGCTCACCAGTTCTGCCCTCTCACTGGCCAACTCCTGCGTGGGGCGGCAAGCGACAGGTTCAGATGAGTGAGCTGGCCTACTGCTGGCAATAGAACATGCAGGATGACCTCGGGAGGATGCTCCTTCAAATCCTCGAATGCAGCATTGATCAGAGCCTCGTCAGCGTCTGCCATCTCACAGCCCCTCCGCCCCAACAAACCAACGGTCTTGCGAAAGTAAACTTTTCAACTTTTATCTTGCGCCCCCGAGGAGCACGCAGTCAAGCTAGAGGCCGACCTCTTGGGCTGCGCAGTGGAGGACAGAACATGTCGCGGCGAGCCGCCGTCAGTTCTTTTCACCTTTGTTCCCCGCGCCTTGCTACCTTCAGGGTTGTAGGTGCGCATCAGCGTCCGCCGATCGTACAAAATGCTGCTCGAGGACAGCGCGCCGTTTCCAGGGGTTTTCGTGAGGGCGGGGCGGGGTTTGGGGGGTTGAAGTGGGGCGGGACTGCACCGCGGTGGGGTAATGCGCACGCGGGCCAGAGCCGTCGAGACTATCGATTGATCCGCGACGTCTCTAGTTCCTCGCCTGAGTCGCAGAGCCATGTGGAAAGCTTGCTGCAGGTGCCCCCCAAGGCAGCCAAGTGCCCCTTAGGAGTGCTTGCGCGTGTTTTGCACGCAGCGTCGAGCAAGGGTTTACATAACAGCGCCCCCCCACACAGCTGCCGGAGGTGCTGCAAGGACGGACGCTGTACGAGGCAGGGAAGCTATCGCAGGCTGCGCAGCAGTTCATGCGAGCAGACGAGATCGTTCGCTCGATGGGCATCTCCGAGCTACGCTGGCTGACGACAGAGACGCTGGTGCACCTGAGCGCTTTGATGGGCGACCTTGCCAAGGAGGCTGAATACCGCGCCGCATGCATCCAGTTCTCTGAGGACGTGGCGTCGAACGCGCCCAGTCAGCACGCGACGCTCTCGCTGTTTGACTCCTTCCACGCGGCGTGCATCACAGACATCAAGCTCGGACTCCTCGACACGCTCAACATCGACCAAGCCAAAGAGGTCGCGCAGCAGCTCGGTAAGGACGGCCCCGTCCACCGCCACGCGTGCGAGCTCACCGAGGGCATGGCGATGGTGAACGGCGCGCACCCGTCGTCCTCGGCGGAGGAGGCGATCGACTACCTCATCACCCTCGCCGGGACGTGCGAGCGCGACTGCGCCGCCAGCAATCCGGCGATGCCTGCGGCGGCCCACCTGTTTCTCGCGACCGCGCTGGTCAAAACCGGCGACTCGCAGGGCGCGGCGAACTCGGTCCGCGCGGCGCTCGCGCTGGTCGAGCACCCGTCGTCAAACGCCGAGGCCGCGATCAAGATCGTGGCGCTCTGCCGGCAGTGCGATGCGTACCTCGTCAACGACGACGCTGTGCAGGCCAACGAGGCTGCAGCGAGCGCGCTCAAGGTGGCCGAGACCTTTGGGGAGGCGCTCGCCGGGGGGCTGGAGCTCTGCCTCTACACGATGGCGCGGGTGCGGCACGCGTCGGGGGACTTTGTCGTGGCCGAGGGGCTGCTGCGCACGTGCATGGCGAACCTGCACCCGAAGAACAACGTGTTCCCGCGCGTGTGGACGCTGCTGGTGCTCCAGGACGTGACGGCCCTCTACAGCGAGATGCTCGAGAGCATCACCATCAACAACCAGACGTGAGCTCCTCCCACAGTAGGGAGAACGGTAGGATGAACGGTAGTGAGTGTGTGTGTGGGCTGCCCCCGACCTGCTTGCCCGAACCCTCGGGAAGTCTGCACCTGCACCGTGTTCCCATCGCCATGCTGAGGCCGAGCCTGCTGCAGGCGGGGCGCGGAGGCAGCGCAGGCGCGCGAGAAGCTCGCAGAGCTGGAGGAAAAGTACTCTGCAACCGCCCGCGCGTGCGCCGCGCTCCGCGAGACCCATCTCGAACAGTGGTCAGCCCCCCGCCGCCGTGCGCTAGCCTTGCTGCCCTGGGAAGCTGGTGGGGGAGCTGTCTGCTTCGCACTCCACTCGGGGAACTGACTCCTTCGCACTCCACTCGGATCAGGTACGTGCGAGTGATGCTGCCCAACCTCCCGTTGCTGCTCCAAGCACGCTTCTGAGCGCCGCCGCAGGAGCGGCTTCGTGCGTTGCTGCCCGTCCGGTAGCCGCGACCGCACAGCAGTATCAGGCCCGGCGCGTCGTGTCCGATTAGTACGGGGTGAGGGACGCCGCGTGTCCACTTAGTACGAGAGGGGGGG
>ENA-UOXV01006870-UOXV01006870.1-marine-metagenome-genome-assembly--contig:-NODE-6870-length-11729-cov-7.670550_pt1 | contig 11729 bp, 10 predicted proteins | sample MGYA00238165_ERZ766961 | MGnify/ENA primary metagenome ERZ766961 (study PRJEB28924, sample SAMN03173240) | marine metagenome | biome: Marine; feature: Water; material: Subsurface seawater | place: North... | reverse complement strand
AACAAAGAAGTAATACACAAAATTATTAAATGTAACTCAGCAACATCACCTTCAACTTTATTTCTGGCAAATGCTAATAAAGGTTGATGCCATAAATATGCACTGTAGGAAATAAGACCAATTCCAACGATAAATTTAAGACTCAGCAATTTATGAATAAGAGTTTTTGGGACAGCACATAAAATCAATAACCCAGTTCCAATTGTAGGTATCAAAGCATACAAACTTGGAAAAGGAGTTGTTTTATCAAAAGCGATAATTGAATAAGCGATCATTCCAAACCCGAGCAAACTTAACATTTGATTTACGGCATGAGATTTCAAGTGAGTGTTGTGCTTGAGATAAAAGGCAGCAAATACACCAATAAGCAATTCCCAACCTCTTGTGGGTAAAAGAAAAAATGCGCCTGATATTATTTTTGAATGAGTCGCATATTGAGTTCCCCATTCCGCTACACCTAAACTGATTAAAAAAGCTATCGATAATAAGATTAAGACCCACTTGATGCCCAATCGCCAAGTAAGCATAAGAAAGATAGGGAAAAGGATGTAGTACTGTTCTTCAACTGCCAAACTCCAAGTATGGAGCAGAGGCTTTAGTTCAGCAGCAGTATCGAAGTAACCACTTTCCCACCAAAAAAGAATATTAGAAGAGAATGTTGATACCGCAACAAGACTTTGACCAAAATCTTTTAAGTCGTTTGGTGTAAGCCACAGCCAAGCAAATGGCAAACAAGCCGCCATTACAAAGAACAGTGCTGGTAAGATTCGCCTTGCTCGCCTCTCATAAAAATTGACTATGCTGAATTTACCCTCAGCCATCTCAGAAATGATGATGGTTGTAATTAGGTATCCACTAATAACAAAGAAAACATCAACACCAACAAAACCACCACTAAACCACTCAAACCCAGCATGGAATAAAATAACAGGCAATACTGCCAATGCTCTTAAACCATCAATTTCTGCTCTATAGTTCATGTGAAATTTTAACCTTAAAATTAAATATATTGTTACTTATGAACTGCAGTAGTAGCAGAACTTTACAACAATGTTTGCAACAAAGACGAAGGAATGCTTCTTTACAACAACTTTGCAAAATAGGAAACAGCTTAGGAATCGGGGTTTGAGAGCTTGTTATTACTCCCACTCAATAGTCGCAGTTTTACAGAGCCTGATAGATAAAGGGCTACAAGCGCGAAAATAAAAGCGTGTAACTTTTACATGCATTGGCATTTAGACTTTCCTTATTTTTATATTCTGAGAAATAACAGAATATTATTTATTAGCCCTTGTTTTAAAAGCTTATGTCTTAACAGTATCTTTCTTTTTTGCCAGAATGATTTAGACTCAATTGTTGCAAGGTCTTCCAGCACCTGAATGTCAACCTCTCCAAGATTTTCTTTGTAAATTGACAAAAAAGCTCTTGCTTGTTCTATATTTTTGGCTAAATGCTTTTTATGTAGGTTTCCATTAAAAAAAATACTAAATCTTTTCTTAAGTATATTCTTAATTATATTCACATAGCTAAATCTCTTTGCTCCAACGTTATTCCCTGTATGTTGCCTATACTGAATTGTTGAGTCATGTATATATTCAATCCTCCCAAATTTACTTGCAACTAAGCCTATCCACCAGTCATGCATTAGAGCTTCATCTGGAATTTGCAAACTAATTTGTGCTAATTTCTTGTTTATCATCACAGTACAGCCTGTGATGGTGTTTTGTATCAAAAGCCTATTTAAAGTATTGAGCTTAGGGTTTATCTGCTGGTAGTTCCACATAGAATTATCTAGCACTTTCAACTCTTCATCTACAACCTTTAAATCTGTATTTACTAAAATAGGGCTATCAGGTAATGATTTTTCTATATCATGCATCTTCGCTAAAGTTTTTTCTATTTTATTACTGTCCCAGACGTCATCCTGATCGCAAAACATAAAGTACTCACTTGCATTATTTTGCACGGCATATTCCAATAATGCTCCAAAACTCCCCTTGGCTCCAAGATTTTCTTTTGAATCAATTATTTTAATATTATAAGAGCGCAGTATTTCCAATGTTTTATCTTGCGAGCCATCGTCTCTAGCTATTATCTCAAAAATTTCATAAGTTTGTGAGAATAAAGAATCCAATTGCTGATTTAAATATTTTTCGCCGTTGTATGTTGAAAGTAAAACTGATATGCCCATCTTTTCCATTCCTAAATACTTTTATTTTTTGTCATAATTTTTTTTAAAATATCTTTTTATGTATTTGCGAATTTAGCTGCCTATGAGAATAATTTCAGACGAGCGCGTATCATCGCCCTCTCGTCTGTAGCGAGAATAAAAAACCAGCTCACCACCATCAAAATTGGCAGTCCCAGCAATAATAGCAACCATTGCACTACAATATTAGAAGATGCTGCGCCAATAAATAATACGAGTAACGCTCCACAAGCCTTAAGCACTAATTGTGAGGTAGAGAGAGGGTTTTCTGGCAAAAACCTACGCACCACCACAAAAAGAAACAGGCCGTCAAGCGCCACTCTCATCACCCAGGCAATAGCTGCACCAACTATGCCGTAAGCGTTAACTAGCCACCACAATATTAATAAATAAAAGGGTAACTCTATCAGGTGTAGCTTGGCAGTAATATCCGCTCTTCCTGCGGCCTGTAACAATCCATAAGGCACATGGGCATGACTATTGATAAATACCCCAATAGCAAGCAACTGCAATACTATAGTGCTATTCTCGGCAAATTCACTACCTAGCCAGAGTGTTAAACCCTCATGGGCAAACACAACAATTATGAATACGACTGGGAAGATGATGAGAAAAATAGACTTAAGGGTTCGATGGAAAAGATTTCCAGCACGCGCGGCATCCTGTGCCAATAAAGTAGCGAAAGCAGGAAACATTACACCCATAATAGCTCCAGTAATAATCCCAAGTTTCATGATTATTTCATAGGGTGTTGCGTAGTAACTCACGGCCGTCAAAGTAGCTACCGCCCCGATGAGAAAGCGATCCATATAGGTCATCAGTGGACCAACGATATTGCTTACTGTTATCCATCCACCGAAAGCAATTAATCGCCTTGCCATCGTCCGAGATATACTAAATGAGCTTTGAAGAATGGGTTCAACTTTCAAACATAAAACTACATACACACACAAGGGCAATAATCTACCTATAACCAGTATCGCCACTATCGGAACCAGACTATTGGAGAAAGATAACACCGCCACTGGCCCAAGGAACGTGAGCATTCCTAGGGGTACTCGAACGAGGTTGACATAGTCGAAGCGTTGGTGGGCCTCAAGAATACCGCGTAGCCCAGTAGTGATTGTGACGATGGGAATGGAAGCGGCTAGTAAATAGAAGGCTATCAAGGTCTCGGGCTGAAGCTTCAAAGGTATGTTCAATAAACTACTCACCAGCCAAGGTGAAAGGATGGCAAGGAAAACCGCTGCCAGAAAGCCAAGGGCCATCATCAGCGACATTCCCGTCCAAATCAGCGAAGGAAGTTCATTATCCTCCCCCCTTCCTAAATTTTCTGCCACCAGCTTGCTGAGCGCTCGCCCAAGTCCCAAGTCGAATAAACTAAAGTAGCCTACTACCATCCAGGCGAGCGTCAGCATGCCAAAACGTTCCAAACCTAAGCCTTCGATTAGTATTGGAATGGCAACAATGGCCACCAACATTGGTATACCGTTACCCAACAGGTTCCAAAAAACGTTAAGAGCTATGCTACGTCTGTTTAAATTCAATTGCTTTTCAGGAATTTTTTTCATATGCAATAGAAAACTAATACCTCGTTGAAGATAATTTTACAATCATAGCCTTTGTACATACACAGCTTGCAGGCTATTAAAAACATTAACACTACTTACCGTAATCCAGCTACCAAAATTTTACAATTTGAAAAATGATAATACATTCTTTATAGCTAATAGAGATTTTCTTTCCAAAGCTATTTCTCTTGCAACTGCCTTAGAGAAGCCCGCATCAAATATACTTGCATATCCCATCAATGGAAAAATAAGTATAAACACGCCAAACGACTCTAGGCCTAATTTCCGAGCAAGAACCCCTCAAACAGATATAGCAATTAGAGTAAGGATTATAACAACCAATATATTCCAGATACTATTTTGAAGAAGAGGTATTTTCGCTTAATTTTGTGAGTTAATTCTTCTTTAAAAAATTGACATACCAAGGCATTGCTGTTCATTGCCTTCGGATATTTTAAATTCAGGCAAGTACCCTAAGGCATTTTTAGCTTTTGAAATATCTGCCTGAGAATGTCTAACATCACCAGCTCTAAAATCTCTATAAGCTGGCAATTTATTATTGTGCACATTGTTTTTGGCTAGCGAAGATTGAACATAACTATAAAGCATATTTAATGTTGTTCTCTCGCCTACAGCTACATTGTAAACTTGATCTTTTGCGTCTTCCAAGGCGGTAGCTGCTAGGATATTCATTTGGACAGTATTTTCAATAAAACAAAAATCCCTACTTGTTTCACCATCACCATTGATAAAAACATCTTCCCCTTTAATAAGTGAGGCAGTCCACTTGGGTATTACAGCTGCATAGGCACCATCTGGATCTTGACGTTTACCAAACACATTAAAATAACGCAGGCCTATGGTTTTAAAGCCATAACTGCGGGCATAAACTCCTGCATACAATTCGTTAACATATTTCGTAACCGCATAAGGGGATAATGGGTTTCCAATATTTTCTTCAACTTTAGGCAATACCGGATGATCGCCATAAGTAGAGCTACTGGCCGCGTATGTGAAGCTCTTTACCCCTTCTTCTTTAGCAGCATTTAATACATTTAAGAAGCTAAGAAGCCATAAATATTCACGCCATTTGATGAGAGCGGATCAGCTAGCGAGCGGGGAACAGAGCCAAGAGCTGCCTGATGCAAAACATAATCAACCCCTTTGAGCGCTGAAACACAAGCTCCATACTCTCAGATATCACCTTCTATAAAGTGAAATCTTTTCCATTGAACATCAGTTACCAAGCCTTCAACCTCATCAAGGTTGCGTTGATAGCCAGTGGAGAAATTATCTAAACCTACAATAGTTTGATTCAGCTTAAGCAAATGTTCCAGAAGATTAGAGCCTATAAATCCTGCAACGCCTGTGATCAGCCAAACTCTAGGATTGGATTTGAGCTGTATTTTAGCTTCTTGATAATTGGACATAATCATTACTATTGTTCATTTGATAAATTGTATATTATGGAATTATATTATAATCTTAGTTGACAGTATTTTATCATTACTCCCACTCAATAGTAGTCGAAAAATGGCCCTTGTAAGAACAATGGTTTGCGAGCGCCAAACTAGAGTTTACAAATCATTGATGTGCTTTACTCCAAACATACCTTTTTCAACTGCTTTGATGTTTTCTTCAGCCTTTTTAAGATATCTACCTACTCCAACATTTCACTTATTCTTTAGATCAACGTCAGTTTGACCTAACCACTGAGCATAAGAGTTTTGCACTTTGATTCCATAGAAGTATTTAGTCTTATTAATTAGTTCTTTATTTTTTCTTAGTGCTAAGATATTGTCTAAATTAATAGGCATGAAAATAACTGAATGTCCTCATAAATAATCTGCTTTCAGTATATAATTTTGAATAATATAAAAACACAAAATATTTGAAGCTAAGAAGGATGAGCTTGCTAACGCACTCAAAAAAGTGAAGCATCTCTGCAAAGAGTTTGGCTTTTCTTGTGGGATGCTTAAAGGAACAATTGCTTAAAGTAGGAAGAAGACATGAAAAAATGGCTTAGTGCAATAATTCAAAAAAACCCAAGTCTTTATCTATTTAGGCAGCTGTTTCGAACCAGACTTAAAGCAGTAAAAGGTGATCTGCAAAGTGTTCACAATGAATTTACCTTTAAAAATAATCAAGACACTATAGCGGTTGACTTGGGCTGTGGGCTGAAGACGATGAATCGTTTTGGTGCACATAAAGCTTTTGGCGTTGATCTGTTCCAAGATAATGATAATGGGATTTTTAAGTGCCGGTTAGGATTTGAAAAGCTACCATTTGACGATAATTCAATAGATTATTTAACAGCTTATGATCTTCTTGAACATATACCACGTTACTCAGATATAGAAGAGATTGGTCACGCACCATTCATATTTTTAATGAATGAATGTTATAGAGTATTAAAAAAGGGAGGTTTATTTTTATCTATGACACCGATTTATCCTTACCTAGGGGCATTTCAAGATCCAACTCACATCAACATAATGACAGTGGATACACTTGAAATGTATTTCTCAACTAATAAGAATGGGATTGCATCACATTATGGAATTAATGCGAACTTCAAGATAAGATACCAGCGAATGCTGGGGCAACATTTGATCGCTGTTTTGGAAAAATGATCAAAGTTAATCTGACCACCTTCTAGTAAGCGTGCGGTATGTTATTCATAATAAGGGTTTTAGAGATAAGAGCCCTATTAAGAATAAGAGCTTGTTATTCTTAATCTCCATGATTCATAGGCCTCTTTTCTATGTTTAGAATTTTGAAAGCTGGGAGACGACAGTTTTTTAAAATGATGAATATTTAAGTCAAGGCCCTTAAAGGAATAAAGTTCAGGCGAATACACCCCTCCAAATAAAAAATTCTTCATGCTGCCTGGAAAATATGGATGAAAGCTATTGATGCAGGAAAAGGTAAAATATTTTCTTTTTTCTGTTATTGGTCGGACATATAATTTGGCTGCTGTATCAATCATTTTGCCTTGTAGTTTTTCGGGAGCGCTATCATCAAAAAAAGTTTTTTTTGAATCTAACATAAGATTAGCAAAATCACAGATAGTCTGAAATTTTTTATAGTAACTTAAATCTAAAATTGAGAAAATAAGATTGGGAACATCTAGAGGTTTATAGTCTTTGTGACCAAGAAGCCTCGATAATAAATTCTGCTTTGGAAAACTTGTTCCAAAAATGACAGCCTGATTTGATTTCATCATCTTAAATAGATCACTAAGCTTTTGAGAGCCTGAAAGAAAGACGTCATTATCCATTATAATTGCAAAATCTGTATCGGTTTTCATCTTCCACGACTGATTAAGTATCTCAGAATGGATAGCACTCCTGTATCTTGATTTATTTTTTAAACATTCAATTCTATTGAGATTTGGATAAAAAATATTTGCATGAGGGTAGGATGCTCTAAGACATGCTTCGTCTTCTGCGGTTTGAACAGATAAGCACAGGTCTAATTTTAAGCCATGAGATCTTTCGTGCAGCGAATTTAAAGCCTCTTCAGTAGCGAAAGCGCAGCCTGGTGAAGTAGCCAAGAAAACCCATGCCTTAATTTTGTTTACTGTAGAGATTATAGTATCTCCACTATTCTAACTGCGTTATTCTCACTCACTTTCGTTTTTATAACATTCATTCTTATTACCTTAAATCATTACTATTTTAAAACTGTATGAAGCTTTAAAAATCCATTTTCACACGTTGAATGGATGCCGCCACCTTCTAAATATGGATCTGGAATTAGTCCATTCTCTCCAAAAAGAAACTCAATTATGCTTAGAACAAGGTGTTCATTTAAATAAGAGAAGAGATGATTGACATTAGTTGGCAGTTTGCTCCGATCATCTTGCCATAACTTATGTCTAGAACCATAAAATTGTTTTTCTCCAGCCCACTCTTTATTTTCCTCAACCTCACTTCTTACTAGTTCTAAAAAATTCTCTTTCCACATTCCGTCAATACATATATGTTTGATAGGTTGAGAACTTTTTACACCCTCCTTCAGAGCTACTAGATCCATTTCATTTAAATATTGAGATGAGGCCATAGATTGATATATTGCTTCCACTTGATTTAGATTTATTTTATTCCCACTCAATAGTTGCACTCTAAAAAACCACTGTAAAAATAAGGCTTTGCGTAGGGAAAATCCTCTTTACAACAACTTGACAACATTTGTAGTTTTTTTCTGCGTCCATAAATCCTTAAAAACCTTAGCAATGTCAACAGTTTAGCATTTCTGCTGTTGTAAAGTTTACAACGCCTCTTTCACATGCACTACGTTAAAAATACATTTATTGACTAATTCAATCACTACAATAGTTGCTTAATAATTTGCCCTATAAATTAGATCGTTAGCCAATCATCAAAGTAATTTTATAATTCTTTCGACTATTTTTGGGAGGCTGAGTTAATCGGATGATCGTCATCATAGTAAAGAAGATCCCCATCTCTTTCACCAAAGCAAACATCTTCATCACAAAATAAATCAGGTGTCTCCACACTCCAGAAATTCAAGCCTGAACCAGGCAAAAGTATCGCTACTTCCACTCAGCAGTATCATTTTTTTCTGTTCCATTTAATTTAATCCAATATTTATGTGTTATTTAGAACGTTTTATAAAAGGGTTTATGATCGCACCGAAGAGATATCCAGGAGCCTTTGCAAGGTCAAGCAATATTCCAAGGGCGCCGACTAAAATCCAATTTAAAGGAAAAAGATAGGTTAAATCAATTTTATTTTTTATTGGAAAATAGATTCCTCTATAAAAAAAGGAGGCAAGCAAGATACTAAAAACATAAATTTTTGTGATGTGGGGAATATACCAAATTGAATCCTCAATCCATTTAGCAACTGCATCATTCCAATTATAAATTGAATAAGAAATAATTATAAAGATTGCTGCCCTAGAAAAATGTGTTGAAAAAGATTTATGAGGAAATCTCCGTGAAGTAGCTCCATTCAAAAAAAAACTTAAGCAAATAATTAAAAGTGTACAAATAAAAAAAACTTTTGTGACATGCGGTATAAAAAGAGGGCTATCCGAACCAACAATATAATTCCATTTAGGGGTAATAATGAGACTAAGGATTAGGGCTAATCCTAGATACGCATTTTTTACATTTTGCTGAATATCAACAATTGAACTATACATTTGATAAACAAAGAATTTCTTTAAAACTGGCAAGATAGTGTTCGAAAGGTTTGAATATTGTAAATAGGGTTCAGTAGGAATAAAAAATTTAAAGCTGGTCTTGATTTCATTTTTCCATGCAACATCGCCACCAGATCTAACGCCCTCAAGGATTTCATGGCCATTTAAAAAATCTATTTTTTTGATGATTGAGCCTGGGGCAGTCTCATGACCAATACAACCGTAAGTTGATGCGCGTAGAATTTTTTGAAATTTTGTGTCTGCACAATACGTTGTGTTGCCAAAAACTACGTCGCATTCATGCAAGCAAAGCAAATGCCAATAATCTTCTAGCCATGAATTGATTGGAATGGTCGTCGCATCCAAGAATGCCACCCATTCAAACGACGCTTCTCTAACTCCTGCATTTGTTGCTTCATAGGGAAATGCTCTTCCAGCAGGCCATTTAGTCTGCGCTTTTGAAAAAATAGAAAGGGAAGAGATATACCTTAACAAGCGATCATATCTATAGGCTCTGCCGACTCTCAAGTAAACAATAGGGACTATTGATGAAATAGATTGGGATATCTCTTGAATATCATTCGAAGAACTTGAATCCGCTACAACAATCTCCCCAGGAAGCAGCGTTTGAGAGTTAACACTAATAATCAGTTTTTTTAGATCATTAGGATTATCAAGGGTAGGAACAACAATGCTAAATCTTGGATACATTTAATGGTTAGTTAGTTAATATGATTATATTTTATAAGCTAAAGCAGTCCAAAAAGGCTCTTGTGAGTTAACTTGAAACAACACACCATTTCTCTCAACAAGATTAACGTTGTTCTCTTTATTTTTTAGATTTGTAATAAAAAAACCTTCATATCAATTTAATTCGAACCTTAATATAACCGAGAGTAAGAAGATCTGTCTATTTGTTACAATACCTTACTTCTCCTAGCTACTTAACATAATTAATTATTCCCTATACCATTCAAACTACATCTGAGGTTTTCATCTTCTGAACAAGTCTTTTATTATGACGAGTTTTCTCTGTAATTAAGAAATATATCTCTATGTCTTCAATATAAAGATTTGCTGTTTTAATGGAGAGTTGGACTAACCCTGAATCAGCATCAATCATCTTCGAGCAATCAAATTCATTAATAAGAAAAATGGTCATCATAGAATTTTTGCTTATGAAAGATTTCTTGCAAATCATGTTTCAATCCCAATGGCAAGAAAAATAATTAAAAAACTAATTGAATTAAATATTGTTAAAGTTATTAAATCTAATGCGGGTTTAAGAGTTAAGTACTTAGAAATATCAACTCAGATATCGATAAATATTTATGACATGCAATAGTAGCAAGACTTGACAACAATGTTTACAACTTTGACGGAAAAATGCGTGTTTACAACAACTTTACAACAAGGGAAACAGGTTAGGAATGGGGGTTGTAGGGCTTGTTATTACTCCCACTCAATAGTTGCTGGAGGTTTGCTGGAAATATCGTAGACTACACGGCTAATCTCTTCGATTTCGTTAACAATTCTATTTGAGACGTGACCAAGAAAGTCATAGGGAAGTTTAGCCCAAGTTGCAGTCATAAAATCTACCGTTTCAACTGCTCTGATTGCAATGACATCAGCATATCTTCTTTCATCTCCAACCACTCCTACAGATTTTACCGGCAGATAAGCGCAGAACGCCTGGCTTACTTGATGATATAAATCAGCCTTAATTAGCTCCTCAATAAATATGGCATCTGCATTTTGTAAAGTGATGACTTTTTCTGGAGTGATTTCCCCTAAAATTCTTACACCCAACCCAGGGCCGGGAAATGGGTGGCGATTTAACATTTCACGGGGAAGGCCTAACTCAGCACCCATTTTTCTTACCTCATCTTTAAAGAGATCTCTTATCGGTTCAACAAGCTTCATCTTCATATCGTCAGGAAGACCACCAACATTGTGATGAGATTTAATAACCCTCGATTCTTTTGATTCTGATTCAGAGGATTCAATCACATCTGGATAAATAGTGCCTTGAGCTAGGAAGTTAATGTCATCTTTTAATTTAGCTGACTCATTATCAAAAATATCAATAAAAGTTCTGCCAATGACTTTTCGTTTTTGCTCTGGATCTGATATACCTTTTAAATGTCGGTGGAAGATCTTCTTAGCATCAACAACCAATAAATTTAGATTCATCTTCTCTCTAAATAATTGCTCTACCTCTTCAGCCTCATTTTTACGAAGCAACCCATTATCAACAAACATGCATATTAAATTTTTTCCAATAGCTTTGTCTAGTAACATTGCTGCTACTGAAGAGTCTACACCTCCAGATAAGCCAAGCAATACTTTGCTATCCCCTACCCTTTCTTTGATATCAAGAACGCGCTGCTCAATAAGATTTTGCATCTTCCATTGAGCCTGGCAGTTACAGATTTTAAATACAAAGTTTTCTAAAATAACATTGCCCTCTTTGGTGTGAGTAACTTCGGGATGAAATTGAAGGGCATATATGGGTTTTTCAGTGTGAGTCATGGCAGCAATTGGAGCTGATGGAGTGGATGCTATAAGATGAAATTGATCTGGTAGCGAAGAGACATGATCTCCATGGCTCATCCAAACATCTATTTCGGATCCAGTATCAAAGCCATCAAACAGAGTGCTAGCTGCCTCAATGGTAATAGAGGCATGTCCAAACTCTTTCGTTTTAGAGGCGGTTACCTGGCCTCCAAACTGTTCTGCTAAAGTTTGCATTCCATAGCAGATACCCAGAATAGGAA
>ENA-UOXV01006869-UOXV01006869.1-marine-metagenome-genome-assembly--contig:-NODE-6869-length-11733-cov-5.099589_pt1 | contig 11733 bp, 4 predicted proteins | sample MGYA00238165_ERZ766961 | MGnify/ENA primary metagenome ERZ766961 (study PRJEB28924, sample SAMN03173240) | marine metagenome | biome: Marine; feature: Water; material: Subsurface seawater | place: North... | reverse complement strand
CCGTCCACGCCAACGTCCTCACCAACGCGGCCTCCGGCTTCGGCTTCTACTAAGCGGTGTGCCAAAGATGCCATCCTTAGTCTCCGAAATGTTGTAAACCAGTGAACTACGTGTTAAGGGAGTAACAACCCAACCAAGTTCCTCCGACTTTTTAGTTAAGCCGCCGAAACAGTTGTACCATGATCCTATTCACGTAGGGCGCTCCGGCAATGTAATGAAAATGTAAACGTTGCATACAACCTATATCGTACGCTCGACTCGTAGTCACCCTCGTGTGTCTCCCTCAGTTCTTCACAGCCAGCGCCCTGCGGGTCCGCCTCGCGGGCTCGGGCTCAGCTGCAGCCGCCGCTTTCCGCTTGGGCCTCTCGCTCGCCTTCGCCGCCTTAGTATTCCCCGTAGCCTTCTTCGCCTTGACCTTCGCCTTCGCCGTCGTCAGGATCGACGCGCCGCGTGCGTTGGGCGCGGGCGGCGCGGGCCCGCATCCGCCGAGCGAGGCGCGAATGGAAGCCGCGAGCTTCCCCGACTCCAGGCTCCCGTGCAGCACGTGCGACCCGAGGTCGGCGCCGGGTCGCGACAGCCACGACTTGAAAAACTCGGGCGCGACGCACGCGCCGCCCGCGACCGCGTCCACCACCCCGGCAGCCCTGCCGACGAGCGCGCCTTTGTTGCTCGGGTCGATGACGGCGACATCCGGCGACGCGTTCGCGGGGACGAGTTCGCCTTTGGCGGAGATGGAGGACACGCTCGCGCCGCCGCACCTGAGCACGACGGTCAGCATGTCGCGCTCCTCCCTGTTCTTGGACGCGAACGGCGCGAGGGCGACGGATAAGCCCTCGAACGCCTTTCTCCCCGCCGCCGCGTTCCATCGCTCCGACGCGTCAGCCGTCAGGAGGCCCATGTCGGCGCCGCGGCCGCCCCGCCAGAGGTGAGCGCGGAACGCGGCGCTCGGCAGCAGCGCGTTTTCGCGCCTGGACGCGTCGAGGTACGACTTGTCGAGGATGGGCACGCCGGACGCGGCGGCGGCGAGGAACTTGAGGGAGCGTCCGCCCCGCTCGCCGAACACGGCGTGCGTGGCGGCGGCGTCCCAGCCGTGGCCTGGGCACACGGTGCCGCCCAGGCGCGTCACCAGCGAGCCGTACTTGGTGAGGTCGGCGGAGGAAAAGCCGCTGAGCGCGACGCGGGGCCGCCTTTCCTTCTCGGGGACGGGCTCGGGCTCGGTGTCCGTCTCGGTGTCCGTCTCGGTGTTCGTCTCGCGTGTCCTCTTCTTGCGCGCGGGATTCTTGCGCGCGTGCGCAGCCTTGGCCTCGGGCGGTGTCGTCTTCTTGGGAGCAGCCTTTGGGGCAGCCTTGGGTTTGGGAGGCGCTTTCTCCTTGACGGGCTCGGGCTCGGCGGGCTTGCCCCGGGCGGCGCGCCTGGGCCGGGCCGGGCCGAGCTCCTGCAGAGCGCCGGCGCAGCCCTGGGTTTCCTGTCCCGGCGCGGCGGCGCCGGCGCTCTTGTCGCCGGTATCTTGGGTCATGATCACCAGCTTCCTGGCCCGGCCGCGCCTGGGCACGACGATCTCCTCCTCCTCCTCCTCCTCCTCTTCTTCTTCTTGCTCCTCAGCTTGCTTCTGAGTGATGCACTCGTCGAGCTCGGCGGCCAGGTCGCGGTGAATCTCCTCATCCTCTTTGCTCGCGGCCCTCTGGACGGCGTCGGCTGCCGCCTTGGCGGCGGAGAGCGTGTTGCTGCTCTTCTTCTTGCCAGAGGTCTTGGGCGCCTCGATGATGGCCTCCTCCTCCTCCTCGCCCTGCGTGTGTGTCTCCTCCTCCTCCGCCTCCATCTCCTGCGTATCCCCCGCGCCGAAGCAGGAGGCGGCGGCTGCGGCGATTCGCGCTCTCGACCCCGGCGCGGCTGCCCCGATGGAGATCTTCGCGCCGAGGTCAAAGCTCCACGTCGCGGCGGCGTTGGGCACGGCGGGTGTCTTGGCGCCGGACCCGGGCGCCATTTGCGTGAACGCCTGCGTCATGTCCGGCTCGGTGGGACCCGCGAGTAGCTCGTGAAACCCGACGAGCACCTCGCTCAGCGGCCGCTCGACCTCGTGCACGGTGACGCCCGGGAGGTTACCGGGGACTCGCGCCGGGAGGGTCACGACGTCGCCCGCGTCGCGAATCCGGAGCCGTGTACCGGTTCGCTCTCCCGATTCTCTGACCTGCACGGGCCGGTACATCCGTACGATCTGCTCGTGCGACATCTGAAACCCAAAGGGAAGGTACACCTCGGCGAAGGTGACGCAGAGCGCGTCCGGCCCCGGCATCGGCGACTCCTCCCCTTCCCAGCACGCGTCCGGCTGCTTGGCGGACTCCAGCCTGAGCCGCGAGATCACCGCGGCGCCGAGGGGGCCGCGGTCACGCTTCTGCGCGGCGTCCCTCGCGAGCGCGGTCCACAGCGAGATCTCCTCGGGGGACGCTTCATCCTCGAGGTACGCGAGCTGGTCACCACCGCGGAGCGGCGCGAGCTTCAAACCTGCCGGAACGTGGCCCGGCTTCCACTGGAGCACCTCGAACCGCCGCCGCTTGTGCAGGACCGCAACGACGGCCGCCGCTTCGCCCATAGAGATGGATATGTCCTTGTCGTTCAAGTCCAGGTCGTCGTCGGCGTCGGGTCGCGGGTCCCACGTTCCGCGGGCGACGTCGTCGACGAAGTCGTGGAACGAATCGGCGGCGAGCGGCGCGTCGCGGTCCTCGAACCTGTGCCATCGCTGCGGCTGCCTGTCGATGAACCTGCCCCCGAAGGCAGCCTCGACGTCGGTCGGGGAGCCGATGCGGCCGGTGAACTGGTGCAGCTCCGGCGGGGGGCGGGCGCCGGAGTCGCGGATCTCGCGGATCAACGGGTCCTCCTTCATGTTGCGGTCGCACACCTCGATGTGCTGGGACGGGCGCGCCTCGAGCGCGTTCCAGTCCGGCGAGAGCACGGCGGATCCACCGCCGGGGGTGGGCTGGGATGACACACGCTGCGACAGCGGGGCGCGGGGCGCGGGGGGGTCCATACCCTTGCCGCCGGAGCCGCCAGAGCCGCCGGAGCCGCCAGAGCCGCCGGAGCCGCCGCCGGACGACGGCACGAAGCTCCCGCCGCTCGTACCGCCGGTCCTGGGCGCATCGACGGTCTGGCGGAGCACGGTGTTGCGCGGTGCGGTCGCGGGTGCCTCCTCCTCACCGGCGGGCGCCATACCGGTCGTGAGCTCAGTGACGAACGTGCCGAGGCTGTTCCGTCCACCCGCGCCCGGGTTCTGTCCCGCCGCCGCCGCGTTCCTCGCCTCCTCGTCGTCGCCCCCGAGGTGATCGTCGAGCGGCTCCTGAGAGTCGGGAACCTCCGCGACGGCCATCGCGTCTTCGTCCTTGCCGCTGAGCGTCGCGAACGGGGTCTCGTCGAGCCGACGCCACTGTCTCAGGCACTCCTCCAGCCACCGGTGCGACACGATGCGCTGGAGACCCGTCTGCGTGGCTTTGGCCCACTTGGCACCCTCGAACTCGTAGCACACGAGGTGGGTGGACTTGCGGTCGAGGACGCGCATGTACTCGCAACCCAGTGACTTGCACATGTTGATGAGCTGCTGCCTGCGCTCGCCCACGTAGCCGGTGACGCACACGCGCACGTCGGCCATGTCCGGGTGGCCGTCCAGCGTGAGCGGCGGGTGGTAGAGGACGCAGTCGTCGATGGGCACGAGCTCGCCTTTATGGATGCATGCCTCGATCCAGTCCCACGAGACGACGCGCTTTCGTTCCTTCTTCGCGCGTTTGTAGATGTCCGCCTCGGCGCCGACGCCGGTGGTCATTAGGACGACGTGCGTCGTGGCGTCTTTGTCGTACTCGGTGACGATGTTCGCGCCGAGCCTGCGGAGGGACTTGGCGTGGTCCGCCGCCTTGGCCTCCGCGGTCGGTGAGTTGACGAACGATGCGGGATCGTAGAAGAAGGTCATGCCGAGCATGAACGAATCGGCGTTCTCGTCCGCCTGCAGGGACGACGCGAACATGGGCACGGACATGACTGACGTGGGGCCGGTGGGGAGTGCCAATTAGATGCACCCCTCCTCCTGGCACGAATCTGGCGGGACGCGACGCGCTGAACCGGGGGAACGGTGCGCGTGACGAGCGGTGCGGACCCGAGCGGTGCGGTGGAAAGCTCGAGTGATATTCTCCGGATTCCGCGCGCGCGTGCGTTTGCGGGTGCGATGCTCCGCGTGCGGTTCGGTGTGCGTTGGACACGCACGCGAGAACGCGTCACCTCTTCCAAGAAGACGGAGGAAGGAAAAAAGGGGCTGTTGTTCCCCGTTCAAAATTCGCCGGGGGGTGCCATGGTTTCGAAGCTCAATGGACAATTTAGACCGTCGTTTGTGGTTCGTTTGTGGCCCGGATTTAAATTTTGCAAACAACCCCGCTTTTCGTTCAAACGGAGGCGGCACAACGCGACGCGTCGTGTGAGAGACGAAAAGGACGCCCACTAGGACGCCTCGCGCCTCTCGTTCGGAGTATCGTCACTGTCATTCGCAGGCGATCGTATCCGCGACAGGCACCGCGCGCACGACCCTTCGCGAACTCTCGAGCCGCGTGAGACCCGCGCGAGATTTGATTTGAGTTTTCGCGTGACTCGGACACCAAGATGGCCGCCGTAGTCGCCGCGCCCGCGTGCGAGAACGACATGAACGCCACGAACGTCGGCCCCACCAACCCTCTATTGGACGGTGCCTGCGACGATGACGACAACGAGCTCACCGCCGAGCAGAAGAAGATCATCGAGGACAGGCTCAAGGCGCTCCAGGCGCGCTTCCAGGCTTTCGAGGAGAAGACCACGCAGCAGAAGATCGACGAGCTCATCATGGCCAACGAGGCCTACGGCCTGACCCAGGAGGAGGCCGAGATGGTCCTCCGCGTCTGCAACAACAACGAATTCGAAGCCTCCGACAGGCTGACCGAGGAGGAGGACGGCTCCACCTTCCTCAACGCCATCCGCTCCATGGTGGGACAGGAGAAGCGCGCGTCTCGACTCACCGGCCGGAAGCGCCAGGCCGAGGAGGAGCAGCTCGCCAGGCGCACCAAGATCCTCCGCCGCCGCCGCGACCAGGTCGACGTCGACCCCGAGGCGTCCGACTTCGAGGAGGAGGAAAACTGGGACGAGGACGATCCGTCCCTCTGGGAGGACTACGCCGACGAGCCCGTGCAGGAGATGAGCCACGGCGTCCACTTTGTCCGCCACGCCAAGACCCACAGACCCGCGGGCGGACGCCTGAGGCTCGACGACGCCATCGCGGCGATGCAAAAACGGGAGCAGATGCTCAAGGAGAAGAAGGAGAAGGAGACCGCGGAGGGCAAGTCCGAGTCGGAGGCGTCGCCGGACAAGGCTGAAAAATCCGAGTCCGAGTCCGAGCCCTCCCCGGACGAGCCCGCCGAGAAGCCCGCCGACGAGGAGGCCAAGCCCATCGACGAGGCCGGCGCCGAGGGTGCCGACGCTGCTCCCGAGCAGGAGGCAGAACTCGATCCCCTCGATGAGCTCATCAAGGGCTGGTCCGAGGCGCGCATCAAGGCTTGGAACAACAGGGAGAGGAACGAGAACCAGTACTACTACCGCTTCAACGCGCCCGGCGAGAGCCAGGGCGAGGGCAAGTGGAGCGAACAGGAGCACGCGCTGTTCATGGCCACGATGGAGAGTGTGAAGAATGGCGAGCTCAAGGATGCCGCCGGCAACGTCGTGCCCATGTACCAGTGGGGATCCTTCTCCAAGGCTATCCCCGGCCGAGTCGGGTACCAGTGCTCCAACTACTACCGCTCGCTCATCACGCAGAACAAGCTCGAGGACGAGAACTACCAGCTGGACGACCAGGGCAAGCTCCGATTCAACTTCAAGAACAAGGGCTTCACCCGCGACGAGGACGGTCGCATGAAGAAGGCGCCCGCGGTGCCCAAGGCTCCCAGGGTTCCCAAGGCTCCCAAGGCTCCCAAGGACAACACCAAGGCTCTGGAGAAGAAGAGGGCGGCTGAGGCCAAGAAGAAGGCCAAGGCGGAGGCCAAGGCTGCGCGGGATGCGGAGAAGGAGGACAAGACCTTCAGAAGTTCCTGCAAGTTCGACACCATCCGCCGCAGCGGCCGGGCCAACGGCACAAAGAAGTACTCTGACGGCGACGCCTCCGAGGACGAAGAGGACCTCGGCCCCGTGCTCCCGGGCTTCATGGATCCCCTCACCAGGATGCCCATCGAGGAACCCGCCATCTCCCCGTACGGCCACGTGTGTGGCTACGAGATCTGGTGCAAGATTCTCCGCCAGGAGGGCACCAAGGACACCTGCCCGTTCACCAGGCAGCCACTCAAGCGCCGCCAGCTCGTCATCCTGACCCACGACAACATCACGGAGTACCGCGAGAAGATGGTCGAGACGCAGAACAACTGAGCCGTGAAACGAGCCGTGAACCGTGGGGTTCACGACGATTAAACTTTAATACGACACGACACGATTAATCTCATTAACGATCGCGCCACCGATACTTGTCATGCCGATGAATCACCAGCCGACGCGACAGCCGCGACGTTGACCGTCGACGCACAGAAACTGACATGGCACTATAAGAAACTGACATCGTTGCTCCGATCTCGTCACATTCTCGATGGGGCGCAGGAAGGACCGCCATCGGGAGCCGTCCGCGCGCCCCCCCGATGAGGAGGACACGCTCTCCTGGCGCAGTGCCGGCGGCGACGTCTGGGAGCGCGCGCTCGACGAATCGGATCTCGGGCGCGACGTCGACCCGGACAAGAGCTTCTTCGATGCGGAGGACGTGACGCGGGCGGTCGATCGCATGACGACCGCGATGCTTCGCGCGGGCGGTGTCGGGTGCGTGCTCAAGGGCGGCCTGAACCTCTTCTCGTGGCTCGCCGGCAGACGCAAATCGAGGCGGCGCGGCCAACCCGGTCCGTCCGTCCGCGACGCGCTGCACGACACCGCGGCGTTCGCGTCGTTCCTCGTGACTTTCGCGGGGATTTACGTCTCCGTGGACGAGTGCCTGGCGCTGAGGTACGGGAAGCAGCAGAGCAAACAGTGGAGGGCCGCGGTCGCCGGTGCGGTCGCGGGGCCCGCGCTCCTACTCGCGGACGGGCCGCACGTCAAGGGCGGGGGGGGCAAGAGGCACTACGGGCTCGCCACCTACTTGTGGCTACGTTCCACCGTGCTCATCGCTCGATGCGGTTTGAAGCGGCGCGAGTTACCGGATACCCACCCGCTCGCGAAAGCCGCGCTCGCGCCCTTCGCGCACGAGCACGCCGACGTCGCGCTGATGGTGGCGAGCACCTGGGTCATCCTCTCCTGCTTCGTGCTCAAGCCCGACGCACTCACCGGCGCCTACGGATCGTTCCTCAACAAACACGGCGGGAAGACCAAGGCGCACTACGCCGCGCTGAGGGCGATGGCGCTCGCATCCACAGCCGCCGAGACCCGCCGTGCGATCCATACCGCGGCGAACGCGCTGTTCCAACCGGGATCCACAGCGCACGAGGCGCTCGTACACGTGGCGAACATGGACGACGGTTCGCTCGCTAAAGCCAAGCCGAGCCTCTGGGGCCTCGTGCTCTACCCGGGTTCAAACGCTTTTACCCACTTTCTCACCTTCTACCGCGGCGCCCTAGGCCGCGCGCTGCCGATCTACGTCCCGCTCTACGCGGTCCCGGCGCTGATCGTCCACAGGCATAACCTGTTGGGTCCGCGTGGAGGTGTTTTGGCGATGAGAGCGGTTTTAGGCGCGGGCCGGTCCTCCGCGTTTCTCGCGGCGTATTGCGCCTGCGCTTGGGCGGCGCCGGACGCGTTGCAACGGCTTGTGTTCGGGACACTGAGCGCGTGGACCGTGTCGGCGTCCGTGCCCCTCGCCGGCCTCGCGGTGCTGATCGAGAAGCCCAGCCGGCGGCAGGAGCTTGGGGTGTACTGCGCGTCGAGGGCGCTGGAGGCGGCGGCGGTTTGTTCGGTGTCGTGGGGGTGGACGCCGCGGTCGCTGGCGACGCGGACGAGGGCGGACGTGGCGCTGTTCGCGGCGGGCGCGGCGGCGATCATGCACTGCTACAACACGGAGCGGGACGTGTTCCGGAGCAAGTACCTGAACGTGCTGGATTTCGTGTTTGGCAACGCGGGGCACGGACGGCAGCGCATCAGGCACGTCGGGAGTTACTACCAGGTGGCGTTCGCGGCGCGTGAAAAATATCATAGAACTCAGTCGTCCGCAGAGTGATGTCATACAAGTACGTTGTGATGAGTTCTACTTTACTAAGTTTGAGTTATACTAAGCACCGCCCTCGCCCGCGAGCCCGAACGCCTCGTTCGTGAGCCTGAACAGTTTCACCGTCCCGTCGCCCCCGCAGGTCAACACCCCCGCGTCTTCCAAAGCCTCGATATACGACACGCCCACGTATACCATGTTCTGACCGCCGCCCCGGGGAGCCACGAACGTGTGCCGCTCGTGCGCGCCGTGCACGCGCTGCACGTGATCACCCGTGTCACCACGCCACACGCGCACGTCACCGTCTTTACACCCGGAGACCAGTAAACCGCGTGAACTTCCGCGTGTACCGACGCTCGCCAACGCGGTGACCTTGGCCGAATGGCACTCGCCCCCGCCGCTCCTCCCGCACGAACGCCAAAGCACCGACCGCGCGCCGTCCGCGGACCCGCCGAGCAAACGCAGGTCGTGCGCGGCGACGTCCCCGTTCCGGCCCGCGGTCGCCACGAGCGGCCACGGGCCCGCGCCGCATCCGGCGTCGCATCCCGCGAGAGTCGTCACCGCCGTGGCGCCGCCCTCGTGAGGTGAAAACGCACCCGCGGGCCTGGACGGGCACAGCGTATCCCACAGCATCACCGACGCGGCTAGGGTGTTGTCGTACTCCGTCGCGCACAGGTTCTTCCCCACGGCGGCGATGGTCATCGGGGAGAGGTAGGTCAGCGCCTCCACGCGCGAGTCTTTGTACCGCGGGGTCCAATGAGAAGTCGGCTTTCCGAGGTCCCCGTCGGATCGAAACGCGCATAAATCGCCGTTCCAGCCGCCAATCGCGAACCCCGCGCCCGTGCCCGGCGACCACGCGACCGCCGTGACCGGCGAACCGTCCTTCGCTCGGGGTATCGCCACCTCGCCGGCGCGTCCGCCGTCCTCGTCGCCGTCATCGTCGAAGCGCCAGAGCACCGCGGCGCCGGCTGCGGCGCCCGCGAGCAGGACCGGCCGCCGCGGGTGCGACGCGACGCACCGCGCGGAAACGTCGGTGGACGCCTCGCGCGGCGTCCGTCGCGTACGCTCGGAAGTCTTCGAGGGACTAGATTCTTCGACCGCGCGCGCGGCGGCGGCGGCGGCGGTGCTCCAGTCGCCGCTCGGATACATGGACCCGCCGCCGTGGAAAATCGGGTACACCGGATCGGGCACCCGCCTCGGGCCAACCCCGGGCATGCGCTCGTCCACCTCCCGCCCGCCCGGCGTCCACCACGACTCGTTCGGCCATGTGTTCATGTCGCCGACGCTCCAGAGCGTCGGGTCGCGCGGGACGGGCGCGGCGGACTCCAGCGCCGCGCGGCCGTTCGCGTCGGCGTCCGCGCCGAGCCGTCTCAGATCCGCGACCACCAGACCCTTCTTGACCGCGGCCAGACCGAGCTGGTGCGGCGCCGCCGGGTTGAGGCACGCGCCGTAGAAGGCGTCGCCGGTGAGCTTCGCGATCTCGAGCGGGGTTCTGAGCGCGCGGATCGAGGGCGCGGGCCCGGTCGGTTTCGTCGGGGTGAACGACGTGTTGACGAAGACGTCAAAGCCGGATTGTAAAAATGTGCCGCCGTGGGAGGCGCGAGGGGACGGCGTCGTGGGGCTCATCGGCGTACGGTCCTCGTTCGAGACACGTCGCTTCGTACCCCCGACGCAAATGCGCTCGAGGGTCGCGAACCTGGGCGACCCCAGCGACGGAGCCGCCGCGGCCCGGGCGGAATCATCGTCAACGTTCAAATCAACGTCAACGTTCAAATCGTCGTCACCGTTCAAATCGAAGTCGACGTTCGCCGCCGCCCTCATCGCCAGCTCGCGTCTCCGCATCAGCGACTCGCGCACCTCCGCCACAGGGATCGCCACGTGCCTTTGCAGCGCATCGATACACTCGCGAACCCTCGATTCAGGGTTCAGGCTCGAGCACGCCTCCGCCGCGAGCGCCGCCGCCGCGAGCCGACCGCGAAGAAAACCGCCGGATTCGGCGTCGTCGCCGCAGCGCTCCAACGCCGCCAGAGGCATGCCGCATCTCTCCAGCGCGAGGATCAACCGGACCGTTCCCGCCCTGCCGGCGTCCGCGGCGGCGTCGGCGAGTCGCGGCGCGACGCGGCGTAAGGCTTTCCTCGCGGAGATGAACCCGCATAGATCCGCGGACGACGCGAAACTTGAGAGCGTCGTGACCGCCTCGCGCCCGTCGCCGCACATCCACCGGACCGCCGCGAGGGTCCACCCGTCCCCTTCGAGGCTGGGCACCACCTCCCGGCGCAGAAAGTCCTTCACGAGCGGTGGAAGGCTCGCCGGAAGCGGAGCCTCGGCGTCAGCGGTCCTCGGATCCGCGGCGGCTGAGGCGGCGTTCACCTGACTCTCGGATGCGTTCGCGGTGGAGGATCCTCCGTCCATCGCGCCGAAGCCCGCGAAGGCGTCCATCGATATCATGCCGTCGTCACTCGCGCCGCCGCCGCCACCGACGATCCCGGCGTCGTTCCGGGCGGATCCCACGCGGGTGAACGGGGCGCCGGTATCGACGGAGGGGTTCGAGGTGTTGGCATCCGCGGGCGCGAACCTGGCGACTGTCACCGCCAGCGATAGGTCCCCGAGCCTGCGCCACACCAGCGCCGCGGCGTCCGCGTGCTGCCCCGCGAGCACGAAGAACGCCGCGGCGAACGAGTACCTGTGCTTGGACATGAGCGCGTACGCGTTCTTCAGCGCCGCCTCCCTGTGCCGATCCTCGGCAAAGTCCCTGGATAAAAACTCAGCCAGCCTGGTTTCCCGGGACGCCTTGAAGAGACCCGCGAGGACGCTGGTCCTGCCCAGGGCGGCGTACAGCAGCGCGCAAGGGTTCTCACCGCCGGGGTCCCGCGTCGCCGCGAACTCCGCGCGCGCGGCGGCGTCCACGAGCCGGCGAAGCTCGCCCGTGTCCCTCAGCCACAGCGGCGCGCCCAGTCGCCTCAGATCCTTCCACGACTTGTCCTTTGACTCGTCGTTCAAAACCGACGACAGAAGCGCGTCCTGCGTGTCGCACTGCAGCGCCCACGCGAGCTCCACCCCCCGCGGGCCGTGCGCGTCGAGCCGTCCCTCATCTCGATGAGACCGCAGCTTCCGCTCGCGGCTGAGCATCCGGAAGCGGCGGCCGGCTTCGTCTATTTGCCCGTACGAATCCGTCCCGCCGTCCGCGTCTACGAGCGCGTCGAGAGCGCCGAGCAGCGCCATGCGCCCGTCCGAGCCCAGGCCGACGAGCACGTCGCCGTGCGCAGCCACCAGCTCGGCGCCTTCCTCAGCCTCGGCGGCGGAGAAGCGCTCGTGACGTACGGGCGCGCGAACCCGGCGTCCCGGCGCCGTCCTCTCAGCCCCGGCGGTTTTTTCATCGTCGGCGGCGGGCAGGTCCTGTCCAAAGGCGAAGAGCGGTTTGGGTTTGGAAGGCGCGGGGGCGAACCCCGCGAATCCGCCGAACGCATTCGCGTCGAACTCGGGAACGTCGTGTTCGCTGCTTTGGGCTG
>ENA-UOXV01006858-UOXV01006858.1-marine-metagenome-genome-assembly--contig:-NODE-6858-length-11747-cov-4.611187_pt1 | contig 11747 bp, 10 predicted proteins | sample MGYA00238165_ERZ766961 | MGnify/ENA primary metagenome ERZ766961 (study PRJEB28924, sample SAMN03173240) | marine metagenome | biome: Marine; feature: Water; material: Subsurface seawater | place: North... | reverse complement strand
AGAGCGCGTTGGCGTCGCCGCGGCCCTTGCAGGTGCCCGACACGATGGATGCGATCCGGTTCGCAGTCGTGCAGCGCAGGAATACGGTGCCGGAGCCGTAGTTGGCGCCGAGGTTGTTGTCGCTCGCCGAGTCGGCCGAGGGCACCGGGCACGACGCGCAGTGCTCGGGGAAGCACGGGCCGCCGATATCGATGCCCGTCTCGCCCTGGTTGATGTACTTGGGCGCCGTCGCCGTGCCGTAGTTATAGCCCGTGGCGGTGCCGTCGTCGTGCATGCCGTTCCAGCAGTGCTCCGGGAACTGCTGCTTCATGCTGTCCGTCGCAGAGTTGTACGCATTCACGAGCGCGTTGCCCGCGGCGCTGTTGGGGTTCGCCCGCACGTCGCCGGGGCCCTGCAGCGGGAACGCGTTGGTGCCGCTGCTCACGGCGTTGGTCTCGTCGCGGATCACGCCCGGCGCGAAGTCCGTGCGCTGGCAGCGCTTCCCGTTGATGCGCACGATCGGCTGCGAGCCGGCGAGCCCAAAGTTCTCGCCGATGACGGTCATGACCGACCCGCCGGTGCGGCGGCCGAAGCGCGGGAGCACGCGGTTCACCTTGACGGGGCGGTAGAGGTGCCCCTCGCAGTAGAAGGTGAGCCCCTCGGGGTTGTAGTAGGACGACGGCTGCTTCTGGCAAATGTCGACCGTCCCGTCGATGGTGCAGCACGGGTACCACGCCTTGCCGGCCGTGATCGTGACCGACGAGAGCCGCGTCGACTCCGCGCCGGCGTAGTAGCCGCCGCGCACCTTGATCGACGCCAGGTGCGACCTGGCATCGCCCGTGCGCCGCCACTCAGCGCCCGGGCGCGCGACGGGATGGGGCGTGCGCACGCGGGCGTGCGCGCGGACGCGCGCGCGGGCGCGGGGGGGGGGCGCGGGCGGTCGGGGCGCTCACAGGACGCCGAGGAAGTCGAGGGCGCCGGGCGCGGCCTTGGTGCGGGAGTCGATCCAGCCCGCGTCCTCGTTGAGCATCACGGAGAGGTCACCGCCGCGCGTCGCAAAGTCGTACAGGTACAGCGAGTGGCCGCAGGTCGCCTCGAGGATCACGTCCGGCGCACGCATCACGTGGCCGGCGCTCGGCGTCTCCGAGTGCACCAGCGAGAGCATGAGCTTCCCGTTGTACGCCGCCGCAAGGTTGCCCGAGAACCGGTCGGTCGGCCCGATGAAGTACCAGCTCTCCGATCCGGCGTCGGCGCCAACGACGCCCTTGCCGCTGTCCGCCGTGGCGGTAACGCTCGTCGGGGTGTTGACCATGGAAACCGCCGACCAGCCGTCCAGGCCCGCGGTGGTGATCGACTGGAGCAGGACGCTCCCCACGCCTACAAACCAGGCGCGTCACTCGCGTGTGCTTGCGCGGGCAGGATCGCTGGTGGCGCGCGGGGCGCTCTCGCCGCGCGCGAGGTGGGGGAATCGGCACGCACCAGCCCGCTGGGTCTCGGCGCCAAGGTGATTGTTCAAGTACTGGGCGGGGTCCTTGAAGCCCCGGGTGCCGGGGTCGCCCACATCGCGTGAGGCCTGGTCTTGGCCGTTGTCGTTGGTGTGCGAGTACATCCTGCGCGGGCGCCCCGGTCAGCGGACGGCCCGGCCTCACAAGACCCGTGCGCGCATCCGAACCGTTGTCACACTCGCTCTGTAGCCGCCCTCACGCCCTGCCACTGCGCCCTCGTGGCACGCGCAAAGCGCACGCATATAGCGTGGTGAAAACGGCGGGCGCTGCGCACTGCACGCGCGTGCACCGAAGCCCGCCACCGCGCGCAGCGCGCGTGTATCCTCGGGCCCGACCTGGTGGAGTCGTAGTGGACCGGCGAGGCCGCATCGACGACGCTGAGCGCCGCCGCGAGCACGAGCACCCACGAGATTTTCATCCTTCTTTGGACACTTCCACCCAAGATCCGTCCACCTGCTTCCCGGCTGCACGCGGCGACGCCCAAGATGTGGCGAGACGCCCACCTGTGCTGTCGTCAGTTATCCAATCTACCCGCTGGAGATGGCTGAAGGAAAAGTGGATGCCGGTACAAATCAGGCTTCCAAAAGTGCACATAAACCGGTTGGGATAAACTTCTTTCAATAAATATTTTGGACGAGACCGTCAGATTCATCAGTACAAACAACGGACGCTTTGGTAAAAAGGTTTTCTGCAAGGGCTTCGAATTCCTTCAGAGCCGACCGGACGCGACCTTCACGCCGCAACATGGTCGTGGGATGCGGGATCCTGGCACGCCCCGGCGGACCAACCGCGCCGCCCGACCCCGCGGGTCTCATGATCGCGTTTGGGTTGATGGTTTCTTTGCACCCGTGCGGGCGAAGCTCCGTGTGCCCACGCGGTCCATGCTTCTGGAACTGCGGCAGGCGGGAGCCTGACAGCGGGACTCCGCCTGCGCGTCTTCAGTGTCAGCGTCTTCCCCGATTTTTGTGCTCTGCGACGGGAGCTGCCAGGTTGGGCACACCACGTTCTCTCCCCCTGCGAAAGCGATTCTGCAGGATCTCGGCAAGTGGTCACTCGGCGGCTGCCCAGCATGTTTCTGCCTTGTCCATGTCCATGGGCGGCGGCGAGGCACAGGTGCGCGCATCATCCCTGGCGCTCTCGCCCTCGCCCCTTTCCTCCCCCTCTTCCCTATCTCTTGGCTCGTTCTGATCCTCGCCCCCGCCACCCTTTGCTTCGATTTCTCGCCCGCCCGCACGGGCAATCCGGGCAGAAACAGTGCGTGAGTGGGCTGCACAGGTCCGACAAGAGCTTGTGGACTCGTGGCTGGAGAGCGTATGGCGCGGACGTGACGGGCACTGTGCAAGTGATGCAGAGGAGGCGATGGTCGACAGTGTCGCAGGGGAGTACGCCAGTACCTACGGCGAGATCACGCCCGCGGGCTTCCGGGCGCTGGCGCGACGAGTAGGCCTCGGCGCGCAAGACGTGTTTGTCGACCTTGGCTCCGGCGTCGGCCGGGCTGTCGTCCAGGCAGCATTGGAGAACGGCGTACGGCGCTCGGCCGGGGTGGAGCTTGCGGCATCGCGCCACGAACGCGCGGCGCGGTGCGCCCCGCCCCGGCCCCGCCCCGGCCCCGCCCCGGCCTGTGCCTAGCCAAGCAGCTGGCGCGCTTCTAAACTCCTCGCGCGCCGCGCCTGCAGAGCGCTGGGGGAGTTGCAACAGCTGCTGAAGGCAGTGCCGCCCGGCGGGGGCCCTGGCTCGAACCGCGTTGAAGCGCTGGAGGGGGGCGCGGGCGTTCGCGCGGGGGCGGTGTGGCTCGAGTGCGGCGACCTGATGGAGCTCGACGTGAGCGATGCAAGTGTCGTGTGGTGTGCGGGACTGTGCTTTTCGGACGATTTTCTCCGCAGCATCGCGCAAAAGCTGCTGCGAGAGGCGCCTGGGTCTTTGCCCCGCCGCTGACGGGCGTGTGTTCGGCGCGTGGCAGTGCGTACGGCGCGTCGTTGCCAGCACTGAGTGTCGGGCGTGGTGCGTGCAGCCTCCGCGCGGTCGCAACGCTCTCCACTTTCCCAGGGGGGCTTGGGGACAGCTTTCATCTAGAGGCATGCATCCCCCCTGAGCGCGCCGGCCCGTCACTGGTTTGCAGCTAAAGCGCGCTCGTCACGCAGGAGCTGGAGCTGGAGATGTCCTGGACCGTGCGCGCAGGAAAAAAGGCACGCGTGGCGTTGTATACTAGGCGAAATAAAGACTGCTGAGGCCTTGAGCCTCCCTCGAAGGGGTCCAGTTTGATGGTCAAATCAATTCGTTTTTTTTGGTTCGCGCAGCGACGGGGCAGCAGCCAGTGAGATGGTCACCGTGCGCCTGATCGGGGGGTCGCATGCTCTTTGTCGCGGCCGAACAGCACCACGCACGTTGCTCGCATTCATGTTCCTGGCCTGTATCAACGTGCCGCGAGCTGGGGGCAGCATGGCTCCAAATGAAGCGAATCCTGCGGCCGCAGTTCGGCGCGCTGGGGTGAGGGCCGATCACCCTCAAAGTTGGGGACACGCATGCCAAGTACCCTTAGTGGGCCCTCGTTCCCGCCGGGTGGCCCTGCGGGGTGGGGGCTCCCTGCGTCGGTGACTCTACGGATTCGTAACGCGACCAGCCAACCAGGTGCCGGGGGGCGAGGTCAAGCTGCGCGGGAGCACGGTGAAACCGAGCGCGGCACCGACTGTCTCGCTGGAGCCACCCGTTGGCACGCGCGACTTCTACCCTGAGCAGGTGCGCTGGAGTTGCTGACAGCAGCGCAGGTGGCGAGGCGCGGGCGGCGCGGAACGTGACTCGCTCCCCGCGCGGCAGATGCGGGTGCGCTCCTGGCTGTTTTCACACTTCCGCGCCGTCGCGCGCTCGTTCGGATTCCAGGAGTACGACGCGCCCGTGCTCGAGCACGCGGAGCTCTACACGCGCAAGGCGGGCGAGGAGATCACGGGGCAGATGGTCACGCCCGCGCCCTCGGCCAGCGCGCGGTGGCCGCCGTGTGCGGCGCACGCGTGATGCGCACCGGGCGGTGGCAGTACAATTTCGTGGATAAGGGCGGGTACAATGTGACGCTGCGGCCAGAGATGACGCCGTCGCTGGCGCGCATGGTGCTCGCGAGGGAGAAGGAGCTGCTGCTGCCGCTCAAGTGGTTCGCGATACCGCAGTGCTTCCGCTTCGAGAACCTGCAGGCGCGTCGCCCCTCCCTGCGCCTGCCCACCACCGCTCGCCGCGCCAGCCGCCGCGCGCCGACCGCGCTGGGGTGCTGCGCGGCGCAGAGGGGGCGCAAGCGCGAGCACTATCAGTGGAACATGGACATCGTCGGCGTCAGCGTGCGCCCCCCTCCCCCCGCCTCGCAAAGCCGCGCCCGCCGCGCCCGCCCCGCGTGGGCGTCCGCGTCACGGGCAGGCGCGGGCACAGGCGGTGAGCGCGGAGGCGGAGCTGCTGGCGGCGCTGGTAGCGCTCTTCCGCGCGCTGGGGCTCGGGCCGGAGGACGTGGTGGTCCGCGTGAACTCGCGGCGCGTGCTCGGCGCGCTGCTCGCCGCGCTCGGCGTCCCGGACAGCGCGCTCCCCTCTGTCTGCATCGCCCTCGACAAGGCGCCTCCCCGTCCCTCCCCGCTGCCCCTTCCCGATGCCGCCCGCCCGCCCGCCGCGCGCCCGCCCACGCACGCAGCTCCCCCGGGGCGCAGAGGGCCGCGCGAGGGAAGGCTGACGAGGGCCGCGGCGTGGGGGGCGCAGCTCGAGCGGCTGGGTGCGGAGGCGACGCGCGCGGCGCTGGTGGCGCTGCTGCCCGGAGGGGGGGGCGCCGCGGCGCGCGCTGACCGCGTGGTGGCGGCCGCGTCGCTGCGCAGCCTCGAGGAGCTCCGGGCGTTTGCGGCGGACCTCGGCGGCGCGGAGGGCGCGGAGGGCGCGGGCGGCGCGGGGGCGATGGAGGCGGCGATCACGGAAGTGGAAGAGCTTTTCGCGCTGCTGCGCGCGTGCGGGGCGGCCGAGTACGCGGCGTTCGACGCGTCGGTGGTGCGCGGCCTAGCCTACTACACGGGCGTCGTATTCGAGGCTGCGGACCGCCGCGGCGCCCTGCGCGCCATCTGCGGCGGCGGGCGCTACGACGCGCTGCTGTCGCTGTACGGGGCGCGCGCGCCGGTGCCGTGCGTCGGCTTCGGCTTCGGAGACTGCGTGGTGCTGGAGCTGCTGGCGGACCTCGGGCGCCTCCCCGCGCTCCCCCGCCGCGTCGACGTCGCCGTCGCCGCCTACGGCGCCGCCGACCTGCCACACGCGCTCGCCGTCGCGGCCGCGCTGCGCGAGGGCGGCGCCGCCGTCGACGTCAGCCTCGCTCGCCGCCGCGTGAAGCAGGCCTTCGACTACGCCGACCGCGCCGGCGCCGGTCCCCCGCCGGCCCCCGCCCCGCCCCCGCCCCGCCGGTGCGCGCCTGCCGCGCCTGACGCGCGGCGCGGCGCGGGCGCGGCAGACTACATGGTGCTGGTGGCGCCGGACGAGTGGGCGCGCGGCTGCGTGCGCTTCAAGGCGCTGCGCGCGCCGCTGCCCCCGCAGGTGCGGGAGCTCGCCCCTGCGCCCGAGGCGGGGGGCGCGGGCGAGGAGGGCGCGCCGGGGGGCGGCAAGGAGGGCGACGTGCGGGTGGCGGACCTCGGCGCCGTGGCGCGAGTGCTGCGGCAGCTGCGGGCCGCCGAGGAGGGGGGCTGAGCGCCCGAGTGCACCCAAAGAGGGCAGTGTACATGGCTCACGTTGCGCCCACCGCCGCGCCGCGCGCCGCGTGTCACGCGCGCGGGCTGCTGGCCCTGCACGGGAGGCACCCGGGGCGCGAGGCGCCCTCGCCCTCCTCCTCCTTCTCCTCGGACGACGCGCCCGCGCCCGCGCCCGCGCCCGCGCCGCCCTTGGCCGAGTCCGGCGCGTCGCCCTCGCGCCCCCGCGACTCTCCACGCGCCCCGTCCCCCGCCCTGTGCGCGCCCCGCACCTCAGCGCCGGGCGCTCGTCTCGGCGCCGCGCCCGCCCGGGATGCGCGTGCGGGAGAAGAGGGCGGGGGCGCACAGCGCGTCGCTGCTGCGGGAGCGGAGGAGGCCGGACAAGGAAAAGGAGTCGGCAAAAGCAAGGCGCTTGGAGAGGGTGCGGATGGAGCGGTGCAGCATCCCGAGGTTCTGTCCGGCGATGCGCCCGAGCGAGTCGCGCCCTGCGACACCGAGCCTGGCCGTGAGCGCCCCAACAGCTACCGCCCGGCCGCTGCGCCCCCCCCGCGCGCACACACACACCTGCGCATAAGGCAGTGGGGGGCGGGGAGGAATACCGAGGGCGGCCTTGCGCCCGAAGAGGGAGGCGAGCCTCTGGACGCGGGCGCTGCCGATATGGGTCTCGAACCAGCGGCCGGCCTGGCTCCAGCGGGTGGCCGCGGCGCGGAGGATTGGCGCGAGGGCAGCCCACAGCGCGGCAGACGCGACGGCGGCGGCGCGGATGAGCGGCTCGAGCGAGGCTCGCAGGGGGCGGAGGAGGAGCCGCCCGCGGCGCATGATGGAGGGCGGGACGGTGCGGTACACGAGCACCTCGAGCGGCTTCAGCCAGTGCATGTACTGCCGCGTGAGCAGCTTCGTGAGGGTGTCGAGGCGCTTCGTGAGGCGCCCCGTGACGGCGTCGATGGCCTGCGACGCGACGCGCACGAACGGCCGCAGCGACGCGCGGAAGATGTCGACGTGCTGGTAGAGCTGCCAGAACGCCCAAGTCCCCTGCAGAGCCATCCCCACCACAACGCCGCGCTCGACCTGCGCCCGCCCGCGTCAACCCGCGCGGCGCACACGTCGGGCGGCGGGCGGCGGGGCGCGCACCCGCTCGCGGAAGGCGGGGGAGTAGATGGCGACGGGGGTCACGCCGTGCAGCATCTGCACCCAGCTCGGCAGCACCATGCTCACCTCCCGGCCCCATTCCCCCTGCGTCTGCACACCGCACCGCGCCCCCACACGTCACCGCCCCTCTCTCGCCCGCGCGGACCCGGCGCGCGTGGAGGCGGGCGCGCCTTCTGGACTTGGGCGAGGTGCCGCTGCAGCCGCGCCGCGTCCTCCAGCCTGCGCGCAGCGCCCCGGTCAGCACGCCCAGCGCCCACGGCCTGCGTCCGCGGCGGGGGCGAGGCGGGCCTGATCTGGGCGACGAGGAGCCGGCCGTGATGCGCTTCTCGAGAAGCCTCCCGCTCCGCGTCGCTCCTGCGCGCGCGGAATCAGCGCCCAGCCCAGGCGCGGCAGCGGGTGCGGCGGCAGACTGGGCGGCGCGCCCTCTCACCGGGGCGGGCTCTCGCGGCGGGCGCCGAGCCATGGAGGACGGTGCCCCTTGGTGCCGTGGATGTCGATGCGCTGCGGCACCGCGGAGACCTCGACCTGCTCTCAGCGGCGCCGCGGGATGCGTGACTCCGCTGAGAAGGGAGGGGGGTTCGGGCGGGCGGGCGGGCTGCGACCGTGAAGCGCACGGGGGGCACGCGGAGGCGCTCTGCAAGGGAGCGCTCGAAGTCGAGGTCGAAGGCCGAGACGGACGCGTATGGACAGAAGAGGAACCTGTGCCGAACCCCGCATCCTCAGCCGGTCGCCTGCCGCCACTCCATCGCAGCGCACGCAGACCATGGTAGAGCGGACGCGCGCGAGCACTCCCCGCCCACTCGCACCAACCGGAATCCCGGTGCTGGGAGTGGGGACACACGTTTGGCAGTCGTGCTTGGCATCGATCTGCACACGATCAACATCATTTGACGTCAGTGTCTGGTTGCTTGGGCCGAGACACTCAGGGCCACTGCTTTGTTGCAGGCCACTCCCTGCAGCAGGGAGAGGGTGCCGGGCTGGGGGCGACCTTGCCGCCCGGGGCTGCCTGGGGGCAAATCGAGCCAGCGCGGTGCGAGTCGAAGCGCCAGAGGATTCCGTACTTCGAGAAACACAGCCTCGTGGACGCGCTCTCGTCCAAGTGCAGCGAGCCGCTCTTGAGCATCTGCACTTCGATCGCGCTGTCTGTCTTCCACTCCAAAATCTCCTGCTCCAGATAGTCTGGGCCTTGCCCCTTTTCAAGAACATTGCTGCTTGCTCGTGGTACAGCCGCCTGGCGCCGTCCCGTCCTGCCCCGCCCAGGCTCGCAGCTTGCCGAGCGCAACGGCGTCGCGGTCGCCCCGCCTCCGCGCAGCTCCTTTCGCCCCTGCTGCCCACTCCACAGGGTCTCGAGCCCCGGCACACCTGATGCAACCTTGGCCATGGCCGCCCTTGTGTACTCGGTGCACCGCCACGACGTAGGTGTCCCGGGCGCTACGTGCCTGTCCTGGACAACCCACGGCAGCCCAGGCTGGAGGAGGGCCATGGCGAGCGCGAAGAAGAGCAGATGCTTCGTCCCGCAAAGATGTAGGACGGGTCGCATTGAACTCCCCGTACTTTGGACTGCAATCCGCTCCGGGTTCTTTACAGCGAATGCCAGAGAAGTAGGCCAGCGGCCCCCACCGCGATTTGGGAGTCTGTTGCCCCTCGACAGAGTTTCGAAATTGTCACGCCCCAAGATTCGTCTTCTGAAAATGGGGTGGAAGCTTTTGTGGTTTAGGGTTTACTTTTAAGATGGCCGAGAGAATCAGGGTTCCAGCAGTATGTCGTCGTTTCTCGGTAGGAGCCCCCAGCCCAGCGGGCCCCAGAGCGAGGTCACACGCGAAAGTCTAACAGGATAGGAAGGAAAGTGTGCGCATTCCTGCGTCCGCGCAACTGTGAGGACCAAAGGGTTCCGGGTTTGGGAAGAATGGCTCCTCCAGCGGGTTTCGGCATCTCGGTGGCCTTTCGCGTGGCGGGCGGCGCAAGTAGCGAGAGCATTGGCGTGCCGCGCGTAAATTGGGCTTCCATGGTGAGAATCGTCTGGGTGGCACTTTTGGCTCCCCGAACGGCTGATTTGACGGCCATTTGCGCAGGCAACGTCCCGCCCTACTGCGTGGCAGCCGAGTTCATCGGTACCTTCCTGTTTCAGTTCATCGGTGGAGGCTGCGCCGCAAACTCCATCTCTACAGGTTGGCGCCCTGCTCCTAATTGCAAACCAGTCATCCCTGTACTGTCGGCTGTCGGCTGGATCGCACATGTCCCGCTGCTGGGGCGGGGTGCTGACACTATTCCTGCGCTGGAAGGGCTCGCGACTGCGGCACTTGGGAACGGGTTGGCGCTGGTCGTGCTTGTGTATGCTACGGCGGGCATCAGCGGGGGTCACTTGAATCCTGCCGTCTCGACGGCGTTCTTGGTAACGGGCAGGTCCGCCGCCCTTCTGCCGAAGCCCTGTCGGGGCGGCGGGCGCAAGACGCGTCTTGCGCAGCGCGGACAGCGCGCGGTCGCCCAGCTGCGGTGCCGCCGGACATGATACATTGATTTCCACATACTCCGTGCCTTATTGACAGTGCATCCTCGCGCCCCGTAGGCTGGGGAAGCACCGGTACTGGTCGTACATTGCGGCGCAGTTTCTCGGGGCGCTGGCGGGGGCGATCGCGCTGAAGCTCGCGCTCCCGCCCGCGCTCGACGAGACGCCCTTTACGACCACGGGCTCCCTGTCCTTCGAACACCCCTTCCAGGTCCTTGCCCTGCCTCGCTCCCTGCCCCCGCGTCCTGCGGACGACAGACGAGCGCGTCGGGCTCGCGCGCGCCTGGCGCGGCGGCGAGCGCAGGCGCCGACGGCGCGAGGGTCGCAGGTCTTCTTCCTTGAGTTTGTGTGCACCTTCGGTCTCGTGTACTGTGTCTTTGCCACCGCCGTCGACAAGTCAGGCGGTGCGGCTCCTTCTCGCACGAGAGCCCCGAACGCCTCCGCACCACCACCTCCTCCCCTCTCCCGCTGAGCGCGGCGGTGCGCGCAGCTGCCAAGAACGCGGCACCGCTGGCGATCGGGTTGGCGGTCGTGGTCGGGGTTTTCGCGGAGGGGCCCTTCACGGGCGGGTCGATGAACCCCGCGCGCACGCTCGGGCCCGCACTGGCGTTCGGGCAGCTGAAGCACGTGTGGGTGTATCTAGTCGCCACCTTCGCGGGCGGCGCCTGCGCGGCGCTCACCTACGACAAGCTCTTCCTCGAGGACATCCAGGTGCAGCTCCCGCCGCACTGCCGCGCCGCGTCGCGCAGCATGCTTGAGTGCGCGAAGACTGACGCGCTGGGGGCGCACGCTTCTCAGCCGGCAACCGCAGAGGACCGCGACGACGAGGCTTAAGGTCTGGCGGGCGCGCGGGGCAATGCGGGGTGCGGGGAGGGTGGGGCGGGGCGGGGGGGGGGGGGGGGGGGGGGGGGGGGGAGGGGGGGGGGGGGCTTCTCTCCAAGAGTCGTCAGTAAAGTCTACGGGTTTTGCGCGGCGCACGCGGGCACTGTCGGTAATCTTTCTACTTGCTAGATCTAGACCTACTTTTCTATGGTGCTACTGCACCGCGCTACGCGGCCAGGCATGTGCCCGAAGCCACGCGCGTGCACCGTCCTGCTGCGGGCGCGCTGGGCGAGTTGGCAGTGGCACCCAGGGGGCATATCCTCTCGCCGGCCGGGCTGCGCCTATGCGCGAACGAGGCGACGCTCGCCCTGCACGCGAGCCGCTCTGGCCGAGGGCTTGAGCGCCGATATGCGAGCGAGGGCAGCCGGGACGACGGCGGCGATGGTGGCGAGAACGAGCAGCACGCCGAGGTTCCCGAAGTTCAGCAGGGGATTCTCCGCGTCCCCAAGACGCGAGAGCGCCGCGCCGGCAGCCACGTGCATCGTCGATGCTGGGATCGAACCGATGAGCGTTGCGCCAGTGAAGTGCCAGACGCGCACAGGCGCAAGTGGGCACGCGAGGTTGAGCGCCCAGGAGGGCACAAGCGGCGAGAGGCGCATGGAGAGGATAAGCCAGAAGCCCGCGTCCTGGTGATCCTCGATCGTCTGCTTGAGACTCGACACCTTGCGCGCCATACTGGCCAACCACCCTTTTGGTGGGTGCAGGTGAACCTCGTGCAGAATGAATCGACAGAGCGTCCCGTAAGAGAGCGCGTAGCACATAGTTGCAGATGCGGCCGTGCAGAAGACTACGAACGGCAGCGCCACGTAGTACTCGCCGTGCGGCATCACGTCGTGGTACAAGCAACCCGCCAGGAGATTCAGTGTCGTGGCAGAGCCCGGGAGGCAGACCGTCTGAAGAAGGATGTATAACGCGCCCATCCCAACCTGAGTCTCGCGACGTCAGACGGACCTCAAAAAGTTGGGGAATAGGCTCAAAAGAATGTCTTCGACTCCCGTAGGAGGGGTCACAGTGCCAGTAGTCATTGGCGCAAGG
>ENA-UOXV01006853-UOXV01006853.1-marine-metagenome-genome-assembly--contig:-NODE-6853-length-11755-cov-5.710598_pt1 | contig 11755 bp, 12 predicted proteins | sample MGYA00238165_ERZ766961 | MGnify/ENA primary metagenome ERZ766961 (study PRJEB28924, sample SAMN03173240) | marine metagenome | biome: Marine; feature: Water; material: Subsurface seawater | place: North... | reverse complement strand
ACAGCAGCTCCGTCCAGCCGCTCATTGCCGCCGAAATCGTCGGCGCCGCCGGCACAGCAATGGCCGTTTGGCCGTTTATTGATCAGATGAATCCAGCCGCTGATACGCTGGCCTTGTCATCAATCGAAGTTGATCTGTCGGCAATCGAAGTAGGTCAGAGCATTACAGTTACTTGGCGTGGCAAGCCGGTCTTTATCCGCCGCCGCACCGAAGCGGAGATCACAGACGCTGAAAGCGTCGCAATTGTTGATCTTCCAGACCCGCAGAATGACGCGGATCGCGTTCAAAAGCCTGAATGGCTCGTCATGGTCGGCGTATGCACGCACCTTGGCTGCATCCCGCTAGGCCAGAAAAGCGGTGATTCAAAGGGTGAGTTTGGTGGCTGGTTTTGCCCATGCCATGGCTCGCACTACGATACTTCGGGACGGATTCGTAAAGGACCAGCACCGGTAAACCTTTTGGTGCCGGGCTATGAGTTCCTTGACGATACAACCGTCAAGATCGGCTGAGGGGAATAAATCAAATGAGTGGTGCAAGCTCGGATTACAAATCCAACAATGCGATCGTCAACTGGATCGAATATCGCCTGCCGGTATTCTCTTTCCTCGACTCGCAGTTAAACAAATATCCAACACCAAAAAATCTGAACTATTTTTGGAATTTTGGATCGCTGGCCGGGATCATTCTGGTCATCATGATTGTCTCTGGTATCACCTTGGCAATGAACTATGCAGCGATTGAATCAGCTGCGTTCGACTCGGTTGACCGGATCATGCGTGACGTCAACTTTGGTTGGCTGATCCGCTACATTCATATGAATGGGGCGCATTTCTTCTTCTTCATCGTCTACATCCATATTTTCCGGGGTCTGTATTACGGATCATACAAGGCACCGCGGGAAATCTTGTGGATGGTCGGTATCTTCATCCTTCTTGCGATGATGGCGACCGCATTTATGGGTTACGTACTTCCATGGGGCCAAATGAGCTTCTGGGGTGCAACTGTGATCACCAACCTGTTCTCCGCCTTCCCGCTTATCGGTGAGTCGGTCGTTGAATGGCTTTGGGGGGGGTTTGTTGTTGGTAATCCAACACTGAACCGGTTCTTTGCGCTGCATTACCTATTGCCTTTCGTTATTGTCGGCTTGGTGTTCGTTCACCTTTGGGCGTTGCACATGCATCATTCCAACAACCCAACTGGCGTTGAAATCAAAGACGAAAAAGAAGATACGATCCCATTCCACCCTTACTACACGATCAAAGATATGTTCGGTTTGGGTGTGTTCCTTATCTTTTTCGCCTTCATCGTGTTCTACGCGCCGAACTATCTTGGGCATCCAGACAACTACGTCCCAGCGAACTCATTGGTAACGCCTTCGCTTATCGTTCCAGAATGGTACTTCTTGCCGTTCTATGCTATTTTGCGCGCGTTTACAGACGAGTACTTCATCTACGCTTGGTTCTTGCAGTGGTTCATGTCTGCGAAATTAGCCGGCGTGATTGCGATGTTCGCATCCATCTTGGTCCTGCTCGCATTGCCTTGGCTGGATCGTTCACGTGTTCGCTCGTCGAAGTATCGCCCCATTTATAAGGTTGCGTTCTGGGTCTTTGCAATTGACTGCGTGATCCTGGGTTGGGTAGGTGGTCAACCTGCAGAGGGCGTATACGTAACCATCACGCAGTGGGCGACGTTCTATTACTTCTTCCACCTTATCATCTTGGTGCCCGTGATCGGCGTTCTTGAACGTCCGAAGCCTTTACCGAGCAGCATTGCTGCTTCGGTTAAGGGTTCCCATGCACCACAAGCGGCGGAGTAAGACCATGCAGATGATTAAAACACTAAGTGCTGCTGTGGTTGTTATCGGCTTAGCTGCAAGTGCTGGAAGCGTTCATGCTGCTGGTAAGGGCCCTAAAGCGCCTGCTCAGGATTGGTCATTCCAAGGTATCTTTGGCACCTACGATCAGGCTGCTCTTCAGCGTGGTTTCCAGGTCTACAAGAACGTTTGCGCAGCGTGCCACGGGCTTTCTCGTATCGCGTTCCGTAACTTGGAAGATCTTGGTTACAACGAGGACGAGATTAAAGCGATCGCATCTGAATACGAAGTGACCGACGGTCCTGACGAAGAAGGTGACATGTTTGATCGTACGGCTATTCCTGCCGACCGATGGCCTTCACCGTTCCCTAACAAACAGGCTGCACAATCAGCCAATGGTGGGGCGTATCCTTTGGATCTGTCTTTGATCACCAAAGCCCGTGCGGGCGGCGGGGATAGTGCCATTCGCGTTTCCATGCTGCAACCAACCGGATTCCCGATTGGCGCGGATTACGTATATGGATTGCTCACAGGGTATCTTGAGGAAGCACCTGAAGGCTTCGAAATTGCAGATACGCAATACTACAATAAATACTTCCCTGGCCATGCCATCTCAATGGCTCCGCCTCTTTACGAAGATGCTGTTGAGTATGCAGACGGGACGCCCGCCACTATGTCGCAAATGGCGCATGACGTCGCGACATTCCTGACGTGGACTGCAGAACCTGAGCTGAACGAACGTAAGAACATGGGCCTTAAGGTCATCTTGTTCCTCATCGTTTTCACCGCGATGCTATATGCGCTGAAGCGGAAGATCTGGGCGGACCTTCACTAAGAATTGCCGGCCAGTCCTAAACGAAAACGCCCCGGAATTTCCGGGGCGTTTTTTTGCGCTGTATCTTCATATACCTAATCAACAATAAATAACTTCGCCCCAATTTCGGTTTTGGAACGATGAGGCGAATCGCCGAAATCTGAAACCTGATAGCTCATCCCTGGCGTCATCACGACGCTCCGGCCATCTTTCAGTTCACTGGTTAACTCGCCTTCTAGAACATAAAGAATATGGCCACGGTCACACCAGTGATCCGCCAGATATCCCGCTGAATACTCAACGACGCGAACCCGAATATCGCCAATGTCTAAGGTGCGCCAGATGGCCTCTCCGGTTTCGCCTGGATAGACGACAGGCTCAACCTTTTCCCAGTTTGTTAGCGTAAAGGGTAGCTCGGGTATTTTCATTTAGCACTCCAAGATAGATATCTTTATCGGCGCGGGTCAGCCCAGGCGCTGTAAGTTTTAAACTTCTCCAAGACCACTTCCATCTCGCCTATCGTCAATAGCTGTGGCGTGCCGATGGCAAGGGCTTTGAGATATTGTGCGGCTAATGTCTCAATCTCGACGGCGCGCTTAAAGGCATCTTCGAGATCACGCCCCAGTACGATCATCCCATGGTTCGCCATTAAACAGGCAAGACGTCCATCCAATGCCTCTAGAACTGCATCCGCCAGTTTCTCAGTGCCGAAAGTCGCATAAGGTGCGCACCTGATGTCGCGCCCGCCCGCGACGGCGATCATATAATGAAACGGCGGGATTCCTCGCCCCAGACAGGCCAACGTCGTCGCGTTGATCGAATGTGTATGTAACAGGGCGCCAGCCTTCGGCTTCGCTTCCATCACGCGGCAATGAAAATGCCATTCACTGCTAGGCGCTTTGCCACCGCGCAGCACTTTCCCCTCGTAATCGATTTTGACCATATCGGACGGTGAGACTTTATCGTAATCCAAGCCTGATGGCGTGATCAGCAATCCCCCATCCACTCGAATGGACGCATTGCCGCTAGTGCCTTGATTAAGCCCAATGGCATTCATCTTCTTACACGTATCAATCAGATCAACGCGTGCACCATAGTCTGGAATAGACGTTTCAGGGTCTCGGCCAATGGGTGCAGCAGGGCTTTCGGGATTATGCATGGCTGATAAACGTGCAATAGGCTGACCTCGGCGCGTGACGATCACATCATGCCCGTGCTCAGCTTCTGATAGCAGACGCGAAAAACGCTGATTGGCCTCCGCGGCTCCGACCATGATGGTTTTTCTTTGATTTGACATAAATAATAGTTACATACCTACATAGTTATGTCACTAAATATAATTTTCACCGAAATGTCTGGATTTTGCATAACGAACTCAAATTTAGTGTAAAAATGAATTCCCGCTGGTTTTCACGTTGTTCGCATCTGTGGTTCAATGTTGGTGAATGAATTGAGGAAACAAATATGTCTGCCTACGTGATCGACAGCGAACTCTTCCGGGATCAATTTTCAACGGTCGAAATGCGCGATATCTTTTCGGATCGCCGCACCGTGCAAGCATGGCTAGACGTCGAAGTTGCCCTTGCCGAAGCGGAGGCTGAGCTGGGCATTATTCCAACCAAAGCCGCCGAGGCCATCAAAGACGTGGGTGATGCAGCACTATATGACCTCGCCGATATGAAACGCGAGATGGACCGAACGTCCCACCCTATTGTTCCCCTGGTTCGGGCCATCGGTGCCAAGTGCGAAGGCGATTATGGCGAATACGTTCACTGGGGCGCGACCACCCAAGACATTACAGATACCGGAACGATGCTGCAGATCCGGGATGCCGAGGCAGTCATTACATTGCGACTTGAGGCATTGTCTGATGCGCTTCTCGATCATGTGGTGACCCATGCAGCCACGGCGATGCCGGGCCGCACGCACGGTCAACACGCGCAGCCTGTCACATTTGGTTATAAGGCCGCCATATGGTTGGACGAGGTTCGTCGTCATCAAACACGCATGGATGAAATGCGCCCTCGGTTACTTGTCGGGCAATTCGGCGGTGCTGTGGGCACGCTGGCGGCGCTTGGCGACCAAGGCCTGGCTGTGCGTGAAAGACTGATGGAAAAGCTTGAGTTGGGTGAGCCTCTCATCACTTGGCATACGGCGCGTGATCGTCTGACTGAACTCATTTCTAATTTGGCGATGATTGCTGGAACGTGTGGCAAGATTGCGCACGAAATTTACGTCCTACAAAAAACCGAAGTACAGGAAGTCGAAGAGCCCTTCCCCGATGGCAAAGTCGGCTCCTCGACCATGCCCCATAAGCGCAATCCCGCCATTTGCGAAGGCATCATGGCGTTATCGCGCACGGTTCGTTCATCGTTGCCGTTGGCGTTTGAAACCCTGATTGCGGAACACGAACGTGACAAAGTTGGTCTACAAACCGAACGCGAGTTCATTTCACGTACGATCGCCCAAACAGATGCAGCCCTGGCCAAGACAGTGATGGTCACTGAGGGGTTAGATGTCCGCGCAGAGAATATGCGAGAAAACCTAGATATCACCAAGGGCCTGACACTATCCGAGGCCGTGATGATGGCGTTGGGCGATAAATTAGGTCGTCAACAAGCGCACGAAATTCTTTACCGATCCTGCATGCTCGCCTTCAAAGAAGATACGACCATGCGTGATGCGTTGATGCATTCGATGGAAGTCCGCGAGATTTTATCCGAAGACGAAATCGACGCGCTTTTGGACCCCGAAGCCTATACCGGCCTAGCCGCACGCATGGCGCGCCAAGTCGCCGACGAATAGGTGCGCCGTTCGTTAGTGAACGTAGTCCGAGATAAAATCTTCGATTATATCGTCTAAGTCAGCGGGTTGAGGGCAGCCCAATGCCAACGCCCGCGATGCATCCATCGATGTAGGCCAAGCCCCTACGATTTTTTGTACGTTCGCATCAGGCGCCTCAACAATCGGACCAAGTTCAATCCCATGGCGTGCAGCGACTGTTCGCGTGGCTTCCATCATTTGGGCCACACTGACAGTGATGTTGGGCAAGTTCACAACCCGGTCATCACCAAATGCATCCGCTGGTGCATCTAATAATACGACCAATGCATCCGCACATGCGCGGTATCCGCCCACCATCAACGTCATATCCAATGGCACGGGATAGCAGCATTCATCCCCCATCAAGGGTTCGCGAATGACACCACTTGCGAACGAGGATGCAGCCGTGTTTGGCTTGCCAGGGCGGACAATAATTGTCGGCAGGCGTGCGATTCGTCCATCGACAAAGCCTTTGCGGCTCATATCATTCAGCAATAATTCAATGACCGCCTTGGTCATCCCATAGGTATTCTGGGGGACGGGCCGCGTCATTTCATCAACGTGCATGGGCATACGGTCGCTGCCGAAAATGGCTAAGCTCGACGTGAACAGTACACGTGTTGCAGGACCATTGGCCCGCGAGGATTCTAACACATTGCGACCGCCATCCAGATTGACCCGCATCGCGGCATCGAAATCAGCTTCTGAACCGGCGCTCACCATTGATGCCAAATGCACAACCGCATCAGCACCGCTGATCAGATTTTTGACGATTTCATAATTGGTGATATCGCCCAAACGTATTTCGACTTTATCCGAAATATCACCTAGGCCATTCAGCGGCTCAGCAATATCAAACAAAACCACATCATCGCCACGCCCAATAAGGCGCTCGGCGATCAATCGCCCGAGAAAGCCGCAGCCCCCCGTAATTACTGTGCGCATGCCCTACTCCGCTGCAGATTTATTAGCGAGTTCGCGCGCCAATTCTTGAAGGCAATTATCAGGTTTTGGGACAATCGGTGTGAAATCACGGTGTGCGATCCATTCGGCGCGGTTGAATTGGGTAATGTGATTGGAAACCGCACACAGGCTGAGATACACAATCACCCGGTCCCACGGACTGATGTTCGGCGGGCTGGCGTGTACCAGGTTTCCATGGAACATCAGGACAGATCCAGCAGACCCCGTCGGCGCCACCACACCACCCTCGTCAGCCAGTTCGCGTACTTTGTCACGTCCCAGTGTCCACAATGGATAACTTGTTGTCTCCAAATCGTGTCCCGCTTCGACGACGCCCTTTTTATGACTTTTGGGAATGAATAAAAGCGGGCCATTCGCCGCCGTCACATCATCCAAAAATACAGAAATATTCATCGCCCGCGGTTCGGGCATTCCATCATCGCGCTGCCAGGTTCCGTAATCTTGGTGCCATTGCCAGACATCACCATCGAACGCAGCCTTGGCGTTGATCTTGTATTGATGCATATAGACTTCTTCATCGAGGAGTTGCATTACAGGCCCAACAAGGCGTGGATGCGATCCTAATAGGCCATGCGCCGTATCATAGGTATGTGCGGCAAATGCTGTTCGCGGGGCGCCGGAACTCTCGCGCCATACTTCTTCTCGGTCAGATTGATAAATTTCCTGGGCAGACTCTTTTAAGACGCCCACTTCTTCGGCGCTGAAAAGGTTTTCGAAAAACAGATATCCCTGCTCGTCAAATTCCGCAAGTTGCGCTTCGCTCAGTTTCATCGTGTTGCTCCCAAAAAAGTATTTTGTAGAATGATATCGAAATCCTTTATGCAATTAAAGGCAGAGGATGATCATCCAAACAACTCATACCTTTTCGGGGAACATAGCAGCCAGCGCAGCTTTCGATGGCTCGGTGACGCCACGTTCCGTGATCAAGCCTTTCACTAATCGTGCGGGCGTCACGTCAAACGCAGGGTTTCCACCTTTTGTCCCTTCGGGGACGATATCAACCATAACAACGTCACCATCTGGGGTTTTACCCTGTATCTTAGTGACTTCATCGCCGGAGCGTTCCTCAATCGGGATATCCATGCCGTCATCCAGCGTCCAATCGATGGTTGGGGATGGTAGCCCCACATAGAATGGCACGTCGTTGTCGTCAGCAGCCAAGGCCTTTAAATAAGTTCCGATTTTGTTGCAGACATCGCCCGATGCCGTCGTGCGGTCGGTCCCGACGATACACATATCGACACGACCTTCTTGCATAAGATGGCCACCCGCATTATCGGCAATCACCGTATGTGGCACGCCATGACGGCCAAGCTCCCACGCGGTCAGACTTGCGCCTTGGTTACGGGGGCGTGTTTCATCAACCCAAACATGAACAGGAATGCCCGCATCGTGCGCCTTATAGATCGGGGCCAATGCCGTGCCCCAATCCACCGTCGCCAACCAACCAGCGTTGCAGTGGGTTAAAATGTTCACAGGGCCATCTGTTTTCTTGGCGTGAGCTTCTGCAATTAACGTATGCCCGTGATTCCCGATGGATGAGCATATCTCAACATCTTCATCACAAATTTCAGCAGCACGTGCATAGGCGGCCTTTGACCTTTCGTTAGCTGACATCGGGCCTAACAAAGCCCGCATGTCATCCAAGGCCCAGCGCAAGTTAACCGCTGTTGGTCGTGTCGCGAGGAGTTTATCGTAGGCCGCATCCAAACTTTCGTCCGATGGGTCAGTTTGCATCGCCAATGCCATTCCATAAGCCGCCGTCGCACCAATCAATGGGGCACCACGGACCCACATATCAGCAATCGCCGTTGCAGCATCGTCGACGTTTTCAAGGCGCACCGTTTTGAATTCAAACGGCAATCGAGTTTGGTCAATAATCTCAACCGCCCAGCCATCATCTGCCAACCAAATCGTTCGGTAGTGTGTTCCATCAACGTTCATCTGTGCTCAAATCCTTCTCGAAATACACCCGCCGAAAGCCCGCTTCGACAATCAGCCCCGTTGTACGGTAGCCAAGCGCCGCATAGAAGGGGAAATTCTCGAGCATACGGACATTGGTAAATAGCACGACCTTCGTTTGTCCCGCTTCGCGAGCTCGTTTTTCGGCCAGCATCATCAGGGCTTTGCCGATCCCCTTACCTGACCCTGCAGGGTCTACGGCGATGTTTTCAATGAAGTAATCATCGGCGCGCGAAAATGCGATCAAATAGCCCATGACCTTTCCATCGAGTTCAGCAACATCGACCTGACCGGCTTGAACATACGACAGAAAATCCGCCGCCATGGGTGCCGGAACACGACCAATCCGCGGCACATATTTTATGTATGCCCGCTCAGCAATGGCCCTGACTCGGGAGACATCATCCAAGTTGGCCAGACGCAATTCCATGATTTCAACTGATCAAAGCACGCGTCCAGCGACGGCATCCAAGGATGCAACGACGGCGGGGTCACGCACATCTGGGTGTGTAATAATCGCGTTATCAAGGGCTGTATGACAGCCTTGTCTGCATAGCGAATCTCGCCCTGCCAATCGCGGAATGGCATCAACGACCAGCGAACGTGCTTTTTCTGCATTGCCCATCAACACAGCGATAATAGCATCAACCGTCACGTGATCATGGTCGGGATGCCAGCAGTCAAAGTCTGTCACCATAGCAACGGTCGCGTAGCACATTTCGGCTTCGCGGGCGAGTTTGGCTTCTGGCATGTTGGTCATGCCGATAATATCGCAGCCCCAGGATCGATAGAGCTCAGATTCGGCGAGAGTCGAAAATTGAGGCCCTTCCATCGCAAGGTATGTGCCGCCGCGTGCATTCGGGATATCGAGCGCATCTAAGCTTTCCTTTAACGCATCTCCAAGCCGTCCACATACAGGGTGCCCGAATCCAACATGCGCAACACAACCTGTTGTGAAGAAGCTTTTGGTGCGGGCAAAAGTCCGGTCTACGAATTGATCGACCAGCACAAACATTCCCGGTGGGTATTCAGCTTTGAGCGATCCACAGGCGGACAAAGACAAAATCTCGGTGCACCCGACCCGTTTCATCGCATCAATGTTGGCACGGTAGTTCAATTCTGAAGGCGGAATCCGGTGGCCCCGACCGTGACGTGGCAGGAACGCCATTTCAACGCCAGCTAACGAGCCTCGTAAAATCTCATCTGACGGATCACCAAAAGGTGTTTCAACTTTTTCCCACCGCGGGTTATCTAATCCTTCGATCTCGTAAACACCGCTGCCCCCGATCACCCCAATAAATGGCGGAACTGTGTGTCCGCTCATTCATCGTCTCCATGAAAAACATTATTCTCAAAAAGCTGGGTCGTGCGCATACCTGCAATATCAGCTGCACGGGGGTCGTAGCTGGCCCGCATATCGCAATGGAAACCATGCCCAGCTTTATATACATGCACCCCAACATCGGGTTGTTTCGTGCGGACATTGTCGACATCAGATAACGGTATAGACGCATCATTATCGCCAAAATGCAGTAGCGTCGGACAATCAGGCGTTTCGTCAGCAAATTCATGGATACCGCCACCATAGTATCCACTGGCGGCATCAACGGGCAGACGACAGGCAGCTAGATACGTCACAAAGCCACCCCAGCAGAAGCCTACGACACCTACACGGCCAACATCTGCGACTGCTACGCGTGCAGCTTCGACGTCCATCAACACTTGATCCAAATGCTCGTTCGCTGTCGCCTTATGCGCCCGACCCTGATCAATGTCTGCTGGCTCGTAGCCAACCTCAAAGCCTTTTTCCCAGCGATCATAAAGTGCTGGTGCGATCGCAGCATACCCAACGGCAGCCCATCGTTCTGTCACATCACGGATATGAGGATTCACCCCAAAGACTTCTTGGATGACAATGATAGCGCCCCGTGGTGGTCCCTTGGGATCAGCGCGATAAGCATCAAACGTATGACCATCGGCGGCAGTAAGTTGAACGGTTTGTGGCATCGTGTGCTCCCCAAAAATTTAATGATATTTGGGCGCAAAAATACCGCAGCCCCTCGCCTAGGGCAAACAACAGTCGCGTATATTTGATTGAATAATGTTCGTTAGTTTTCCATCAAATAGGCGATGGCCGCCCTCGCAGCCTCGGAATTCCAATCAATCGCCCCTCTCACACCACCACGGATACGCCCCTGCTTATCCACAATCAATGTGGTAGGCAGCGTCTGGGTATCAAATAACGACATCAAACTGGCGTGCGGGTCTTGGTATAGGCCCAATGCATCGAGGCCTTTTTCTTTCAAGAAAGCATCCGGGTTCTTGCCGACCTGCTGCCCCGATGCGATGGCGACCACTGCAAAATTATCGCCACCAAACTCACCCGCAAGCTTATTCAGGTCAGGCATTTCACGTACGCATGGCGTGCACCACGTCGCCCAGAAATTCACCAGCAACGCTTTGCCAGCAAATTCTTTTAATGTGATCGCTTTATTCTCGCCATCCAGGAACTTCGTTTCTGGAACGGGTGGCGTATTCAATATCCGCTGAAACCCCGGGATGGCGCGCGACAAAACATCGAACTGTGGGTCCTTAACCCCTTCATTGGCAAAAACCAAAGAAGGTACAGCCAAAACACCAATCACAAGGAACCAGCTGATACGGCCAAAATAAGACAATGTCATTTCTTCACCCCTGGGTTTGCCACCAGCCATGCGTCAGCCATTTTTTGACCGTTTGCCACTTCGATGCTGGTCATTTCTTCGCGCAATAGCTCAAGTGCTGAATCAATGGGCGAGCGGTCCACAGATGGATCTAGTCGTGCCAGAACGACCATGAACCACTTGTATGCGCGTGGTCGGTCCTCATCAGCATTGTAATCTTTGGTGTGCGCCAATCCGGCCGTATGCATCATCGCCAAATTATATTGTGCTGCTAGCAGGCCAGCGTCAGCCGCAGCAGTGAAAAGATTCAGTGCTTTTGCCAAAGCTCTAAAAAAGAAAGCCTATCCGAAGAGCGGCGTCATCGTCTCGATGAACTGGGTTTTGTTTGGGATGCAATTGCCCAACAGTGGGAAGATGGATTTAGTGCTCTTAATAAATTCAAGGAGCGCGAGGGTAACTGTTTAGTCCCAGCTAAACATCTCGAAGATGGGTATCGATTGGGTTTGTGGGTTGCCGACCAACGCATAACCCAAGATAAGCAACCCGAAGAGCGGCGTCGGCGCCTTGATGAACTGGGGTTTGCTTGGAAACCGAAAACTCAACAGTGGGAGGAAGCGTTCATTAGGCTTAAAAAGTTCAAAGAGCGCGAGGGTAACTGTTTAGTCCCAGCTAAACATCTCGAAGATGGGTATCGAT
>ENA-UOXV01006848-UOXV01006848.1-marine-metagenome-genome-assembly--contig:-NODE-6848-length-11762-cov-6.368668_pt1 | contig 11762 bp, 10 predicted proteins | sample MGYA00238165_ERZ766961 | MGnify/ENA primary metagenome ERZ766961 (study PRJEB28924, sample SAMN03173240) | marine metagenome | biome: Marine; feature: Water; material: Subsurface seawater | place: North... | reverse complement strand
AGACGGTGAGAGTCTTTGCCGACGGCGGTTCCCCAGAATGGTCGACTGCATCTCCCAGAAAATACTCCTCGTAAATATCGATTGCGTTATTCTGCCGGATCATGTGCTCCAAGCTCTCCCCGAGACCCTTTATCGTTCGGATGTAGTCCTCGTCCTTTTCCGTTTTCTTGATGTACCGAAGTGTCTGCTCCACCTCGCTCGGGTCCACATCTTTCGGCCATCCTCCTTCCAAATGGATGACTCCCTGACTTAGCAACTCGAAACGCTCTGTATTTACCTCGTGCTCCGAATACTCGGGGATACACTGGATCGCGACGTCCGTCGGGTTCTGCTCGACGTACTCGGCAAGCATGTCAGGGTTGGGCATTGTCTCAGCCAGGACATCGCTTGGAAAGTCCGTGAACTTAGGCGCCCGGCCGAATTCCTTGCGCAGGCGTTGGTACACAAAGACAATTTCCATCGTGGATCCACCGCGGCCTTCCCGAACTTGAACGCACCAGTGTAGTGGGAAAACCGCCAAGTGTGGTTGTCGGACGCACAACAGATATGTAAATCTACAGTGGAGGTACCCTTTTAATAAACCCCCTTTTAACGGCAGGGGGGGGTGTATTAAGGGGTGAGGGTGCTGCAAGGGGGTGAAGGGGATGTTGTGCAGCAGGAATGCGCCCGATCATTCCCGCCTCACTGTAGAAAAGAGAGACATAACGTCCTTGCCGCACAGCATGACCTCGAGGCTCAACCGGGTCAGAAGAAACACACTCGGACGTTTATGTTGTTACGCGTGCGGTAAACAGTGCGCGAGATTCGCGAGATCGGCAAATCTCCCACGCAGTGACTGATATCTGGCCTCGGGGACCTCCGTTTCTGCGCCTTTCGTTCGCCGAAGATTACGGTTTCACTATCTGGCAGAGTTGGGGAGATTGGACGTGCACACTGGTCTCACTACAAATCTCTGGACCAGTGTGTCAGACACCCTAGGGGCGGATAAATCCGTCCCTCAAGTTTATTGATGTTCGCAAGGGGCCGAGGGATCCGCCCCTAGAACACGGCGTGGTTGCGACGCAGTTCCTGCCGGGAATGGCGGATTACTTTCACGGGACCACGGTGCAGCCGGACGGCATCAGTTGGGGCGAAGGAAATGGTTCGAACGGTGGAACAGACTCGATAGACTCGGTAAAGAGCTCGGACGATACGCCACCGCCGCTCAGCCGCATGAATATGAACGACGGCGGAGGCATGATACATGATCCTTCGTGGCAGCACTCGGACCTGCTCGTAAAACTGCAAAACATGCAGCCTGCAGGCCGGCGTCCGCCTGGCAGCGGTGCCCAGCAGGGTGGGGATTTCGAGCCGTTGGGAAAGCCTGGACGCCCAGGCGAAATGGACTCACCCATGGACCAGGGCGGCCAGATCGCCACTAACGAGTACATGGGCAAAAGAGGTATTCAAGCAGACACGCACGAGCAAAGTTTCGCGAGGCGAGCTCACGGTGCGATGTCCGGGCATACTGGCTACATGTCAGAGAACGTTTCTGGCGAGTATTGCTTTGGTGCCTCGAATTCGATGGACGATGGGGACGAGCAGTTGCACAAGGCAGCTCCCCACTCACAGCCCACGACCTGCTTCCCGCTGCACCTGCATCCTACCACCTCGCCCGACGATTCACTTTGCTGGGTGTATGCGAGGGAAGATTATTAGTACAAGACATTTCGTTTGTGTGACTCGCACGTTTGTTTCCACAGCGTAAGATGGCAGATCGCGATACCGCTGGGGAGCACATGGTCGACTACCCTGGCTTTCATGCAATTCCAAATGTCGAGCCGGGCGAAGATCCTGTCGGGTGAGCCTCTTTAGCTGCAGCTATCTTCCTTGTTCTGTTCTGGCTGCTTGAACCTTGCAGCGAGCGAGCACAGGGCTCTGATGTGCTCCGCGGACGAATCGTGCAGAACCTATCGCAAGACGATCATGGCGCTTGGGCGGGAGAACTATTTCCTGAAGCAGCAGTTTGGAATTGCCAACGGCCAGGTGCTCACGCTTGGGCGGGACCTTTCTTCGGCGACTGAGGAACTTCATCGTCTGCGCATGCTGGTTGCCTCTCTCGAGCAACGGCACGGCATGTCGGCTGAGCAGCTCGCGGGTCTCGGACAGGCAAGCGTGCATGATCGGGAAATGTCGTCGATGCAGCACGAGTTCGAGATGGCGTCCATGCATTCGCGGCGCGGTCAACGTGAGATGCCAGCAGCGCATCTGCGCATGTACCCGGGCTACTCGGGGGCATTTCCTCAAGATTCGATGTCGTCGGGCTACTCGGGGGCATTTCTTCAAGATTCGATGTCGTCGTGCTCGCCGCTCTCCATGTCAGAGCACTCTTACAATGGATTTGGGACCTCGTCCCTCACTTCCTCGATGGCCTCATCACCCCTTGACCCCTCGCGCGCGACACCGCCGGGCATCTCCTCGCTTGATGCTGCAGCGCGCCGTCGTAAGAAGGGCCGCGTAAACCGCGCAGCTGCGGCGGCACGCTCCGCAGCGGCGGCGGCGACAAGCAAGAACGGTAACCACTCAGGACGCAATCGGCTATCGGGGGAAAGTAACTCCGGTTCCGGAGAGAGTGACGCTACGGACGTGGCAAACGGCATCGCTGAGAACAAGGACAGTGGCAAGGACGGGCGCGGGCAAGAGGCGAGTGACAAGTCAGAAAAGTCAGAGCAGGGGAGTGGGGCAGATGAGACTTCATCTGGGACGCGAAGCAAGGGCGCTACAAAGGAGGAAGAACCTAAGCCTCGTTTCTGGACAGCAGAAGAGCACGCCCGCTTCCTCGAGGCTGTGCGCATCCATGGCTTCGGCAACGCGCGTGCCATCGCGGCATTCGTGGGGACGCGAAACATTACGCAGGTGCGTACCCATGCGCAGAAGTACATTCTGAAGCTCTCACGGATGCGTGGAAAGAATGGCGTGGCGGGAGCCACGGGGCACAAGCCATCTGGCAGTGGCACTTCAGAGGTCGCGACACCTGTTCTTCGCGAGGATGCGGACCAGTCGCTTTCTTTCCTCGGCGGTGAACCCCCAGACCGTACCCTTGAAGGCATCACGGGACGCAGAGGCACGGCGCGTTGTGCTCTTAATCTGCTTCTGTCGCCATGCGTGCCAAAGAAGTATCCAGTGGCGCTGACCAAAGCACTGGCACGGGGCAGGGGAGCGCGAGGAGGAGGCGTTTGGCTTCGCATTTCAGGGCAAGCCGATGGATGGCAAGTCGCACCTTTTGGTTGCTCCAATGCTCAGCAGCGTGCAGACGGGTGCAAATCCGTGCCTTCTGGGAAGACCCGGTGAAACCATTGTACCTTCGCGTGTCTGGTATTGAACAACACTTCTACAAGGTGACATTCGCTGATTCATGAGAGTGGGGCTTGGGGGGCTTATTGTGTATATGCGCTGGTAACAGCATCAGAGGCGGGCAGCGAGACTAGAGCAACGAAGCATTCACAGCTCTTAAGGGCGCTGTCCGCCCGTCATGTGCGAGCGGGTAATCTGCTTTATTGCAATATCACGGCCAGGAGGGAGGGACTGCACCCTGTACGGGCAGCCGGCACCGCATCGCCCTCTAGACGCCCACCTGCGATTCCCCCGGCTGCACAGCCGATTGGCCTGCCTCTACTCCGAGATCACGGCGCCCCCCCTGGCTAGCGAGGTGCATGAGATTCAGTGCTGCACGCGCCTGTGGAAAGTCGATGTCGTCTTGGAGGCGATCGCCCGCCTGGCGCAGCTCCCTGCGGACCCAGATCACCCTCAGGAGCGAAAGTAGAGCGATCCATCAAACCTTGCTGCTTCTCTTCTAAGACCGGGGCAACACACGAGTAGCTGGCGCGTTGCGCCTCGAAGAGAAAGTGCTATGGGACAGCGCCCTGATAGACCACGGACCCATAGTTAGAGGGTGTGGGTGTCTATGAGGGGGCGCACTCAATATGCGGCAGCGCGAGGTCTGGAGAGCCCGCCCTGATCGCCGCGATGGCGAGCGCCGCATGCGTGTGCAGATTCAGTGGAAACCCCTCCTTGGTCATGCGTTCCCAGGTCAGGCTTGCTGCCTTCCAGTGCTGCGAAGAGGCGGCAGAGGTGATGAGCGCGTTGAACACAATCGTCACATCTGCAGGACGCTCACGCGACATCGCCCCAACGGCATCCTCGAAGAGATTGTCGAACGCTTCGAATGCGTTTCGGATATCGATCCGTCCGAGGGCAAGCAGAGCCGAGGCAAACATGAGCGGCGTAATTGGTTGCTCATGCTTAATTCTTTCGTCAATGTGGCGAAGGACCCATTTCGAGGTGATGAAGGTCGCCATCCCCTCCACGATGGCTTCAGCGTGCTTCTCGCTGAGCTTACTGCGATCCACCTGAGCCAGTGAGTTCCACGCATACCTGCCCCGCGCCGCCTCCCAGACATCAGAACTGAAACGTTCCGCTCCTGCCAAACAGCCAAGGACGCGGGGATGGGCCGTGCACGGCGATGGACAGGGCCAGACCTCACATCACCGCTGGCTGCTTTTGCAATGAAGAGTTCACCGACAGGCACTCCGGGGGCCTCGCTATGAAGGACCCGACCGAGCATCCCCGACTCTTGGCGCCGCCGCATACGCCCGGCAACCAGCAGCACTGAGTGTGCCAGAGATGGAAGCTCCGCCGCCGCTGCCTCAGCGTCTGGCCCCGGAGCCTCCAGCTTGGCACAGCGCCGGAACTCCTTGAAGGCTGCAATAGCGACGGCAGGGTTTTCGTAATTCACGGCGCCCAGGCAAACCGCTCGTGCCAGCTCGTGCAGTCGAACCCGCCTGACGTCATCACCACCGACCGGTACGGTGCCGAGGGGGTTCTTCCCGGCCTCGGCCGCATGTCGCATCTCCCGGATCGTTTCCAGCGACGCTAGGAGCTCGGTCAAGTCCTGCATAGGCATTGGCCGTAAGGGGTGACTCATTCAGCACACCACATGACACCGGAAGGGCAGGGACCATCACGCTGCCGGCCTCCAACTGCTGCTGCAGCACTCAGAGTGGCGGGACGCGGATTGGTGTTGGGCGACACCCGGGCACTCGTGAAACCATTGGTGATGAGGTCATGAACCCATTCCCCGAGAGGTAGAGAGGCACGGGCCTTGGCAGCGACCAGTTCGATGACGCAAGCTGGCGCGGGGACTCTGAGGTCGTTCAGCGCTTTGTCCAGCAAGTCCAATGACTCCTCACGCGAGCATCCCCAGCGCTCCAGGTCGTCCAGCGCGCGAAGCAACGGCTTTGCGTCGCCTGCCGTGGCGCACGCGCGAATGAAGCTGCGGAATGCGCGAAAACTTGGTTTCACGTCGATGTCACTTTCGCAGAGCATGCGAAGTACAGCCAAGGAAGCCTCGGCATTCCCCAGCTCCGTGCACGCTTGCATTGCGATGTAATAGTCCTCGTTCAGGATCATAAGCTTCTCTCGTCCCGCTCGCGCTCGCAGCCGGTGAAAGGCATGCAGCGCCTTCAGCGGATTACCTGCCACATTCCTTGTGAGCTGCAGCATGTCCAGGGGGCACAGATTGTGTGTGCGCGAGGCGCGTACCATCCCTACGCAACGCGATGATTTCTTCGCGGTCAGCTTCCAGGGCCAGCTCGACATCGAGAAGCTGCTGCGCGACAGTGATCTGGTCTTGACGACCTGCAAAGTGAACCGTCACGAGCAGCGGCTTGAGTGACCGACCGCGTTGCCAGCGGTGCGGCTGCGTTGATGCTTGCCCTTGTTGTCCACCCGCCGCGCTTTCCGCCGTGGAGTCTGCTCCCCCGCCAGCCGGTACTGGTTTGGGTGACAAGTCCAGCCGAATCCTGGCCCCGCTCATCACCTGTATCCGGTTGAGCTGCCAGCCGCCGCCTCCATCAGCGCCGTGAGGACAGTGCGCGCCCTCGACCTTGCGGCTGGCCGAGATCTAGCATCTGCTCGTTGGCAAACGCATGGACGGCGGGTGAAGAACCTGAGCGAAATATTCAGTGCCATGACCTACCAACCTTTTGAGGTCTATGACTTCGATCTCCTGCACCCGACCGCCCTCCGCACACGTTGGTGCCCGTGTGCTTGGGGCGCGCATGTTCGTGCGCAGGCCCACGCGCTCATTCTTGTCAGCAATAGCTGTCCCATTTCACAAACGGCCAGAGCATTCTACTTTCAAACATCGCGGTATGTCGCTTTGGCGTTACCTTGGTGACGCTGACCCAACTTGTGTCGGGAGTTGGCCCGAACACTTGCGCGCTCAAGGAGGAGCTCTTCCTCCATCCCCCCCCGCCCCCTCCATCTCCGCTGAAGACACGAGACAACGCACACGTTTTCCGACGACCCAGCTTTGATCCCTTTGTCGCTGCAACCTGGACTGCAAAGAAGTTTGCAGGGCTTGCAAGCTTTGCTGCTTGCGGCACTTTTCCAGTCCCCACGGTCGCGACTGGACGCGCTCGCTGTTGATTCTGTGAGCCCGCACTTGCAGATCCGAGCAAAATGCGAGAAGTGTATGCGTGCCGTGAAAAGGGATTCGCTGGCACGTAGCCCCTCAGTGCAACTGCGGAGGAGGCGCTGGCGACGGACACTGCCCGCCGCATGCTGCTGAAGATCTGGGAATTCTCCGAGGAACAGTAAAGTTGACAACTTATCACGCCAGTCTAAAATGGTAGCGATGCCCTTGGAAGCGACGCCCTTGGCTTGCGGAACCCCTTGCACTGAACCGTTGGATTGCAGCTCAGCGACCTTCTGTGTCACCTTGTTCTTCTGTCAGAACTCCGAGCAGCTGTGCCACGCAGTGTTTTGTGCGATTTCTAGGTCACTTTCTGATGGCTTTTGTCCCCTCCCGACGCTCACTTCAGTTCGCAACGGTGCGGCATTTCATGATCCTGGATGAGGATGATCTGGGTGCAGAGCCAGGACTCCCTGGGGTGAGCTCCCACAACACGTGCGCATGAGTCGCATTCCGCAGGCTGCTGACGATCACCTTGGCAGGTGCGGTGGCCACAAGCCAAAGGTACGCATGACTCAGACGGATGCGCTCCAAACCTCATAGAAGGACGAGCGCACTGTGTTGTTCTAAATTTCCTGATGTCTACTGACTAGGTGCATGCCCCCGCCAAACCCAGGCACTCGCGGGTGGACGTGTTCGCTAGATGCGGGACCAGACGGCGCGAATTCAAAGTGCTTTAGGGGCCACGGATTCATCGACAGGCCGCATCCAGATCACATGTTTTCGCCCTTCACAATCCCGCTTCTGCTCATCTTGCGTGTTGCCTGCCCATCGCGTGAATTGAGAATACTTTCTTACGTGTCAGTGTCGATGGCAGCTGCCCGACGATAGACTTCTGCACAAGTTGAGAGGGACGGAGAGGACATGCATGGTAGCGAGAGTCATACGAAGAGTGGCTGCAACCGCATTCCTGTAGCACGCATTTCTGTGCCATCGGCTGGTTGGGAAGTGTAATGGACTAACCTCTGGAGGAAGCAACCCTTGCCAGAGCCGGCTCCAAACGATGGCCGTCACATGTCACTCCCCATGGCTCGGACGAGCGCACGCTATCACCGATGCTACTGGACCGCATGCGTCGCTCGACAGCGATATTGCTCCAGATAATATATTACAGACAGCACGCAATCTGTGCTACCAATCCAACGCTTCGTGCAAGCAGTCACGAAGAAATGACCCATCGGCTGCGCGGTATGCAACTCAGTGTTATCAGGCCGCGCGCGCTGCTTCACACTCGAATTTCCCGCATAGAATAGCCGCCTTCACCATGTGTCAGGTGAGCCCATCCAACCAGGAAACGCTTCAGGGTCACGCTGCGTCATGGTGCACTCGAAGAGCCCTGCAGTGCTGTAGTGGCAGTCTGAGGACCCATCCGAATAGCCCCCATTGTCGTTGGTGTACCTGCCCACACATAACAGGGATTACTCGCTGGGATCGCATGAATCTTGTTACTAAAGGAAGGCCAACAAGCGCTAATGGCAGGCCAACACACCGTTCAGACATTCCTGCCCGCAGTGCGGAGTGACACGCCTCAAACAAAGCAACATGTGTCCCACACAACTACAGCAGGATTTCCGCACGGCACTCTCGCACGCACTCGGAGAGGCAGTACGGAACGCGTGGCAGAACCATGAAGCCGCCCCAGAGACGAGGTTGGCGTGCTCCGAAAGTTCTAGCAGCTCGTGCCCCAGGGCACGGCAGCATCAACAGGGAGAATTGACCGCGCAGCACTTGACTAGGGGGATGACTGGGAAAGTGCAGATAGCAATTCGTGCAGGTGTGCCGCATCGCCTTGAGTGCCACGAGACAGGCAGCCGTCCAAAGTGGGCGAGTGGGTGCTTGGGCTGGACGAGTACGTGTAACGCGATGGGCCCATCTGAGGGTCATCTGACGGCTGCGACACCAGCTCGCCCAGCGCAGAGAACCGCGCCGGTGCGATTAAAAGGAGTGACTGCAACAGCATCAGCAGCGTCCTCCGCGCTGGCACACCTCCCTCGCTGGTGGCCAGTGCCTGTTCAGGAGAGTCGATTTTGTAAACTTACTCCAACAGGATCTCCACATGTGGACCACCAATTTTGTGGACCCCGATTCAAGTCGCCAGCGTGCAGGGCGCGATGCTCTGGTGAGCTGGTGGAGACAGCGTGAGAGTCTAGAGCTGTTCGACGCTCGAAATGGATTCATTTGGGCGCGTAGTGCGTGTCTGCTGCTTTGACTGCTTGTGAGGCGCTGTCCGTGTGAGAACGGGTGACTCGACACTCCGGGAAGTTACCGCGCTGCTCAGTGCAGATGCCGGGGTCCGGAGACGTCAAAAGCCCTACACCACTTGAAGTCGATGGGAAGAGGGTCAGAGTTGCTGGGCCGCACGTCCCGGACGAAAGTCCGTCGAGCAAGCAGTCGACCCCATTGGCTTCACCGCCGCACGGCAAGTGGAGCTTCCCCTCATCGCAGGAACGGCCCCTATCGCGAAGCGCAGCCGCTGCAGGGACAGAACAAGTGGAGTCCGACGAATCATGCGATGAGTCGTATGGAGGGATGGATGATCGCGGTGGCATGGGGCCGAGCGGCACCCGGGCGCAGCCTGTGCATGGTATCTCGTTAACGAAGCGCTCAAGACCACCGACGATCAGCGAATCGCGCCATGATGGTCCAGGGGATGCAACGACACGACCAGGAGGCGGCGAGGAGACAGAAACGGTGACGCCCTTCTCGCACTCCAGTGACTCTTTGCCCCATGCTCCACTGGCTCTTGAGCACGCGCTGAGCTGCTTGCTGCCTCAGAAGGCCGCGGCGGTTTCTCCACGTCGATCCTTCGTACCAAGGACCTCAGGAGCACCGGCGGTGCCGGTATGGCGCAGGCAGCTCCAGCTCATCGTCGGGCACAACCTCTTCGCGCTGCTCGTCTACCTTGTGATCTTGTACAGTACTATCATCATGGCCTTGTACGACCATCATGTTGAGCGGGACGTCGGCTCGGTTATCCGTCCGATCACGATGGTTTCGGACTGGGCTGTGTTGATCTTTTTCACCTTTGAGATGCTGCTGAAGCTCGCTGCCTTCGGTCGTGGGGGTTGCCGGAGCTGTTTCGCGAGCGATCGGGCCGCGGTGGGAGAGCATCTCGGTCGGACGGGGAGCGGGTCGAGTGTTGGGAGCGCGACGAGCCAGGCGCTCGAGGAGATGGGCGCCGAGGAGCTGCGCGCCAAGATCGAGGAGGAGGAGCACGGACTAGTGCGCGTGGCAGAGCCCGAGGTGAGCGGCGGCTACTTTGCCTCCTCGTGGAACTGCTTCGACTGCGCCGTCGTGCTCATCACGTGGGCGCTCGTGCCCCTCCAGTTCGTCGACACCTCCAACCAGGACCTCGCGCGCATCGCGCGCATCCTGCGCATCGTGCGCCCACTCCGCGCCCTCCGCGCGGTCAGCGGCGCGCGCGACGTGCTCAACACCTTCCCACAGGCGGTGCGCGCCCCCCCCGCCGCCCTCCCTCCCCGCTGCGCCCTCGCCTGCGAAGGCGCAGCTGAGCGCGCGGCGCGGTGGCAGGTCCCGGCCATCGGGGACGTGCTGGCGCTGCTTGCCTTCATCATCATCGTGTGGGCGATCCTTGGCTTGAACCTCTTCGGCCTCGACGGCCAGTTCCACGGCCGATGCGTCGCCGACTCTCCTGCGGCCGAAGTCGCCGGGACCCGCGGCCTGCTCCTGCAAGGGTTCCTCGACGGCGCCGAACCGCTCTGCCACATGTCGGGCGACTCCTGCCCGGAGGGCTTTCGTTGCTCATGCCGCCAACTCCTCCTGGCCAATGGGAGCAAGGAGGAGCGGCCCTTTGCGTTCCAGGACGCCGTGACGGGTGACCAAGGGTGCATGCAGCAGGAGACCCCACGCCCGTGGCTCGATGGTGGCGGAACGCCCGACCCGGTGTGTCCCAACTACGGCTACGAGTGCTGGGACGACTTTCTCCTCTCCGTCTACGTGTGCTTCACGCGCGTCACCATGGACTCGTGGACCTCGTCCATGTGGTACGCGCAGGAGGCGTTCTCCTTCTGGGTCGGGCTCATCTTCTACTACAGCCTTGTCGGCATCGCCGCCTTCAACGTCGTCAACCTCAACGTCGCCGTGATCTCCGCGGCGTACACGGAGGTGCGCACCGCTCGCGAAGAGGAGCACTCGCTCAAGGTCGCCCGGCAACTCCGGATCAAGCGCCTCAAAGCCGCCCGCGCCGCGCTGCTGGGCGCCGCCGAAGATGCCGCGCCGGCTACGGGCCGGGCCCGCCAGTGGTACTCATTGCTGCGCGAAGAGTTCTCGGCGCGAGCCATTCGGCGGCACCTCGCGGCGTACTACGCTGCGGGCGTGGCGCCGCGCAAGCAGCCACTGGGCGGAGTCTCGTGGTTGGTGGCGCGCATGCTCCAGTACCCCGCGATGATCGACGAGTGCGGCAACGTCCTGGCGCCCGACCTCGCGCACGACCTGCAGCGGCGCGACCTCGCTGTCTCGTTCGGGCCCAACGTGGGCGCATGGACGCTCACGGCGCGGGCAAGGACGGTGCGCCTTGACCTCGAGATGGAGGCGGCGGTGGTGAAGCGCGACACGGAAGCAGGGCGACAGGAAATGCGCGACGCCCAGGCGGAATTCGCCGACGCCGCGAGGACCGCGGGCCTGCGCGACATCCCGCTGCGCTCCTGGGAGGGAAGTGCGCCTGCCTCAAGCACCCCAATCAGCGGAGGCCGCTGGCTCCCGTGGGCCAGGGCGCCGCCTGCCGAGGCAGCGCCGGGTGCGGGCGGGCGATCCGGGACTCAGAACGGTTCTGATCTCACCGACGGCACGGCGTGTACGCCGGGCGAGCGCGTGGGGAGCTGCGATGGCAATGATGAGGGCCACGCTCGCTTGCGGCTGGCGATACTAGGCTTCCGGCCTGTCGCGGCTGCATCAAGAGCGGAGGAGCAGCCACTTCCTGAGCTGCGCACCGACTCAGCCTCGTGGTTTGACCTTGTCATCATCACGCTGGTGGTGGCCAACACGGTGGCCATGACGTTGGAACATTTCGACGGTGCGGTCGTGGAAATGCGGGTGTCTTCGCGGCCGGAGGACAACTGCTGTGACTCGGAGTGCCTGTTGCGCGACGAGGCGAGTTGTCCGCGAGGGATCCGAGTCATGAACGAGAACTGGATGACCGCGTACATGGTGATGGACGGTGTATTCGATGCGGCATTCCTGCTGGAGCTCATTCTGCGCCTCATCGCCAACGCTTCATTTAAGCGCTACA
>ENA-UOXV01006847-UOXV01006847.1-marine-metagenome-genome-assembly--contig:-NODE-6847-length-11763-cov-5.761616_pt1 | contig 11763 bp, 10 predicted proteins | sample MGYA00238165_ERZ766961 | MGnify/ENA primary metagenome ERZ766961 (study PRJEB28924, sample SAMN03173240) | marine metagenome | biome: Marine; feature: Water; material: Subsurface seawater | place: North... | reverse complement strand
GCCAACAAGAGCGACGTGGAGGGGAGCCAGTCCGCGGAGGGGGTCGCGGCGGCGCTAGAGGTGCAGGGGCTGGACCGGGAGCTGGAGGTGTTCTCATGCTCGCTCGTGTCGGGTAGCGGCTACGTCGAGGCCTTCCGCTGGCTCTCCGCGCGGCTCTAGGGGTGCAGGCCCGCGCCGCGGCGCCCCGCGGCGCTCAGGCGAGCGCGAGTGTGCTGGCGAGGCAGGTGCTGTGCGGGGCGCTCGGGCTAAGGCTAGAGGTGACGAGATACATGTGCTGGGGCAAGCGTGATCTGTGTCTCTCTTGTTGAATGAGTTACACGCGAGCGTGTCGGCGCGCGGCGCTCACTCGTCGTCCTCCTCGACGGAGCGGATGGCCTGCGCATCCGCGTGGCGGAAGAGCGGGAGCAGCACCTTCTCGTCCAGGCGCTCGAACCAGTTCTGGTTCGGCGCCCCGCCCAAGTTCTTGCTCGAGCCGTACAGCTTGGGGTGCAAGTCTGAGTCCTCGCGCCGCAGCAGCGAGCCCGCCTCGCGCTCGTTGGCGGCCTTGGAAATGTACACCTTGTCCTTGTCCTCGATCATGTTGAGAGCGCGGAGGGTAGGAACGGTCCCGCCCCCGAAGATGATGATGGTCGCGAGGACGATGAGTAGCGTCGCGGCTGCGATCACGTCGTGGTCGGCGCCGGGGACGTTGAGCGCGAGGGCAAAGGAGATGATGCCGCGGAGGCCCGAGAACCAGAGCACGAATTGCACTTTGAACGAGATCTTCTTGGTACGGAACTGGTTGGTAATGAACGCCAGCGGGAAGATGTTCAGCGCGCGCCCGATCACAATCAGCCCGAGGCCTGCGAGGGCGAGCTGGATCGCGTTTGTGTAGCTGATCGTGACAGCCGAGAGGCCGATGTACGCGAAAAGGAACGTCTCTGCGGCAAAAGCCAGCGTCTTGAACATAGCCGCAGTCACCGTCCGCGCCTCGTCAGAGAGATTCCACTGCGTGTAGTGAGACATGATGATCCCCCCGACGAAGATGGCCATGATGCCGGACAGGCGCATGGACGCCGCTAGCAGGTATGGCATGTACGAGAAGACAATCATCAGAGAGATCTCGAGCGGGGAGGAAGACAGCTCACGGAGGTGAAGGTGCTTGAAGGTGAGCGCGGCAAAGAGTGCGCATGTGACGCCAATTAAGATCGACACCGAGAAGGTCATCACAAACTGGATGGGGAAGTGGGCCATCGAATGGTGCTCCTGATTGATGTAGTACTGCGACAGGACTGACTCAAAGAGCACGATGGAAACCGCATCGTTGATTACCGACTCGCCGAAAGCAATCATGTAAAGTGTCGTGTCGACCTTGAGCGCCTGGAAAATAGCGAGCGTCGCTACAGGATCCGTGGAAGCGAGCAGCGCACCATACACGATCGAGTTCAGGAAGGAGAGCTCGTAGATGTAGCCCTTTTGCCCAAGCCAGAAGGTCCCGACACCAACAACCATGGCCGAGATGATAGTGCCAAAGACTGCAAACACCAGAATAGTCGGGAAGTTCCGGAAGAATGACACCTTCTTGAGGCAGTACCCGCTCTCGAACAGGATGAGAGGAAGAAAGAACAGGAAAATTGTGTTGGCGCGGATGAATATAAAGTGTTTGTTGTCGACACCCATGGCACGAACGAAGAGACCAACTACTGCACCGATCATAATTGCTGAGATCGAGTCGGGGAGGAACTTGAAGCGCGAGAGATTGATCATGTAGATGAAGATCGTGCATATTCCCACCATGCTCATGGCGAACACAACTCCCCAGCTCTCTGTGTACAACTGCTTAGGCTCGTGAGAGCAGTCGATCCCCGTGTATCCTGTCTGGCACTGACAAATTCCAGTCTTGAGGTCGCACCGGCCATTCGGCTGCGTGCAGTTCGACGGACACTGAACTTCTGAGCAGTCCAGCCCACCAAATCCAGTGTCGCAGTCGCAAGAGCCGTCCAGCGCGTGGCATCGCCCGTGCCCCGAGCAGTCCGCAGGGCAGAGCTGTGTCGCACAGTAGTGTCCTGTAAAACCTGCCTCACAAGCACACGACGCCTCCAGGTTCTTCTCGTGGCAGCGACCGTTGCCGGTGCAGTTGCGGGGGCAGAACTGGCTTTCACACGGCCCCGTCACTGGAAACCGTGTGCATCCCTGTCCAAAGAGTGCAGGGATGCACGCTTCGTAGTATACTGTTTTGGCACAGTCATCTGTGGTGTCTTTAAGATGGATCAGTGGAGCCTTCATCATCTTTTCAAGCTCAGCGTCCCCGCTGATGATGTGCTTCGTCCCTGAGCCGGCCCGAGCCACGTTAGCACCAAGGTCAAAAAAGGGTTTAACATTCATCAGCTCTTCTTATCAGGCGCGAAGCCTGCATCACAGTGGAGCGCCAACTCTACCCCCCTCCCTTACCTCTTCTGCTGACTCTCTCTCTCCCTCCCTCCACATCTTCTCACGACTCTCCCTCCCCGCTCCCCTTTCACCCACCCTAAACCTAAAGCCCTCCCCCAAAACTAATCCCATGCCCCTCACAAATGTCTCTTGCCCTGTCTCTCTCCACAATTCCCCCTCAGCCGCTCCTAATTTCACTCACTCTGAGGCTACCTAGCGTGGCAGCGCCGCCAAGTGCGCACCATCTCTGCAAGGGAATGACCTAGTCGCAGCTTCGCTCCCGCAACATCAGCATCCTTCGCCGCCAACCCAAGCTGCACAAAACACGTGACCAAAATTGACACCCCATATGCCCACTGGAGACGCGCCCCTGCGCGCCGCCGCCTGTCGCCAGCGCGCGTAGGCTGGGCCGGTGACTCGCTGTGCGCCCTGTGAGCACTTTCCAGGAAATGCACGCCCATGCGCTGTGTGCTCCCAGGCTGCGCGGGCTTAGAAACTTCCGTGCGGTGAAGCCACTGAACCCTGCGGCCGTAGCTGACCGGTTCTACGCCAGCGTCCCTCTCGGCGCCCATCGACGACCGCCCGCCCCGTGGTGACGCAAATACGGAAAGAAACAGAACGTTTGGCTTTCGTCCAGTTCCTACCTACCGCTTGAGCCGTTGGTAATTGCTCCTTCGATTTCCTACGGAGGCCACCGGGGTTTAGGACTACAGCTCCGGTCAGAGATGGCTGGGGCGATTCGCGTTGCTGTCCTGGGCGCGACCCTAGCGGTCTCCGCCGCGTTTACCTGCACACCCGGTGTCGGTACGTTGCGCCTCGCGGCCGCAGTGCACGAGCTGCGCCCTTCCGGTGTGCAGGGTGCCGCAAGCAACCTGGCTGCCCCGAGGCTACGCGGGGCGAGCATCCGCATGATGGCGGAGAAGCTTGACAAGCGTGCGGAGCGGCGGAGGATCGTATCCTCGGACCTCTTCAACCGGCGCGGGTTCAAGGACACCAAGGAAGAGGTGGAGGGGATGATGGTCGAGGAATTCACGTCGGACATGATCAAGGAGCTCAAGGAGAACAACAACGAGCTTGTCCGCGAGAAGGTCCAAGCGCCCCCACAGAAAGATGGAAGGGACAACCCGTGGCGGACCTACTTCAGATGCCAGGGATGTCCATTTTTGTAGGCATTTTGGACCGGCTGCTGTCGTTCTTGGCCTCGTTGTCCCCCTCCACGCGTTGTGACCCTAACATGAACCGGGCGGGCCCACACAGGTGACCGTGAAGCTCGCAAAGGATTTCGGCTTCTGCTGGGGGGTGGAGCGTGCGGTTGCGATGGCGTATGAGGCGCGTTCGCACTATGCTGACGACACGATCCACATCACCAATGAGATCATCCACAACCCCGGCGTCAACAACCGCATCGGCGAGATGGGGATCAACTTTGTTCCCGTCAAGGAGGACGGCGTGAAGGATTTCTCAAAGATCAACACAGGCGACGTCGTCATCCTCCCTGCATTTGGCGCTTCTCTTGAGGAGATGCAGCTTCTGGACGAGCGCAAAGTCAAGATCGTTGACACCACTTGCCCGTGGGTTTCGAAGGGTGCGTTGCCTGTGTGCCCTGTGCCGTTTGCCCGTAGGGACGGCCTGCTTCGCCCGCCCCCGCGAACAGTTTCAGTTCCCGATTGTGGCTGAGCCACAGCTCCCCTTGCACAACAGTATGGAATGCGGTTGACACGCACCAGCGCAACTCGATGACGTCGGTGATCCACGGCAAGTACGCTCACGAGGAGTCGATTGCGACGGCGTCGTTCGCCGAAGACTACATCCTGGTCAAGGACATGAACGAGGCCAAGTACGTGGCCGACTATCTCATCAATGGTCTATTGCGCCCTACCCGCGCGCCCGACCCGACTCCGGGCCCTGTAAGGCTTGGCACGCAGCGCACGAGAGTGACCGAACCCACACCCAAACCATAAGACCCCTTTCCGCTGCTGAGCTGCGCCCGCCTCGTGCGTCGGCAGGGGGCAACAAGGAGGAGTTCATGGCGAAGTTTAAGAACGCCGTGTCCAAGGGCTTCGACCCGGACGTGCATCTCAAGAAGATTGGCATCGCGAACCAGACGACCATGTACAAAGACGAGACGGCGGCGATCGCCAAGCTCTTTGAGCGCGCGGTCCTCAAAAAGTTCGGGCCCGAGAAGCTCAACGAGCACTTCATGGCGTTGGATACGATCTGCGACGCGACGCAGGAGCGGCAGGACGCGATCAAGGATCTTCTCGAGGACCCGTCGGTGGACGTGTTCCTCATTGTCGGAGGGTGGGACTCGTCCAACACGGCGCACCTCCTCGAGATCGTGCACATGGAGGGCAAGACAGGCTACCACATCGACATGGCGACGCGCATCAAGGAGGACGGCTCGATCGAGCACCGCGAGGTGGACGGGACCATCACCGTGACCAAGGACTTCCTCCCCAAGGGCAAGATCACCCTCGGCATCACGTCCGGCGCCTCCACGCCCGACCGCTACATGCAGGACTCCGTCGAGCGGGTCGAGCCCCCCTCATCTCGCGTGCGTGTGCGCCGCCGCCCGTGCGCCGCTGCGCCGCGCTGAGCGCAGGCGGGCCCGGGGCGCAGATTTTCATGCTCAAGGCGCTCGAGGACGCCAAGGTGGCCTAGGCGCCCCGGGCCTGGGCGCCTTCCCCGCCCCGCGCCCGCCGCGTGCGGCGCGCAGCGTGTCCCGCCTATTCTAATAAACGCGGGCGGGTGGCGCGCGCGTGCCTCCGCGGCGCAGACCCGGGCGTGCGCACCCGGGCGTGCGCCGGCGTCTTAGGCGCGGGAGCGGGTGCGCGCGGGGGACGCGGACCGCCCGGGCGACGCGCCACGCCTGCCAGCAGCCCCGCGCGCCGCACCGTCACGCGCCGCGCAGCTGCGGCCAGGCGCGATCGTCGCTGCTAGTTCGGGCGCAGGCGCGGGCGCGCGCGGGTGCGAGTCGGGCGCATTAAAAGTGATTATGAAGACAGGGCGGCGGCGGTACCTGGGCGTCTTTGCCGGGGTCTTGCGCGGGGGCGCGGGCGACTTGGCAGGCGTTCGGCCAGAGCGCTGGCGAGCGGAAGAGAACCCTCAGCGGCACCAGCGCTGCGCGCCGCGCGCGCCCCCCCCCGCAAGCGGCGCGCGCGGGGGGGGGGGGGGGCGGGCGGGGGGGGGGGGGGGGGGGGGGGGGGGGGGGGGGGGGGGGGGTTGCCGTGGTGCGCGTTGCGCGAGGGGAGGCCAGCGGGGAGGTTCCGGGCGGAGACGCGGGCGAGCGCGTGGCAGCGGACGAGGATTTGGAGCCGCCCGCTGCGTTTGAGAGAAACTTTTCCGCGCACGGAAGGGCCCGCCTCAGGGCAGGGGCGAAAGGGGATCGGCCCCGTCACGCTCCATGGCTGCAGCCCGGGGATGCAGGTGCAGGTGCGGGTGCGGGTAGATGGGCGGTGCACCTGTTTGGTCCAGAGGACGATGCCGACGGTGCCGACAAAGGGGATCACGTACTTGGCAAGATCGGCGACACCCCCGCCGGCGGCCTTGCCACTCCAGATGTCCTCGACCTTTTCGAGCAGGCTGCCCATGTACACGTTCTGCACCACGAAGGGGGCCGACGCCACCAGGGTCGCTCTCATGTAGGAGGAGAAGGGCACGTTGAGGATCGACGAGCCGTACGACACGACGTAGGAAGGCATCGGCGACAGACGCATCGCGAGCACGAGCTGCCAGCCACTCGACTGGTTCGTTTTCTGCAGCGCCTTGAAGTGCTTGTTGTTCTTGAGCAGGCGCTTGCAAGTGTCGGCGGCGACGGTGCGCCCGATGAAAAAGCAGATCACCGCTGCGATGTTCTTGGCCACCAAAATGACAGCTACACCACCGAGCCACCCGAAAACGTACCTGCATCCAAACTTACTGATCAAGGGCGAATGCTACAAGTTGGATATCGCTCCTGCCCGGGGGCAAAACGCACCCACTGTAAAGCTCGAGCAACCAGGAGCCAGGGAAGACACAAACGATGAAAGCGATGTCGACGAGCATCACTACCAGCGCCCCTGCGCCAAAAACACGTTCCAGAGCGCTAAGCAACAATGGTGTCTGGGCTGTTCCCAGCTAAGTCGTTGGCAACGTAGGGCTTCGCGATTTTCAGCGGGGCGGGCGGCGCCTGCAAGACCCATGGATTGGATCTCATCCTTCCAAGAAAGCATCTTGTCTTTGATCCATCGAGCCGCATCGAACCCTGTGTACTGTGCGTATCCAAGCACGACGGCCAGAATTGCCAACACCAGGACACCCCTGCCCGCGAGCGTTTGGATTCATTACGATGCTGAAGATGAGGCTGGGGGGGGGCTTTGAACTCAGTGTTCCCATGGGCCCGCCCTTGGTGATAGGGCATGAAACCCCCCGTGCCCGGCCAATTGTGGGAGGTCAAACATGTCAGAACATGAATCCTGATGGTCCTCACTCCCATGCTCTCCAAGCCGAATCCTCTGGTCCCGAGGAACTGTGGCAACGACTCGGGAGACGAACATGACAAAGGGGGGTTTGACGCACTTATATGCTGCTAGTGGAGACTGACGTTTCGCAACCATCCTCGAAGCTATCAGAAGAAGACCTCAAATTTGCTCGATCGCCTGATGTTCAAGCAGCTATCGCCAAGGCCTGTTAAGAGGACAGATGCGCACCTCTGGGTCCAAATTCTGCGTCTTCACCACGAGTCTGATCGCCAAGCGGAAAAGTTGACAGGTTTAAAATAGTTTTTCCGCCGTGACTCCTCTTCTGTTCAAACACAGCCGCAGTCAGCGCCGTAGGATCCGCTCGGACAGTGGGCAGGCAGGTCACCGTGTGAAGGCGAACACTTTCATTGACGTCTTGGCCCTGAGGTACGTCTTGGCCCTGAGGTACTCTAGCATGCTGATTTCCATGAACTAGTGTGTGTGCGATGGCCTGATAATGTTCGCCGAGACCGTATCTATCACTGAGCAGTGATCAGGACAGTGTTCATTTTGCGTGGCCGGGGGCTCAGATAAAGACGCCGGGGGACAGGAGAATGTCGAGTGTGGTAATTGAAGAGGACATCCCGCCCGACTTTGAGCCTACCGACGAGGGTCCTGTCGCCCGCCCCGCGCTATGCAGCAGGGCCCGAAATTTACCACAAGCTTCGGCCAGTAGCTCATAAGCCTGCAGCAGCGCTGAGCTTGCGAAGGGATTCCTGCTCGCAGAAGTTCTCGAGTATGCCAAATGGCTGGGCATCGACGTTGAGAGCGAGAGCTCCCTTCTTTGGATTGCGCGCGAGGGCATCAAGGCCTCGCTCCCTCCGGACTGGAAGCCGTGCAAGAGCTCCGGCGGAGGTGCCGCCCCGCCACGCACGAAACCAACCGCGTACGCGTGCTAACCGCGCGGTACCCGGCAGAGATCTACTACTTCAATTTCGCGACCGGAGAGAGCAAGTGGGAGCACCCACAGGACGAGCACTTCAAGGAGCTGTGCCGCGTAGAGCGCGAGAAGCTCGGCACCAAGCAGGCGTCAAGCGCCACTGGCGCGTCCCCTGACGGGTCCCCGGGCCTGCCGCCGCGGGGGGCACTCGAAAAGGTCTCTGCAAGCGACATCGCGGCGCTGGAGGCAGCCTCGGCCGCGCGGGTGGAGGAGCGGCGCAAGCAGCTGGTGGAGCAGGAGCTGGCGCTCGTGCGCGAGCTGCAAGCCGCCGCGGACGCGCGCGGCCAGGCGCTGCGGGAAGCAGCGGCAGAGCGCACAGCCCAGTTGGAGGCCGAGGCGCGCGCGCGGCTCGAAGCGGCTGAAGCGCGTGCGGCGAAAGAGCGGCGGCGAGACGACGAGGTGGAGGGGCGGAGGGCTGCGGAGCGCGCGCGGGAGCAGCGCGAGCAGGAGGACATCAAGGGCGGCGCGGGACGGCGCGGGGACCACGGGGGCGACGCGGCCGGCGAGCCGCACCCGAGGCGGGCAGATCTCCTGCGACAAGCCGAGGACGCGGAGGCGCGCGCGGCGGCCGCACAGCGCGAGCTGCAGGCGATGCGCAGCCACTCTGGGGGCTACGCAGGAGGCTCGGTCGCGGCCGCAGCCGTCACGGGGCTTGCCGTCGGCGCGGCGGCGGCTTTTTTCGTGCTCAAGGCGCGCGCTTGAGCACTGCCGCTGGGGCCCACGGCCCGAGGCTTGGCACGTGATGACGGCGAGAATCCTGCACGCTGAACCAAACCGTGGGCGCGGTGGGCCAAAACACCGGCTGCCGGTGTTTCAGCGGCGTGGCGTGAGTCGAGGGGCAGAAGGGGCGAGTAAATGTCTTGATTCGTCACGGGACGGTGGCCGCGGGGAGGCGGCAGAGCGCCTGCCCCTCGATGAGCGCGCGGGGCGGCTCGCCGCCGCGCGGGGCCGCCGTGCACGTTGTCTTCCACGAGGCGACCACGTTTCCCCCGAGGCGCTTCAGCTTGAGCACCTCCACCTGCGCCGTCACAGTCGCGCCGACCGCGACTGGCGCCACGAACTTGAGCGTCTGCGCCCGCCAGTCGCCGCGCCTCAGCGCGCGCGTGCCGGCGGGGCCGAGGGCGCCAGGCAGCGAGAGCGGCGCGGCGCGGGGACTCGCGGGGTAGGGTGGGAGTGGGGACCTGGGAGAGGTACACGGAACCGGGAAAGGTGTTGCCGATGATAGCAGAAAACATGCTCGCCACCAGCATCCCTGGTTTCACCAGCACATCTCAGGGCCTATCCGTCCTCAGCAGCCCGCAGGGATCCACCCTGACAGCAAGCTTGGTACCCTGATCTAGAAATATTACAATGAGCGCTAGAAACCAGCACTCGAGGGACTTGTTTGCGCACCGTGCACAACAGGGGCCTCAAAGGCGGCTGTCCTTGCTGCTGCTGCATCCGAGTGCAGCGGGTTTTGATCAAGCGAAACCGCTGAGAATGCCGCCACGTCTTCTGCAGTGAATGTTCTGACCAGGTTGAAGGAATCACCAACTGCCAGCTCCCGTCTGATGCCCTTGTCGGAGCACATTCCCCGCGCGACGGAAGCTGCAGATCCGCAGGGATACAAACCCGGAGGATGTGCCGAAATCGCTCTCCGAATCATCGCACCTTCAGATCTTGAGGCCCTGCCAGCAAGACGTGCAACAGCAGATGATCCATGTGGTCCATCGCTTTGGGGCGTGTTGCCCCTCGTCGAAGGAGGCGTGGTGCCAGAAGTGGGCGGTCGCTCGGAGCTCCGCAGCACGGCTCCTGCCATATGTCCGACCTGAACAAGTCGCTGTTTGGACTCCAGAGCGGAGAAGAAGAAAGCACAGGTCCGGATTCGCCTGACGAGCCAGAGACCACCAGGGCGTAGGACAACCGTCGACACTCTTCTTGCCATCGCTGGTTGTATAACTTCGAACATGAAAATGTGCGCTTTACAAAGTCTCAGGCGCCCCCCCCGTACAAAGCAAAGTGTGACAAGGATGGCAGGGGCGGCCGCAGCTTGCGCGGGTACCCTTGCGAGAGGCTGCTCAAGCATCCTTGCTCTTGTGCTGATTTTCACGCTTGTTGCTCCCGCGAGCGGCTTCTTGGCAACCCCAGTGCGCTTTCACGGTGTGCATCCCTGGCGTATTCGCCTTGCGACTCGGGGAGCGTCTTTGGGGCTTTCCTCAGGGGTTGGGACAGTGCCGCGTGACGCGGAGCACTAGTGAAAATGCATCCGGCATTCCGTGATGGCTGGTGTGTGCGCTCGAGACAGATTGGAGTCTGAGTTTTGGCACGATTGTAGCAGGTTCATGGAACAAGGTTGGGCGCTGCAGCGTTGCGCCGCTGGGTGCTCGTCTTGAGACTCGGTGGGGCGCGCTTCAACTGTCCGCAAGTGGGAACGAAGACTCGAGATCAGAGGCTGAGAAGGAAGCCGCTGAGTGGGCGGAAATGGCGGCAAAGATGGAGGTTTGTGCGCCAGCCCAAACACACGGCCCAGACTTGCGGTCTGCGTCTTGTTGTGTGAAAGTCTCAGCATTTCGACGCGGTTTCCTGCGCCGCGCAGCCCTGCTCCGTGAACACGCCCCACTTAAAACAGGCGCAAAAGGCATCTTCGAAGGATGCGCCCAAGATCGCTGGCACTGGTGACAAAGCCAACATGGGCATCTCCGACCTGGACGCCCTGCAGGGCCAGAAGCTCGAGGCTTTCGCCCACTCTGCCCACCCCATGGGCATGGCGAGGGTCGGTGGCCGCATGATGTCTTGGTGCGCGGCTGCTATCTTGGCAGTGGCTCGTGTGACACCACTTGCGGGCCACGGCGCTCACGGCGGGTTGTGAACAGGCGCCCGGGCGCGGCGAGCTCGACGTCTTGCAGGCACGCGCAGAGGCGTTCAAAAAGAAGCAGCAGCAGGCTACCGGGGCCACTGCGCCCGTGCGCCCACAGCCTACCACGCCGGACATCCCACGCCGCTGGCAGGGCCCGGCGCTGAAGGGCGAGAAGGTTCCGCAGCGCCTTGTGGGCGGCGACGCCGGCTCTCTGCGGCAGGCAGCGCCGTACCAGCCCGGGGACTCCAAGGCGGGAGCAGCACAGGAGGGCTGGACGGAGGACCAGCTGGAAAAGATACTAGAGGAGGAGCGCAAGTGGAAGGAGCAGGTGGCGGCCAAGCAGGCGGAGGAGGCGGCGGCGAGCCAGCTCGCGGCGGCGGGGGCGCGCTTCAAGGTCGGGCCCAAGATGAGTGTGGAGAAGGGCGTGCCGTCGACGATGGAGTCGTCGGTGGTGCAGGCGCTCGTCGCCTCGCTCGGTCTCATGAAGAAGGGCTGCGGGCGCTTCCGCATCGACGTGGACACCACCGGCGGGGATGAGACCTACACCACGCTCAAGAACTCGGTGCGGCAGACATCCCCGCCCGCCTGGCCGCGGCGGCAAGGGAACCTCACAGACGCGGCGCTCATTCAATGCGCCGCCAAGTGCCGATCGCAGACCGCAGCGCGCCCATGTTCCCAGCGTGACTGAGCGTTCCCCCGGGCGCGCTGCAGGTCCCGTTCACTCGCGTCTTCGCGCGCGCCCTCGCCGTCAACGACTTCAGCCGTGTGCGGCTGGTGTTCGGGGACGCAGGCGCCGCGGCCCTGGCGGTGCGCGACTGGGCGGGCGAGGACGGCTACCGTGTGTCGTCGTTTGAGCGCTCGGGCCTCCCGCGAATCGACGACGATGAAGACGTGGTGATGGTCGTGGCGCCGGCCGCGGGCGAGATCGAGACGCTGCGTTCGCTCGCCGACAAATGCGCGGAGCTCGGGATTCCCGTGATCCTCATCAACCCCTCGGTGAAGTCGCCTGGTGGCGAGAACCTCGGGTCGCTCGGGCTCTACTCCCTCGCCCTCTCCGACTTCCTCTCCTCATTCGAGTA